>Ga0164241_10000899_pt1 | contig 42912 bp, 40 predicted proteins | sample OricomyardsoilBY_FD_108780 | JGI IMG/M metagenome (GOLD analysis project Ga0164241, IMG submission 108780) | Backyard soil microbial communities from Emeryville, California, USA - Original compost - Back yard soil (BY) | ecosystem: Environmental > Terrestrial > Soil > Unclassified | place: USA... | reverse complement strand
GTTTTAAAGGCGTGATAGGCCTTCTCGCCTTTCGAGCCGCCAAAGAAGCGTTTGAACATCCGCATCAACTCGCCATCGGAGCGCCGTAGTTCGCTCGCATAGCCGGTTTGAAACGCGTTGAAATTGGCTGTGGCACGACAAGTCAGCGCCGCGACCATCAATTGCTGCTGTACCGAGGCCACCTGGATGGCGGTGACTTCGTTATCTTTTGCGCAAGGCGTTGCCGCCATCGCCTGGCTTGCCGACAACATTTGCCCCGCAGCCAATACCCACGCCAGAGCGCAGGCGCCGTTCTTGAACGTCCGTCCCATTCGACTGCCCGTTTCGTGCTACGCCCAGTAGCATAGCATGAGCTTGCACAAGCGCGAGGGGCCAAGGCATAGGCAGGACAGAGAACATCTGGAAAGAGCGGAACTTTAATGGGCGCACTGTCGCATATACGGGTGCTGGATCTTTCCAGAGTGCTGGCCGGGCCCTGGGCGACGCAGATTCTTGGCGATCTGGGCGCCGAAATTATCAAGATCGAAAAACCGGGTGAGGGCGATGAAACGCGCCATTTCGGCCCGCCTTTCCTGCACAATGCAGACGGTAACAAAGGCGATGCCACCTATTTTCTCGCGGCCAATCGCAATAAAAAATCAGTCGCCATAGACCTTGCGGCCCCGGAGGGCGCAAGCTTGGTGAAGCGGTTGGCACGGCGCTCCCATGTGGTGGTGGAGAATTTCCGCACCGGGGGCCTTGCCCGCTACGGGCTCGATTATGCCAGCCTGGCGGCGGACAATCCGGGTCTTGTTTATTGTTCCGTGACCGGCTTCGGGCAGGACGGGCCCAACAAGGACAAAGCGGGCTACGACTATCTGGTGCAGGGCATGGCCGGGTTGATGAGCATCACCGGCCAGCCTGATGGCACGCCCGGCGCGGAACCCATGAAAGTGGGTGTGGCGGTCTCGGACTTGCTCACCGGACTTTATGCGACCATCGCCATTCTGGCCGCGCTGCTGCATCAGGCCCGCAGCGGCGAAGGCCAGCATATCGACATGGCGCTGTTTGATTGTCAGGCCGCCGCGCTTGCCAATCAGGCCGCGAATTTTCTGGCGGGCGCCATGGTGCCCGGGCGGCTGGGCAATGCGCATCCCAATATCGTGCCCTATCAGGTGTTTGCGACGGCGGACGGCTTTTTGATTCTGGCGGTGGCGACGGATGCGCAGTTTCGCCGTTTTGCGGCAGCCTGTGGCAGGCCGGAGCTTGCCGAGGATGCGCGTTTTCACACCAATCCGGCCCGCGTGCAGCATCGCGCGGCGATGACGCAGGTGCTGGCGGCGTTGTTCGCACAGCGCAGCACCGCGCAATGGATTGACTGTCTGGAAGCGGCCAATGTGCCGTGTGGGCCGATCAATCGCGTCGATCAAGTGTTTTCTGACCCGCAGGCCATCGCGCGCGGGCTCACCATTTCGATGGCCCATGCGACGGGGCCGGTGTCGCTGGTGGCGAACCCGCTCAAACTTTCCCGCACCCCGCCAGATTATCGCCTCGCGCCGCCGCAACTGGGCGAACACACCGATGAGGTGTTGCGCGAGATTTTGGGGCTGGATGAGGCGGCGCTGGAGGCGTTGCGGGCAAAATCGGTGGTGCAGCAACAGGGACGGTAATATCCCCCCGAGCTGTCTTTTGCGCAACGAAGCGTAAGTCCGGCGCGTTATCCTATTGATGCCCTTGAAGGGCTTGGGATGATGACGCCGCGTACAGTGCCATTTCTGCTTGCAGCGGTGTTTGCCGGGGTTCCATCACCCTGCCCGGCGCAGGATAGCGCTCCCGGCTGGCAGGACCAGCGCACCATTGCCCTTCAGGCGCCGGGGCGCAGCATGACGGGATTGCGGCTTTTGTCGCGTAACCATGACACTGGACGGCGCGATAGCGGTGCTGAGCTGCGGCTGACCCGCGATGTCACCCTCCGCGAGGGGCGGGCCATGCTGTTTGAGGCCCGCTCGGACGATTTTCCGCTGGCCAAATTCTCCGGCGCCCTGGACGGCAAGGGCATCCATCTCATGATGACTTGGCCACCGTAATAGGCCCCCATAACGGTTTGGGCCGTTTCGCACACTTTTCTCAAGCCCGCGCATACAGTATGTGTCCCCGCGCCCGGCATCCGGCCGGGGTGGAGAAAAATGATGTCGTTTAAAGTCGCCGTCGTCGGCGCGACCGGCAATGTGGGCCGGGAGATGCTGAACGTCCTTGCAGAACGCCAGTTTCCGGCCAGCGAAGTTGTGGCGCTTGCCTCGACCCGCTCGATCGGCACGCAAGTTTCGTATGGCGACAAGACGCTGAAGGTCAAAGCGCTCGACTATTTCGACTTCAGCGGCACCGACATCTGCCTGATGAGCGCAGGCGGCACCATTTCAAAAGAATGGTCGCCGAAGATTGCAGCGCAAGGCGTGATGGTGATCGACAATTCCAGCGTCTGGCGCATGGACCGCGATGTGCCGCTGGTGGTGCCGGAGGTGAATGCCGATGCACTGGACAGCATCAAGAAAGGTATCATCGCCAATCCGAATTGTTCAACGGCGCAGCTTGTGGTGGCCTTGAAGCCGCTGCATGACGCAGCCGTGATCAAGCGTGTCGTGGTCTCGACCTATCAATCGGTGTCGGGCGCAGGCAAGGATGCGATGGACGAACTGTTCCGTCAGACGCGCGCGGTGTTTGTGGCCGATCCGATCGAGAAAGAGAAATTCACCAAGCAGATCGCGTTCAACGTGATTCCGCATATCGACACCTTCATTGATTCCGGCTTCACCAAGGAAGAATGGAAGATGATGGTCGAGACGCAGAAGATTCTCGACCAGTCGATCCAGCTTGTCGCGACTTGCGTGCGCGTGCCGGTGTTTGTGGGCCATTCGGAAAGCGTGAACATCGAATTTGAAAATCCGATCACCGCTGCCCATGCGCGCGACATTTTACGCGCCGCGCCGGGCATACTGATTGTCGATAAGCGCGAGGATGGTGGATACATCACGCCGGTGGAAGCGGCCGGTGAGGACGCGACCTATATCAGCCGTATCCGCAAAGACCCGACGGTGGAGAACGGCCTGGTGATGTGGATCGTCTCGGACAATTTACGCAAAGGTGCTGCGCTCAACGCGGTGCAGATTGCCGAATGTCTGATTAACCGCAAGATTTTGAAGGCAAAGGCTGCCTGAAGGATGTCACCCGCCGCCGAGGCGGGTGACATTTTTCCGCTCTACATCTGGCCGATAGAGCTGATGGAAAAGGTCTGGCCGGGCGGGTTTTCGCCGAGCACCAGAATTGTGTCGCTGGCAAAATGATAGGGCGGCACCGGCAGGTTGAACGGTGCGGGCACGCCCTGAAAGACGCGCCCGGCCATGTCGTAGCGTGAGCCGTGGCAGGGGCAGAAAAAGCCGCCCGGCCAGTCTGCGCCGAGCGTTGCATCGCCGATGGCGGGGCGAAATTCGGGGATGCAGCCCAGATGCGTGCAGATCCCCACCAGCACCAGAATGTTCGGTTTCAGCGAACGGCTCCAGTTCTCGGCGTAAGGCGGTTGCTGGATTTCCTCTGATTGCGGATCGCGCAGACGGCTCAGCAAGGCCGGGGCTTTGAGTTTTGCCAGCAGCGCAGGCGTGCGATGGACGATGAAAATCGGCATTGAGCGCCAGATGACTTCGATCTGTTGGCCCGGTGCGATCTTGCTAATGTCGATTTCAAGCGGGGCTGCGGCGGCCAGCACATCGGCGGCGGGATTCATTTGGTCGATCAGCGGCCACAGGGCGAGCGCCGCGCCGACCGCGCCCATCGCACCGGTGGCGATGTAGAGAAAATCGCGCCGCGTCGGGGGTTGCTCGACGACGCGATCTTGCGGGGGCGATGTGGGCGGGGGCGATGTGGGAACGGAACTGGCCATGGATGCACCATCTCAGCAACGCATGGACATGCGGATGGGTTTACCGCGCCTGCCCGCGATGGCCTGTTTTTCATGGTCTCGCAATCAGCAAGGCACCATGGGCAAGTGTGGCGGCCGGTTGCGCAGACGGGGAACGCATTTTTCGGCGGCAAAGCCTGACATTGTGCCGCTTGGCGCTGAGGGTGCCCCGCCGCTAGTCTGCCCACCGCTTTGAAAAAGGGGACTATCATGGCCACCATACGTCCGCGCCGCAGCGTGCTGTATATGCCCGGCTCCAATGCCCGTGCGCTCGAAAAGGCCCGCACTTTGGCTGCCGATGCGCTGATCCTGGACCTCGAAGATGCGGTGGCGCCCGATGCCAAGGAGCTTGCCCGCCAGCAGGTGGCCGATGCGGTGAAACAGGGCGGGTTTGGCAAACGTGAGATCATCATCCGCATCAACGCGCTTTCGACGCCCTGGGGTGAGGACGATCTGAAGGCGGCAGTCGCCGCCGGGCCCGATGCGGTGCTGGTGCCGAAGATTTCGAGCGCCGCCGAGTTGCACGCGATTGATGCGAAAATCGGCGGGGCCGCCAAGCTCGATGTCTGGGCGATGGTGGAGACGCCCCTGGCGATTTTGAACATTGGGGCGGTGGCGGCGGCCGGTGGGCGGCTTTCCTGTTTCGTGATGGGGACCAATGACCTCATCAAAGAGATTCGCGGCACGCATACCGCCGACCGCGCCAATCTTTCGGCGGCGCTGGGGCTTTCGGTGCTTGCGGCGCGGCAGAACGGACTTGTCGTGATCGACGGGGTATATAATGACATTCAGGATGGCGAGGGTTTTGCCGCGATTTGTCGGCAGGGCCGGGCCTATGGCTTTGACGGCAAGACGCTGATCCACCCTTCCCAGCTCGATGCCTGCAATGAGATTTTCGCGCCGTCTTCTGCCGATGTGGAAGCCGCGCGCAAGGTGATTGCCGCGTTTGAACTGCCGGAGAACAGGGGCAAGGGCGCGATCAAGGTGGATGGGCGCATGGTGGAATTGCTCCATGCAGAAATTGCCAAGCAGACCGTGGCGCTGGCCGATGCGATTGCGGAGATGACGCAATGAGTGCTGGGAAAACCAATACCGGAAATTTCTTTGAGGATTTCAGGCTGGGGCAGAAACTTGTCCATGCCACACCGCGCACGCTGACCGATGGGGACCGGGCGCTTTATACCGCGCTCTATGGGCCGCGTTTCGCGCTGCAATCGGGGAATAGTTTTGCGCAGCATCTGGGCTTCAAGGCGAGCCCGATGGATGATCTGTTGGTGTTCCACACCGTGTTCGGCAAATCGGTGCCGGATATTTCGCTCAATGCGGTGGCCAATCTGGGCTATGCCGAAGGGCGTTTTGTGAAACCGGTCTATCCGGGGACGACACTCACCGCAGAATCCGAAGTGATCGGGCTGAAAGAAAACTCCAACCGCAAAACCGGCGTTGTCTATGTGCGCACGCGCGGGCTCGATGAGCATGGCGAGTTGGTGCTCTCTTATGTGCGCTGGGTAATGGTGAACAAGCGCGATGTCGAGGCGCCGACTGTGACCGAGGTGCCCAAACTTGCGGGCGCGGTTTCGGTGGACGATCTGGTGGTGCCTGCACATACCGATTTTGCGACCTTGTTTGATACCAGCCTTTCGGGCAGCGCTCATCGCTGGGAGGACTATCAGCCCGGTGAGAAGATTGACCATGTCGATGGCATGACGGTGGAAGAGGCCGAGCACATGCTCGCAACGCGGCTCTATCAGAACACCGCGCGGGTGCATTTCAACCAATATACCGAGGGCAAGGGCCGCTTTGGCCGCAGGCTGATCTATGGCGGACATGTGATTTCGCTGGCGCGCGCGCTGTCGTTCAACGGGCTTGCCAATGCCGTGTCGATTGCCGCGATCAATGGCGGGCGCCATGTGGCGCCGCTTTTTGCGGGCGATACGGTGTTTGCCTGGAGCGAGGTTCTGGACCGGGCCGAGATTGCGGGACGCAAGGATGTGGGCGCGCTGCGCTTGCGGCTGGTGGCGACCAAGAATCTGCCGTGCGGCGACTTCCCTGACAAAGATGCGGGCGGCGCGTTCCCCGAAAATGTGATTCTTGATTTTGATTATTGGGCGTTGATGCCGCGCAAGATCTGATGGCGCTGCTCGCGCGCTATTCTGCGCTGGTCGCAGCCAAAACATTGAAGCCCGATGCGCAGCAGCGGGCGGCGGCAACGGCGCTGGATCGGTTGGCGGGCGCGCTCAGCCATTTCAGCCCGCGACGCTGGTGGGGTTTTGGCAAGCGCCAGCCGCCGCCGCGCGGACTTTATATCTGGGGCGATGTGGGGCGCGGCAAATCCATGCTGATGGATTTGTTTTTTGACTGTGCGCCGGTGGCGCGCAAAACCCGCGTGCATTTCAACGCTTTTATGGTGCAGACCCATGCGCGTATTCATGCGGCGCGGGCGGCGGGAGCAGACGACCCGATCATTCCCGTTGCCAAACTGATTGCGCGCGATGCGCAGCTTTTGTGTTTTGATGAATTTCAGGTCAGCGATGTGGCTGATGCGATGATCCTTGGCCGGTTGTTCGAGCAACTGTTCGATTTGGGCGTGGTGATTGTCGCCACCTCCAACACGCCGCCGGAGCGGTTGTATGAAGGCGGGCTGAACCGGCAATTGTTTTTGCCGTTCATTGCGCTGATCCTGATGCGGCTTTCCACCGTGACGCTGAACGGGCCGACCGATTATCGCCAGCACCGCATGGCGGGGATCAAGGTCTATCTGACCCCGCTCGGCCCTGAGACGACCGCACAGATGGATGAGGATTTTGCCCGGCTGAGCGAGGGGGCGGAGGCGGAGCCCGTGACGTTGCGGGTGCTGGGGCGCGATGTGCAGGTGCCGCTGGCGGCGGCGGGTGTGGCGAGGTTCGGCTTTGACGATGTGGCGCGCAAGGCGCTGGCAGCGGCGGATTTTCTGGCGATTGCGAGAGATTTTCATACCGTGCTGATCGACGATATTCCGGTGATGGGGCCGGACATGCGCAATGAGGCGCGGCGCTTTATGCTGCTGATCGACACGTTGTATGATGAGGGTGTGACGCTGATCTGTTCGGCGGCGGCGGATGCCGATACGCTTTACCCCCAGGGTGATGGGGCGCAGGCGTTCCGGCGGACAGCATCCCGCCTTGCGGAAATGCAGAGCGCTGATTATCTGGCGCGCGGACACAGGATTGAAATGCCACCTTTGGACACCGATTGATGAGCGATCTTCTGGCGACCGGCGCGTTTTTGTTGCTGCTGCTGTTCGGCTTTGGCTTTCGCGAGAAAATTTTCGGCGTGTTGAAACGGTTCGACCAGAAGAATATCGCCCGCCAGCAGGCGCAAATGGCCGAGCGCAACGATCCGCAAGCCCATTTTCGCCATACCATGGCGCTGGCCGAGGAGCAGGTGGAGGAAATTTCCACCCTCACCCTGAGCGATGTGCGCACCGGCACGCCGCTGACGCGCTATATTTTTCAGGGCGAGAAATTCGCCACGCAGGACGAGGCCGAACAGGCGCGCGCCGCTGCCATTGGCAAGATTGCGCGGCATTTCTATGCCGATCTGCCCATCGCACTGACCAGCCGGGGCAAGGACAAGCTCGAACAGGATTAGAGGACGGATGATGTTTGACCTGAAAGGCCAGCGCGTGCTGGTGGTGGGTGGAAGTTCCGGCATTGGCAAGGGCGCGGCACTCGCGGCGGCGGAAGCGGGCGCGGCGGTGATGATCGCCTCACGCTCGGCGGCGCGGGTTGAAGCAGCGGCGGCGCAGATCGGCCATGGTTGCACGACTGGGCTGGTGGATATTTGCGATGATGCCAGCGTTGAGGATTTCTTTGCGAAGGCCGGTGTGTTCGATCATGTGCTGACGACGGCGGCGCAGGTGCAGATTGCGCCGGTGAAAAGTTTGAGCGTTGTTGAAGCGCAAGCCTCGATGAATTCTAAATTCTGGGGCACCTATCGCATTGCGCGCGCAGCGCGGATCAGCGATGGCGGCTCGCTCACCCTCACATCAGGGGCGGCGGCGGTGCGCGCCACCAAGGGCCGGGCACTGCAAACCGCGATCAATGCGGGCGTGGAAGCGTTGACCAAAGGGCTCGCGCTCGAATTTGCGCCGGTGCGGGTGAACACCGTGTCGCCCGGCGTGGTGGAAACTGAACGCTGGCAGCAACTGGATGCGGCGCGGCTGGCGCAGGTGCAGCAGATTGCAGCGCATAGTGTGGCGGCGCGTGCAGGCACCACCGGAGAAATCGCGATTCAGATTCTGGCCTGCATGGTCAACCCGTTCATGACGGGAAGTGTGGTCTATGTCGAAGGCGGGTATCTGCTGTTGTAGACGCCCAATTGGGGGCATTGTAGCGAGGACCCCTCCCCGAAAAATCTTCCGCTACGCTCCAGATTTATTCGATGTCGGCACGCTGTCGCTACCTCTGCCCTCAAGGGGAGGGTAGATACGTGTGGACATTCGATGTTTTAGGCCGCTTCGCCTTTGAGCAACCTTGGCAGTTTGCCGACTGCGCCGCCTGCGTGGCGCATGAAGAGGCGGCGCATGGGGCCGATGCGGTCCACGATGCCGAGGCCAAGATCGCGCGCCATGCGCAACGGCGCGATGTCGTTGGAGAACAGGCGGTTCAAACCATCGGTTGCGGCGGCCAGCATGAAGGAATCGAAACGGCGCCAACGTTCATAGCGTTTGAGCACATCAACAGCGCCGATATCGAGGCCGAGGCGGGCGGCATCGAGCACGGTTTCGGCCAGCGCTGCCGCATCTTTCAAACCGAGATTGAGGCCCTGCCCCGCTATGGGGTGAATACCGTGCGCGGAATCACCGGCCAGCGCAAAGCGCTCCGTCACAAACCCGCGCGCCAGATGGAATTTCAGCGGATAGGACCAGCGCGGGCCGGAAACTTTGGTGGCGCCGAGATGGGCGCCGAAGCGGCGCGCAAGCTCGGCTTCGAAATCCGCGTCACTTGCTTTCAACAGTTGTGGGGCGAGCGTGTCCCTTTCGGTCCAGACCAGCGACGAGCGGTTGCCGGTCATCGGCAAAATCGCGAAGGGGCCGGAGGGCAGGAAATGTTCGTAAGCGACGCCGTTATGGGCGCGCGTGTGTTCGACTGTCGCCACGATGCCGGTTTGCGGATAGGACCAGCCGACAATGCCAATGCCTTGCGCCGCGCGCATCGCCGACTCCCGGCCATCGGCGGCGACGGCGAGGCGGGCGCGGATGGTGCGGCCGTTGGAAAGCTGCGCAACGATTGCCCCACCCTCGCGGGTGAGCGCGGTCATCGCGGCGGGCGAAATGAGGGTGATGGCCGGTGTCGCGTTGGCACCTTTGTAGAGCGCCGCGCGGATGTGGCGGTTCTCGGCAATACGGCCCAGGGGTTCGCCGATCTCGCGGGAATCGAAATGCAGCGACAGGGGGGAGGCCGGGCGATCCAGCTTCGCATCGGTCACCAGAATGTCGTTGATCGGCTGGGCATGGGCGTCGAGATCGGGCCAGACGCCGAGGGCCTGGTACATCCGCACCGAGGCGAAGGCGAGCGCGCTCACCCGCCCGTCGAATGTGGCGTCCAGCAAAGCGGATTGCGGCATCGGATCGGCCACCGCGACGGTGAGGCCGCCTTGCGCCAGCGCCAGCGCCAAAGTGAGGCCGACCATGCCCCCGCCGCCGATCACGACATCAAAATCATCGGTGAGATCATCTGTGCTCATGGCTACAGCCTATCTCCCGACCGGGCCCATCACGCAAGGCTGATTAAAAAAAGAGCAATGCGCCTTCCCTGCTTGTTTATTCGGCAGAACCGTGAGCCCCGGATCGCTGCGTTTTAAGAAAGCTCTGCATTTACAAAGCATTACCGCGCCGCAGCAAAGCGGCACGGTTCTTGATGATGCAAATGAGCCCGAACGATGCGGGGCGAGGCAGACAGCAAAGAGAAGGACAGCAGATGAAGCTGATTACGGCGATCATCAAACCCTTCAAGCTCGACGAGGTGCGTGAGGAACTTTCCACGCTTGGCGTTCAGGGCATGACGGTGACGGAAGTCAAAGGCTATGGGCGGCAAAAGGGGCATACGGAGATTTATCGCGGCGCGGAATATGCCGTGAGCTTTTTGCCCAAGCTCAAAATCGAGGTGGCGGTGAGTTCGGCGCTCGCCGATGCGGTTGTCGGGGCCATCATCTCGAAGGCCAAGACCGGGCAGATCGGGGACGGCAAAATTTTCGTCAGTCCGATCGACAGCGCGGTGCGCATTCGCACCGGCGAAACCGATGGGGACGCCTTGTGATCCACAATTCAGATTTTTCACACGCGCTTAGAGGCGGAGCATGACAATGAAAACTGCATTTCAAAAACTGGGGCTGGGTGGGGTTGCCGCTTCCACCGCCTATGGACTTTCCACCATGGCGGCGCTGGCGGCGGAAACACCAAAAATCGATTCCGGCGATACCGCCTGGATGCTGACCTCGACGGCGCTGGTGCTGTTGATGACCATTCCGGGTCTTGCGCTGTTTTATGGCGGCATGGTGCGCAAGAAGAACGTGCTGGCGACAATGGCGCAAAGTTTTGCCGCCACTTGTCTGCTCTCCATCCTGTGGATGGTGGTGGGCTATTCGTTGGTCTTTGCCGATGGTGGCAGCCATCAGGCCTGGCTGGGCGGGCTTTCCAACGTCTTTCTGAAAGCGATCACCATCCATTCGCAGACCGGGACGATCCCCGAATCTGTGTTCACGACCTTTCAGATGACCTTTGCGATCATCACCCCGGCACTCATCGCGGGTGCGTTTGCGGATCGCATGAAGTTCTCGGCCTATCTGTGGTTCACCGGGCTGTGGGTTGTGCTGGTCTATGCGCCCATCGCCCATTGGGTCTGGGGCGGCGGCTGGCTCAGCACGCTCGGCGCGCTGGATTTCGCGGGCGGCGCGGTGGTGCATTTGAATGCCGGGACGGCTGCGCTTGTCACCTGTCTCGTGCTGGGGCCGCGCAAAGGCTATCGCACCGAAAACATGGCGCCGCATAATCTGGTGCTCAGTGTGATCGGTGCTGCCCTTCTGTGGGTTGGCTGGTTCGGCTTCAATGCGGGGTCTGCGGCGTCTGCCGGGCCTGCTGCGGGCATGGCCATGGCGACCACGCAGATCGCAGCAGCAGCCGCGGCACTGGCCTGGATGATCGCTGAATGGATGATCGGCAAAAAACCTTCGGTGCTCGGCATGATCTCCGGCGCGGTGGCGGGGCTTGTGGCGATCACACCGGCGGCGGGTTTTGTCGATCCGATGGGCGCGCTGTTCATCGGCATCGCGGCGGGCTTTGTCTGCTATTTCGCCGCCGTCCATCTGAAGCGGGTGCTGGGCTATGACGACTCGCTCGATGCCTGGGGCGTGCATGGTGTGGGCGGCGCGCTGGGCGCCATTCTCACCGGCGTGTTCGCCACCTCGGCGATCAACCCCGCAGGCAAAGGCTGGCTGGCCGATGGCAACCTCCATCAGGTGCTGATCCAGGTCTACAGCGTGGCCGCCACCTTCATCTATTGTGGCATCGTCACCTTCATCATCCTCAAGGCCATCGACCTGGTGATCGGGTTGCGCGTCTCCAAGGATGTCGAGGTTGAGGGTCTGGACATCAACCTGCACGGTGAAACCGTACACGGCTGATTGTCTGCCCACGGAAGAAAGGGCGCGGGCTCTGGTCCGCGCCCTTTGTGTTTGTGCTAGGATTCGGGGGCGTCTTTCCAAGATTGAGTGATCCCCTCGTGCTGCCCGGACGACTTTGCGCTTTACCCCCGTCTTCCTTTGCCCAGCTGGCGCAGCTTTTGGACCCGCACACGCCCGGCAAGCCGGTGCTGAGTTTGAGTGTCGGCGACCCGCAAGGCACACCACCTGCCTTTGTGGCCGAGGCGATTGCGAAGACCGCGGGCGAGTTCGGCAAATATCCACCCATCAATGGCACCGCCGACTGGCGGCAGGCGGCGGCGGACTGGCTGACGCGCAGATTTGGGCTGCCGGACGGCGCTGTGGATGCGGAGCGCCATCTGCTGCCGCTCAATGGCACGCGCGAAGGGCTGTTTCTCGCGCCGCAGATTTTGACGCCGGAAAGCAAGGCAGGTGGGCGGCCCGTTATTCTGATCCCCAACCCGTTCTATCAATGCTATGCGGCGGCGGCGTTGGCGGCGGGCGCGGAGGCGGTGTTTGTGCCTACAACGGCGGAAACGGGTTTTCTGCCGGATTTCGCAGGCCTTCCCAAAGAGGTGCTGGAGCGCACGGTGGCGGCCTATTTCTGCTCGCCCAGCAATCCCGAAGGGGCCTGTGCCGATGCCGCCTATTGGCAAAAACTTTTCGCGCTGGCGGACGCTCACGATTTCACCGTCTTCGCCGACGAATGTTATGCGGACATCTACTTTGGCGCCCCGCCGGTGACGGCGATGGACAGCCGCTTTGCACAGACCGGCGATTTTTCGCGGCTGCTCAGTTTTCACTCCCTCTCCAAACGCTCCGGCCTGCCGGGCCTGCGTTCTGGTATTGTCGCGGGCGATCCGGCGCTGATGCAGAAATTCCGTTACCTGCGCAATATAGCGGGGCCGACCGTGCCAATGCCGCTGCTTGCCGCCTCCGCCGCTTGCTGGCGGGACGAGACCCATGTCGCGGCCAACCGGGCCACTTACGCCGCGCGGATGGATGTGGCGGCGCGGGTTCTGGGAAACCGGACGGGCTTTCGCAAACCGCAAGGTGGTTTCTTCCTGTGGCTGGATGTCGGCAATGGCGAGGACGCGGCGCTGAAATTGTGGCGTGACGAGGGGATCAGGGTATTGCCCGGCGCCTATATGGGGCGGGAGGTGGTGGCGGGCGATCCGACCAGCAATCCGGGGTTCCGGTACCTGCGCATCGCACTTGTTAGTGATTTGGTAACCATTGAGGCCGCACTCGAGAGGGTGGCCGGAAGTCTGGATGGGGTTCTATGAGCAGCCGCAGCCGTGGAATGGGGGTCTACCAGCCCCGCGCGCGTAAAATGGCCTTTGCCGATGCAATGGCCGAAGCACGTTTGACCGTGATACGCGCTGCACGCAACACACTGTTCCGCAGTGTGGGCGTGTTGCTGTTTCTGTTCGCCATCACCGCACTTATCGCCCTGATCAGTTACAATTCCGCCGATCCGAGTTTTGACAATGCGACCGTGCGCGACGCGAGCAATCTGCTCGGCCGCTATGGCGCGATCGAGGCCGATCTTCTGTTGCAGTTTTTCGGGCTGGCGGCGCTTGCCTTTCTGGCGGCCCCCGCGATCTGGGGCGCGCGCGCCGCCATGGGGCGGATCATGCCCTATACGCTGTGGCGGGCGCTGGCGTGGCCCCTTGGCACCATTAGTCTGGCGGCGGGGCTTGGGCTGTTTCCCCATATTGCTTCGCTGCCTGCGGGCATGGGCGGGTTGATCGGGCTGGGCTGGGCGCAGATTGCGCGCGCCGTGGCGAGCGCCTGGGACATGAGCTTTCTTGCCTATCTCCTGCCGCTGCTATTGCTGCTGATCGGATTGCCGCTTGCCTTTTTCGCCACGGGCCTGCGCTTCATGCCGCTGGCCCATGCGGCGATGAATGTTCCGGCCTTTCTGGTCTTTGCTGGCGGACATGCGCGCCAGTTGCGCCTGCCGACCGGCTTTGTGCCGAAATTCGGGCGCAAGGAAAACGGCGAACAGATCGAACCACGCTTCGACAGCGATGACGAGGATGAGGACGAAGAGTACGACGACGAGGAAGACGACGAAGACGAGGATGAATATGACCTGCGCGAACCGCCTGAACCCAAGGCGCGCGATGGCAAGGAACGCTCGATCCGCGTCAAGCGCGAGGAACGCAAAACCCCGCAGGCCACCGCCAAGCGGGCGCATCAGCCTGCGCTGAACCTTTCCAGCGATGAATATGAATTGCCGACGCTGGGCCTGCTCGCCGAGCCGGTGCATATTTCCGACCAGACAACGCTGTCGGACGACGCGCTGGAAGAAAATGCCCGGATGCTGGAATCCGTTCTGGTGGATTTTGGCGTGCGCGGACGCATCAATGCGGTGCGGCCCGGCCCGGTTGTCACGCTCTATGAATTCGAGCCTGCGGCTGGCGTAAAATCTTCCCGCGTGATTTCCCTTGCCGATGACGTGGCGCGCTCGATGTCCGCGGTGGCGGCGCGTATTGCGGTGATACCGGGGCGTAATGTGATTGGCATCGAACTGCCCAATCACACGCGCGAGACGGTTTACTTGCGCGAACTGCTTTCGAGCAACGACTTCGAAAAAGCGCGCGCGCCATTGTCGCTGGCGCTTGGCAAGACCATTGGCGGCGAGCCGGTGATTGCCGATCTGGCCAAGATGCCTCACTTGTTGATCGCGGGCACCACCGGTTCGGGCAAATCGGTCGGGATCAACACCATGATCCTGTCACTGCTCTATCGGATGCCGCCCGAACATTGCCGCATGATTATGATCGACCCGAAGATGCTGGAGCTTTCGGTCTATGATGGTATTCCGCATCTCCTCACGCCGGTTGTCACTGATCCGAAAAAAGCCGTGGTCGCGCTCAAATGGACCGTGCGCGAGATGGAAGACCGCTATCGCAAAATGTCCAAGCTGGGCGTGCGCGGGATCGAGGCGTTCAACGACCGTGTGAAGAAGGCAAAAGGCAGCGGCGAGTCGCTGAAGCGCACGGTGCAGACCGGCTTCGACCGCGAAACCGGCAAGCCGCAATATGAAGACGAAACGCTCGAACTGGAGCCAATGCCCTTTATCGTCGTGGTGGTCGATGAGGTAGCCGATCTGATGATGGTCGCCGGCAAGGAGATCGAAGGGGCGGTGCAGCGTCTGGCGCAGATGGCGCGTGCGGCGGGCATTCATCTGATCGCGGCGACGCAGCGCCCATCGGTGGACGTGATTACCGGCACCATCAAGGCGAACTTTCCGACCCGCATTTCGTTTCAGGTCACCTCGAAAATCGACAGCCGCACCATTCTGGGCGAACAGGGCGCCGAACAGCTTCTGGGCCAGGGCGACATGCTGCATATGATGGCCGGTGGCCGCATCCGCCGCGTGCATGGTCCCTTTGTGAGCGATTCCGAGGTGGAAGATGTGGTGAAGTTCCTCAAGACACAGGGCACGCCGGAATATCTTGATGCTGTGACCGAAGATACCGAGGAAGAAAGCGACGATCCTTACGCAACCTTCGGCGGCGGCAATTCGAACTCGGGCGACGATCTGTATGACCGGGCGCTTGCCATTGTTGCCCGCGAACGCAAAGCGACCACCAGCTATATTCAGCGTCGGCTTCAGATCGGCTATAATCGCGCGGCCCGGATTATCGAGCGGATGGAGAAGGAGAGCGTGCTCTCCAAACCCAACCACAAGGGCGTGCGCGAAATCTTGTTGCCCGATCACGACGAAGACTGAAGCAATCCCCCGTTAGGCCGAAGTTGCATCAAACGGAAGTTGCGTTCCGCGCAGTGTGATGTTTTCTCAACTATTGCGCACAAGCGCACGGACGCACGACCTGTAGTGTTGAGGTGCGCCTTGGCAGTCTGTACTGTTGAGTAATGCAGGCAAGGGGCAAAGATGGTGCAGGATGGCAGCCCCCAGGATAACACCCAATACTACTCCATTTTCGAATATGCTGGTGTGGGTGTTGCCAATGTGGGTTTTGATGGCACCATCAAGGATGCCAATGCCGCGTTTTGCGAACTGATCGGCTATTCCCGGCCGGTGCTGTTGCAGATGACCTTTCAGGCAATCACCCATCCAGACGATCTCGAAGACAATCTCACATTGCTGGATGAACTGCTGCACGGCCAGCGCGACAGTTACCGGATCGAAAAACGCTACTTACGCGCCAATGGCGAAATTTTATGGGCCGATCTGACTGTCACCATCGAAAAAGACAGCGAAGGAGCGCCCTGCGGCCTGATTTCGGTTATTCAGGATATTAGTCTCAGAAAGAAAACCGAAGAACGGCTGAACTTTCTTTTGGGCGAACTGGCGCACCGCTCCAAAAATCTTTTGACCGTGGTCCGCGCAACCATGCGCCAGATCGGGCGCCAGGCACAGTCTGTCGAGGATTTTCAGGAGTCGCTCGACAAGCGCATCACCGGTATGGCCACATCGCAGGATCTGTTGTTCAGGAACGCGAACAACCGCACCACGCTGGCCGAACTGATCCGCGAGCAGCTTGCATCTTTTGTGGGCGCGCGCGACCCGCGCGTGCGCTATGCCGGGCCGGACATCACACTGGGGCCCAATGCGGCGCGCGTGCTGGGCATGGGGCTGCATGAGCTGGCCACCAATTCCTGCAAGTATGGCGCGCTGACGGCGGCGGAGGGCCAGCTCAGCATCGACTGGCATGTGGATGCGGCAGCGGAACACATGGTGCTGCGTTGGGTCGAACGCGGCGGCCCCCCTGTTGCCCCGCCGACGCGCACGGGCTTTGGCCGCAAAGTGACCGAGCACATGGTCTCAGGCTCATTGCAGGGCGAGGTGGAGGTGCAGTTTCTCCCCGCCGGGCTGGAATGGGCGTTGACCACCCCGCTCAGCGCCTTGCTGACATGAAGGGCGTTTAAGCCGGAGATGCCTGTTTGAGTTTGCGCTCGTAATAGGCGGCCAGCGATTCCAGTTCGCCCACACAGTCACCTTCAAAACAGGTGCCATGCATGACCGCGAGCCGTTTGGGGATAAGCGCCTTCAGCGCGCGGATGGTGGGCGCGGTGGCGGGTGTTAGCGCGCTGGCATGAAAGCCTTCTTCGGCCACAATCGCTGCATCGAGAATACTGGCGCTGCCGATGGCCGGACCATCGCCGAACTGGGTGAACAGATCGCCGGTGAACAGCGTGGCTGTTGTCTCTTCAAAAATCAGACCGGATTCCCAGGCATGGGGGACATGCGGCGTATCGAGATAGCGCACGCGCTTGCCGCCGAGATCGAGCACCTCTTCGTGTTGCAACACACGCGGCGGACGATCCGCCAGATCCATCAGCGACACCATGCAGGCCGTCATGCCATGGGCGACTTGCGCGTTCGGGGCCGCCGCCAGCCAATCGTTCATCGCACCGCATTCATCGGATTCCACATGGCCGAAGGAAATCCAGCGCAGGCGTTCGAGCGGCATCACCCGCGCCGCCGCCTCCGACACCAGACCGAACAGCCTGCGTCCGCCGCAATGAAACAGCAGCGGTTCATCGGCTACGATCAGATATTGGTTGAAGGTAAAACCGATCGGCGGCACTCCCTCCACGAAGGTGGACAGGCGGAAAATACCGTCGGCGATCTCGTCGGTTCTGGTGTGCATGCAAAAGGCCCCTTCCAGTTGCGCGGCCTCTACATCGTGGGGCAAACAGCCTAGTGTCTTCAAGGGTCCGGAGGCATTTCATGTCCTATATCGAACAGACGCTGGGTGATGGCGAACGGCTGGTGGCACGGGCGCGCTTTCACTGGTGGTATGATGTCATGGCCTGGGCGGCGTTGATCTTTTTGGGCGTTTTCATCATCGGCATTGTGATTTTTGCGGTGATGATGATCCGCAAATGGACCACCGAACTGGGTATCACCACCCATCGCTTCGTCAAAAAGACCGGCTGGCTGACCCTGAACACCGCCGAAATCGCCCTGCCCAACATCGAAGGGGTGAAAGTCACCCAGGGCATCTGGGGCAGGCTTTTGGGCTATGGCAAAATCCGCATTGAAGGCACCGGCGTCGATGCGGTGGAAATGCCGGACATCGCCGATCCGCTGGCCTTTCGCCGCGCCATCGAAACAGCCAAGGAAGGGTCGGGCATGTCCCGCCGCTAAATATTTTTGGGCCGTGCAAAAAAGAAGGTCACGCAAGTGCCGAGTGTGGCGCAGGCCGCGATGATCAGCGCCAGTGGCAGCGCGGTGGCCGGTGAGGTTGCGCCGACCATCAGCGCCACAAGCGTCGCGCCGCTGAACTGAACCGTGCCCAACAGCGCCGACGCCATGCCCGCATTGAGGCCGAAGGGCGCCATCGCAAGGCCACTCGCCGCGGGCGAGACCGCGCCGTTGAAGCCGACATAAAGCATCAGGCCCAGCGCGATGGTCCAGATACCGCCGAAGCCGCTGGCCGCGAAAACAATCAGCGCCACACCCGACAGAATCTGAAAAATCTGCGCCGCCATCAGCACTCTATGCGCGGAATACCGATGCATCAGATGGGCGGCGGTTTGCGACGCGATGATGAGCGCGCAGGCAATGGCGCCGAAAAACCAGCCGAACCGTTCTGCCGGAACGTGGAAAATGTCGATGAAGACATGCGGGCTTGCGGTGATATAGGCGAACAATCCCGCATTGGAGGCCGCCGCCGCAAAGGCATAGGCGGAGAAGCGGCGGTCGGCCAGCAGTACGCCGAAATCGCGCAAAATCTTGAACGGATGCAGCGCGCGATGGGCGCCCGTATGCGTGCCCTTGAGACGGAAGAAGACAAGCGCAAAACCAAGCAGGCCGATCAGCCCTTCGAGAACGAAAATCGCCCGCCAGCCGAACCAGATGAGCAGATAGCCGCCAAGCATGGGCGCGAGCAAAGGGGCGGCCCCCAGCACCAGCATCATGTGCGCGAAGACGCGCGGGGCTTCTTGCGGTGGAAAAAAATCGCGCACACAGGCGCGCGCGACCACCACGCCCGCACTCGCCCCCAGCGCCTGCAAAAAGCGCATCACGATGAACAGGTCGATATTGGGCGCAAAGGCGCAGGCAAAACTTGCCAGTGTGAAAATGAGTAACCCGGCATAGAGCGGTGGCTTGCGGCCGAACCGGTCGGCCAGCGGACCATAAAACGCCTGACCGAAAGCGAAGCCGAAAAAGAACGCCGCCAGCGAATGTTCGGCGCCGGAAATGGGTGTGCCGAAGGCGCGCGCGATGGCGGGCAATGCGGGCAGATACATGTCGATGGCGATGGGCGCAAAGGCGGTGAGCGCGCCAAGGATGACAATCAGTTCGACACGCCGTGCGCCGCTCAAGGGGGCTGCGGGCGGGACAGTGGTCATGAAAACTCCGGCTGGGCCATGATGACGCTTTGTTTGGCGGCGGCCAGCCGCGCTAAACAGCCCTGATACAGCACGCACCGGCAGGGAGTTCTCCACATGATAAGAATTCTAAGCATCAGGCTAGGGGCAATTGCCGTCCTTTTTGCTGCCTGCGCCATTTCGCCCGCAAGCGCAGGCGATGTTGCCAAAGGTAAGGCGTTTTTTGCCCGCTGCGCGATCTGCCATTCCAATGCCAAAGGCGCGCCCAACCGGATCGGCCCCAACCTTTTTGGCGTGGTCGGGCGCAAATCGGCCAGCGTGGCCGGGTTCTTTTATTCCGGCGCCATGAAACATTCGGGCATTATCTGGACCCCGGACAGGCTCAGGGCGTTCATCACCCGGCCCAACGGGCTGGTTCCGGGAACGCGGATGGGGTTTGCCGGCGTGGCCAATAAGGGCCAGGTGGACGATCTGGTGGCCTATCTGACGACCCTGAAGTAGCAAATAGCGGCGTAATGACGCAGGTATGCGGCTATGCTGCGCCGCAAACCGCCCTGCGGGCTGGATTGCTGCGTTGACAGAGACAAGGGCTCTTGCCTAGTTTTTGCGCCGCACAACAGACGGCCTGGGCGCCACTCCATACGGCGCCATTTTGGGATAGAGGCCGCTTTAGCGGGAAGGCATTCTAACACGATGAAAGTACTGGTCCCCGTCAAGCGGGTGATCGACTACAACGTCAAGGTTCGCGTCAAAGCGGATCAGACCGGAGTCGACCTCGCCAACGTAAAAATGTCGATGAACCCCTTTGACGAGATTTCCGTCGAAGAGGCCGTGCGGCTGAAGGAAAAAGGCAAGGCGACCGAAGTGATCGCCGTGTCCATCGGGCCGCAACAGGCTGGCGAAACCATTCGCACCGCCCTTGCCATGGGGGCCGATCGCGGCATCCTCGTGAAGGTGGACGGCGATGTAGAGCCGCTGGCGGTCGCCAAAATCCTCAAAGCGATTGTGGATGCCGAGCAGCCGGGTCTTGTGATCCTTGGCAAACAGGCCATCGACGACGATTCCAATCAGACCGGCCAGATGCTGGCGGCCCTGCTGGACTGGCCGCAAGGCACCTTTGCCCACAAGCTGGAGCTTGGCGAAGGTTCGGCCCAGATCGAACGTGAAATCGACGGCGGTTTGCAGACCGTGGAAGTGAAACTTCCCGCCATCATGACGGTGGATTTGCGCCTCAACGAGCCGCGCTATGCCTCGCTGCCGAACATCATGAAGGCCAAGAAGAAGCCGATCGACGAAAAGACCCCGGCCGATTATGGCGTGGACACCACGCCCCGGCTGAAGGTGCTGAAAGTGACAGAACCGCCCAAGCGCACATCCGGCGTGAAGGTGAAAACCGTCGCCGAACTGGTTGATAAACTCAAGAACGAAGCAGGGGTGATCTGATGGCTTCGCTCGTCATTGCCGAACACGACAATACCAATCTCAAAGACGCGACCGCGAAAACCGTGACCGCAGCAGCCCAGGTTTCGACCCCTGTGCATGTGCTGGTGGCTGGCTCCAATGCGGGCGCGGTGGCTGAGGCCGCCGCCAAGCTGGCGGGTGTGGAAAAGGTCATTCTGGCCGACGACCCGCTTTACGCAAAGCTGGTGGCCGAGCCGATGGAAAAGCTCATCCTGTCGCTGGCCGATGGGTATGAGGCGATTCTGGCCCCTGCCACCACCAACGGCAAAAACTTCATGCCGCGCGTGGCCGCCAAGCTGGACGTGCCGCAGATTTCGGAAATTCTGGCCGTTGAAAGCCCGAACACCTTTCTGCGTCCGATCTATGCGGGCAATGCGCTGGCGACGGTGGAAGCCGCTGCTGGCAAGAAGATCATCACCGTGCGCACCACCACCTTCAAAGCCGCTGAAGCCACAGGCTCCGGCACCGTGGAGAAGATCGGCAGCGCAGGCGATCCGGGCATTTCCAAATTTGTCGGCGAAGAACTGTCGAAATCGGAACGTCCCGAACTCACCTCGGCCAAGATCGTCATTTCGGGCGGGCGCGGGATGCAGTCGGGCGATAATTTCCACATGCTGGACAAGATTGCCGACAAGTTGCACGCAGCGGTCGGCGCCTCCCGCGCGGCGGTGGATGCCGGTTTTGTGCCCAACGACTATCAGGTCGGCCAGACCGGCAAGGTCGTGGCGCCAGACCTTTATATCGCGGTCGGCATTTCCGGCGCGATCCAGCATCTGGCGGGCATGAAGGACTCCAAGGTCATTGCCGCCATCAATAAGGACGAAGAAGCCCCTATATTCCAGGTTGCCGATTACGGCCTTGTGGCCGATCTGTTCAAGGCGGTCCCGGAATTAGAGGAAGAACTGACCAAATTGGGGTATTAGTCCCCGTTATAGGCCCGTTATAGGATAACGTCGGAAACCGCATGAGCATCCAACGCGTAGGAGTTATTGGCGCAGGCCAGATGGGCAGCGGTATCGCCCATGTGCTGTCGCTCGCGGGTTTCGACGTTATTCTCGAAGACATCAATCCGGATGCGCTCGACAAGAGCCTTGAGCGCATCACCCACAACATGCAGCGCCAGGCATCGCGCGGCCTTATCAAGGATGAGGAAGTGGGCCCGGCGCTGGCCCGCATCCGCAAAGCCCAGAGCCTTGACGACATGCGCGACCGCGACCTCATCATCGAGGCGGCGACCGAAGACGAAACCACCAAGCGCAAGATTTTTCAGGACCTGTGCACCCGGATTTCCGATCGCACGCTTCTGGCCACCAACACATCGTCTATTTCGGTCACGCGGCTTGCCGCATCCACCGACCGGCCCGAACATTTTATCGGGCTGCATTTCATGAATCCGGTGCCGCGGATGCAGCTGGTGGAAGTGATCCGCGGCATTGCCACCGATGACACCACCTTTCAGGCAGCGCTCGATGTGGTGCGCCGCGTCGGCAAGACCGCCGCCTATGCTGAAGATTTTCCCGCCTTCATCGTCAACCGCATTCTGCTGCCGATGATCAACGAGGCCGTCTATACGCTGTACGAAGGCGTCGGCAATGTCGAAGCCATCGACACCGCGATGCGGCTGGGCGCCAACCATCCGATGGGGCCGCTGCAACTGGCCGATTTCATCGGGCTGGATACCTGCCTGTCGGTGATGCAGGTGCTGTATGAGGGCCTCGCCGATTCCAAATATCGCCCCTGCCCGCTGCTGGTGAAATATGTCGAAGCGGGATGGCTGGGCCAGAAAACGGGGCGCGGCTTTTATGATTATCGCGGCGAGAAGCCTGTCCCCACGCGCTGATTTTGGCCTCAACCAATTGGCGGTTCGCGCGTTTGTTTGAGATGCGCACCCACTCCTGTCAGTTCGGGCCATGACGCACCCCGACGGGCTTCCCTTTCCGCAGCGTGCCTGGGCGATTGCGGCCATCGGGCTCAGCATCACCATGGCGGTGATGGATTCCTCCATCGCCAATGTCGCACTGCCGACCATCGCCAAAGACCTCAACACCGCGCCGTCCTTTTCGATCTGGATCGTCAATGGTTATCAGCTCGCGATCATGGTCTCGCTGCTGCCGCTTTCGGCGCTGGGCGACATTATCGGTTTTCGCAAAGTCTATCTGGGCGGGTTGATCGTCTTCACGCTGGCTTCGCTCGCCTGCGCCTTTTCCACCACACTTGGGCAACTGGCTGCTGCCCGTGTGTTGCAGGGCTTTGGGGCGGCGGGCATTACCGGGGTGAACATTGCGCTGGTGCGCTTTGTCTATCCGCAAAGCCAGTTGGGGCGCGGCATCGGCATCAATGCCGTGATCGTGGCCGTTTCGGCGGCGGCGGGGCCGACGATTGCGGCGGGCATTCTGGCGGTGGGCAACTGGCCGTGGCTCTTTGCGGTCAATGTCCCGCTAGGCTTGGCGGCGATTGCCATTGGCTGGAAAAATCTGCCGTTCTCGCCACGCGCGCGCCATGCGTTTGACTGGATCAGCGCCGGGCTGAGTGCGGCAACCTTTGGGTTGTTGATTGGCAGCATAGATCTTTTGGGGCATGGCCAACCTTTCGGCCTGTTTCTTTTGGAGATGCTGGTGGTGGCGGGGATTGGTTACGTGCTGGTGCGACGCCAGCTTTCCCTGCCCTCGCCGCTTCTGCCGATTGATCTGATGCGCATTCCGATTTTCGCGCTGTCGGTCGGCACCTCGGTCTGTTCTTTTGCGGCGCAGATGCTGGCGCTGGTGTCCTTGCCCTTTCTGTTTCAGATGGATCTGAAATTCTCTGCCATCCAGACCGGGCTGTTCATCACCCCATGGCCGATTGCGATTGGCATTGTCGCGCCCATCGCGGGGCGGCTGTCTGATCGCTATTCGGCGGGGCTATTGGGCGGGATCGGGCTTTTGGTGTTTGCCGCGGGGCTGCTGTCGCTTGCGTTTTTGCCAAACGCGCCGGGCCCTTTCGACATTGTGTGGCGCATGGCGCTGGCGGGGGTGGGCTTCGGCTTTTTCCAATCGCCCAATAACCGCGCGATGATCGGCGTTGCCCCGCGTGAACGCAGCGGCGGGGCCAGCGGCATGTTGGGCACGGCGCGGCTGCTCGGCCAAACCTCCGGGGCGGCGATTGTGGCGCTGCTGTTTTCCCGCCTGCATCAGGGCGCGCCCACCGTTTCGCTCATCATCGCCACCGGCTTTGCGCTGATTGCCGCCTGTGTGAGTTTTGCGCGGCTCTACGATCAGGGGCCGGGGTCTGGCCTTCGGTCTGCCAACCCGGAGGCTGATCCTGCCATGCATGCGAATCTGCTGCGGCAGCAGCAGAACCTCACGCCCACCCCTTGAGGCGCGGCCAAACTGTGCAATGCTGGCCCCCGCATCGTCGCCGGAGCGCGCCGTGAAGATTTTTTCGCGCCTTGGCTGGTGCGCGGCCAGTTTGGTTTTGTTGGTGGCCTGTGCGGGCCATACGCCCGATGGCAAAGCCCTGCCGGATGCGCCGCGCTTTTTGTTCTGGTCTGCCGACGAACAGCCGCTGGGCTATCGCTTCATCGAACGTATTTTTCCCACCCGCATCGTGCAGCGGGGTGAAACCACCAAGCCCCTCGCGCTACGGCTGATGAAGCATGACGTGCGTTATCGCTACAAGGGCGAGACCTGGAGCACCGACCGCTTCATGAAGAACAACCGGATTGCCGGGCTGTTGGTTCTGAAGGACGGCAAGATCGCGCTCGAACGCTATGCGATGGGGCTGACCATGACCGATCGCTGGGAATCGTTCTCCGTCACCAAATCCATCACCTCCACCTTGATCGGGGCGGCGATCAAGGATGGCTATATCCATAGTCTGGATGATGACGTGACTGCGTATGTGCCCGAATTGCGGGGCAGCGCCTATGAGGGGGTGAGCATTCGCAACCTCATCACCATGACGTCCGGCGTGGCGTGGCGCGAACGCTATACCGATCCTACGTCCGATGTGGCGCGGTTTTCGCAGCTTATCTATGGCGTCGGCAAACGGCCCGAACTCAAATTTCTCAAACACCTGCCGCGCGCCCATAAACCCGGCACGGTCTTCAACTACAATACCGGCGAGACCTCACTCGCCGGATTTCTGCTCGAACGCGCCACCGGCAAAACATTGTCGGCCTATCTGTCGGAGAAAATCTGGGTGCCGATGGGGGCGGACCGCGATGCGGTGTGGATGATCGACCGGCGCGGCCACGAGATCGGTGGTTGCTGCCTTTCCATGACCTTGCGCGATTATGGCCGCTTCGGGCAGTTCGTGCTCGATGATGGCCATGGTGTGTTGCCGAAGGGCTGGACCAAGGACGCCTTGCGCAAACATATCGACAGCGACAATGGCAGGCTGGGCTATGGCTATATGTGGTGGACCAATAAGGACGGCACCGCCGCCGCGCTCGGCTTTTTCGGGCAGACGATCTATCTCGATCCGCGCAACAAGATTGTGATTGTCACCAATGCGGCGTGGCGCAAGGCAGCGGATATGAAGGCGTTCGATGCGGAGGAGGCTTATATTGCCGCGATTACGAAGGCGTTGAAGTGAATCAGCACTTTGTTGTCATCCCTGGCACATGCGGCGTAGCCGCATGTGGGAAGGGGACCCAGGTGGCAGATACCGATAAGTGTTTGCCACCTGGGTTCCCTTCCCTCGCTTCGCTCGCCGGGAATGACAGGTCTTATTTTTTCTTCGACAGCATATCAAAATAGGCAATCGCCTCTGGCTCGTCCCATTCGGCGGGGCCGGTGGCGCGGGCTATTTCTCGGCCCTTGGGGTCGATGAGCAGGGTGGTGGGCAGGCCATAGGTGGCGGTGGCGGCCATCAGCTTCATGCCGGGATCGGCGAAGGCGGGCAATTCGGCGGCATTGTGCGCGATCAGGAATTTTCCGGCGACCTTGTCGGCATTGCGCTCCACATCGACCGTGACCACGGCGAACTGGGCCGCAGGGATGGCGCGCTGGAGATTGGCGAGCTGGGGCAATTCTTTCACGCAAGGCGCGCACCAGCTTGCCCAGAGATTGAGCAGGACATAGCGGCCCCGATAGGTTTGAAGGGAATATTTTCGCCCGCCCATGTCGGTAAAGCCGACATTGGCCACAAGGGCCGGGGTTTGCGCCAGTTTCAGCGCTGCCAAAGCGGGCGGCGGCTTGGGCGTTCCCTTACCTTGCGGGATCACATATAGAACCACAGCTGCGCCCGCGACAGCGGCGAGAAGTGCGGCGAGCACGAGGATGAAACGCGAACGGGTCATGGTGGTCCTAACCGGATGAGTGCGAACAAAATGTGGGGCGGACGCTTTGCCGGCGGCCCCTCGTCCATCATGGAGGATATCAACACCTCCATCGATTTCGACAAGCGGCTGGCGGGCGAAGACCTTGCCGGATCAAAAGCCCACGCGCGCATGTTGAGCGCCACAGCCATTATCTCCAAAGCCGATGGCGAGGCCATACTCGCAGGCCTGGCCCAGATCGGCAAAGAGATCGAGGCCGGAACCTTCAGCTTCAAACGTGAATTCGAAGACATTCACCTGAATATCGAATCCCGGCTGGGGGAGATTGTGGGCGCGGCCTCCGGGCGCCTGCACACCGCCCGCTCGCGCAACGATCAGGTGGCGACAGATTTTCGCCTCTGGGTGCGCAGCGCCTGTGAACGGGCCGAAAGCGGCATTGTGGGTTTGCAGCGCGCGCTGCTGGCCCAAGCTGAGGCCCATGCGGGCACCATCATGCCCGGCTTCACCCACATGCAGCCGGCCCAGCCGGTGAGCTTTGGCCATCACTGTTTGGCCTATGTTGAAATGCTGGCGCGCGATGCGGGCCGCTTTGCCGATGCGCGGGCGCGGATGAATGAATCCCCGCTGGGGGCAGCCGCGCTCGCCGGAACACCCTATCCGATTGATCGCAAGGCGACCGCGAAAGAGCTGGGCTTCACCCAGCCGATGCGCAATTCGCTCGACGCGGTGTCGGCGCGCGATTTCGCGCTGGAATATCTCGCCGCTGCCACGATCAGCGCCACACATCTGTCGCGGCTGGCGGAAGAGATTGTGATCTGGGCGACGCCTGCGTTCGGCTTTGTAAAATTGTCGGATGCGTTCAGCACCGGCTCCTCCATCATGCCGCAAAAGCGCAACCCGGACGCCGCCGAACTGGTGCGCGCCAAGATCGGGCGGATTCTTGGCAGTTTCGTCACGCTAACCACGGTGATGAAGGGCCTTGCGCTGGCCTATGCCAAGGATTTGCAGGAAGACAAGGAGGCGGTGTTCAACGCTGCCGATGCGATTGACCTGTCGCTTGCCGCGATGGCGGGAATGATCGCCGATTTGACCGCGCAACCAAAGGCGATGCGCCGCGCCGCCGAGGCAGGCTACCCCACCGCGACCGATCTGGCCGATTGGGTGGTGCAAAATCTGCACAAGCCGTTCCGCGAGGCGCATCACATCTCCGGCAGCATTGTGAAACTGGCGGAAGAAAAAGGCGTGGCGCTGGATCAATTGCCGCTGGCCGATATGCAGAGCGTGGAGCCCGGCATTACCGCAGATGTGTTGCCGCAGCTTTCGCTCGAAGCCTCGCTCAATGCGCGCGTCAGTGAAGGCGGCACCGCGCCGCCGCGCGTAGCCGAGCAGATCGCGTTCTGGAAAGCGAGGCTGGCATGAAGCTTGTGCTCATCGCGCTGCTGACCCTTGGGCTCGCCTCTTGCGGAGTAAAATCCGATCTGGTGAAGCCGGACGGCAAGCCTACGCCGAAAAGCCAGCACGACCCGTCCCGCCCGCCACAACCCATCGGCCAATGAACCATTTCGGGTATAAAAACGGCGTGTTGCACGCCGAGGATGTCAGCCTTGCCGCTTTGGCGCGCGAGGTTGGCACGCCATTCTACTGCTATTCCAGCGCGACGCTCGAACGCCATTACCGCGTCTTTGCGGCGGCACTGCCGAAAGACACGCTGGTCGCCTTTTCGGCCAAGGCCAATGGCAATATCGCGGTGTTGAAGACGTTGGGCGATCTTGGCGCGGGCGCGGACATTGTATCCGGCGGCGAATTGGCCAAAGCGCGGGCGGCAGGCATTGCGGCGAACCGGATTGTTTTTTCCGGTGTCGGCAAGACCCGCAGCGAAATGAAGTTCGCCCTCAGCGAAGGGATTTTTCAGTTCAATGTCGAGAGCGAGCCTGAGCTTGAAGCGTTGAACGAGGTTGCGCTGTCGATGGGGTTGCGCGCGCCGGTGACCATCCGCGTCAACCCGGATGTCGATGCCAAGACGCATGCGAAAATCACCACCGGCACAGCAGAATCCAAATTCGGCATTCCGTGGGCGCGGGCGAAGGATGCTTATGCGCTGGCCGCATCGCTCAAGGGAATCGAGATTGTCGGTGTCGATGTCCATATCGGCAGCCAGATCACCGAGCTTTCGCCGTTTGAAACCGCCTTTGGCCGGGTGGTGGAGTTGGTGGAGATGTTGCGCGCCGATGGTCACCCGATTACGCGCCTTGATCTGGGCGGCGGCTTGGGCGTGCCCTATCGCCACAACAATGAACCGCCGCCCGATCCGGCAGCCTATGGCGCGATGGTGGCGCGGGTGACCGGCCAAACCGGCGCGAAACTGATTTTCGAGCCGGGCCGCTTGATCGCCGCCAATGCGGGGGTGCTCGTTTCCGAAGTGCTCTATGTCAAACGCGGTGAGGCCAAGGAATTCCTCATCATTGATGCGGGCATGAACGATCTGATCCGCCCTGCGCTCTATGATGCCCATCACGATATTGTGCCGGTAACCGAACCGGCGATGGGCGGCGAACATGGTGTTTACGATGTCGTGGGGCCGGTCTGCGAAACCTCCGATCTTTTTGCCGCGGGCCGTTCGCTGCCCCGGCTGAAATCGGGCGATCTGGTGGCGGTGCTGTCTGCCGGTGCCTATGGCGCGGTGATGTCTTCTGCCTACAATGCGCGACCACCGGCGCCGGAAATTCTCGTGAAAGGTGACCGTTGGGCTATTGTGCGGCCGCGACCAAGTTATGAAGCGCTGATTGAGCAGGAACGCCTCCCCGACTGGCTCTGAGCCGCGCCTCGCGCGGCGGATTGCGCTTGCCCGCACGTTCGTGGCGTGGGAGCGGCTGTGGCGCGGCCTATTTCCGGCCAGCATCATCGTTCTGCTGTTTTGCGCCGCCGCTTTGTTTGGCCTGTTTGCAAGCGTGCCCGGCTGGCTGCATACGCTGATTTTGGCGCTGGCGCTGTTTGCGGGGGCGTTGGCGCTCTATCAGGGCTTTTCGCCTTTTGCTTTACCGCGCTGGGCCGATGGGGCGCGGCGGCTGGAGCGCGACAATCTGCTGGCCCACCGCCCTGTCAGCGAAAGCCGGGACAGGCTGGAAGCAGGCGGCAACGATCCCTTTGCCGAAGAATTATGGGCCGCCCATCTGACGCGTACGCTTGGGCGATTTGGCGCGCTGAGGCTGAAAGCACCGCGCCCCGGCCTGTGGCGCGCCGATCCTTATGGAGTGCGCTTTGTTGCCCTTGCTCTCGCGGTGGGTGGATTGTTTGTGGCGGGCGCAGACTGGAACAACAGGCTCACCACCTCGCTCACTCCGCGCCTTCTGTTTGGCACCGCCGCGCCGACGCTCGATGCCTGGATTGATCCGCCTGCCTATACCGGTGAAGCGCCGGTCTATCTGGCGCGCAGCGGCAACACGATTACCGTGCCGGAAGGCTCGCTGGCGCAACTGCGCGTCCACAATGCAGGCACCCGCCCACGCAGCACTATGGAGGGTGCGGACGATGCGCGCTTTGACGGCAAGAACGGGGAATATTCCGCCGCCGTCAAACTGATGCGGTCAGGCAGCTTGCGGGTGCGGGCAGATGGTGTGCGGCTGGGGCAATGGCAGGTGACGATTGTGCCCGATCTGCCGCCGGTGATTGTTTTTGCGCACAAGCCGGAAAAAACGCCGCAAAACGCGCTCAAACTTTCGTTCACGGCGGGCGATGATTATGGCGTGGTGGCAGTCAAGGCGCGCATTGTGCCGGTGGGGCGAAAAGCAAAACCGCTGGAGATTGATCTGGCGCTCACCGACACATCCGCCAAAACGCTGAGCCAGACGGTGTTTCGCGATTTGACCGATCATCCTTACGCTGGGATGGAGGTGGATATTGTGCTGGTGGCGCGCGATGCGGCGGGGCATGAAGGGCTTTCCAAACCTGCGCGGTTTAAACTGCCTGCGCGCGTTTTCACCAACCCGCTGGCGCGCGCGCTGATCGAACAGCGCCAGATTTTGGCCGCCGGGCGCGACAGCGTGCAGGACCAGGTGGCCGATGCGCTGGATGCGCTCACCGCCGCGCCGGATAAATTCTATCGGGGCAAAACCGGCGTCTATCTTGCCATCCGTTCGGCGCGCTGGGCGACCAAGACGGCGAGCCGCCCGGAAGAATTTCAACGCGCAGACGATTTGTTGTGGCAGACGGCACTGGCGCTGGAGCAAGGCGGCTTGCAACTTGCCGCCGTGGAATTGCGCCGTCTGCAACAGGCACTCACGCAAGCCTTTGCGCGCGGCGCGCCGCAGGATGAGATTGATGCGCTGCTCCAGCGCTATCGCAATGCCTTGCAACGCTACATGCAGTTCATGGCGCAGAACGCGAAGCCTGGCAGTGGCCAGGTTCCGCCCGGCACCAAAGTCATCAGCCAGTCCGACCTTGAAACGCTGCTCAAAGCGATTGAACAGCTTTCGCAGACAGGCGCGCGGCAACAAGCAGCGCAGATGCTGGCGATGCTGCAATCCATGCTCGAAAACATGCAGATGACGGCGGGCACAGGCAGCGGCGGCCAAGGCCAATCTGCCGAAGACAAGGCGACGAACGAGGCCATTGGCAAACTCGGCGATCTGATGGGCCGCCAGCGCGCATTGCTCGACAAGACGCTGCGCCATCAGGAAGGCGTGGGCGATCCGAAAGATGGCGGCGAAAAGGGGCTGGCCCAGAAGCAGGGCGAATTGCGCGACGCGTTGAAAGACATTGAAAAGGGCCTTGGTGCGCAAAAACCGGGGCCGGACACTCTGGGTCGCGCAGGCTCGGCCATGGGGCGCGCGCAAGGCCAGCTTTCCGGCAAGGATATGGACGGTGCCTCCGCCAATCAGAAAGCGGCGTTGGATGCGCTACGCAGCGGCGCAGACCAACTCGCCAAGGCGATGCTGAACCGTTCGGGCCAGCCGGGACGACAAGGGCAGGAAGACCCGCTGGGCCGCACACAAGGCAACAGCGCGGGGCCGGGCAACAATGTCAAAGTGCCCGATCAGATGACACTGGAACGGGCGCGCTCGATTCTGAAAGAACTGCGCCGCAGAGCCGCCGAACGCGGACGACCCAAAGAGGAGCTGGATTATATCGACCGGCTGCTGAAGGAATTTTAGGCGCGCACGCTCAATCGACGCGCGCGATGTAGGGCAGACCGCGATGGTTGCCGGCATCGTCCATGCCGTAGCCGATCAGGAAACCTTCGAGCCCGGTGAAGGCGGCGAAGTCGGGGCTGAGTTCGGCGTCGTCGCGGGCGCGGTCTACCATGACAACGGTGGTGACCGATTGGGCGCCCTGTTCGCGCAACAGATCGGCGGCTTTGGCCAGCGTCCGGCCACGATCGAGGATACCGTCCAGCACCAGAACATTCTGCCCACGCACCCGCGCGCTGGGACCGATCATCACCGAAACATCGCGCGCGCTCTCACGGTTGCCCGCATAAGAGCGCAGCCAGAAAAATTCCGCCGGAAGATCGAGCCCGCGCCGCGCCAGCGCCCGTAAGAGATCGGCCGCAAAGACAAAGCCGCCCACCAGAACCACTGCCGCAATATCCGGGCGTGCGGGGCCTGCCACGATATTGTCCGCCAAAACGGCGATGCGTTGGAAGATTTCGGTTTCGCTGACCAATATCCGATGGTCTGTCTGCAACGCTCTATCCTTTGACGAACTTCAGATCGACATGTCGCGCGCCCGCGGGCGGGCTGGCAAGGCGGGCCGAGAAAATTGTACTGGCGCCGGGCTTCAGATTGCGCACCATGGGATCAATCTTCCAGTCATAGAGTTCGCGGCGCGCATCGTCTGTAAGGGCGGCGTGAATTTGCGGAACCGCGAGTTCCTGTTTGGTGAAGTTGTGGATGCGCCCTTTGAGATGCAGCACCGGCTGATCGTCCTCAGTGGTGACGCGATAGCTCACCTCGCGAAATTCAAGTCCCACCGTATTCACATCCAGTCCGACAGCGCGATAGGCGGTAGCGGTTTTCGGCCACAGCGCGGCGATTTCGGTGCGGGCCTCGATGAGGACGAAACCCACCAGCGCCACCACGGCAAACAGCACGCCCCAGCCAGCCAGCGCGCCGATGCGCCAGCGATTGAGCGCCGCAACTGCTGCAGGCGGTGGGGGCAATCCGGTCGGCCCGGCCGGCAGCACCGACGGCGCGGCCCCCTGCACTGGCGCCGGGGCGCTTTCCACCGGCACCGGTGGGGGCGTGGGCGCCGCCACATCTTCGCGCTCTTGTTCGTGCTCTTGTTTGTGCTCTGGCGCCACAATCGGGGCGGGTTGATGCCAGCTATGGGCGCATTTCGCACAGCGCACCTTGCGGCCGGAGGGCTGGAATTTGGCCGCATCGGCTTCGTAACGGGTGGCGCAGTTGGGGCAAGTTAAGATCATGGTAACCGTATGCCGTGTGGACCTGAAAATAGGCAGAGCAAAGCCCTTCCCGCAAGCAAAGCACAGATCTGGTTACGATCATGGTAACCGCGGGCCCCGCCCGCTATTTTCCGAATCATGGTTCGCTTCGAAAATGTCGGGATGCGCTACGGTGCTGGCCCGGAGGTCTTGCGGGATATGACCTTCCGGCTTGAGCCCGGCTCCTTCACCTTTCTGACCGGGCTTTCGGGCGCGGGCAAAACAACCCTGCTCAAACTGATGTATCTGGCCGAGCCACCCTCGCGCGGGCTGATTTCGCTGTTCGGCCATGACCTTGCGACGGCGGCGCGCAGATCTTTTCCGCCTTTGCGCCGCAGAATCGGGGTGGTTTTTCAGGATTTCCGCCTGCTGGGCCACCTTTCTGCCTTCGACAATGTGGCTTTGCCGCTGAAGCTCGCCGGCCGCAAACAGGGCAATTACCATCAGGATGTGGAGGAGCTTTTGTCCTGGGTGGGCCTTGGCGACCGGATGGATGCGCGGCCCCACACCCTCTCCGGTGGCGAGCAGCAGCGGGTGGCGATTGCCCGCGCCGTGGTCGCCCGGCCTGATCTTCTGGTCGCCGACGAGCCAACCGGCAATGTGGACCCCGAAATGGGGGCGCGACTGATTCGCCTGTTCGGGGAATTAAACCGGCTGGGCACCACCGTTCTGATCGCCACCCATGACCGGGCGCTGATCGAACGGGTGCGCGCCCGCGAGATGCGGCTGGTCGATGGGCGGCTGGTCGAAATGCGGATGACGCGGCCATGAGTAACGCGGCACAAACCGGAGCGGCACAAACGGGAGCGGCACAAACCGGGCTGGGGCCTTTGCGCGTTCTGCCGCGCGATGCGGCGGCAGGGCCGCTGGACGTGATGATCGCGGTGATGGCCTTTCTGGCGGCGCTGGCGCTGGGGGCAACGCTGGTGGCGGATCGGGCGGCGAACGGCTGGCGCGCCGGGCTTGCGGGCCAGGTCACGGTGCAGGTTCTGCCGCCGCTGACAGGCGATGCGCAGGCGGCCCTCGACCGCGATGCCGCCCGCGCCATTTCGGTGTTGAAAGCGACGCCCGGCATTGCAGTGGTGACGCCGATGAGCCGGGCCGATGCGCTGAAACTGGTGGAGCCCTGGCTGGGGGGCGATAGCATTGTCGCCGACCTGCCGCTGCCGCGCCTGATTGATGCCAAACTTGTCCCCGGTGCAGGCCTTGATCTGCCGCGGCTGAAACGTGCCCTCAAGGCCGCCGTGCCCGATGCGGTGCTGGACGATCACAGCCAATGGATCGACCGGCTGAAGGCGCTGGCCAATACGGTGATGCTGTCGGGCTATGCGATTTTGCTGCTGATCGCGATTGCGACGGCGGCGGCGGTGACCTTTGCCACGCGCGCAGGCCTGCTTGCCCATCACGGCATTGTCGAGCTGCTGCATCAGATGGGCGCCCATCCCGGCTTTATCGCGCGCGCTTTTGAGCGGCATTATTTTTTATCGGCGCTGGCAGCGTCTGCGATTGGCGCGGGGCTTGCGGCCTCGGTGTTCATCGCGGCAAGCGGGCTTGAAATGGTGGGCTATGAGGCGGTGCCCTTTTTACCGCCGATGGCGCTGAAGCCGCTGGAGGCCGCGTGGCTGGCCGTTGTACCATTGGGGGCAAGCATCATTGCCTGGGTGACGACACGGTTTTCGGTGATGGCGGCGTTGCGGAAAATCTATTGATGCGCACATTTTCTTCGCTTCTTGTGCTGGCGGCGCTGGGCTATGGCGCAGGGTTGCTGCTGTTTGTGGATCATGTGCAAAAGCCTGCGCCGCCCCTGCACCACGCCGACGGCATTGTGGCGTTGACCGGCGGGGAGTTGCGGGTGGACCGGGCGGCGGCGCTGCTGGAAAAGAAACTCGGGCGTCGGCTCCTCATCACCGGCGTCGACCTTTCCGCCACCAAGGCGGACATCAAGCGGCTGGCGCATGGCAAATCGCGCTTTGATTGCTGCGCGGATCTGGGCTTTGTCGCCGCCGATACCCATGGCAATGCGCAGGAATCCGCCGAATGGGCCGCGGAGCATGGCTATACAAGCCTGATCGTCGTCACCGCGAATTATCACATGCCGCGCGCCCTCACCGAATTTTCCGCGGCCATGCCGGGCGTGGCGTTGCAGCCTTTTCCGGTGCAGCCGGAAAACCTTGACCTCACCCATTGGTGGAAGCGTCCGCATGCCTTGCGGTTGCTGAACAGCGAATATGTCAAATTCCTCGCAAGCTGGACGATGAATGTGGTGGTGTGGCCGTTGCTGCAAAAAGCCGATGCGGAGGGCAAAGCTGCATGATGCTGCTGGTGCTCCTGCGCTCTGCTGTTTTCTTTGTCTGGTTCGCCACTGTTTCGACGGTGCTCAGCTTTGTGTTTCTGCCGCTTCTGCTATTGCCCGCGAAGGTGATGCGGGCAAGCGCGCTGGTCTGGTGCCACGCGGTGTTGTGGGGGCTGAGGATCATTGCCGGTGTGCGGATGGAGGTGCGCGGTGCGCCCCCGCATGAGCCCATGCTGGTTGCCGCCAAACATATGAGCATGTGGGATACGATGGCGCTCTATGTGCTGCTCGCAAAACCCGCCATCGTCTTCAAGCGCGAGCTGGGGCAGATTCCGTTTTACGGCTGGTTTCTGCGCAAGACGCAGATGATCTCCATCGACCGCGACGGCAAGGCCAGTGCTTTACGCAAAATGGCGGCGGATGCGCGCGCCGTTCTGGCCGAAGGACGCTGTGTCCTGATTTTTCCCGAAGGCACGCGCAAGAAGCCCGGCGCCGTTCCCGATTACAAGCCGGGCGTTGCAGGGCTTTACACCCAGCTTGGCGTTGCTTGCGCGCCGGTTGCGCTGAATTCTGGCCTGTTCTGGACCGGGCCGGGCGGTTTTTTGAAAATGCCCGGCACCGTGATTGTGGAGTTCCTGCCCCCGATACCTCCGGGTTTGAAACGCGCCGCCTTCATGCCCGCATTGGAAGGTGGGATCGAAGGCACCGCTGCCGGGCTTATTAAGGAAGGCCGTGCGGCGCTGGCGAAAAAAGGCCTGGCGCAATCGGCCTGAGAAAGGCCGTGTGGATGCGCAGCGAAAAAGACAAAATGCTGGCGGGCGAACTTTACAGCGCCGCCGATGCGCAAATTGAAGCCGATCAGCATACGTGAACTTTATACTTGAGTGTCAAACATCTTGACCTCCATCATTGGTCGCTTCAGGAGAGACTGATGGCTTTCCTGCGTTACGTGAAATCTCCTTTCGTTTCAAAGAAATAAGGATTTCTGCGGTTTCCAAGGCTTCCTCGGTATCCACATCACCGAACGCTCGAATTTCGACTGCACGACCACCCTCAAAGGTATAGATAGCTATAACCCTCTGTTTTATATCAATTACCTCTGTATTTACAGGGCCTTGCGCGAAAGCGCCTGGGGATCGGAGGGGCTGGATCGGTTGAGATTGCTGCACAGAAGATTCCTCGGAGTGGGCTATGAGGGCCGGATCGTATGCACCAGCCTCTCGCTCCACAAATTCGTTCGTCTCACGATAGGCACGTATTACTCCAGTTACTGCGGCGGGCGCGAAACCATCTCGGATCAAGTAATTACGCAGCACTTCATCCGCTGGCATGCGCCCGGGAAACTTCTCACCTATCTCCTGAAACAGCTCTGGGTCGCGCGCCGCCTCCCGGAGAGCCTCAGCTTTTTCCTCTGGACTGTTGGGGTGCATGATCCGCATCGCGCGGTCGCTGACCTTAATATCATCGCCTCGGCCTTCCAGAAGCCCATATTTTACAAGGGCAGAGATGGCGGAGGCCGAGGCTCCATTGAGGCTATTATAGCCCATGCTTTTGACTACTACCTCGCGAGGCGCGCCATGGGTGTGCTGGTTCTTGTAGATGATGGCAACGCGCTGAACTGCGTCGGGGAGGCTCATAGAGGGGTAGTTGGGGGACCGAACTCGCTTTTCCACGTTAAATCTCCTGCTGGCTAACGCGGACTGTTATGTAATTTAACGCCAAGTCGCAGTCAACGCGGTTCGTACGCCACCGTAACGCGAGTTGCGTACAAATGCTTGACGGCGGAAAATGGACGCCCTACTGTCGGTTATCTTTTGGGAGATTCACTATGAGACCTATGGCAGCCCTGCCGCTCATGCTCACCGGCGGTTGGGGCCTATGCGCGAAGGCCCACCCCTGACTTTCGCCTCGAAAACGAGACAGGGATGGGCTCTGGTGAGCGCCTTATGTATGCGTAGCAGAGCGGCCGATTGCAGCGGTCTTTAAAACCGCCGGACTGGCAAAGGTCTCGTAGGCTTGAATCCTACCGCATCCGCACTTTCCAAAGCGCGCCGAAATTTAGCACGCTATTCTTATGAAATCACTACGCTTTCCCCAGCGTTTGGAGGCGGCCTTTTTGGCAATCTCCTGACGCTGGGACGGCGTTAGCTTTTCCGCCCGCACCTTGCTGACCTTAAGTCCGCCCTTGCGGTTCGCTTCCGTGCTGGCACCACGCTGAACTACCAGTTCCTTGAAAAGAACATTAAGAGAACAAAACTTGCTTTTAGGGCTGTCTGCCCTTATAATAGAGAGCACCTATATGGGCGGATTGAACATCACCATGACCGACATTTCCCGCCAGATCTGGGACATGAAATACCGGCTGAAAGCCGCCGACGGCACGCCGCTCGAAAGCGATGTCACGGCAAGCTGGGCGCGCGTGGCGCAGGCGGCAGCCGATGCCGAAACACCCGATTTGCGCGAGCACTGGGCCGACACATTCGCCGAGGCACTGGCCGGGCATCGGTTCTTGCCTGCCGGGCGCATTCTGGCGGGCGCGGGAACAGGGCGCAGCGTCACCCTGTTCAACTGTTTTGTGATGGGCCGCATCGAAGATTCGATGGATGGCATCTTCTCGCATGTGCGCGAGGCGGCGCTGACGCTGCAACAGGGCGGCGGCATCGGTTATGATTTTTCGAGCCTGCGCCCACACGGCGCGCCGGTGGCGGGCGTCGGGGCGGATGCATCGGGCCCCGTCTCGTTCATGGATGTGTGGGACGCGATGTGCCGCACGATTATGAGTGCAGGCGCGCGGCGCGGCGCGATGATGGCCACGCTGGCCTGCGATCATCCCGACATCGAATTGTTCATCGACGCCAAGCAGACAGCTGGTCGGCTTTCGATGTTCAATCTTTCGGTGCTGGTGAGCGACGCCTTCATGGCGGCGGTGAAAACCGATGCGCCGTGGGATTTGGTATTCGACGGCAAAGTCTACAAAACGGTGCAGGCCCGCGCGCTGTGGGACCGCATCATGCGTGCAACCTATGAGGCCGCCGAGCCCGGCGTGATTTTTATCGACCGCATCAATGCCGAAAACAATCTCGGCTATTGCGAAACCATTCGCGCGACCAATCCATGTGGTGAGCAACCGCTGCCGCCTTATGGGGCCTGTTTGCTGGGATCGATCAATCTGGCGAAGCTGGTGGAGCGCCCCTTTGCCGAAGATGCGGCGCTGGATGAAGCAGAACTTGCGCGGCTGACGAAGACTGCGGTGCGGTTGCTCGATAATGTGATTGATGTGTCGCGTTTTCCGCTGGAAGCGCAGCGCGCCGAAGCTCTTGCCAAACGGCGGATCGGGCTTGGCGTCACCGGGCTTGCCGATGCGCTGATCTTCGCCCGCGCGCGCTATGGCTCGGCACAGAGCCTTGCATTGATTGATCGCTGGCTTGGCGTGCTTTCATTGAGCGCATACGAAGCCTCTGCCGATCTGGCGCAGGAGAAAGGCGCGTTTCCGCTGTTTGAGCGGGATGCTTTTCTGGCGCGGCCCTTTGTGCGGCGTCTGCCGCAAGCGTTGCGGAAAAAAATCTCCGCGCATGGGATGCGCAACGGGCTTGTCACCTCCATCGCGCCGACCGGCACGATTTCGCTGTTCGCGGACAACGTGTCGAGCGGGATCGAACCGGTTTTTGCCTATAACTTCGCCCGCAATGTGTTGCAGCCCGATGGCGCGCGCAAAGAGGAACAGGTGAGCGATTATGCCTGGCGCACCTTCCGCGCGCACTTTGGCGAGGATGCGGCGCTGCCGGACTATTTTGTCACCGCACAGGATTTGACGCCGGAGGATCATCTGGCGGTGCAGGCCATGGCGCAGAAACACATCGACAGTTCGATTTCCAAAACCATCAACGTGCCGCAGGACATTGCCTTTGAGGCGTTCAAAGATGTCTATCTGAAAGCCTATGAGATGGGCTGCAAGGGCTGCACCACCTATCGCCCGAACGAGATCACCGGATCGGTGCTGATGGCCGCACCGCAGAAACCGGTGCCAGCATCGCTGCCGGGCGATGTGGTTTACATGACACGGCCACTGGACCGACCCGAAACGCTGATCGGGCAGACCTATAAAATCAAATGGCAGGATTCCGATCATGCCTTTTACATCACCATCAACGACATTACGCAGGACGGGCGGCGCAGACCTTTCGAAATTTTCATCAACTCGAAAAATATGGAGGCCTATGCCTGGACAGTGGCGCTGACGCGCATGGTGAGCGCGGTGTTCCGGCGTGGCGGAGATGTGTCCTTTGTGGTCGATGAGTTGACGGCGGTGTTCGATCCGCGCGGTGGGCAATGGATGAGCGGGCGCTATGTGCCCTCTTTGCTGGCCGCGATTGGCGAGGTGATTGAGCGGCATCTGGTGGATATTGGCTTTATGGCGGCAAAATCGGCGCCGGAGGGGGAACAACGCCGGGCCGTGGCGGTGGCCGCCGAAGGGGCCCCTGCCCGCTTTTGCCCGCGTTGCAGTTCCCCCAGCTTTGTGAAGATTGAAGGATGCGACACTTGCGTGGCTTGCGGCTATTCGCGCTGCGGGTAAACGGGGCCATGCGCTATTCCAGCCGCTTCTTCCTCTATGGACCGATTGGCCTGTTCGTCATCCTGGTGGCGGCGGTGGCGGCGCAGTGGTTTCAGGCGGCAAATGCCTGGGGCAAAAGGATTGATGGATTGAACGGGCGCGAGATCGCGCCGGGCATTACTCTGCATTTCGCCGAGCGCCAGATTGGCGGCTTCCCCTTTCGGGTCGATACCACCTTCAAGAATCTCCGCCTGTCTTTTGCGGGCCCGCGCGCCCTGCAATGGCAGGCCGAAGGCTTTGCCCTGCACCGCCTGACCTATGGCAATAACAAGATCGTATTCGAGGCCGGTGGCAAGCAACGCCTGACATGGCTCGATTCCAAAGCCGAGACGCAGAACTTTGTATTTCTGCCCGGCAGCGTGCGCGGCGATGCGCTCACCGACAATGGCCGCCTGTCACGCGCCGATATTGTGTTGGTGGCGCTGTCTTCGCCCACCCACCGGGCCGCGCATCTGGAGGTTCATCTGCGCCACGACCCGAAGGTGGAGGCGTTTGATCTCATTGTGTTCGGCAACGACATCACCCTGCCCGACCGCGCAGCCTTGCAAACCGCCCGGATCGAGGCGCGCATCACCATGGCGCAATTCCTCAAAGGGTTGATGTCGGGCGATGCGGATTGGCGCACGGCGCTCGAAGCCTGGCGCGGCGGCGAAGGGCGGATTGAACTTGTCAGCATTCAGACCAAGGACAAGGCGAACGCCGTCATCACCAAAGGCCGCATGACGCTGGATGGCGATCACGCGCTGAACGGGCGTTTTGAAAAAGACGCCTTTGGCATCACCGCCTTTGAAAGCGCGCCGCTTTACTAAGGTGTGACTCAGGGTTTGGGCGGCAGCTTCGGGTTGCGGCCGAAATTCGGCACCGCACTATCCTGCCCCGCATCGACAATGCCACGGCGGATCGCGCGGGTGCGGGTGAAAAGGTTGAACAGCGCATCGCCATCGCCCCAGCGGATCGCCCGTTGCAACGCGCTCAAATCCTCGCTGAAACGGCCCAGCACTTCGAGCACCGCATCGCGATTGTTGAGAAACACATCGCGCCACATGGTGGGATCAGATGCGGCGATGCGGGTGAAATCGCGAAAGCCGCCCGCGGAATATTTGATCACTTCGCCTTCGGTGACCGCTTCAAGATCATCCGCCGTGCCGACAATATTATAGGCGATCAGATGCGGCACATGGCTGGTGATGGCGAGCACCAGATCGTGATGTTTGGGATCCATAATGTCGACATTGCTGCCGCAGGCTTCCCAGAAGGCGCGCAAGGTGGCGACAGCGCCCTCATCGGTGCCGGGCGGCGGGGTGAGGATGCACCAGCGGCCATCGAACAATTCGGCGAAACCTGATTCCGGGCCGGATTGTTCGGTGCCCGCGATAGGGTGGGCCGGGATGAAATGCACCCCTTGCGGAATATGCGGCCCGACATCGCGCACCACGGCGGATTTGACTGAGCCGACATCGCTGACAATCGCGCCCTGTTTCAGCGCGGGCGCGAAACTTTGCGCAAGTTCGCCAAAACTGCCGACAGGGGTAGCAAGCACCACCAGATCGGCGTCACGCACCGCCTCCCTCACATCGCTGTGCAGACTGTCGGCGAAACCGCAGGCGCGCGCGGCGTCCAGCGTTTCTTCTCTGCGGGCATAGCCTGCGATATGGCCCGCAAGCCCCGCCCTGCGCATCGCATGGGCCATGGAGGAGCCGATCAGGCCAATGCCGACCAGCGCGACTTTGCCAAACATCGGGCTTGTCATGCGCCCCTCACAAACTGTTCAAGCGCGGCGAGGCATTTTTCATTGGCGGTGGCCGGGCCGATGGTGATGCGCAAGGCATCGGGCAATCCGTAATTGCCGACCTGCCGCACAATCACCCCGCGCGTGAGCAAAAACGCATCCGCATCCTGCGCCGTCTTGCCTGGCGTTTTAGGAAAGTGCACCAGAATGAAATTGCCCACCGAGTCATCGACGCCAAGGCCGAGAGCGCGGATTGCATCGCTCAGTTTTGTTTTCCACGCCTCGTTATGGGCCACCGCTGCCTCGACATGGGCGCGGTCCTTCAGCGCCGCAACCGCGGCTGCCTGCGCGGTGAAGGAGACGTTGAACGGCCCGCGAATACGGTTGAGCACATCGGCAACACCCGCCGGGCAAAAGGCCCAGCCGACGCGCAGGCCCGCCAGCGCATAGATTTTTGAAAATGTGCGCGTCATCACGACATTGCCGTGCTCGGCCACCATTTCGATACCGGAAGAATAATCGTTGCGGCGGACAAACTCGCTATAGGCGGCGTCGATCACCAGCAGCGCGCCCGGCGGCACGCCCGCATGGAGGCGGCGCAGCTCCTCGCTCGTCAGATAGCTGCCGGTGGGATTGTTGGGATTGGCAAGATAGACCAGCCGCGTTTTCGGCCCCATCGCCGCCAGCATGGCATCCACATCCACCTTGCGGTTTTTCTCCGCCACCACCACCGGCACCGCGCTGTTGGCGAGGGTGGCGATTTTGTAGACGAGGAAGGCGTGTTCGCTGAACACCGCTTCGTCGCCACTGCGTAAATACGCATTGGCGAGCATGGTGAGCAGCTCATCCGAGCCATTGCCGCAGACGATGCGGGCCGGATCGAGGCCGTAAGCCTCTCCAATCGCCTCACGCAAGGTCCGGGCGCTGCCTTCGGGGTAGCGGTCCATCTGGGCGGCGGCAGCGGCATAGGCTTCAACGGCCGATGGGCTCGGGCCAAGTGCCCCTTCATTGGAGGAGAGCTTGAACACCTCTGTCGCCCCCGGCGCATGGCTGCGGCCGCCGACATAGGGCGCGATGTCGAGGACACCGGGCTTGGGCGGGGGTGTCTGGTTCAGGCTCATGGGCACTCTCTTGCTCCACCGTTGCGAAAGGCGGAATGGCGCGTTTTTCGGGGCGAAGTCATAGTCGGCAGAGCCCCCAAAAGCAAAGAATGGCACCCTTGCGCCGACGGCAATACGGGATTCGTTGACAGGGGGGCGGCACGGCCTTAGCAAACGGTGCTCCACCGGTGTCTCTCCTGAGGTTGGCCAGAAGTCTGGCAAGCGAGTATGCGATGGCGCAAACCGCCAATCCGAAATTTCTGCGTCCCCTTGCGGCGCCCGATATTGATCCGGGCCAGGCCATCACCTTTGGCGTCGACAGGCCGCTGCTGCTCGATGGCGGCCATGCGCTGTCGACACTGACCATCGCCTATATGACCTATGGTACGCTCAATGCCGACAAATCGAATGCTATTCTGATTTGCCACGCTCTGACGTTGGACCAGTTCGCCGCAAGCCCGCACCCGCTGACCGGCAAGCCCGGCTGGTGGGACACCCTGATCGGGCCGGGCAAGCCGATTGATACCGACCGATTCTTTGTCATCTGCTCCAATGTGTTGGGCGGCTGCATGGGCACATCCGGCCCCGCCGACACCGACCCGGCGACCGGCAAACCTTTTGGTCTCTCTTTCCCGCTTGTCACCATCAAGGACATGGTGCGCACCCAGGCCATGCTGATCGACGCGCTGGGCATCGACAGGCTGCTCTGCGTCGTCGGCGGCTCGATGGGCGGGATGCAGGTGCTGCAATGGGCGGCCAGCTACCCGGATCGCGTGGTCTCAGCGATCCCGATGGCGACAGCGGCCAACCATTCGGCACAGAACATCGCCTTTCACGAAGTTGGCCGTCAGGCGATCATGGCCGATCCCGATTGGCAGGGCGGCAATTATCAGCTCGATGACACGCGGCCCTCAAAGGGCCTTGCCGTGGCGCGCATGGCTGCCCACATCACCTATCTTTCGGAAGCGGCGTTGCAGCGCAAATTCGGGCGCAATTTGCAGGATCGCAATGCGATCTCCTTTGGCTTCGGGCCGGATTTCCAGATCGAATCCTATCTGCACCATCAGGGCATGACCTTTGTGGATCGCTT
>Ga0164241_10000898_pt1 | contig 42924 bp, 30 predicted proteins | sample OricomyardsoilBY_FD_108780 | JGI IMG/M metagenome (GOLD analysis project Ga0164241, IMG submission 108780) | Backyard soil microbial communities from Emeryville, California, USA - Original compost - Back yard soil (BY) | ecosystem: Environmental > Terrestrial > Soil > Unclassified | place: USA... | reverse complement strand
ACGCTGTCCAAGCGACGCTCGATTGATTCCAAAAGCAACCCTCGAGGAGCGACCATGAATACGCGGCAAACTCGGAATCTGCGCACGCTCGGCATTGGCTTGATCGCGGCTTCCGCGGCTGGCTTTTGCCTAACTCGAAACGCCAATGCAGAACACGAGCAAGGCACCTCGACTTCGGTCGGGCACGAGACGAGTGCTCGACTCGGACGTTCACCAGTTGCCCTGAGCAGCTCGGGCGCGCTGCGCTTCGAGGCGAACCGTGGTCAATTCGAGCCTCGGGTGCAGTATGCCGCGCGCGGGCGAGGCTACGGTTTGTACCTGACACGAGAAGGCGCAACCTTGTCGCTCAGCCGCAGCAGAGTCGTGACCGCGGAGGGAGGCAATCAGCGCAGGCTACCGCCCGAGTCCGAGCGAACCACCATGGCGATGCGTGTCGTCGGTGCGCGCTCGGTGGAACCGGTGGGTCACACGGTGCTACCGGGTGCAAGCAACTACTTCGTCGGCAGCGACCGAGCGCGTTGGCGCGCGGGCGTCGAGAGTTTCGCGAGCGTCACGTATGAGCACGTGTTGCCGGGTACATCGCTGGTGTTCTACGGAACCCAGGGTCGCGAGCTCGAGTATGATTTCGTGCTCGATCCCGGAGCGGACCCGCGCGCGATCGAGCTTGAATTCGCGGGCGTAGAGCGCATCAGCCTCGCCGCTGACGGCAGCGCGCTGCTCACGCTTCCGGGCGGCGATCAATTGCGTAAGGCCCCGCCGGTCGCTTACCAAACCAACGAACGCGGAGTGCGCGTTGCAGTCCTGAGCCGTTACCAACTGCGTGCTGCGAACCGCTTGGGCTTCAGCGTGAGTGAGTACGACTCGAAACGTACTCTCTACATCGACCCAGTGCTGCTCTACTCCACCTATATGGGTAGCAGTGCTTATGACGAGGCATTTGGCGTAGCGAGCGATGCGTCTGGCAATAGCTACATCACTGGTTACACCGCTTCGAGTCTCTTCACGTTGGTCAACCCGTATCAAGCGGCTCCGGGCGGCGGCGGTTCCGACGCATTCGTGGCCAAGTTCGACGCCAGCGGCGCGCTCGTTTATTCCACGTATTTGGGCGGAAACGGCGCAGATGTGGCCTACGCAATCGCCGCCGACGTGGCGGGTAATGCGTACGTGACCGGTGTGACGTTTTCCACGAACTTTCCCACCGCATCTCCCTTTCAGGCCGCGGCCGGGGGCAAACAAGATGCCTTCGTCACCAAGCTCAACGCAGACGGGAACGCCCTCTTCTATTCCACGTATTTGGGGGGCAATCAGGATGACTATGCACAAGGCATTGCCGTCAACCCCACGGGCGGCGCATACCTCGTGGGCGTCACGTTCTCTGCCAATTTTCCGAAACTCGGCGGAGTGCAGGCCGCGTTGAACGGCACGAACGATGCGTTCGTGACCGCGCTCACGCCGGCTGGCTCGGCGCTCACCTACTCTACGTTCTTGGGCGGCAGTGCAGGCGAAAACGCACACGCCGTAGCCGTCGATGGATCGGGCAATGCGTACGTCGCTGGCTCGACGTCATCGAGCAACTTTCCGCTCGCGACGCCGCTGCAAGCGACGTTCGCCGGCGGCGATCTCGATGGTTTCGTCAGTAAGCTCAGCAATTCGGGCGCGAGCTTGCAGTACTCGACCTACTTGGGCGGCAACTTCAGCGACGAGGTGCTGAGCATTGCCGTCCACTCGTCGGGCACGGCGGCAGTGACGGGATACACGACGTCCACGACTTTCCCTACTCGCTCGGCACCGCAACCAAGTCTCGCCTCCGCTGGTCACAGTGATGCTTTCGTGAGCCGCCTGAGCGCAGCCGGCAGCGCGCTCACGTTCTCGAGCTACTTGGGTGGAACCGGCGACGACCGCGGCACCGGCATCGGTGTAGATTCGTCGAACGCGGGCTACGTCGTCGGCTCGACCAACTCGAGCGACTTCAACACGGTCAAACCGATCGACGGGCTTGGCACCTACCAAGGCGCGGTCGACGCATTCGCGACGACGTACGATGCATTCGGCGCGATCGTGTACTCGACATTTCTCGGTGGCAGCGACGAAGATCGCGCCGTCGGCGTGTCAGTACAAACTGCCAACGGAAGAACACATATCGTCGGCAACACGCGCTCAGCCAACTTTCCCGTGCAGGCCGCGCCGATTGGACATTTGCTCGGTTCCCAGGATGCATTCCTCACGCGCCTTCCCGGTGCTGCGGCGATTGCCGTGCCCGGCGCCTCGCGCTGGGACTTGATATTGCTTTGCGGTGCGTTGTTGGGCGCGGGATTGTGGTACGCCTCATCGCAGCAGAAGCGGTTGGCTCAGCGCGCTTCGTGAGCGGGTCCGCGGGCTCTTCGAAAACCGGCGCACGGTCTCCCAAAACCGGAGACTCTGCGCCGCGTCCGCGAAGGTCAACAAACGTCTCGCCGAGCGTGGTGACGTCGGCGCGTCTGCACGAGACCGACTAGTAAGAGCAGCGTAGACAAGATCAGCACCCCCGTCAGAGGCGCACCCGGTACCGGATTCTGCGCGGGAAGCGTCGCGACACTAGGAAATCCAGGAGCAGAACCGGTCAGGGTCGGAAAGCCGGCGAGGTGGGTCAGTGTGCCGTCGCTGGCGGTGGTCCAAGCGTCTAGCTGACCGATGGTGTCAGCAGCGAAGACTACGCCGCCCTCGGGCGAGAGCGCGGCTGCCAGCGGTCTGAACGTGGGACTCACGGCCAGGGCCGAGCCGAGGCTGCCGTCCGTGTTGATGGTCGCTGAAAGCAAGCGCGGCACCGAGGGCGAGTTGGCAATCAGAAAGCGATCACGCGAGTCGACAGAAACGCCGCCGAGGCTGCTCACTCCCGGGAAGAAGGGACTGCCCGGCACGCTCGAGAAGCCATTAGAATCATAGCCATAGCTCTGAACCCCGGCGTTGGTGGTCAGCCAAAACCGTTTGCCGTTAGCGCTCAGACCGAGGTCGGTCACCGTGCTGCCGACGCTCAAGATGTCTGGCGGGTCCGCGGTCAAACCGGCACTCCCCGTCCGCAAGACGACCGCGCCGCTGGCCATGCTCAGGAACAAACGCGCGTTGTTGGGATCGACCGCGATGCCCGCCACACGCTCCACGAACCCCCAGCGCGCTCCAATCTCACTCAGCGCGCCACTGTCCGCGATGGATAGGCTGGTGACGTTTTTACCGCTCGCATACAGGAAACGTCCGTCGAGACTAATGGCCAGTGAGATGCCAGAAAATGCCCCCCAGCCAGGGATGACGAACGGCGAGCCCGGCACCGGAGTCAGCGAGCCGGTAGCCGGATTGATTGTGAACGCCGCAATCGAACCCGAGCCATCGTTGCTCGCGAATAGCAAGTTGCGCTTTTGCGCGATCACGACGCGATGCGTGAAATCCGCGCCCGGTGATAGCCCGAGACCGAGGCCACCCGTCGCAAATGGCGAACCAGGAACAGCCGTAGCTACGTTGCCAGCGACACGCAGGGCAGCCACGCTGTTTTGCGTCTGGTTCGGGTTCGCGTTGACGTAAACGAACGCTGGGTCGGCCTTTGCTTCGCGCACGAATAGACCGGCGCCTAGACCGAGGAACAGCGCTGCATACCGGAGCCGGAAAAATCTGCGCATCGGCCGCTGAAAGCGGCAAGAAGCGCACCATCAGCAGATCGACGGCAAAGGCACGAAACTTCCGCGCTGCACGATCAGCATCATTTCGATTTTCGAAGGCAGACCACCGAAAATCGGAGCTATCGACTCAAAAGCATTGCTTGCGACAGAACACTTGATCGCAGTCGACTCGCTTCATCGCGAAGCCGCCACCGAAGGTCGGATTGCCGATGCGTGCGGCGATCTGCGCAAAGGTGTTGCCTTCGAGAGTACGTTCCAAGACCGCTTTGCACGGACCGTTGGCCTTGCCGGCGGTACAATCGGCCACGTTGGCGCTGCCGCAGTAGCAAAACTTGAGCGGGGGTTTGCCATCACTCGCGCAACCGCTGTCGCGCACGCAATCGAGCGTCTCCTTGCAGAGCTGGCTCTTGGGAGTTCCGTCCGCGGCATTGCCCGTGACGGCGTCACAGCTCAGGTAATTGGCACAGGTCGCCGGAGTGTTCTCGCAATTCAGGCACGTGGCTGACGTCCATGGCTTGCCGGGAATGCCCGGCTTTTCCACGGTTTCGGCCGAAGGCTTGGTGGCAGCTTCAGCCGCCGGGGTGGACTTGCCCTTGTCGCGAGAGCAGCCACCGAGCGCGGCGGCGAAGGCGGAGACGAGCACGAGCGACCCGAGTGTGATGTGCAATTTCACGGCGATCCTCCGAAGAGCGTCAGGGGGACGGCCGGCTGAACGAAGTGGGCCGTGCATTGAGTCGAGGGCGTTGTAGCCGCCTTTCGCGACAAGTCTGCGACAAACAAGAGAAAAGGCGCCGACCGATGAAGGTCGACGCCCGTTCGTTTCTCAGTAACTAGTTGCTATCAGCGGCTCACTGGAAGCAAACCGGGTCGCAGAACGACTGGTCACAGTCGACGCGCTTCATCGCGACGCCACCGCCGTACAGCGTGTTGCCGACGCGCTGGCTGACCGTCGCGAAGTCGGTGGCTTCGAGCGCGCGCTCGAGCTCGGCCTTACAAGCGCCGTTACCTTGGCCCGCGTTGCATTGCTGCACCGTCGCGGTGCCGCAGTAGCAGTTCTTGAGAGCCGGATTGCCGTTGGCAGCACAACCGCTGTCACGCACGCAATCCAGAACCTCGTTGCACAGCGGGGCCTTCGGAGCACCAGCCGGGGTCGTCACCGCACCCGGATCCGTGGGCTTGGCAGCGCCGGACTTGCCCGTGACGGTCGCGGTGGCGGTGCCACCAGCAGCCGTGTCGCAGGTCAAGATCGACGGAGCGCAAACACCAGGAGCGCTTTCGCAAGCGACGCAAGCAGCCGACGTGATCGACTTGCAGTCACGGCCGCAGTCGTTCTTGGTCAGGCCCGGATCGCAGATTTCGCCCGTCTGCTGGATGCCGTTACCGCACACGATCGGAGCTTCGATCGTGCAGGTCTGAGAGCAGGTCGAGCCAGGCGGAGCGCTCGCCGGAACCGGCGGGTTGGCCGTCGGGTCACACTGCTCGGTGCCGTTGATGAAGTTGTCGAGGCACTTCGGCTCGACCGTGTGACAGGTCGCGTCACACACGCCGAGGTTCGGGGTCGGGCCGAGATCGCAGGTCTCGAACGGAGCGTCGACCGTGCCGTTGCCGCAGACCGGCGGAGTGCAGTTCGGGAGGCAGTTCGGGCCGCCGGGGATCGACGGATCGCACTGCTCGCCAGCGTCGAGCACGCCGTTGCCGCAGGAGAGGCTCTTGCAGGAAACCTGCGTCGGCAGGGTCTTCTTGCACTGGCCGTTGTCCGCGGTGATGATGATATCGACCGGGTTCGAGCCGCTGTCTTGCGCGCAGGTGAAGGTCGAGGTCTTGCCAGCAACGGGCGCGAACGAGCCAACCGCCGGAGCCGAAACGGTCCAGGAGTAGGTCACCGGGCGGCCATCGAGGTCGTGCGCGTTGCTCGCAACACCGATCGTGCCGTTCGGCAAGAACGCAGTGCTCGGCGTGGCAACCACGTAGTCGACGATCAAGCGCGGGCAAGCGTCGGTCTCAACCTTGACGCCCGTCTCCACGTTGCCGTTCGTGGCATCCGTACAGGTCAGGGTCAGGGTGATCTTCGAGCTCGTGTTCGGCGTCACGTCGAACGGAGCAGAGGTGCCCGCACAGGTGATCGACGCGTTCTCGACCGAAACGCCGCTCACGCCCAGCGTGTAGCCCGTGCCGACCGGCAACGGGACGCCGAAGCTGAACGTCGACGCCGTGCCGGGCGTCGGCAGGTCGCCTTCATTCACTGGCGTGGTCACGCCCGACTTCGTCACGGTGTAATGCACCGTGTTCAAAGTGATGCCCGCGACGGGCTGAAGGGTCAGGCCGACGGTGCCTTTTTGGCCCTCGCCCTTAGCAGACGTAGAAGGTTTGCTGAGATCTTGGCCCGAGCAGCCGGCGAACACGCCGCCTGCGATGGCCGCGATCATCGCGAGCGATCCAACTTTGGCTACGAACTTCATAACGATATTCCTCCAGAAAATGGCCGAACGGTGCCTGTCCCTTGTCAGGCGCTGAGCCCCACCTATTCAAGGTTCGGGCCAGCTCGATTCCAGAGCTGTTTTTCCTGTCTAAGGCTGCGATTCGCATCGCTAATTCGCTAGCATCACCGATCAAACAACCATCTTGGTCGGTGTTCGGAAATCGAATACTCGACTCCGATTTCAGGACTCGATGCGACGGGAGTGTTTCCACGGCGCCGATGATTCGCTGAGATCGCGCCGAGAAAACGCGCAGCAGTTGGCGTTCATTCGTTACGATCGCAAGACAAAACGGCGCAGCCACGCGTCGGAATGATTACGAATCAAATCGCAATTTGGCGTGACCGAACGCGATCAGTGGTCGAGGCAAGTCACGTTCACGGACAGTGAACTCTCGCAGCCCTCGCTATCGCGAGCAACGACCTTGAGCAGCATTGGTCCAGGCTTGCCACAACGATACTCGGTCAGTGAGCGCTTCGGCCTGCTGAAGGAACCTGAGTCCGCGCTCCATTGAAACTGGAGCTTCGAATCCAGCCCGTCCGGATCACTGGCGAGAACCAAGATCTGCGACGGTTGATCGGGAGGGATATCGATTGGACTCGCAGCAGAGCCTTGAAAAGCAGGACATACGTTGATCGTGGATTCGAAATCCACCTGCTGCGGCTGTTCACGCGCGGGCTCGAATTGGCCGTGCTCAGCACTGCCGCACGCGCAACACAGCACGCCGATCAGGAGCGACACGATACGAACGCAGCCCACGGCTCGTTCGATAGCGCGCTTTGCAGTAGCTGGCAACGCAGCGTGGCCGGCAGTGCCAAGTTAGTGCACAGCGCGCACTAGAACGTCATCGAAGAGCGCGCTCAGCTTGTCTTGGGTAAACGGTTTGCTCACCGCGAGTCGCACGAGCACCGAGCGGGCCGCCAATGGCATCGGGAGTTGGGCGTCCACCACGACCCAACTCCCACGCTGGACGGTCAGCTCAGTCGCAAGGCCCTTCAAGAAGATCCCAGAACAAGCCTCACCGGTGTACGCGTAGAGACTCAGACCGGCGCCACCGAGTCCTTGGCCGTCCGGAATCATCACGCGGGCTGCGATCTGATACTTCATGTTCTCGGTCACGGGAACGCATTGGTCCGTTCCCGACAGGACCCATGCGTCTGCGTTGACGATCGGAATTTGATTCGTGATCAGGATCGAACCCGAGCCAGATTTGCTGCGCGCGTCACGCGCGTCCCAAATTTGAGTGAGACTGCTTCCGGCGGTCCAGTGAGTGACGTCCGTATCGAAACGCGAGTTCAGCGGCAAGGTTTCGGTGCAGTCGTCGACCAAATCATGATCGATGTCACCGCACGGACTATCGAATGGCGCGCCGCCGTTGCCGCTGCTGCCGCCGGCGCCAGATGCGCCGCCTGCGGCGCGTCCCGCATCCCCTCCAGGAGCACCACCACCGGTCACGGTTCCGGTGCCGCCCATATTGATGATCGGATTGCCTCCAATCCCCAGCGTTCCGCCGTTGCCTGAAGCGCTGCCCGCAGCGCCGCCGACACCGGCAACGCCCGCGCCGGCGAGTCGACCAGCAACATTTTCCTCGCCCGCCTCCCCAGCGGGGCTCTCGCTTTCAGCGCCCGCTGCACCTGCAGAGCTCCCCGCCTCGCCCACGGAGTCAACCCGCGCATTCGCGCGCAGCTGACGCTCATCGGGTGTGCAATTCAATGCGGCGAGTGGCACCAAGGCCAACCAGAGCGAGCTTCGTGAAATACCCAAGTGCATGTCGCTCTACCTTGTTCTCACCAACACGTTGTCGAACCAAGCTTCGAACTTGAATTCTCTAAAGTTCTTCAATGTGATGAGCCGTACGTTCATCGAAGCTGCACTGCGCGGCGCAGCGCCGGTTGCCTCGCGATGCGTCCAAGTTTCGGTCTCGTCAACGGTGTCCGAACTGAAGCTTCCGAGAGTGTGCCCTTGGCATTCAGCATCATCCTTGAAGATGATGCTGAAGCCGGCGCCGGCGGTATAGGTCCCGCCGTCAAAACCTGCACCCTGTCCTTTGGGAACGAAAACATCACCCGCAATGGCATACGTCTTTCCTGCAGTAGCAGGGAGACACTGAAATGCACCGAGCGCGATAGGGCCATCAGCCTCTCCGAAAAACGCGTTGGTGAGTGAAAGAGAACCCGACGCCGCGTCGTCAGTGGCGTCTTTCGAATTCCAAGCCACTGTCAGCGGGCCCATCTCCGCGTTCCAGCCGGCTGCGTCGACGGCAAAGCCAGGATTTTCTGCCAGGCTCTGACATTCGGACCGAGCATCTTTGCTGTAGTCGCAGTCATCCGGCAGTGACGCGAGCGAAGCCGAACCGCCGTTGCTCACTGGTTCACCAGCGACGCCCGGACTCGGATTCCCCGAGCCGCCTGCGAGCTCATCCTTGATGAAGTGCCTCGTGTCGAGCGAACAGCCGAGCACGAGCAGTAGAAATACGGCTCCCCCGAGCGAACTGCATGCGCGGCGATCCAACATCCGATTACTCGCGCGGACATATAGCGCAAGATTCGATCGCGCTCCATCGCCAAGGCTCGCGTTGCGACCTTTGGCAAACGGAAACCAACGGAGCAAAAGCGTCTCGTGATCGTACACCATTCGAGCACTGCGCTCGTTCGAAGACATTATGATGGCGAATTGATGAAACCGGATCATCTTCGACTCGATGCGCGATGCGCGGAATGAAGCGCAATCGTTACCGGAGAGGCGCAGCGAGCGTGTTACGAAGCGCTGTGCTCAAAAGAGGGCATCCCAACCAAAGGGTGAGGGTTGAACGTTCGCAGTCGAACCCCGCGCAATCTCGCTGTCCCAGTGGACGCCAGACGCGGCGATGAATTCCAACGTGCCGCTCTCGGAGACGTGAGCCGAGATTGTAGTGTGGGTGATCGCGAAGGTTTCGTGCCACCCAAACGCGTGGGTGCGCTACGCGCGCCTGCGCGCTTCGGCGGAGCAATTTCGCGCGCGCTATTGATGCAGCAGGTATTCGCCGCGCTGAGCCGTCTCGCCCCGACGGAGCTCACGGTTACGCTGATCGGCGAAACGGGCACCGGCAAGGACGTGCTAGCCCATGCGGTCCACGAGCGGAGCGCGCGAGCCGACGGTCCGTTCGTGGTGTTCGATTGCGGAGCAGTTGCTGCCAATCTGGCCGAGAGTGAGCTCTTCGGCTACGAGCGAGGCGCCTTCACTGGTGCTGTCGCGGCGCACGCTGGCGCGTTCGAGCGCGCCCACGGCGGGACACTGTTCTTGGATGAAATCGGCGAGTTGCCGCTCGAGTTGCAACCCCGCTTGCTGCGCGCGTTGGAAAACCGGACCGTGCAACGCGTGGGCGGCAAGCGCTATCGACCGATCGATATCCGCGTCATCGCTGCGACTCATCGCGACCTCCCGGCCCGCGTCGCCGAAAAGCTGTTCCGCGAAGACTTGTTCTTTCGCATCACCACGGCCATCATTCCGGTGCCAGCCCTGCGACAACGACTGGAAGACCTCTCGCTGCTCGTACCCGCACTGCTCAGCGACGTTGGTCGCCCAGAGCTCGAGGTCTCGCCAGAGACGTATGCCGTGCTCGGCTGTCAGCAGTGGCCTGGCAACGTGCGAGAATTGAAGAACGTACTCGCGAGTGCCAGCGCGTTCGTGAAGACCAACGTGCTGGAGCCCCGGCACTTGCTTTTTCTCGGGCCCGCTGAGCCGGCCAAACTCGAGCATTTGCGCCTGGGCGGGCAGACGTTGGCGAACTTGGAACGCGTCGCGATCGGTCAGACGTTGGCGAATCACAACGGCGATCACGAGCAGACTGCCGCGACGCTGGGCATTACGATGCCCGCGCTTCAGGAAAAGCTAGAAGCGCTGCGAATCGATCAGTAGAACCCGCGCCGCCGCCTACGGAAAGCAGCGAGCGCTGTCGAGATTGCTAGCCATATGCCGAACGAGGACTGGGGACGACGCGAGACGTTGCAGCCCTCCGACGTCTTCGAGTCGTCCGCGGTCTTGGGCGGCGACACAGGCGTCGGTTGATCGGCACCGCACAACGCGGAAAAGCCGTGGCGTGGCACGCAGCTCGTGCTGGTCGTGACGCGTGAGCCCGGGTAGATCTCGCACAGACCCGAGACATCGTCGTACCCGAGCGTGCGCAGGCTCGTCGAACCAGGGCTGTAGCCCGGGAACATGGTGGCCGCCTTGTCTTGTGTGTGAGCGAGGCCGAGCAAGTGCCCGGCCTCGTGCGTGAGCAGCGAGTCCAGATCTACGTCGTCAGCCGCCGGCTCGACACTCAGCGGCTCGGCGACGGCGTTGACCTCGATGTCGACATCCCAGATTTCGCCGCTTTTCGGGTCGAAATTGATGAAGGTCACGCCCAAAGCGTCCTGTCCGCCCGGATAAGGCCACTCGTCTTCACGGAACAACACGATGTTGGCGTTGCCGCGATCTGGGTTGTATTCGGATTGATTGCACTGCACGGGGCCATCGACGGTCACGGTGATGGAGGGCGGCAGATCCGAGCAAGTGACCGCCATCCAAGCCGCAAACGCGCGCTCGACACTCGCCTTTGCCGTGTCGTAGTCGACGTGCTGCTTCGGCGCCGCGTCGGCTTGCACGCTGACGGTCACGCAGTTGCTTGCCCAAAACAACGGCGAACCACTGGTCTCGCAGCCCTGCTTGTTGGCGGGGCAACCTCCCGGTTCGGTTGGATCGCAGGTCGTGGCGCGACAGAAGGCGGAAGCTTCAGCAGCCGCGGTCAATGCACTGCCCAGCGCCAGCAGTGCGATCATGCGTTTGTGGAGAGAGTTCATCGCGCAGCCGCCTTGACGAGAAGGCGGGCTTCGTCGAGCTCGCGGCCGACCAGCGCGCGCACGCCGCTGTGCTCGTAATCAACCAGCTCCGGCAGGTGCGGGCTGGCGTTGAGGATGCGAGTAGTAGCGCTTTCCAACGGGAAATGCCCCTGTGCCATTCCGGTCACCCACAACGTCTCGTCAGGCCCGGGAGTGAGGAATCCAACACACGGTGTGCCGATCGACAGCTCTGCCTGACCGTGGACTCGAAGGCCTGCACCGTTGAGCACGCCACCGAGCGTTCGAACGACGACCGTGGACGTGCGCGGTTCCGTCTTCTCGATCAGGTCGTCGATGCGCGCGGTCGTCTCCGTCACGATGAGTGGACGCCCGCCCAACCTGACGGAAACACAGCGTGAGGACTGCGGAGTCAGCAAGAGAACATGCCGACTCTGTGCAGTCAGATCGCGCAGGCTGAGACCGCGCAACAACGTGGCCTGAGCCATGCCCGGCACGAGCAACGCAGGCGCGAAAGCGGCCGTGCGCACGAAATTTCGTCGAGAAAGGCGCGACATGGCGCGCGTGTAGCACGAGCGTGGTGAAGGATCGTTGTCGGGTTCGTGACGATACTGCGGCACATGCCCACTACGGTTGCGTGGGGGGGCCAGCTCCTCACCCATGCCTTGGGCAAACACAAATATCGATCCATGCGATAGTAATCCGCACAGTCGAATTCGTAGTCGCAAACGACGACTGATTCTTGACAGCTCTGAAAGCAACTCTTTTGTAGCCCCGTGCGCTCGAAACAGCGCTCGTCGTGCTTACAATCAGCATCGGAGTTGCAAGGAGCCAAGCACGCGCGCACGGTCGATTGCTCGCTCGTGATGCAGGCGAGCCCGCGGCAATCTCGCTCGTCCTCACACGAGCGGGTGCCGCTCTCGACCCGTGCGGCGACAGCGGCAGGTTCGCTCGCTCCGGCTTGGCCGCCGTCGCCAGCGCTGGGTTCCTCGGTATTTACAGTGCCACCTTCGCCGTCCGCGTCGCCTGCCGTGCCTGGGTCGAATTGGTTGGGCGCACCGCTGGCTCCTGTGCTCTCGCCGTCGTTCGGTGAGCCAGCTTGCTGTTGCGAGCCTGGGTCGAGGTCGGAAGAACCTCCGCTCGAACCATCCAACCCCGATGGCTGATTGACGACGCTCGCGCAACCACTCGCGAACAGAAGCAATGCGTTCACGTGAATCCGCAACGCACTCTCCATACAGCCTTCATAGCTCGTTCGAGTGACGAGCGAGGCCCCTTTGGTCAAAGTTCGTTCGTCACTCAGACGACGTTTAGAAGTCACTCTCTAGCCCCGGACGCTCGCTTGAAGGGTGTGAGTCCAAATGCTACTCACGGCGCGCCGCGAGCTACCTGGCTCGGTGTTGCGAACTCGCGCCTCCTCGTCACTTTGCATTCGGAGCCGGTCGATCATGAACAATCGTTCCTTTATGAAACATGCTCGCGCGCTCGTGCAGGGCGGAGCGTTGGCGATCGTGACGATTAGCTTTGCGATTGCGTGTGGCAACGACACCCCATTCCCAGACGAGGGCGGCGCTGCCGGCAAGGGTGGAAGGAGCAGCGTCGGAACAGCAGGCCAGCCTGGAAGTTCAGGCGAAGGAGCGATGGAAGACGCCGGCTCCGCCGGCATGATGGGGGAAGCTGGAGAGGCCGGCGCGGCCGCGGTCGGCGGAATGAACGCTGGTGGCGCGGGCGGTACGGGAGGACGCGGCGGCAGCGGCGGGACCGTCGGAGGTGCAGGTGGCGCGCAGGGCGGCAGCGGCGGTAGCCAACCTGTTTGCGGCAACAACAAGGTCGAAGCTGGCGAACAGTGCGACGACGGCAACACCAAGAGCTGGGACGGCTGTTCATCCACTTGCAAGAACAGGTGCGAGCAATGCGAGAAGCAGCAATGCGTGCCCCTTGCAGTAAGTGACACGTTCTTCCAACAGTGTTTCTCGGAAGATGGGCCGTGGGCCAATAAGTTTGCCGTGCAAGGGCCATCAGCAGGGCAGTCACTGCAAAAGCTATGTGTCAAAGCGGTCGAGTGCATGCGTCGCACCAATTGCGCGCAGAGCTATGAGTACAGCGAAGTCAAAGGTTGCTTCTGCGGGGACGTCACCACTCAGGACTGCAATAACCCTCAAAAGGGCGGCAAAGGTCCGTGCGTGAACGAGATCGCCGCTGCGGCAGAATCGATGGCTCTGGCCGACGTGTCACAGCGTTGGAAGAAGACGGACTACGCCATCGGAATCGCGGCGAGGATCGCAATCGGCTGCGACAACACGCTGTGCCCCGCAGAGTGTCTGGCTGACAAGCAAATCACGGCTTGCGAGCGATGCACCATCGGAACACCCACCGACGCGCTCTGGCCCAGCGCATACTTCCCCTGCTACTTTCAATCGCCGGCCGAATGCACTTCATCCACCGGTCCGACGCAGACGTGCGCCGCAACCACTTGCGCGCCCGCGGCTGATTGCGCGCTCGCCACGCGCTGCGCGGAAAACGGCGTCGCCAACTGCTACGGCACGACAGGCCAAGGCCCATGCGCCGCACAGTTCGCTGCTGCGGCTGGCAGCACCGACCCGGCAACGGTCCTGGATCGTCTACAAAATGGCGGCGACTACGCTTCGAGCGTGCTCGTAAGCTTGTTGGAAACCGAGCGGGCCGACACCTGCAAGTCGACTTGCTTTCCGAGTGGCTCCGCCGGCACTGGTACCGGCGGTCAGGGCGGCGCATCTGGAGGCAGCGGCGGCACGGGGGGCTGAGTTTCTCTCGCCGCGACAGCCAACATTGAATTGTAACCCATGGCGATCCTCACGAAGCTCCGCGTTGGCGTGTTACTGCCGACCGCTCTGGCCGGCTGCCTCGCGCTGCTCGTGCCCGAGCTCGCTCACGCGGAGCAAGATTGGGATCGCAACGCGTTCGATACGGATGACCTGACCGCGCTCGATCGGCTGCACCCTGAGCTACGTACGATTCTGCTCCGCGGCGAAGCCGAGCTGCGAGCAGGATCCGTAGCAGAAGCAGCACGCTCGTTCGAAAAAGTCGCACGCGGCGCGCCGGAGAATGCGTTCGCCAATCGCCGCTACTGTCAGGCCCTCACCGAGCTCGGCCAAAGGCACGCCGCCGTGCAAGCGTGCGAAGCGTCGATTCAAAGGAAAGCAACGGCTGCGGGCTTTCGCGCGCTCTCGGCGGCACTGCTCTCGGTCCCACCGACTCCGGACGAGCTGACCCTCGCCACCAAGTTGGCCGGAGCAGCCAAGCGGTACCTGAGGGATCAGCCGTGGAGTTTAGCGGCGACGAGCGAAATCGCCGAACGCACAGGAGACGAAAAGATGCTGCAAAGTGCCGTGCTCGAACTCGAACGGATCGCCCCCAACCACTACGAATCGCGGCGTGCGCGGCGCGCGCTCGACGGTTTCGCGCTACCGGGCTGGGCGTGGGGCGTGTGGGCGGCGCTAGGCGCTGCCATCCTCGGCACTCTGGTGCACGCAGCTCGTGCCAAGCTTTCAGCGCGGCGCTCACGCGCGCGCGCGGCGCACGTCGTGAGCGCGGCGCTCGTGGTTCTCGGTGTCTTGTTCGGCGCGGGCAGCAGCTTGGCCGCGACTCCCGCGACGGGGCCAGAAGGCAGCGCGACGCCCGAATCGGGCGGGCTCAGCCAATGGCCAGTCAATGATGCGGATCCAAAGAAGAGCCTACCAACGACGGAGCAGCGCGATCGCAATCCGCTCGAGTTCGGCTACCACATGATGGACTTGGCCGACAAAGCCGACGTCGCCGCGCGCAAGGGCGACTTTACAGCGGTCGGCCGATACTACGAGGCCATGTCGATCGCCGTCCCCGACCGCGCTATCGGCTATCGCAAGTCTTGCGAAGGTTATGAAAAAGCCGGCGACAAGGAGAAGGCGCTGGCCATGTGCCGCGGCGCGCTCGGCGCCGACGGCTTGGTGATCGACGACTACTTGCACTTCGAAAAGCTACTGCTGGCCAAATCCGGCTCGCTGAGCTCCTCGGACGTCGAAGATCTGACGCAAGTCTCGCTGCACCTGAAAGCCGAGCAAGGCGGGATGGCTGCAGGCTTGCAAGTGCAGTGCGACCTCGCCGAGCGCCTCGATGACGCGAAGAAACTCCGCGATTGCACCGAGGCCATGGCACGAGAAACGCCGAACGATCCGAAGCTGCTCGTTTACCAGTGGGGCCTCGCCATGAAGGAAGAGGACTACAAGCGCGCCCAAGCGTTGATCGACGAAGCGCGCAAGAAAGCACTGAAGCCCGCAGGCATCGAGATGATGGAGCGCGCGACGCAGGAGCAGAGCGCACCCATGCAGCGGATCAGCCGCGCGTTCCAACGGCATACCGCTGTGTTCGGTGTTGGCGCTGCATTGTTGTGCCTCGCGGCGTTGGCACTCGTATTTCGACGACAGCTCAAGCTGCGCACGGCCTGAACGACCGACCGTACGCGCCAACCGCGACGGTGAGCACGGACTACGAACTCAACTCTTTGTGAAGGAAGACGAGCGATGGGCGTTTCGAAGAAATTGCGCGCGGGTTTGGCGGTCAGCGCCGTTCTCGCCAGCTGCCAGCTAGTGGGCTGCGGCAGCGACACCGTTGACGGCAGCTACTACGCCGGTCAAGGCGGCGAAGAGAACAACGCGGGCAAGGCCGGCAGTTCACAAGCGGGCAAGGCCGGCTCAACCGGACACGCAGGGTCGGGCCATGCAGGTGAAGCAGAAGCTGGCATGGCGGGTGAAACGGAAATGGGCGGCAATGACGCGGGCGGCAGCTCGGGCAATGCCGGCAAAGGCGGCAGCTCGGGTGGCGGCGCGGGCGGCCTCGCCGGAAGCGGCGGCAAAGGCGGCACCGGCGGCGCGCTTGCGGGTGCGGGCGGCAGCACGGGCAATGCCGGCAAGGGCGGCGCGGGCGGGTCGAGCTCCGGTGCAGGCGGCGGTGTAAACGCGGGCAACGGTGGCGTGAACGCGGGCAGTGGCGGCATCATCGTGAGCGCAGGCAGTGGCGGCGCGAGCGCAGGCAATGGCGGCGCGAGCGCAGGCAGTGGCGGCGCGACCGGCGGCTCCGCTGGTGGACCAACCTGCGGCAACGGCGTGCTCGACGCAGGCGAGATCTGCGACCCCAAGTTCACCAAGAACGACTGCGGGTCGGACTGCAAGTCGATCACCAACGCGGTCTGCCTCGCGTGTGAGAGCGCTTGCACGCCCTCGCTCTTGACCTGCGACACGGCGATCGGCGGAACCACCACGGCCACTGTCACTGGCTCTTCCGGTGCGGCCAAGCCCACGGATCCCAACCCGGTCACGACGGCTGTCGGCAGCTCGAGGTCGGTGCTGTGCAACGAGGTCTTGGATTGTGTGCGCGATAGTGGTTGTGCCGCCAACGGCAACCCTGCGCTCAAGAATTGCTATTGCGGTGCGGCGACCGTGCAGCAGTGCAATGCGGGTCAAGGCATCGGTGCTTGCAAAGCGCAGCTGGAGCGCGCGCTCGAAGCGACTGACTTTGCGACCGTGAGTCAGCGCGTCGGCAACACGCTGTATGGCGGCGGCGTAGCGATGAAGCGGATCGATTGCGATCAGAGCTTCTGTGCCGAAGACTACCAAGGTTGCTTCTGAAGCCGTACGTTTCCTCGTGGCACTCCGAGCCAGAAGTGCCACGAGGAGCTCTCAAGTCTTTCGGTAGACGAGCCAACGCAGTTCGCACGGGCCCACACCCGTCAGATCGAACAGGTTGTTCCCCGACGCCCACGACTCGAACCACGCGGTAGGCGGCCAGGCCTCGCCAGGCAAGTGCGCCTTTTCGAATTCCAGGCACGATTCGTCCGAGACGAGCGAAAGCGGCAAGCCGCTCTGAGCTTGCGCCAGATCCGCGTCGCTGAAGATCGTGCTCAAGACCGAGGGTGCAGCCTGACGAACGGCTAGGTCGGGCGAGTAGCCGGCGCGTGCAATGAACACGTTGCACACGAGGACACCGCCAGGCTTCAGCTTGGAGGCAGCAAACTCTAAAAATTCGCGCAGATCGTCGCCGTCACGCAAATGCGAAGACGCAACCTCACTGGCAACGACGAGCGCATATTCGCCGGGCGGCAGCGCGAGTTCCGGATCGAACGCATCACCCTCGATCGCATTCACGCGCAGATCCGCGGCGGCGGCGGCGTCCCGCAATTTCTCGACGAAGCCGGGCGTCAACTCGACCGCATCCACGGTCAAGCCCAGCTTGGCCAGCGGCAATGCGTTGCGACCCGTGCCTGCGCCAATGTCGAGCGCCCTGGCATTTGGATCGCGAAGCTCACGCGCCACGTGGAGCACCTTCGCGTCGGCATGTGCGCCGAAATAGGGTGAATCGGGTGTGCGCAACCAGGTCGCGTAGACATCGGCAATCTCTCGCGTCTGAATGCCTATCTCGTACGAAATGGTCTGACGTGGCGCAGGATCGCTCCGCACTCGCAGCACGACTTTGGCGTGCGCGGACGCTTCGAAGCCCGTCTTGAGCGCCTGGCCGAGCAAATTGCGAAAGTGGGCGCGTTGCTGCCCCTCCAGCGGCCGAGCAGCGAGTTCGAACAGCGCCTCGCAGCGGCCGGCATAGTGCTCGAACAGCGCTGGAATGGCGGAGAACGCAAGATCAGCCTGAATCTCGCTGCTGCGCTCGATGCGGCGCAGCACTGCTTTGCGAAGGCGCTCTGGATCGAGTTCCCAGCTCGGCTTCATTGCTCGCTTGCTACTCATGGACCTCAAATAGCAAAAGGCGCGCTCCTTGAGGAGCGCGCCTTTCTCGAGATCAGCGAAACCTATTCAGGTCTCGACTGACTTCACTGCGGGATGCCAGCCGGGTTACCCGAGCAAGCGTTGCCTGCCGTGTTGTTGGTGGCGCAACCCTGGTTCGCGAAGTCCTGACACACCGGGCCCGTGGGCAGCGGGAACAGGTTCTTCGCGGCGAGCAGGCTGTTGAAGTTGGCAGCACTGCCAGCGAAGCACTTCGCCAAAGCCAACTCTTGACCGCCCACGTTCTCGAAGCCGATGAGCGTGTTGAAGTACACCTTGCGCGACAGCGGGTACTGGGCGGTCACGATGCACGATTGGTCGTACTTGATGTTGTTGATCGAGGCGGCGAAAGCCAACTCGTTGCCAGCCGTCGTGGTCAACACCTGAGCCGAGGACTCGCCACCGGCGAAACCGACGGAGCATTGATCGGCCTCGACCAAGCAACCGATTTGCGACGTAGCGTCGTCCTGCGAGCAGCAGCGCTTGTCGCCGCTGGCGCCCGGGCAGCTGGGCGCAGCAGCGACCAACGTACGGGTGGTGTGGATGCGGCTGAAGTTACCGACGACGCTGCGGACAGTACCGAGCTCGGTGTCCAAACGGTAGCCACCGAACTGGTTGTACTGGTGCAGGTTGAACACGCGACCATCGCGACGATTGCCGGGGATGGTGCCGGAGGGCGGCGGATCGATCGGCGCGTTGAAGTTGTTCGCACCGTTGATGCAGCGCGCGTCATCCGTGTTCGAAGCCGGGATGAGGCAGGTGTTGGAGCTGTTGGCGATGATGCCGGTCGCCGGATCGTAATCCGAGGCGCTGTTGCCGAACGTCACGTCGCCGTTCGGGCACAAGGTCGAATTCGCCGTGCCCGGGATCTTCGGGGCCGAACCGAAGATCAGGTTGCCCGACAAGCAGGGCTTGTTCGGGTAGAGCTGGTCGACGTTCTGGCCAGTGAATACTGGGGGGCGGATCGGGAGCACGAGGCCCAAGCTGCCTTGCGCGCTGCAGACCTGCTCGGCGACGGCAACCGGGAAGTCCGGCTGGGTCGGCGGCGTGGTGCTGTTGTCTGGATCGGGCAAGCTGCCACCTTGACCCAAACCACCACCTTGGCACACGCGGCGGATGGGATCGAAGTCCTGGTACGGATCTTCGAAGATCGCGGAACCGTCGCTGCGCACAGCGGGGTTCGGGTAGACGGCGAGCTTGGTGGGCGGGTTCGTGGGCAGCGTGGGTTGCGCATCGAACGTGAAGCGGCTGTTGCAGAACGGGTACAGCTTGGCGTTGATCAGCTCACGGAACACATCCGTGGTGCCGGAGAGGAGGTCGCGGCGCCAAGCGTGATTCAGCTGGGTGCAGGTGCCGGTCGAACAGTTCGAGATCTCGAACAGGTTGCCCCAGTTGTTCACGAGCTCTTGACGCTCGGGGCTGTTGCAGTTGCGCTGGTTGTTCGCAGCCGTCGTGGGGGCAGCCGGATCCTTGCCCGCGGTGCGCGGGAGGCCGAGGTACACCAAGCGCAAGACGTCGCGCCAGCCGGGGACAACGGTGTCGACCGGATTGCCGCCGAGGACGTAGCCGGTGTTCGGCAAGGTGCCGCTGCTCTTGATACCGGTTTGGGGGCTCGAGGCGTTGGCGTTGCAGTCCGGGTTGGGCGCGCTGCCATTCGCGGAGTGCGGATCGCACGCGAGGTGCTTGCGCGAAACCGCGATCGCGAGGCCGTCAGCCGCGAACGCAATACCTTCTGCTTTGCTGGTGTCGGCCTGGCAGACGCCGCCGGAAGCCGTGCCAGCGATGAAGCGAGACATCGGCGCGACGGTCTGCGGCAAGGTCGCCGTGCCGTTCGCGCTAGCGATCAGGTTGTTCTCACCGGCGCCGGAGCCACCGCCGAGATACTGAATGCCAACCGAGCCCGGGCACGCAGCCGCGGTGATCACGGTTAGGGTGAAATCCTTGAGGGTGTCCGAGCCTTGCATCTTCACGTTGTCCAAGGCGCTGACACCGGCAGAGCCGGCGCCGACGGCCAAGAACGTCGCGACCAACATCGTCTTCTTCATTGAATCCTCCAAAAAACCGATCACCCGCAATAGCCGGGCGCTTCTCCCCACCAGCAAGATGCACGCCAAGCTCCGAGCCTCAGAACCACCGCAAAAACCGCTGAATTTGCCGTGTTTCCGCAGCGTGCACGGCCTATCTCTCAGAACGACTCACAACCGTCTTCCGGATATCAGATTCGCACTCCGAATTCCGGAGAGTGGCGCCAGTACGGTCTCAGTGAGCCGCGCGTGGACGCACTCGTGATCGCGAAATGAACCTCGAACGCGCTCCATTTATTCGTGCATCTCACGGCGCAGTCCCGCGCTCACTCGCCACGCAATCGACTCGTAGCGGTCACAAATCGAGCGACCGAACTCGGCTGTAGCGCAGAATCGAAGTTTCTCAATTCGAGTCTGAACGCGGCCCCGTCACCCCTGCCGGACGATGTGGGCGATCGAGCAGATCAGGTCTCGGATTGGGTGGCGTCAAGGCACCGCGCGGTGACAGCGGTCGCGTCAGCAAGTAGGAGAATAGGCTCGCAACCGCTAGTGCACTGACGAGCGCGGCAAGCTTTCGGAGAGCCGGAGAGATGGGCGCTGTGCGTACGACGTTCATCGTACGGCACTCGCTAGCGAAACTGCAGGCGCGCTGGGAGGGCGCGCATCCTTGGGGCGTAGCGCCAAACAGCGACGAGCGGCGTTCTCGTTCGCGGTCAAGTCCGTGCCTTCGAGGCGAAAGGTGTAGTCGAGGGGTTGCCACACGCTCGCTGGGTCGAGCTCCCCGCGCGGAGTACGGCTGAAGAGCACGCGCGTGACCCGAGCGCGGATCGCGCTCAGTGGGAAGCCGCGTGCTGCACCTGCTTCGAAATTGCGCGAGTCGCGACTATTGCTGCGATTGTCGCCGATCACGAACACTTCACCGGGCTTGACTACGTACTCCGTAAACGGCTCGGAAGTGGCCGTTTGATAGGTCAAATACGCTTGGTCCCCGACGAACTCCATCATCAAACGGCCGCTCGGATCGCCCGTTTTCGCAGATTGGTCCTCGGGACTAAAGTACGGTCCTGCGTCGCAAAAGGGCACGGTCCAACCGTTGATGATCGGTACGTCGCCATACATCCCGATGTGATCGCCCGGCAACCCGACCACGCGTTTGACTATTTCGCGCGATTCACCATCCACCGACACGCGCAACACGACCACCTCTCCACGCTGCGGAAGATCACTGGGGCTATACTTGGCGAGTTTGCCTGCCAATAGGTCACCCGGCGTGAAGGCGGGGAGCATCGAGGTTCCACTCACCTGATAGGCCTGAAAGAAGCTCGAACGCAGCCCGAGCGCGAGCAACGCGGTGGCGACGATGCCGAGCGCGAAAATCAGTACCTTCCGGAGTTCCAGGGCGCGCGCAGCATGCGCTCGGACGCGACGTAAGCGATCGAGCGCGCTTTCGACACGGCTCCATTTGCCCGAAAGAAGTTGCTCGCGAAGCTCGTGCTCAGCGTCAGCCGCGTCACCCGAAATAGCTGAGTCGTTCCGAGTAACGCGCTCGGCGAGTGCAGCAACGGCCGCTTCGCAAACCGCCAAGCGGCGCCGCGGGACACGCTCGACGAGCGCGTGCGGAAGAACGAAAAGGTAGCGTCCGCCTGGCAAGAAAGCGCGCCAGTAGCGAAACAACGCCGCGAGCAACACGAACAAGAAAAGCGCGAGCAACAGCGTGTGCTCGAAGGCGAACACGGCGATGGTGGTTTCGATGCCGCCTGCAGTCACGGAATAGGGCACGAGGTAGCGCAAGATCACCCCGCTCACGGTGAGCGGGATGATCACGAACCAAAGCAGTTGCAGCACCCACCGGAGCAAGCTCAAGTGGACACTTCGACCGAACGGAGCGAGCGGCGAACTCACTACTTCCGACTCTCGCATTGGTCGTAGGTCACGTGCGAGATCTCACCCTTGATGAATTTGTCGAGGTAGACGAACACGGATAGACCGGCGTTGATCGCACCGCGGTCAATCCAGCGCTGCCTCGCCTCTTCGTCCTCGGCTTTGATCCAAGAGGTCGGACACAGGGGAACGTTGTTTGCGAGCGCAAAGGCCTCCAACTCCGAAGCGTTGATGGCCGGTTGCGCTCTGTCGATACACCAAGGGAACGTATTGTCGGACTTGATGCCCGCCACGACCTGACCGCGCTGATCACCCACTGGCGCGTCCGCTGGATAGTTGGATATCGGATAGAAGGCAGGAGTTACCCTGGCGTGGTAAAGGTCAGGATGAGAGGCGCCGCCGAAATTCAGCACCGCAACCGGCGGAGTGTTGTTCAGGTTGCACAATGTCGTCCACAGCTCGGCGTCGCCGTTGCTCGTAATGAGTTCGCTCGCAGTTCGGTCCAAATGCCTGGATCCATCGAGCGCAAACGGCAGGCCCCAGCCAAACACTTTACTGCACGCTACTTGTGCAACCTGAAGCATATTGGCGCTGACGCCGTCCTGCGGCTCGAGGACCTTCTTTCGTGTTTCCCCGAGAACGCTCGTGCGGGCCACTTGCTGCAAGATAATCTGTGGAATTTCCACGCCCGTACCGCCGAGCGCCATCCACGCTAAGTAGCGTGCGCCCCAATCGTCCACCGTCGTCGCACCCTCCGCGACGGACCCGAATACGCGCTGTCGGTTTAGCTGGGGACCGAGATCTGGTTTGTCGTACGGGTCGTCGATCAGCGAGGAGTTGAACAACCCGAAGCGGAAATTGGCGACCCGTGCCGTGCCTCCGGTGAGGTTCTGCAACGTGTCCGCTTGCCTGCCCAAGGAGTCCGCGTTGGGACCGTGGCAGTTGATACAGATCATGTCGAACAGTAGCTGCCCAGGTAGAGCGCTGTACACGGGTGCAGCAGGCTGGGGCGGCTGTATCTGATCGAACCAGACCGGGCGCGAATCTCCCTTGAACTTGTCGCTCGACATCGTGTCCGTAGGGGGAGAGTTGAAATTGCAGCCAGCCTTCTGTTGCCACAACCCCATGGCGAAGGGAGTGTTGGCAAAACCCGCCGGAAAGCGCGCGCTCGGCGCTTTGACGTCCGCCAAAGACACCGAGTGGAGCTGCTCGATGATCGCTACCTGTGCATCGTGCTTCGCTCCGCCAGGGTCATTCGCCACGGGCGGCACGGCTGGCGGATCGCTGGTCAAGATTGACTTCCAGTCGGTGCGCCGAGGCTGCCAGACGCCAGCAAATTCAGTGAGATCCGTCACGACCCAATGGGCGTGATCCGGTACGCCGTCGTCGTTGGTATCGCGCGGTGTCGGGTCGGGGTAGCGGTGCGCAACTACGTCGGGATCGAAGATGTCCGTATTGTCGGGGCAGGCTGCAAAGTGCGCGTTGTTTCGGTACAGATCGAGGCGCCGTTTCGCATCCTTGAGCGCCTGATCGTAGCCTTTTTCGCCCTGACGAATCTCCGCGTACGGCTGTGGATCCATGTCCTGCAAGTCGGGCCGCGTTTGATCCTCGAAGCTCTCCGGGTGCTTGCGCACGGCAGGGATGCTCACCATCCACTCGCCGAGCCATTGCCCTGCTCGGCAGTCATGCCCTGCGGTGTCGAATGGCATGTGTGGATACAGCGTCAGCGCTTCACCGTAGGTGAATGGCGTCTGAGTATTGCGATAAATCAAGCTGCGCCACGGCGCGTCCATGAACGGAACACCGGTGGGTGAGTTGGGGTCGATGGCGCCATATTTGAGGACGTAGTTGGTCTGATCGAGGGGGATCAGATCACGGAGTGACGGCGTGATGTACGCGATCTGAGAGTTGTCGAAACCACGCGTGATACGCGGGCTGTAGCGCTCGAGGGGGAACTGGAACACCCCGCCTTGGGCGTCGGGGTAAAAGTTGAGCAGCGGGATGAGCTCCTTGTTGGCCACGCTCGGAAAACCATTCGGGTTGTGGCAATGCGCACAGTTGGCCAGAAGATACGCTTGAGCCCGGAGTTCCAGATCATTGCGCGGAACGGTCGGATCGCCCTGTGGATCTTTGCGGTCGCGCTGCGTGTCCTCGAGCTTGACGACCTGCGAAGGCGAGTCGACACCGCTAACGACCCCCAAATCGATCAACCGCTGCAGCTGCGTCAGTTCATCCGGCTGCGGCTCCTCATAAACGCCGCCTTCACCCAATGGCCGACGGTTGATCTGAAGCGGAGTAAAGCCGAGGATGAAGTTCCCACCCACGCTGCCCTCGTGGCAATGGATGCAGCGCTTGCTACCGGGGATCGCCCAATGGCGAATGACTTGCTTGAACTCGAGGGCGTAGGTCAGGTTGTCCGGCTTCGTGGCGCGGATTTCAGCCTCTTGAACCTCGTTCCAGACGTAGTTCACTACGTCGTCGGCGAAGGGCTGACCGTTGCGCAAAGCGTCTCGAAGCAGAGTTGCGTGCGTCTCTGCCTCATCCCACTTGTAGGTACCGAATAGCGATTGTGGAACGTAGTTTGGATCGGACGTCGGCAAGGTATCTTTGCGCACGACGATCAGCCGCGTTTCCATCTTACGCCAGCGCTGTTTGCCCTCGCCGTCCGTGACCTCCTTCATGAAGGTTTTGTAAAAGCGGGTGTTGTCCGGAATGTCGAAGTGTTGCGTCTTGGGGTTGAAGACGATCGATTTGCCGAGCGGTACGCGGACATAGCGCAGCTTGCCTGCATCGTCCGACCAGAGCGGGTATGCAGGGGAGAATGCGATCACGCCGCGACGAGACAGCACCTCGGAATCGAAACTGGTGAAGTCCGTGTCGGCGAGTTCGGTAGGCAAACCAATTTGATCTTGGGGTTGCGCGCCGTTCGGGTCGGCTTTGCGCGCCGCGAAGGCCGCATCGAGCTCGGCCATCGTCTTGGTATCGCTGCCAAAGCCGCTGTTCATTTCCGGCACGCAAGTGCCGATGTTGGTGAACGCTTCACCGGTCGCTTTGCTCATCGCGTACGGGCTCTCGCCGGTGTCAGCGAGCTTTTCGACGAAATAGTCAGCCGGATAGCCCGCGTTGCCCCACTCAGTCAGGAGCTTGACGAGATCTCGCACTGGATCACCGTCGCCGCGTGTCGAGTACGCCTTGGCGGGGATCGGCGGCATCACGAACAACGGATCTTCGGAAGTCAGGCGCTGCATCACCTCCGGTGCCCGCAGCTTGGCCGCGTAGTTCTTTTGCGTAACCTGGAAGGACCCCTGGCCTTGATCGATGTGGCAGCCCTTGCACTGCGAAGAAAAGAGCGTCCAAATCTCATCGATGAACACCTCGCGCTCGGTCGCGACGACGGTGTTGGAGAGAATCGACGAGCGCTGCGGGAGCGGGTCCGCCTTCACCACGCGGCAGGTGCCGGGCTCTGCGGTGGCGCCCGCGTCCCCGTCGCCCGCGTCACCCTGTGGAGTATCCGTCTCGCCCGCAGCGCCACTCGCGCCACCGAGGCTATCCATGCCTCCGGAACCGCCGCGTCGCGGCGCCGAGGAAGGATCCGAGAAACAGCCCACGAAGCACCCGATAAGCAACGCGAACAACAGCGGCATCGCGAAGCGAGTTTCTTTTCCTGTGTGCATGACTCGAACTCCTGAAGCGGAGCGCAAAGCGGACGTGTGCGCCGAACCCCGCTAGGGAAAGAACCCGCGGTCCATAGCACGTGAGTAGATCGCGCCCGTGATATTGTGATGACAATCACGGGTGAGTTCGGTCACTGACAATCCCCACTCGAGCGCGCGACTCGGCGTTCGCTCGGGCGAAGACGACGATCTCGAAGCCGTTTAGAATCGACCCGCGGCGACGGCTCCCCACGTGCCGTCAGCAGTGACGAACGGCGCGGCGCGAACGCTGGCAGAGCTGCTCGAAGACGACGGCGCGAGAAACAGCGCGCCGCTCGTGATCAGCGCCGCTGCGCCAACCCCGAGACCGATGAATGCGCCCGTACGGAAGGTCTTTGCATCCGAGATCAAGTCCGAGTGACGTTCGATATCGGAGAGTGAGCAGTTGACGCTGCTCGGGCAAATCTCTTCCGCTTCGTTGTTCTTCGACTTGTATTTAATCGCCATGAAAGTGCCCACCCCGACGGACACGATGCCGAGACCACCAATCACGTACGCGTAGGTAGTGCGCCGCTGATCTTTGGGATCCTTGGCTGGCACGGGTGGCGGCGCCTTCGCGGGTTCTTCCTTCGGCACCACCGCAGCCGCTTTGACGGGCTCAGCGGCCTCGAGAGGCGGCACGGTGACCGACACGACCTCACTCGCGCTGCCTGGAAGGACGAGGCGTGTCGACCAGTCTTTCTTTCCAGGAGCACTGGCTTCGATCACGTATTCGCCCGCGTCGATCGGCGTCGCCGCGCCCCAAGCCTTTTGCTCGACGATGATGTGATTTTTCCGCACGACCAACCCTTGGTCGGTCGACTTCACGTCGATGAGCAAACGCACCAGACGTGGCTCGAGAGCTTCAGCGCGAGCTTGTGCGACTTGTGCGCGGTCTGGTTGCCCGGCCGCGCGAGCGCTCGCGGCGACACCTTGAAACAGCGCCTGCGCGCTCGCGGTGCGGCCGATATGTTCCCAGCAATCAGCTAGGTTGAACTGCACGCCGATGCCCAGATTCAGGCTCGCGCTCTGTTCGAACTTCGGGCAAGCCTGCTTGTAATCACCCGCCTGGGCTAGCTTGCGGGCTTCGTTGAACAATTCACTCGCTTTGATCTGATTCTCGGTTTTGGCTGGCGCGGGCTGCGCGGCTTCCGTGCTTGGTGCGGCCTGCGCGACCTGCTGTGCGAACGAAGCGCGCGCGTGCACGAGCAGCGACACGAGAACCAAGCACGAGATCTGGGAGGAGCGAAGGGTCATGACATCAGTTGGCATTGTCGAACAGCGCCTGGGTGGACGCCGCCGCTGGCGCCGCTGCGATGGTCTGCCGCGGCACGACGATGGTTACCGTAGATCCAGGCGGCTCGACGGGTGGACTCGTCGCCGGCCGGGTCCACGCCTTCACCGGGGGCAGCGGAGTACCTGCGGTTGCGGGCTGGGGGGGCGGATTGGAAATCGGCGCAGACGCGACGACCGGCACGGAAGCAGGAGCCAACGGCCGCGGCGTCGCTGCCGGTAGCGCGGGAGAAAGGCTCGCGACCATCGGCCGCGCCGGAGTCCGCGCAGCCATGATCGCGGGCAGATTATGGATCGCGATGAATGCCCCGAGGCCCACTGAAAAACCCATGATCGCGAGTCCTGCGAGCCCGAGTTCGAGCAAGCGACGGCTTGCGGGCAACGAGCTACTCGCGGCCGGAACGAGAGGCTGCGGGGTCTCGACCTTCACGATCGCGGGAGGAACCGAGGTGCGCGGGCGCAGTGTGCGACGCTCGAGCACCATGATCACCGGATCGACCGCGGCGCGACCATCCTCGGAAGCGAAACGGCTGAGTTGCTTGGCGAGCGTGCCGACGTCCGACCAACGATAATCGCGCTCTTTCTCCAGGCAGCGCAGCACGATCTCCTCCAACTCGCGCGGCAGATCGCCGCGTAGCTGGGTCATCGGCGTCGCATCATCCGCGGCGATTGCGGCGAAGATACCGGGCACACTCGACGCGGTGTATAGCGGTGAACCAGTCAGCAGCTCGTGCAACAGTGCGCCAATGGCCCAAATATCGGCACGCACATCGACCGAACTCGGATCACGCACTTGTTCCGGCGCGAGGTAAGCCAAAGAGCTGACGACCGAGTCCATGGTCGACATCGCAATCGACGTATCGCTAAGCACGACGCCGTCGACCAAGCAGAAGTCCAGCACCTTGATGATTGGCCGCCCGTCGCTTTCGCGGGCCAAAAAGACGTTCGTCGGCTTCAGGTTCCGGTGCACGAAACCCGCGACGTGGGCGACCGCGAGACCTTCACAGACGTGGATCGCGTAGTCCACGGCTTCCGAAACCGGTAGCCACTCCCGCACGCGCAGCACGCCGCGCAGATCGGTGCCCGAGAGGTGCTCGGTCACCGAGTAGGCAATGCCGGAGTCGAGCCTGCCCACGTCGAGCACTCGAGGTAGGTGCGAATTGCGCAACTGCGCGGCGAGGCGGGCGTTGTCGAGGAAACACGACGCGCTCTCCGTCTGCGTGCGCAAACTCGCCGCGCACAGCTTGAGAACGACGCGCTGCCGCAGCTGCAAATGCTCGGCGTCGCAGGTCACGCCGAGCGCGCCCGGCGCGTGCACGCGCTCGATTCGGTACTTCCCGGCCAGGACGTCGCCCACGCGGACGAGCACGCGACCTGACGAGCGCTCCTCTGCACGCCGCACACGCAGCTCCGTGACGTCACTCGCGACTGGCAAAGACGTATCGTCGACGAGCAATTCGTCGTCCGTCACCAGTTCGTGATCGTGCGCGGATTCTAGATCTGGCGTGGGAGTGCCCATGACGCGAGCGCAGATATACACACGCTCCAGCGAGCGTTGCGTGTCAATTGGGTGGCAAACGAGCACATCTCCCGTTACGCGAACGCGACGAGCCGGTACTCGTCAGTCGCGATCACGGCGACCTCTCGAGATCATTGGAGATCGAGGGCTGAGTGTCGCTGAGTACCCGCTGCCGGAATCGGCACGCAAACGTTACACGGATTGTAGAAGCCACGATGTATGTGCGCGCACGATGCGCCATCGACCGCTGCCGGCAACACGCAACTCGCTGCGCGTGCTTTGGCGCCTGTCTTGGGCCGTGCTCGCTGCGGCTTTCGTCGTCGGCTGGCAATCGCCCGCTTTCGCCTATTCTTGGATGATTGGCCACGGTTACTCGCAGTGCGCGCAGTGCCACGTCGATCCCTCGGGGGCAGGCGCCCTGACGCAGTACGGCCGTGCGATCAGTGAGTCGCTATTGCGAACCCACTACAGCTTCGAACGACAAGACGAAGAGTCGAAGTTGGGGCAATTCCTGTTCGGCGCGGTGCCACTGCCCGATGAGCTCGATTTCGGCGGAAGTATTCGGGCGCTCTCGTTGAGCGACAAGGTCGAGGACAGCGCGCTCGAGCAGCGCTTGATTTGGATGCAGCTGGACGCCCGAGCGTCGCTCCGCTCGGGTCGATTCGTTGGCTCGGCGTCGATTGGCTACGCTCCCGAAGGCGCGCTCGGCGCCGCGATCACCGGCAATACCGAGCACAATCTCGTCTCGCGCGAGCACTGGCTGGGAGTGTGGCTCGGAGCCTCGGAAAACGTGCTCGTGCGCGCGGGGCGCATGAACCTGCCCTTCGGCGTGCGCAGCATCGAACACACGCTGTGGGCGCGTAACTTCTCCGGCACGAATATCAACGATCAGCAGCAGTGTGGGCTATCGGTCTCTTATGCGGACGAGCGTTTCCGCGGCGAGCTGATGGGCATCATCGGCAGCTTTCAGATCCGACCGGACGAGTTTAGGCAACGCGGCTACAGCGCCTTCGCGGAGTACGCGGTGCTCCCGACGCTGGCGCTCGGCGCGAGCAGCAAGATCGTTCACTTGGAGCTCGACCCGAAGAACCTCGTGGAAGAGTGGCGCCACGCGCACGGCGTGTTCGGACGCTGGGCAAGCCCGTGGAAGCCGTTGGTCATGCTCGGCGAGCTCGACTACGTGCTCGAATCACCGAAGGACCTGTACAAGACGCGCGGTGTCGTCGGCTATTTGCAAGCCGATGTGGAGGCGACGCAAGGCTTGCACTTCATGGGCACGTTCGAGGGCAGCGGCGTGACCGTCACCTCTGCGCCTCCCTCGTTCGGTGGCTGGCTCTCGTACGCTTGGTTTTTCGCGCCGCACGCAGACATTCGCCTGGACAATATCTATCGCAGCATTGGCACCACTTCGGGTCACGTGGGCGAATTGTCGTTCTTGATGCAAGGGCACTTCTCGCTATGAGCACCCGTCACTTCGCAGGTTTGGCGTTCGCATCATGCGCGCTGCTCGCGCTACCGCGCGCTGCCAGCGCTTCGCAGAATTTCCCGGATGCCATCAAGGATGAGTGGCAATTGCCCGAGGTCCCCGAGTGCACGTTGTGTCACCAAACGTTGCTCGGCGGCTTCGGCACTGCCACCAAACTGTTTGGACGCGCGGTCATCCGGAACGGCGCGACGGCGGTCGATGTTGGAGCGCTACGAACGGCATTGCGAGCGCTCGAGCGTGCAAACAGCGATGTGGATCGCGATGGTGTTTCCGACTTCGACGAGTTGCAAACCGGAAGCGACCCGAACGTTGCCGACGTGATGGATGCGGACGGCGGAGTAGTCGTCACTCCGCCGGACGATACCCCGATTCCGCGCACGGGTTGCTCGATCGCCGCCGCAGGGCGACGCACGAGGTTGACAGCAACGCAGCCTTCGCCGACTGTCGGGCCGAACTCGGGCTCTGACGCTCCGAGTCGGAGGATCTCAGGCGATGCGTTGTTGGTGTGCGGTCTCATTCTTGGCGCTGTCACTGGTCGGCTGCGGGCACAACGAAAACGAATGGCAAGCTCAGCTCGCTAAGTACGATCAGCTCGCCCAACAGAGCGACAAAGAAAAGGCCGCCCACGGCGCGGACAAGCAAGCGCTCGAAGACCAAAAGCAACTCGTCGCGCAACTCAAAGAGCAGCTCGAGAAGATGGGCGTCGATCTGTCGTCACTCAGCCAGCAACTCGAGCAAACGGGCTCCCAAAACAAAACCCTCGCCAAGAACCTGGAGGAGGTCAATCGCGCGCTCAAGGAGTATCAGGAGCGCGCGGCGCAACTCGAACGTATCAAGCAACGCTTCGAGGTGCTCCGCGACAAGCTGAAGAAGCTCACCGACTTGGGTCTGAAGGTAGAGATTCGTCGCAACCGCATGGTCATTCGCTTGCCCGGCGACGTGCTCTTCAGCTCGGGTGACGACAAGCTGCGCGACAACGGCATCAAGGTGCTCGATGCCGTTGCCGACGTGATCCGGAACGACAAGCAACTCGCGGGTCGTTATTTTCAGATCGCGGGTCACACTGACAACAAGCCACTCAAGGGCGGCCGCTTCGGAGATAACTGGGGCCTGTCGGTGATGCGCGCGCGCCAGGTCTTGCTCTATCTGATCGCGCCGTTGCCAGCGAAGGACGCGAAGCCGCCGAGGCCTGGCGTGCCAGTCGAAGGTGGCGGAGGCTTGGATCCTCTTCGTCTACACCCTGCGGGTTACGGCGACACGGACCCCGTCACGGGCAACAACACCGATGCCGATCGCCAGCAGAACCGGCGCGTCGAACTCGTGCTGCTCCCCGACGTCGAAGAGATGCTCGATCTCAAGTCGCTGATCTAGGCACGCGCACTGGGGCACGACGGGGAGCGTCTCCGTCGCGACCCCGCCATCGAACACGGCGCCCTGGTTCCTTCTTCCTCCCCTGCTCGGGCGCGTCTTGACGCTCCGCGCAACCATTAACCATTCGGCCGATCGCTCGTCAGCGCAAGTCCGAATGCGTTCTCTTCGGCGAAATTAACGGTGAAGAAACCTTGGGCCGGTCAGGCTCGTAGACCTCACTAAATCGCCGTGAGCAGCTATAGCGTCAGCATCTGGCCCGCGTTACAAGCAGCGGGCTTGACGTCGGAGCGCCGCCCCACCCTGGCCGAGAGTACCTCGGAGCAGCTCATGGAGCGCTACGTCGACGGCGAGGCCGAGGCGTTCGAACTTTTGTATCGGCGCGTCTCACCGAATCTGCTGGGTTACCTGCTCCGCCTAACTCGTAATCGTGAACGAGCGGAAGATTTGCTTCAAATCACTTTTTCGAAGGTGCATCGCGCGCGCGGTAGCTTCTTGAGAGGCGCACCTGTCCTACCTTGGATCCTTGCGATCGCGCGCCGTTCGTTTTTGGACGAACGGCGTTCCGCTCAGGTAAGGACGGAAGACTTGTCGCCCGATGGTTCGCTGCCAGAGCAGCAGAATGATGACCGTCCGCTACCGGCGGAGCTTTCCGACGCGCTGGATATCGCACTCGGTCGTCTTCCGGAAAACTATCGAGAAGCGATCGTGCTCACCAAAATCACTGGTTTGAGTGTGGCTGAGGCGGCTTCTGTTTTGGGGGCGACCGAAACTGCCGTAAAACTCCGAGTTCACCGTGGTTACACTCAACTGCGCAAAGAACTCGAGCAGTACTCGCGTACATCATGAGCATGCAAAACCCCGACCCGCTCGCTGATTTGCCCTGGCCAAAGCCAGAAGCACCGGGCGAGGCCGTGTCCGCGAAGATCTGCGGGCATTGCACGAAGAACCTGTGCGCCAAACGCGGCTTGTCTGCACTGAGCCGCTTGGCGTTGTGCGTCGGCGTTTCGGGCCTCGTCGCGAGCTACGCGTATTGGTTCGGCGTTCGCCACAATCGCTCGGAGTTCGGCTTGCGCATGGGCGTGTACGCCGCCGTGGTTTGGGGCTTGGTGCAAGCGGCCGTGTTGTACGTGTGCTTTGCGCCGCGGCGCGGCTTGCTTGGCTCGCGCAGTGTGCGCGTCGCGGTGGCCGTGCTCCTGCCCTTGTCATTTCTCGGTTATCTGTCTTACGCAGCGTGGACGTACGTTCCGTTCGAGCAGTTCTCACACGGCCCGCGCGCGTCGCATGCGTTCAGCTGCGGGCTGATTGCGCTGCTCTTCGGTGCGATCGTGGGCGGCAGCGTGCTCCTCGCTTGGCGTGGGACCAACCCAGTTACGCCTCGGCTGTCGGGCACTCTGGCGGGCTTGGTGGGTGGCGTTGGGGGCGCGCTGGCGGTTGGTATCGGCTGTCCCAGCCACGAGGCTTGGCATCTGTGGACCGCGCATGGGCTGATCGTGCTGGCTTTGGGGTTGTTGGGTTTTGGGGTGGGTAGGCGGCTATTGTCGCCGTGAACTGGCCGAGTGCGCGGGTCATCCGCGAAAAGCTGTTCGAGCTGGCGCGCTACGGAGCACTCGGCGGCGGTGTCTATCTGCTAGCCACGCATTTCGTGCGTCACTCGTCGGGCCCGAAGGAGGGCAGCGCGGCTGCCGCATTCGACCTGCCGCTCGCCGGCAAAGACGGGCGCGTGAGTCTCGCGGCGCAGCACGGTAAACCGGTGCTGATGGAGGTTTTTGCCAGCTGGTGCGGTGCCTGCAAGCGCAGTTCGCCGCGTCTCGCTGAAGCCTTTCGCGAGCATCAGGACAAGGACGTGACCTTCCTCGCGGTCAGCGTGGATGAAGATCCGAACGCGGCCGCGCGCGTCAAACGAGAGTGGCAGCTTCCCTTCGACGTCGCCGTGGACGACGGCAGCGTCTCGCGCGGCTACGGCATCAGCATGCTCCCGACACTGATTTATATCGACGCGCAGGGCACCGTGCGGCACTCCGCTGCAGGCGTGGTGTCACGATCCGAGATCGACAGCTGGCTCGCTGAGCGCTGAGCGTTCGCTACCAATGAGCGCTCGTCGCGCCCGCGCGAGCGTTCTCACATCTGTTGCGCGTTTGTAACATCGAGCAGCGACTTGGGTGGCACTGTCGTCGACGCACGCGCGCACCCATCGCCTGGCGCGCCCGAGCCCGAAAGTGACGGCGAACCCGTGAAAACGCTTTCCACCGACAGCCTCACGCCCGCGCAAAGGGACGTCTTCGAAAAGGAGCGTGCGGTCAATCGGCAGATGCTGCGCGAGGTGGCTACACCGATGGAGATCGGCACTCTGCCATTGTTCGTCGCCTCGCGCGTCGACCCGCACGCGTCCGAACTCGGCTGGCAGCTGGGGATCGCGTGCAACAAGGGCTGTGGCTTTTGCTGTCACGGGCTGAAAGTCGAAGTCACGCCACCAGAAGCGATCGCCATCGCCGAGTACCTGCGCAACAAGACTGCGCCAGAGCAGTTGCCCGGAGTCGCTGAAGCCCTGCAGGACGAAGCCGACGAAGCGCGCGGACTTTCCATCACCGATCGCTGGATTGCGCGGCGTGCCTGTTACTTCCTCGATGAGGCGAGCGGAACGTGCACGATTTGGCAAGCGCGGCCATTGGGCTGCAGGAGCCACACTTCTTTGAACGCCGCAGCATGCGAAACGGCGCACACCGGCCGCGGCGAGGGCCCTGCGGTCCCGCGGCCCAAGGCGATTGAAGCGTTGTACGGCATGGCGCGCGGAGCCATGCATCTTGCGTGTGAAGATGAAGGCCTAGACATGCGGGCGTTCGAGCTGACCAATGCCGTGGCGGTGGCGTTCCACGTGGACGGCGTGGCGGAGCGCTGGCGCGCTGGCGAAAAGGTCTTCGATCGCGCCGTGATTCCGAGCGATGAGAGCGATCGCCTATTGTTCGAGCGCGACGCGAATGGTTCCCACGTGATCGAGCCGAGTCAGCTGGTGCTGAAGAATCGCAAAGCGGCCAACGAGAAGAAGCGAGCACGGCGAGCGCAGCGCACGCGTTGAGCGGATCTCGTGAAACGTCCGCGTGCGGAACGCGGCCGGGCTGCGAGGTGCGATGCTGGATCGAGATCGCCCCTCTCTCGAGACCCGTTCGAGCATGCGACAGCGTGCGCTCGCGAGTGTGCTGCGGGCTTACTTGGACGAAGCGGCAGCCGGGGGCGCGTTCAGCTTGATCATGTGCGGCAGCCCGCCGGGAGCGACCGAACCCGCGGGTGCGCCGGACGCCGCGGGCGCGGCAGATGCCGCGGGATTCGCCGTGGGGCTGAACTGAATCGCCGGCATATCGTGCGGCGAAGCCGGGAGCGGCGGCAGCGGAGTGCCGTCGTCAGGTTTACGCAGCGTAGCCTTCCAAATCGACTCCGCGCGCTCCATACGCAGCAGGAAAGTCTTCGAGCCGCTGGGCAACCCAATGCTGGTAACGCGCGCGGTCGCGCTCATCATGTTCGCGTCGAGGATCACCGCCGAGGTCAACACCTTCTCGGAGAGCGCCTTCTTGTCGGCCTGGCAGGCGACGTTGCAAGCGGCCTTGTCCTGCTGCAATTGCTGCGCAGCTTCACCGGTCGCGAGTTCGGCGGCGCCCGCGAAGTCATGCGTGAGCCAGCGCTGCTGCAGCTCGACGGCCGCGTTCTTCGGATCGCGCGCGAGCTCTTCGGTCGTGACGACGCGCGGCACGCGCGTTTCTTTGGGCGGGTGGTAGTTGCAGCCACCGCGGGCAAGCGCCCACATGATCACCGTTAGCCCACCGAGCACCCCGAGCATTCCGACCGTCATCTTGGAGGGAGAGTCGATTTCCTCCTCGGTCTTGGGGATGGGCGGCTTGGGGCGCTTGAGCTTCTTTTTCTTCGGGCGCTCGCTCTCGCTCGCGGCCGCCGGCTTCTTTGCAGAGGCCTGCTGCTCGTCGACACCGCCGCTCTCGGGCTCGGAATCCGTTACCATGGGCGCACTCGGGTACCCCGAATGTCGTTCGTACGCAACCGATCCGGGGCCTGACCGACCGGACGGGATGAACCGAATTGCGGCGATCGCCTTGGCCCTGCCGATTTTCTGTCTCGCGTGCGCTGGTACGGCACCTTTACCGCCCAAAGCGTTGGCGCTCAACGAGGCCGGGGTCGCCGCGCTGGCGGCCGGCGATCTGGAAACGGCGGACGCACGCTTCAGTCTCGCCCTCGAATACAACCCCAAGTTCGTGGATGCGCTGACCAATCAGGGTCTGGTCGAGCTGCAGCGCGGCAACTTCGAGCGCGCGCGGCAGTTGCTCACCCGCGCGCGCCGGCTGAACCCGGACGTCGCCCAGCCACACCACGCACTCGGTGTCCTCGCCGAACGTGAGCGCCGCCCAGACCTCGCCTCCCCCAATTATTACGAAGCGCTGCGCGTCGACCCAGGGTTTGCGCCCTCACGCGCGAACCTCGCGCACCTCTTGTACGCCGGTGGGCTGTATGAAGAAGCGCTGATTCAGTTTCGGCGCTTGGTCGAGGTGGCGCCCGAGGTGATCGCCGCGCATGTCGGCTTGGCCGCGACGTTGCTCCACTTGGAGCGCGTCGCAGAAGCGCGCGCGGTGATCGAGAACGCACTCGCGGCGGCTCCAGACGATCCGGAGCTCGCGATCTTGGTCGCCCGTCTCGAAATTCGCAAAGGCGAGTACGAAGCCGCGATCGCTCGTCTTTCGCCGCTCACGCACGAGCGCTCCGATCTGGCAGTGCATGCGCTGTCGTGGCTCGCCGCCGCAGAGCTGGCCCGTGGCCAGCCGCGCGCGGCCGTCACCGCCGCGGAGCGGGCCATCGCGCTCGGTCCCGACGACGCGCTCGCCAGCTATGCGCTCGGGATGAGCCTGAAAAAGCTCGGCGATCCGGCCGCCGAACGCTGGCTCGAGCGCGCTTCAGCGCTATCGCCGGGCGTGCGAGTGGCTCTAGACTCGGTACGGTGACCGTCCCTACCACTGCACCGCGCTCCTTCCTTTCGGAGTTTCGGTGGCACTTGCAACGTGAACGCGCGCTGATTGCGCTGTTCGATTTGGGCCGCCAGAAGGGCGCGGGTTTGCGCTTGGCCAAGCTGTATGCCTTCGGCGTGTTCGCGGGCTACGCGCTCGCGATTGCGTTGACGCGAGGCAGCGGTCAAAAAGCTGCGATTCATGGCTTCGTGCGCACGGCGCTCGTCTCTTTGTCTTGGGTGGTGGGTAGCCTTGCCGCGCTCGGCTCCGCGCAGAGCTTGGCGCAGCAGCCAGACGGCGACGCGCTCAGCGTGCTCGCGGTACAACGAGGCTTCACGCAAGCTTCGCTGTTCCGCGCTCGCACTTGGGCCGCGACCGCACGCGTGGCGCGCCTGGTCGGCATTCCCGCGTTGCTGCTCGTGGCCGTTGGCGTCGCGCGCGGGGCGAGTCCATCCTGGGCGCTCGCGGTCGTCCCAGCGGTCGTCGTTTACGCCGGCGCGCTGGCTTTCGTACTGGCGTGCCTGGCGCATTTCTCGGCCGCGCTTTCGCCGAGGCATCCGCGGGCGCTCCTCGCGCTGTTCGTGGTCGGGCCGCTCTTGCTTTCGCTCGCAAATCCCAGCTACCCCAGTCTGCCGCGGCTATTTTCTGGCTTGCTCTCGCAATTGCTGTCAGCGGGAGCGGCGCTGTCGTGAGTGAGCTCCGTTTCGAAGCGCTGCGTCACGCGGAGCTCGCTTACGTCAACGCCGCGTTCGGCGCGGGCACACACGTCGTCGTCGGCAACGAAGGCGACGGTACGGGCACATTGATTGCCGTTGCGGCGGGCTCGGTCCAATCCGCCGCAGGTCGCGTCCTGCTCGATGGTGCCGCCCCGTGGTCGCACGCGGCGACGCGCCGCCGGATTGCGTCCTTGTGCGCCACTGAAGTGCTATTGCCCGCGCGCAACGTCGTGACTGGTCTAGCGCTTTCGCTACGCGCGCGCGGCGATACACGCTCGGCGATGAGCGTGCTCGACGACGCAGGGCTCGCGTTTTTCGCCACCAAACGGGCTGACGCGCTCACGTCGCGCGAGGCACGCGCGATCGCGCTGAGCTTCGCGCTCAGCCACCGCGAACCGAGCTTGCTCGCGCTGCACGAGCCGCTGAGCGCCGTCGGCATCGTGCAGGAAGATTTCTTGCTGCGCACACTGCGGCTGCATAGTGACGCGGGCGCGATCGTGCTCTGCACCGCATGCCGTCTGGAAGACGCCGCGCGTTTGGGCGGCCAAACCAGCGCGCTCGAGCGTGGCATCTGGATCGCGCCGGCGTACGCGCTGCCTCCGATCAGCACCGTCACCCTGCGCGTGCACACCGCCGAGCCCCGACGCTTGGCTGCGCGATTGAGCGAAGCCCCGGATATCTCCGGCGTGGAATGGGCAGGCGGACACGAGGTACTGGTGCACGGCAGCGAGCTCGAACGTGTTGCGCAGAGTGTCGTGGCCAACGCGCGCGCCGAAGCCATCCGCATCACCGCCCTCAAGTCCGACGCACCACCGCTCGGAGCTTTGGCCGCGGCGCGCGCGGCGCTCGCGCAGGCGTACTACGAGCGCTCAGCTGCCACAGGCAACGCGACGAGGCCCTCATGAGTGGCGTGCTCACCGGTCTCGCACTTGCGCGTGAACGCCTGCGCGGCATTGCGCCACCGGTCGTGCTTGCGCTCGGCCTGCTCGCGGTGGTTGCAGCTGCCGTACTCGAGCGCCAAAGCGATGCGGCCAGCGCGCCCGACGACGTTCTGAGCGGAGCCGCGTTCGGCATCGCCTTGCCGCTGTTCGCCTATTTCGTGAGCGAGCGCGCTTGTGACGGCAAGCGCCTGGATCACAGCGTCGATGGTGTTGCACGTTTCGGGACGAATCGCCGTGCTGCGCTACTCGGAGTGTTGCTCGCGTCCGCGCTCGGTAGCGCATTCTGCGGCGCCTTGCTGGCAATTTTCGCCATACTTGGCGCACATGCCCCGGGTTCGAGCGCGCTGCTGGGCGATCTCCGGGCAAGCGTAGGCATCGCCGTGCTCGCGGGCACGGTCTACGCATTGTACTTCGGCGCAGCGTCGCTATTCGGCAAGCGCGGCGGCGGACGCAAGTGGGCGCTGATCATCGACTTCATTTTCGGCGCAGGGAGCTCCACCCTGGCCACTCCGTGGCCGCGCGGTCACGTGCGCAACCTGCTCGGTGGCACGCCCGTCGTCGAGCTCTCGCAGACGAGCGCATGGCTAGCACTCGTGCTGATTGGCGCTGCCTGCGTCATGCTGAGCGTGCTGCGAACGCCTGAATAGAGAAGGTAGGTCTGCCTCTTTCAGCACGAGTGATTGTTTTTTTGTTTGATGGTCACGCGCAACTTCGGGGTTCGGCACAGCCTTCGGCGTCTCGGACGAGGAGAGAGAGACCCACTCAACGGCCGTGTTCGGGCGGAAATTGCGCGTTTTTCCGAGGTGCGTTGCCGGCTCGCATCCCTGCCTCGGAGGGTCTCGAAGCCTGTCGATCGTCCATTCTTCACGCTCGACAGGCTCGGCCCAACCCTCGGTTCGACAAAGCGGTGGGACCAAGCTTGGGTGCGCCCTTCTGGGCGCGCGCGTCGACGATGACGGCGCCTGAGCAGTTGCTGCTCACGGTGCAGCGGATTTTCAGCACGATTGCGTCTGGCGTGAACGGCACGAACTTTGCGGCTTAGCTCAGAAAAGCACTGTTTGCGTGCGCGCGGGCGCATGCCCAAGATTGGCCGCGTTTTTGCTAGGCGCACGGTGTAGGCGGTGAGCGCGCGCGTTGCCGAGACCGGTTCCAGAATTTGAACCGCCACGAACTGGCGCAAGCCGAGATCTGTGACTAGGCTGGTGTCGAGCGTGCAGGGTATCGTTTACAAGTTCGAAAGCTTCGCAGCGTTGACGGAAGCCCTCGATAGCGAGGAGGCGGACGTCAAGCTGCCGGTCGAAGACGGCCTCGTCGACGGGCAGTGGCTCGTGGCAACCTTCGCGATCGGCAATGACGCGACCTCGGTTGCCGGTCGCGTCGCCGACCGCGGCAGCGAGCTGCATTTGACGTTCGAAGAGCGCGATTGGAACCAATTGTGCCGCTTCGCCAATGGCCAGTGTTCGCCGTCGATCCCGCCGCCGTGCCGTGAAGGGGCGGAGGAAGTGTCGGCCCCGCCCGGCAGCACCGTCCTAGTGGTCGATGACGACCCGGCGATGCGCAGCATCGTTTGCACCATGCTGCACAGCGCGCGCATCAAGACGTTGCAAGTCGGCTCCGGTGAGGAAGCGTTGGATTGGCTGGCCAAGAACCAAGCCGATCTGTTGCTGCTCGATTGGGGGCTGCCAGGCATGACCGGTCTCGAGCTGTGTCAGCGCCTGCGTAGTGACAAGCAGCACCGCGCGCTGCCGATCATGTTCTTGACTGGGCACTCTTCCAGCTCGGATTTGGTGCAAGCGTTCGAAGCGGGCGCTGACGATTTCGTGAGCAAACCGTTTCGCGCCCCTGAATTGCGCGCGCGCGTGCTCGGTTTGCTGCGGCGTGTGATGGGCGAACGACTCGCCGCGGGTTGACGTGAAGGCGTCACGCGCGGGCTCTGGGCTGTCGCTTTCGGCGACGGACTTGAGTGGCTTCAACGAATGCGAACACAAGACCGTGCTCGACTTCGCAGTCGCGCTCGGGCAGCTCGAGCGCCCCGGAGAAAACGAGCTCGAGCGCCGAATGCTGGAAAAGCGCGGCTTCGAGCACGAAGCGCGTGTATTCGAACATCTAGCTGCTTCCTGTCGAGACATCGCCGAAATCACGATGGGCCCAGACGAGGCTTCGCGATCGGAGGCGGTGCGAGCGACTCAGAGCGCGATGGCACGCGGCGCGCAGCTGATTGCTCAAGGCGTGCTCGTCAATGAGCGCTGGTTTGGCCGGCCTGACTTCTTGCTCAAGGTCGATAAGCCCAGTAACTGGGGTAATCACAGCTACGTGGTCGTCGACGCCAAGCTCGCGAACGAGGCCAAGGCACGCGCCGTTCTGCAATTGTGCGCGTACGGCGAGCTCTTGGGCGAGCAACAAGGGACGGAGCCAGAGTTTCTGTATATCGCGCCCGGTGGCGCTGATGTGCGGCTGATCGAGCTACGCACGGCTGACTATGCTTCGTACTATCGACTGGCAAAGCGGCGCTTGGAGGCATTCGTCGAGGGCGGCGCAACTCGCGAAGGGTATCCAGAGCCCGTCGAACACTGCGGAGTGTGCGCTTGGTGGAAGCGGTGTGAAGGGCGGCGTCGCGCGGATGACCATTTGTCTCTGGTGGCTGGAATCACGGCGCGTCAACGCGATCGGCTGAGCACGTCGGGAGTCGCGCGCGTGGCCGAACTGGGAGCCATGGATCCGGCGCGACGCGTCGATGGCATCAGCAAAGATTCACTCGGGCGTGTGCGCGAGCAGGCGCGCCTGCAAGTCGCGGGCCGCGAGTCCGGGAAAACGCTGTACGAGCTGTTACTCGATGTAGAGCCGGGATTTGGGCTCGATCGGTTGCCGGTGCCGAGCTCGGGCGACCTGTTTTTGGATCTCGAAGGTGATCCTTTCGTGCAAGGGAGTGGGCTCGAGTACTTGTTTGGATTGGCAGAATTGGGAAGCGCGGGCGCCGCGCCGCTCTATCGATCCTATTGGTCGAAGACGCACGCTGAGGAGAAGCGCGCATTCGAAGCGGTGATCGATCGCATATTTCAGCGACGGAGCGAGTTCCCCGAGTTGCACGTGTTCCACTTTGGGCACCGTGAAGCCGATGCGCTCAAGCACTTGTCCTGCCGACATCGCACTCGCGAGACCGAGGTGGATCGCTTGCTCCGCGAACACGTGCTGATCGATTTGCACGGCATCGTGAAGCGCAGCGTGCGCGCGTCGGTCGAAAGCTACACGCTCAAACAGCTCGAAGCCTTGTACGAATTCGAACGCAGCGCGGAGCTACGCGCCGCCGCGCGCGCGATGCAGCTCTTTGGTTGGTTGCTCGAGACCGGCGAGGGTGAATACGCCGAAGCAGAGCTGCGTCGCACCATCGAACGGTACAACCAGGACGACTGCGTTTCGACCTATCGGCTGCGCGACTGGCTGGAGGCTCGCCGTGACGAATTCGAGCGAAAAACCGGGCAGATCTTGCAACGCCCGGAGAAACCGTCGGCGACCGAGCTTTCGCCCCCACCGAGTGAAGTCGAAGCGCTTGCCGGAGGCTTGCTCGCGCGTCTGCCGGAGAACCCCGCGCTGGATACGCCCGAGCAGGCCGCCGAACGCCTGATGGCGAGCCTGCTCGATTGGCATTGGCGCGAGAGCAAGCAAACCTGGTGGGAGTACTTTCGCGCGCTCGAGCTACCACCGGCGGAACGCTTGGAAGATCGCGCGGTGCTCGCGGGTTTGAGATTCGTCTCGGTCGTGGGGACCGAAAAGAAGTCGAGCATTTGCCGCTACGAATTTCCGGAGCAAGAACACGCGATCAAGTCGAGCTCCGATCCGCACGACCCGGACACTGGCAAAGGTGCCGGAGAGGTGCTCGCTCTCGGCGACGACTTCGTGCATCTGAAGCGCGGGCCTTCGATGAGCGGGCATCCTTCCGCATTGATCGCTGCAGGACCCATCGCAACCAAAGCGCACGCAGCGCGCTTGCTCGCGCTCGGACGCGATATCTTGGAGCGCGGAAATTCGTTCCGCGCGGCCCGCGAGTTGCTGGTTCGCAATCCGCCACGCTGCGGGCAAACACCCCAAATTCCCTTGGTTTCACCTGGAGAAGACGCGGGTTCTGCAATCGTGCGCTTGGCGCTCGCCCTGGATCACTCGGTACTGGCGATTCAAGGCCCGCCCGGCTCCGGAAAGACGTACCGCGCGGCGGAGATGATCGTGGCGCTGGTGCGCGCTGGCAAACGCATCGGAGTGACGTCCAATAGCCACCGCGTGATCAAGAGCGTGCTGCGCGCCGTCGCGGAACGCGACGATTCACTGCGCCTGCTGCACATCGATTCCGTCGAGGAGCCGGACGCGCCGTTCGAGTTCAGTAAAGACTACGCCGGCATTCGCGCACGCTTGAACGCGAGGCAATTGGACGTCGTGGGTGGCACGAGCTGGGCGTGGGTGACCGACCACTTGGAGCACAGTGTAGACGTCTTGGTCGTCGACGAAGCCGGACAGATGTCGCTCGCGAACGTGCTCGCGGTCTCGAGTGCCGCGGACAGCTTGGTCTTGTTCGGTGATCCAGCGCAGCTCGACCAACCGCAAAAAGGCTCACATCCGCCCGGCGCCGACGCTTCGGCACTGGAGCATTTGCTCGGAAGCGCGTTGACGATGCCTGCAGATCGCGGCGTCTTTTTGCCGAAAACACGCCGCTTGGCGCCCGCGATTTGCGAGTTCACGTCGCGCGTCTTTTACGATGGCCGGCTCGAGCCGATCGAGGGCTTGCAACAGCAAGAGATTGTGGGTGGGACGTATTGCGGAGCCGGACTTCGGTTCGTGCCGGTCGTGCACCGCGGCAATACGAATCAATCCGACGAAGAAGTGACGCAAGTGCGCGAGATCGTGAATGCGATTTTGGGCGATGGCTCGAGTGCGTCGCGCTTCGTGAACCGCAACGGCGAAGAGCGCGAGCTGACGGCGCGCGATATTTTGGTGGTCGCGCCATACAATGCCCAGGTGACGGCGCTGCATAGTCGCCTTGGCGATGACGTGCAGGTTGGTACGGTCGACAAGTTTCAGGGAGCCGAGGCGCCGATCGTGATTTACTCGATGACTTCGTCGACCGCGGAGGACGCGCCGCGGGGACTCGAGTTTCTATACAGTCTGAATCGCCTGAATGTTGCGACGTCGCGCGCGCAAGCCCTGGTCGTAGTGGTGGGTAATCCAGAGCTCGTGCGCGGTCGCTGCAAGACGCCGCGGCAGATGCAGTTGGTCAATGCACTGT
>Ga0164241_10000897_pt1 | contig 42927 bp, 40 predicted proteins | sample OricomyardsoilBY_FD_108780 | JGI IMG/M metagenome (GOLD analysis project Ga0164241, IMG submission 108780) | Backyard soil microbial communities from Emeryville, California, USA - Original compost - Back yard soil (BY) | ecosystem: Environmental > Terrestrial > Soil > Unclassified | place: USA... | reverse complement strand
GGATTCTACGGCTGGGCCGCATTGCGAAGCGGCTGAACCACGGAGCGGGTTTGCTTGAGGCCACCAGTGCGGCACGGACTTTCCCCGCCGAGGAACCGTGAACGTGAGGCAGCGGGCAAATCCGCCGCGCGTTCCTCGCGTATCCGGAAAACACCGACGAAGCGCAACGCGGCCCGCCGCCTCGTCACGCCAGCTTGGCCGAGAGCGTGATCTCCGCGTTCAACACGCGCGAAATCGGGCAGTTCGCCTTCGCCTTGCCCGCAAGTTCCGTGAACTTCGCCGCATCGATGTCGGGGATTTTCGCCACGAGCACCAGGTGCGAGGCGGTGATCGTCCAGCTCTTCTGCGGGATATTTTCCAGCGTCACTTCCGCGGTCACTTCCAGCCGCTCCGGCTTGAAACCGGCCTCGCCGAGTGTGGCTGACAGCGCCATCGCAAAACAGCCGGAGTGCGCCGCCGCGATCAGTTCCTCGGGATTGGTGCCGGCTCCCGATTCGAACCGGGAGCCAAAGGAATACTCCGCGTTTTTCAGCGCGCCACCCGGTACCGTGAGCGAGCCTTTGCCGTCTTTGAGTGAACCCGTCCAAATGGCAGTAGCATTTCGTTTCATATCCGCGCACCGGACGCGGTTTCGCCGCGCTGGCAAATCGGACGCGGGGAAACGGCACCGCTAAAAACTCGCGTCAGCGTCGGCACAATCCGCGCGCTCCGCACTGGCGAAACCGCATCGCATGAAATCTTTTCCCGCCGGTTGCGCAAAATAGCGTCGCCGCTCCCTTTGGCGCGTCGCCTCCGCCAGTTGACCTGTGGGCGCCTCCGCGACGTCCTATGCCCCTACCTCCCGATCCGCGCCGTCGCGTTTCCCGCGTCCGCATTATTCTCGGTGCGCTGCTGACCGGCGCCACCTCGGTCGTTCTGGTCTCCCGCGCGGCGGAAAAGCCGGACGCGGCAAACGACACCGATCACGCCCGCTCCGTCCACGCATTCCGGCAGGTCGCGAGCGTCCTCCGGCACCCGCGCTGCATCAACTGCCACACCGTCACCAATTTTCCACGACAAGGAAACGAACGCCGCCGGCACGACATGAACGTGGTCCGCGGAAGCGATGATCATGGCGCTCCCGCGATGCGCTGCTACTCCTGCCACCAGCACGTGAACCAGCAAAACGGCGTCCCCGGCGCGCCCAACTGGGGCCTCGCCCCGCTGAGCATGGCGTGGGAGGGCCTCGACGATCATCAACTCGCCGAGATGCTGAAGAATCCCGAGAAAAACGGCCACCGTTCCCTCGAGCAAATCTTCGAGCACAACGTCCACGACGAACTCGTCGGCTGGGGCTGGCAGCCCGGCGCGGGCCGCGAAACGCCGCCCCTCACCCGCGAGGAATTCGGCAAGGCGCTCCGCGAATGGATCTCCACCGGCGCCGTCTCCCCGGACTCGAAATAACCATCTCCACCGCCGCAGCCAGGCGCGACCCGCCGCCGATATCGAGTTTTCGAATACACGTCTCCCGCGTTTCCACCCGGTCTCTCTTCTCACCTTTTCCGCCTTTCCCATGATCACGCTCATCGTCAACGGCACCACCCACCTGCTCGACATCCCCGCCGATACCCCGCTCCTCTGGGCGTTGCGCGATCACCTGGGGCTGACCGGCACGAAATTCGGCTGCGGCGTCGCTCTCTGCGGCGCTTGCACCGTTCACATCGACGGCGAAGCGGTGCGCTCCTGCTCCGCTCCGGTTTCAACCCTCGCCGGCAAGAAAATCGTCACGATCGAGGGTCTCGCCGCCACCGCCCGCCGCGACCTTCATCCCGTCCAGCAAGCATGGATCGAGGAGGACGTCGTCCAGTGCGGCTATTGCCACTCGGGGCAGATCATGAGCGCCGCGGCATTGATCGGAAAAATTCCGCGCCCGACCGACGCGCAGATCGACGAATCCATGAGCGGCAACATCTGCCGTTGCGGCACCTATCAACGTATCCGCGCGGGCATCCACCGCGCCGCCGAACTCGCCGCCCACCGTTAATCTCACGAACCCGCCGCCATGCTCACTTCCTGCTTTCGCGAAAATTCCGCCGCCGCCGAAACGTTGCGCGCCACCGTCCTTCGTCCCGCTTCGCAAGGCTGGTCCCGCCGCGGGTTTCTCAAAACCGCCGGAGCCGGCCTCGGGCTCGTCATCGCGTTTCAATTCTCCGGCAAATCCGCCCGCGCCGCGGCGCTCGACGCCGCGAAAAACCCCGACACCACGGACACGTTCGCGCCCAACGCCTTTCTGCGTATCGCGCCCGACGGCACCGTCACCGTTTTCGTCAACCACGCGGAAATGGGCCAGGGCATCGTCACGGCGCTGCCCATGCTCGTCGCCGAGGAACTTGACGCCGATTGGTCGCTCGTGCGGACCGAATTCGCGCCCGTCGATCCCGCCTATAATCACACCGCTTTCCACATCCAGATGACCGGCGGCTCGTCGTCCACATGGTCTGAATACGAGCGCCTCCGCATGGCCGGCGCCACCGCCCGTGCGCTGCTCGTCCAGGCCGCGGCCGACACCTGGAGCGTGCCCGTCGATGCCTGCCGCACCGAGTCCGGCCACGTGATTCATTCCGAGGGAAAAAAACTCGGCTACGGCGCTCTCGTCGAACGCGCCGCCAGACTCACGCCGCCCGAAAAAATCGCGCTCAAGAACGCCAAAGATTTTCGCCTTCTCGGCAAACCCACGCCGCGCATCGATTCGCGCGCCAAGGTCACCGGCGTCGCCGAGTTCGGGCTCGATGTGAAACGTCCCGGACTTCTCGTCGCCGTCGTCGCGCGTCCACCCGTTTTCGGAGGCAAGGTCGAGAGCTTCGATCCCGCCCCCGCGCTCGCGGTGCCCGGCGTCAAAGCCGTGGTGAAAATTCCTTCCGGCGTGGCCATCGTTGCCGACCATTTCTGGGCCGCGAAACGCGCGCGCGACGCGCTCGCATCCACCATCCACTGGAAATTTTCCGACGAGGCACGCATCGATTCCGCGGCCCAAGCCGCGCGCTTCGCGGAGATCGCGAAAACCCCGGGCAACGTCGCGGAAAACACCGGCAACATCGACGACGCCCTCAAGGCCGCGACGAAAACAATCGAGGCTGACTACGCGATGCCATACCTCGCGCACGCCCCGATGGAACCGCTCAACGCGACCGTCGATTTGCGCGCCGACCGCGCCGAGATCTGGACGGGCACGCAGTTTCAAACCGTGGATTTCATGACATCCGCCGGCGTCCTCGGCCTCAAACCCGACCGGCTCAAATTGCACACGACGTATTTGGGCGGTGGATTCGGCCGGCGCGCCACACCGACGTCGGACTGGATCGTCGAAGCCTGCCACGTGGCGAAAGCAGCCCGCGCCGCCGGCGTCGAAGCTCCGATCAAAACCATGTGGACGCGTGAGGACGATCTCGCCGGCGGCTATTACCGGCCGATGTTTCACCACCGGCTCGTCGGCGGACTCGACGCCAACGGAAAAGTGATCGCCTGGCAGCAGACGCTCGTCGGGCAGTCGTTCATCGTCGGTACGCCGTTCGAGCCGATGATGATTAAAAACGGTGTGGACGACACCAGCGTCGAAGGCGCCGCGCACGCCGTTTACCAGATCCCGGCACGCCGCGTGGAACTGCACAGTCCCCGCAACCCCGTGCCCACACTTTGGTGGCGTTCGGTCGGCCACACGCACACCGCCCTCGCCGTCGAATGTTTCCTCGACGAACTCGCCCACGCCGCCGGACGCAGTCCGCTGGCGCTGAGACGCGAATTACTCCCGCCCGATTCGCGCGAGCGCCGCGTGCTGGAGCTGGCCGTCGAGAAAAGTGGATACGGAAGAACTCAACTGCCCGAAGGCCACGCGCACGGCCTCGCCGTTCACGAAAGTTTCGGCAGCTTCGTCGCCCAAGTCGCCGAAGTTTCGATACAAGACGGGAAACCTCGCGTTCACCGGGTCACCGCGGCGGTCGATTGCGGCACCGCCGTCAACCCGCTCACCATCGAGGCGCAGATCCAGGGCTCGGTGATCTTCGCGCTGAGCGCGATTCTCTACGGTGAAATCACGCTCAAGGACGGGCGCGTGCAGCAGTCGAACTTTCACCAGTATCAGATGACGCGGATGCACGAGGCGCCCGTCGTCGAGGCGCACATCATCGCGACCGGCGACAAAATGGGCGGCATCGGCGAAACCGGCGTGCCCCCGACCTTCGCCGCCGTGCTCAACGGCCTTTTCGCCGCCACCGGCAAACGCGTTCGTTCGCTTCCGCTCAGCTACATGGACTGGTCTTGAGCCTCCGCGCGCAAAATGCTTTCCCACGCCCGCCGATGGATGCTCCGCGTCATACTGTCCGCGCGCGCCCATCGTCGTCTTCGTTGGGGCGCGCCGATGACCTCGCGCCATGAAACGCATCGCAATCATCGGCCCGGGAGCAATCGGCGGCGTGGTGGCCGGCTGGCTGGGGGCCACCGGTCGCTACGAGATCGTGGTTTGTGCGCGCCGGCCGCTCGCCGAATTGGTGGTTGAACTGGCGGATCGCAAGCTCACCTCGCACCCGCTCGTGCTCACCGATCCTGCGCGGGCGACGCCGGTCGATTGGGTCATCGTCGCCACCAAAGCCTACGATGTCCCGGGCGCCGCTCTCTGGCTGAAAACCCTCGGTGCGGCCGATGTACCCGTGGCGGTACTACAAAACGGCGTCGAGCACCGCGCGCGTTTTTCACCTTACCTGCCCGCCGCCCGCATCGTGCCGGTCGTCGTCGATCTGCCGGCGGAACGCGTCTCGCCCACACACATTCGCCAGCGCGGGCCGGGCCTGATGACGGTCGAGGACAACGCGCTCGGCCGCGAATTCAGGACGTTGTTCGCCGGCACCGACGTCACGGTGACCCCGACCGCCGATTTCAAAACCGCCGCGTGGCGAAAACTCTGCCTCAACTGCGCCGGCGTCATCTCCGCGCTCGTCATGAAACCCGCCGGCGTGATGCACGACGAGGCGCTCGGCGAACTCGCGCTCGCACTCGTCCGTGAATGCATCGCCGTCGGTCGCGCCGAAGGCGCGGATTTGCCCGGCGAACTCGCCCAAACCGTTCTCAATAATTACCGCAAAGCGCCGCCCGATGCCGTGAATTCTCTCCACGGCGATCGCATCGCGGGCCGGCCGACCGAGATCGATGCGCGCAATGGCGTGATCGTGCGCCTCGGCCGCAAGCACGGCATCCTCACGCCTTGCAACGCGATGGCCGTCGCTCTGCTCGAGGCGATGTCGCGCTGATCCCGGAGTCGGGCGCTCAGCCGAGATAATCGCGTGATCCCGATGCGGAATCCTCGCACGCGGATCGGACGTGACGATTGGCCGATCAGCGAACCTCCGCAGCCGAGACCTGTCTGTTCGCTCCCCCGGCCGGCGCGAGAAAACCCACCCCAAATTCCTGGCGGCTTCGCGCGTCGGCGGATTCCCCACATGAAACCCCACAATACCCCAACGTCTGTCAGCAAACGTGCCGCGACCCGGCGCGTTTTTTCCACGATCGCGTCGCTCTTCCTCGGCTGCATCGTGTCCGCACCCGCCTTGCACGCGGTGGCATTTTCGGGAGCGCAAGGCTACGGCGCCAACGCCGCCGGCGGCACCACCGTCACGCACGTCACGAATCTCAACAACACCGGCGCCGGCTCGCTCCGCGCCGCACTGAGCGCCAGCGGCCGGCGCGTCGTTTTCGATGTGGCCGGCACGATCAACATCACCTCAGCGCTCGTAATTCCTAACTACACGACCATCGACGGCACCACCGCGCCGAGCCCGGGCATCACCGTCCACGGTTACAACACCTCCGTCAGCGGCCGGCACGACATCGTGGTCCGCAACCTCCGCTTTCGCGAAGACTCCTCCGGTCCTTCCGGCAAGTGTTCATTTCAGGGCGCGGACGCCTGCTATAACATCATCCTCGATCATTGCTCCGTGGAATGGGGACGCTGGGACACGATCTCGTTCACCGGCAATTCCCACGACATCACGATCCAGTACTGCATCCTCGGCGAGTCGATCGATCCGCAATACTTCGGCTCACTCATGGACGCCTGCGATCGCGTGTCGATTCACCACAATCTCTTCATCGATAACCAGAGCCGGAATCCGAAGCTCAAGAGCAACAGCCAGTACATCAACAACGTCATCTATAATTGGGGCAGCGGCGGCCTCATCGGCGGACACTCCGCCGGCGTCTGGAAGAGCGACGTGATCAATAACTACTTCATCGCCGGCCCGGGCACGCTGAATCTCAACAACTGGGTCAGCGACTGCACCGCGACCGACACGTGGTATCAATCCGGCAACTACTACGATCTGAACCTCAACGGCACGCGCAACGGCTCGCTCATCCCCGCCTCCGCCTTCACCGCCAAAGCGATCACGCTCGTCTCCGCGAAGCAGCACAACCCTTCGCCCGCCGTCACCGTCAGCTCGGTCACATACACCGCCGATCAGGCCCTCTCCGGCAACCTCGGCTGCCAGCCCAATGACTCCGTGGACACCCGCCTCGTTGGCTATCTCCGGTCCTACGGCACTCAAGGCCAGATCGGAAAACCCTGAGCGCCGCCGCTTGGGGAAAACCCCTCAAACCAAAATAACTCCCTTGAGCCCGCATCTAACCCATGCGGGCTCAATTATTTAGGCACCTGCAAACACCTTGTGATTGACCCTCCGACCCGCGGCGTCAGCGTCGCCGGTCTCCATGAAATTCCAATCCAGCGGGTTTTCGGCACGGGTATTGTCTGCATGTCTGGGCGGCATGCTCTTCATGGCCGGCGCAATCATCGGCCGCGCCGCGCTGCCCACCAACGTTCTCTTCGGCATGGGCAATCGCTCCAACGCGACCCTCGGCGAGGGCTGGTCCGGTTTCGAGCCGACGCCGGTCGCGCAAGGTTTGAACGCGACCTCCGTGGACGCCGGTTCTGCCCACACGCTTTTCATCGCCGCCGACGGCTCGCTCTGGGGCATGGGCAACAATGACTACGGCCAGCTCGGCACGGGCGACACCATTGCCCGCCACACGCCCGTCCTGATCTTCAACGCGTCGCCCGTCATCTTCGCCTGCGCCGGCGGCCACCATTCCCTCTTCATCACCGCCAACGGCACGCTCTATGGCATGGGCGGCACCTCCAACGCCGTCCTCGGCGTCTCCGCGAGCAATCGCACCGTCCCCGTCCTCATCGACACGGGCGTCGTCTCGACCAGCGCCGGCCAGCTCCACAGCGTTTACCTGAAGGGCGACAAAACGCTCTACGGCATGGGCAGCAATCTCTACGGCCAGCTCGGTCTCGACGGCACGACCTCCGTTTCGCTCAAAACCCAGATCGCCACCAACGTCATCCAGATCGACGCCGGCGATTTCCACACGCTCGCGGTCAAATCAGGCGGCACGCTCTGGGGCACCGGCCTTAACACCAGCGGACAGCTCGGCCTCGGCGACACCACCAATCGCGCCGCTTTCGAACAACTCGCCTCCGGCGTCACCCAATGCGCTGCCGGCGGCAGCCAGTCGTTCTTCTTCAAAGACGACAGCTCGCTCTGGGGCATGGGCGCCAACGCCACCGGTCTCGGCAACAACCTCTCCTCCGGCGCATCCACAAATCCGATACTAGTCGCCACCGACGCCTCGCAGATCAGCGCCGGCGGCCTCCACGCCGCCATCCTCAAAAACGACGGCACGCTCTGGGTCTCGGGAAACAACACCTACGGCCAGCTCGGCAAAGGCGATTTCGCCGCCCGCTTCACCTTCACGCAGATCGCTTCCGGCGTTTCCAATATCAGCGCCGGCGGCTTCGACACCGTCTTCATCAAATCCGATCACACGCTCTGGATCGCCGGCTATAACGACGAGGGCCAGCTCGGCACCGGCGCCCTCGCCGCTTGCGCGTTGCCCGTCTCCCTCGCCGAAAACGTCGCGTCCGCCAGCGCGGGTCTTCACCAGAGTCTCTTCGTGAAAAACGACCAGACGCTCTGGGGCATGGGTTCCGATTCGCTCGGCCTCCTCGGTGACGGCGTCTCCGCTTCACTGCAAACCACCGCCAAACAAACCGCGACCGGCGTCCTCCAGTCCGCCACGTCTCAGAACCACAGCCTTTTCCTCAAAGCCGACCATACGCTTTGGGCCGCTGGCTTCAATTCTTCCGGCCAGCTCGGTCAGGGTAACACCACGAGCAGCACCGCGCTCGTCCTCGTTTCGACCGACGTCCAATCCTTCGCCGCCGGCGCCGCGACCACGTACTTCGTCAAAACCGACGGCACTCTCTGGGGCACCGGATCCAACTCCGACGGTCAGCTCGGCCTCGATGTCAGCAGCCCCGCGGATCGCTCCTCACCCGTGCAGATCGACAGCGGCGTCGCTTCGGTTGTCGCCGGCTGCTTCGGCCGCCACGCCGTTTACATCAAAACCGATGGCTCCCTCTGGGGCATGGGCCAAAACTCCTACGGCCAGCTCGGCACCAACGACACCGCCGACCGCTCGCTCCCGATTCAAATCGACACCGGCGTCGCCAGCGCCGCCGCCAGCGATGGCTCCACGCTCTACGTCAAAACCGACGGCACCCTGTGGGGCACCGGCCTCAACGGCTCCGGCCAGCTCGGCCTTGGCAACACCGGCAGCGTGAAAGTCCCCGTCCAGATCACGTCAGGCGTATCCAAAATCTCCGCCGACGGCGCTCATTCCCTCTTCGTCAAAACCGACGGCTCCCTCTGGGCCATGGGAAAAAATAACTTTGGCCAGCTCGGCGACGGTACCCGCACGAACCGCAGCACGCCCGTCCTCATCGCGCAAAACGTCACCTTCGTCGAAGCCGGCTACGAGCACAGTTTCTTCATCCAATCGACGACCGATCAGCAGTTCACCGCCCAACCGCTCAGCCAGCCCGCCGTGCTCAACCAACTCGTCGTGCTCGATACGATCAGCGCCGGCACCGAGCCCGCGACTTTCCAATGGTATCTCGGCCTCCGCGGCGACACGACCCAGCCGATCTCCGCCGCGACCAACGCTTCGCTCTCGTTGAACGCCGCCGGCAGCACTTACCGCTGGCTCGATCGCCGCGCCAGCGCCACATCCCGCGAAGCCAGCGCCACCGCGCGGATCACGCTCTTCGCCCCCGCGAATTTCACCGCGTTCATCGGCGCGTACCCGCTCGGCACGACCGACCTCGATTCCGCCGCCGATCCCGATCACGACGGTCTGTCCAATCTTTCCGAATACGCGTTCGGCACCTCGCCCATCGAGTCCCAGCACCACGCCGACTACGCGTCCACCACGCTCGTCAACAGCGGCGGAAACACCCTCACGCTCGTCCATCGCCGCCGTAAAGACGCCGCCGTAACCTTCTCCTACCAGATCGCGCCGGACCTCGTCACCTGGAGCCCGGCCACGCCGACCGTCACGGTTCTGCAAACCGACGCCGATGGCGACAACCTCACGGAAGTCGTCGCCGCCGCGATCACCTTGCCCGCCGGCACGGCGAGCCAGTTCCTCCGCGTGCAAACGACCGCGCCCTGAGTCCGCGCCGCGCCGGCCGGCCTTTCACGCCGGCGTGGAATTCCCTCCCCAACCGCGACGCGCGCGCTCAATCTGCGCGGCACATGGCCCAGATCGGCAGACTCGCTTCCCTGATTGTTAATCGCATCGCCACGCCCGGCGTCTTCCTCGACGGCGGGCACTTGGGCGAGATCCTCATGCCCGGCCGCTACGTGCCGCGCGGCACGCTCCCCGGCGAGGCGTTCGTCGTGTTTATCCATCTCGATTCCGAGGATCGCATCGTCGCCACCACCGAGACGCCGCACGTCCAAGTCGGCGAATTCGCGCCGCTCCGCGTCGTCAGCATCAACGCCCGCATTGGCGCATTTCTCGATTGGGGCCTCACGAAAGATCTCCTTCTTCCGATGCGCGAACAAGCCCGCCGCGTAAACGTGGGCGAGTGGATCGTCGCCCATGTTTTTCTCGACGAAAAATCCAACCGCATCGTCGCCACCACCCGCCTCAATCGTCACCTCAACCTCACCCCGCCGAATTATCAGGAAGGCCAGTCCGTCGATCTGCTCGTGTACGAAGAGACCGAGCTCGGCTTCAAGTGCATCGTTGAAAACGCCCACAGCGGCCTGCTCTACCACACCGACCTCGCCGCTCCGCTCGCCTACGGCCAGAAACTCACCGGCTTCATCCGCAGCGTGCGGCCCGACGGGAAAATCGACCTCAGTCTCGACCGCGCCGGCTATCACCGCGTCCTCCCGCTCACCGATAAAATCCTCGCCGAACTCACCGCGCACGACGGCATCCTGCCCTACGGCGACAAAACCGCGCCCGAGGAAATCCGTGAAGTTTTCGGCGTGAGCAAAAAAGCCTTCAAGCAAGCCATCGGCGCGCTCTTCCGCGACCGCCTCGTCGTGATTGAGGATGCCCGCATCCGCATCACCGATACAGGCACCGCCGCCGCGAAAGCCGCCGCCGCCCGCCCCGCCACGCCCATCGTTCGCAAGACTCCGCCGCCTGAAGTCGCGAAGCCGCCGGTCAAAGCTCCCGTGATCATTTCCCCTTTGCTCAGAAAGAAAATCGCCGCTCCGAAATGAAGCCCACTCGCGTTCCCTCCGCGTCCTCCGCTCCTCGCCCCGTCATCGTTCGCACCGTTCCCATCGAGCTCGGCCAGCTCTTGAAATTCGCCGGTCTCGGCGGCTCCGGTGGCGAAATCAAAACCGCGATCAAAGACGGCGAAGTTCTCCTCAACGGCGAAGTCGAAACCCGTCGCGGCAAAAAAATATCCGTCGGCGATCAAGTCACTCTCGGCGACGAAACCATCATCGTGCAACTCACGTAGGGAAAAGCGCACTACGCGCACGCTTCACGCCGATATCCTCGCGTGTATCAGATCCCCGTCGAGAACGAGTAAGAGGAGGAGAACGAGAACAATAAGACTCCGCCCTCTCCGTCGCCGAAGTTCTCCGCCCTCCCCACTGCGGCCATTGGCCGTCTCCGCCCAACCGCGAAGGCCATTGGCCGAAGCCGCACCTTGGAAAAACGCCCCATGGGCGTTTTTCTATTGGCGGTCCACTTCTCCTCCGCTCGCCCACTATCGACGCCGCCGCGCCTAGAAAAAATCCTCCCTCGCGCACACGCATTCCCTCCCACACTTTTTCCATCCATGAGTTCCACCGACCTCCAAATCGAATCCCTTAAAACCGGCTCCGGCGCTTCGCCCAAAAAAGGCGACTCCGTCACCGTCCACTACACCGGCTGGCTGACCGACGGCTCCAAGTTCGACAGCTCCGTCGATCGCGACGAACCGTTCACCTTCGTCCTCGGCGCGAAACAAGTCATCGGCGGCTGGGACCAGGGCGTCGCCACCATGAAAATCGGCGACAAAGTGAAACTCACCATCCCGCCGCATCTCGGCTACGGCCCGCGCGGTTATCCCGGTGCGATCCCGCCCAACGCCACACTCGTGTTCGACGTCGAGTTGCTCGCGATCGGTTAAAAAACAGAAAACCCGCGTCGCGAAAATGCGGCGCGGGATGGTTGCCCCGGAGCAGGAAGGGCCCTGCTGCCGTCTTAAAGATTGATCAGGGCTGCGGGAAAGGATCGCGCGAAACTTCGGGGTATTCGGCATTCCACCACCGCTTCGCGCCGGCGTGTCCGCCCCAAACGGCGGACGCGAGTCCGACGAGGAAAGCCACAAAGGTCCACAGCGCCGCAGTCGTCGCCGCGTCCTTCGTCTTTTCCGCGGCCGCGCGCAATTTATCCGCCGCGTGTTGTTTCGTCGTTTCGAGTTCCTGTTTCGCCTGATCGTACGAGGTCACCCACTCACCCACGATGCGTTGCGAATCCGCTTCGCTCCGGCCGGTTGTCTGCGCGATCGTCTGCGCGAGCTCCGCCTGATTCTCCGGCGAACGCACACCGCCGTCCTCGGAAAAGAAGCGATAAGCCGCCCAGCCGATCTCACGCCGCGCCTTCGCCGGATTGGTCGCTCCGTTGCGGCCAGCGTCGGCCGGCGTCACTTCGTCTAGAAAACTGGATACAATACCACCGTTGCTTTTCGTGAAGGTTTGAAACGCGTCCGAAGCGCCCGGCGCCGCGGCCTCGGCCGCCTTGCCCACGGCGGCGATTCCCGCGCCCGCCAGTTTCGACGCGCCCATCGCCATGAGGCCCGCATCAACGGTGAAGGACAAATACGTGACCACCGTCGCCAGGCTCCACACTGCCAATCCATGCAGGCGGCCCACGCTATGGTTGCCCACATCCGCGAAACGTCCCGCCACCCAGCCACCAATCCAGAGCGAGATCAACGCACTCACGGTCCAGCTGATGCCGGCCGTCATAGCGAGCCGTGAAACGGCGTCGCCTTCGGTCAAGGGCTCCATGCTTTGCAAGCCGAGCCCCATGCTCGCGAGCGTCAGCAACAGATGCGACGCCAACGCGGTGAAGGAGCCGGCGAAGATCGCGCCCCACGATAACGCGCGCGTCGGGACAACCACGGCGGCACGCGAGGAGACGGGGACATTTAAGGGAACGGATTCAGGATAGGTACTCATGGGTTTTACGAGTCGTTGGAGGTTTAAGGAGCGGTGCTAACACGCACCCCCTTTCCATGGCTTCGCGCGTGCCATTTCTCCGCGGGAAACCTTCCGCCCTCGACGGGAATATTCCGCACCGAACCCGGCGCCCGCGCACGTGTGCACTCTGCACGCAGCTCGAACGCGCGCATTCGCAAGATGCAGCGCGCGAGCACAACCGCCGGCTTGAGCCCACCGCCCTTTTGCGTCACCTCTTTTCCCTTTCATGTCCGCCCGCCTCACCGTTCTCCTCTACTACAAGTACGTGCGCATCGACGACCCCGCCGCGCTCGTGCGTGAACAACGTGAACTCTGCGAATGCCTGGCCTTGCGCGGCCGTATTCTCATCGGCGCCGAGGGCATCAACGGCACCGTCGCCGGCACCGAGGCCGCAACGACCGCGTACCGGCAGGCCATGCGCGCCCGCGCGGAGTTCGCCGATGTCGTTTTCAAGATCAGCCACGCCGACACCCAGCCGTTTCCCAAAATCGACATCAAGGCCCGCCGCGAGATCGTCACCCTCGGCGCCGGCGAAGCGCTCGATCCGACCAAGGACACCGCCCCGCACCTCACGCCCGCCGAGTGGAAACGCATGATCGAACAGGAAGACGTCGTCCTCTTCGACGTGCGCAACCGCTACGAATCCGAAGTCGGCCGCTTCAAGGGCGCGATCACGCCCCCCATCGAAAACTTCCGCGATCTTCCCGCGATCCTGCCACAGTATTCGGATCTCAAGGACAAGAAGGTCCTCATGTATTGCACCGGCGGCATCCGCTGCGAAAAAGCCTCCGCGCTCTTCCGCCAGGCCGGTTTCAAAAACGTCTTCCAACTCGAAGGCGGTATCGTCAGCTACGGCGATCAAGTCGGCGACGCGCACTGGGAGGGCGACTGCTTTGTCTTCGACGAACGCATGACGATCCCCGTCGGCACGAGCGAACCCAAGGCCCCGATCGGGCGCTGCGAACACACCGGTCAGGCCACGCGCAACGTGATCAACTGCCTCCACGATCCCTGCCACAAAATCATCGTCGTCGCAGAATCCGCCATCGCCGAAAATCCCGACGCCCGCCTCTGCCGCGACTGTCGCCGCGCCGGCCTCACTTCCGCCACCGCCGACTACAAAGGCAGCCCCGCCCGCGCCCTGCGCAGCTGATTCCGCTTCCACGCCGTCTCCACCTAGCGCGCCTCATCGTAGCCGCGCTCGCCAAAGTGTGGCCGTGCGACATCGCGCGCACATCGCTCACTCAAAAATCTTCCCGCGGTTAAACCGCCAGATCGCGATCATCATCGCCGCCGCCGTGATCCCGCCCAGCACGCCAAGGATCGGCGCGATCTGCACCAGACTTTGCTCCGCCCACAGCACCGCGCTGAAGCCTTCCATCGACCAATAAACCAGCGTGAGTTTGCTGAACTGACGGATGACCGCCGGCATGATGCTCAGCGGAAACCACGCGCCGCCGATCGCGCTCATGAGCAGGATCACGAACGTCGCCAGACTGCCGGCCGCCTCGGCATTGGGCGCCACCGCCGCGATGAGCATCGCAAACGCCGAACATGCCGCCGCCGCAAATACGCACACCAGCAAGAGCAGCGGAAGATGCGCGAACACCTCGACTCCGTAGAGCGCGCCGCCGGCCAGAAACAGGACGACCAGCTGCAAAAGTCCCAGCCCGACACCGTAAAGAAACTTGCTCCAAAGAATCTGCGCGCGTGTCACCGGCGCCGCCAGCAGACGCTGGAAAATGCCGGTGTCTCGCTCGCGAAACAAGCCGGCGACCGACGCCGTCAGCGCGAACAGCAAAAATTGAATCGCCCAGCCTCCCACGAGATTCGTCGCCGCGGCATTCTTCACGTGCGCCCCGACCACTTGCTCACGCTCGATCGTCACCAGCTTGGAAAACAGGTCGCCCGTCTTGCCGGAAACAGCGGCCCCATCCGTAGCCGCCACCGCGTCCGTCGACAGCCCTCCGGCGTCGCTCAAACCAAAATCGCCCGCCGAAATCCGCTGCTCGATCTCCACCGGATCGCCTCCGAAGGTCGTGCTCACCGCCGCCGCGATCGCGCCGTTAAATTGTTCAAACCGTTCCGCGCCGAGAAGACGTTTCGAACTCGCCTGCAAGGACTGGCCAAGCAGCTCCGGCACACTCGAGAAAATAGTTTTCTGAAGAAGGCCATCGACCGTCCTCGTTTCGATTTCGTTGCGCGGGTTCGACAGGATTTTCAGACGCACCCCGAGGCGGTTCTCGCTCACCAAATCCTCCGGAATCACGAGCGCGAAACGTATCCATGCGCCGGCCTTGTTCATCATCGGACGCAGATCTTCCTCGACCAACGGACGCTTGGTTTTATCCGGCAGATCGAAGTCCGTGATTACTTGGAAACTCTTCTCAGCTTTTAGCGCGTCGATGAGTTTCACCGCCGCCGGACTGTCGCTCGCGTTGACCACCGCGATCGGGATGCCGCCCGGTCCCGAATCCTTTTTCGTCACGCCAAAGATCTGCCCGAAAAGATAGATCATCGCGAAGGGCACGGCGAACGTGAGCGCCACCGCCGCCTTGTTGCGGAAGAAATGAAGAAAGTCCTTCCGAAGAAGCGTGAGGATGGCGGGCATGGAAAATCGGAGCGGGAGAAATTAACCGACGGCTACTCGCGCAGACTGCGCCCGGTGAGGTGGAGAAACAGCGCCTCCAGTGTGGGCCGCTGGACGGTGAACAGTCTCGGCGGCAGCGCAAACGACTCGGCCAGCGCGAAGAACATCGAGAGCTTGAATCCCGCGCGCGGCTGGAAGCGGTGCTGCCCATCCGCCGTGCTCATCTCGCCGTCCGCAACCAGACCGGCGGCGAGCGGCGCGGTTTCCGGCGTCGCCGGGAAGCGAATTTCCTCCTCGAACGGCAGCTCCGTCAGCAACGCGTCGAGCGTCCCGAGCGCGTGAAGTTTTCCGTGATCGATAATCCCAATACGCGAACAAAGCCTCGTCGCCTCCTCCATGTAATGCGTCGAATAAATGATCGTGAGCCCTTCGCGATTCAGCCGTTCGAGATACTCGAAGATCGCGTTCCGCGATTGCGGATCGACGCCCACCGTCGGCTCGTCGCACAGCAAAAGCGCCGGTCGATGCAACAACGCCGCAACGATGTTCAGCCGGCGTTGCATGCCGCCGGAAAATGTTTTCACCAGCGCGCGGCGTCGGTCCGCGAGTTGCACCGCCTCAAGCGCCTCGTCGATGCGCGCCCGCAAATCGCTCCCGCGCAAACCATACAGTTCACCGAAGATCCGGAGATTCTCCTCCGCCGTAAGCTCGGTATAAAGTGCGATATGCTGCGGCACCAATCCCAGCGAAAGCCGCGCGCCCGAACCGGCGGCATTCAGCGGCCGCCCGTCGAGCGTGAGTGTGCCCGTGTCCGCCGGACGCAATCCGGCGACGAGTGACATCAGCGTGGATTTTCCCGCGCCATTCGGGCCGAGCAATCCGAAGAATTCCCCGCGCGCGATCTCCAGCGACACGCCATCGAGCGCGGTGAGCGCCCCGTAGCGCTTGGTGACGTTACTGAGATGAAGCATGGATCGATTCTGGATGCCGGAGCGCGTGATCGGATACGAGAGGAACCCGGCCCGGTCCAGCCGGGTTACAGAAAATTCCCGCGCCCAAACCGAAGCCGCACCGGATTCCGAACGGGCCTCCGCAGCGGCCCGATCGCTCTTCTGTCATGGCGGGCAATCGCCACGTCTGTACGCCATCGTGCAACCCGCCCGTTGCGCTTCCGCATTTTGTTCATAGCTGTTCCCGCTATGTCCCCCATGAACGCTCCTGTCCTCACGCGCCCTTCCCTCCCTGGGCTCACCCGCCGCGACGCGCTCCGCTTTTTCGGGCTCGCCGCCGCCACGGCCCTCGCGCCGGCCTTCGTGCGCGGGGCGTCCGGCCAGGCACCTGAGGACAAAAAATCCCTCACCGGGCCGCAGCCGGGCTTTTATCGCTTCAGCATCGGCGCGTTCGAAGCGATCGCCTTTGTCGATGGCGGCATGAGTGGTCCCACGGCGGAGATGCAACTCTGGCACGGCCACGCCCCTGAGCAGATCGGCGCTGAACTCAAAAACAGCTTTCTCGCCCCCGACGTGTTGCGACTGCCCTTCTCCGTTCTCCTCGTGCGCATCGGATCGGAACTCGTCCTGATCGACGCCGGCGCCGGCCCGCTATTCGGTCCGATCGGCGGCAAATTCGCCGGCCACCTCGCCGATGCCGGCATCACGCCCGAACAGATTACCGCCGTCATCCTCACCCACGCGCACGGCGACCACATGGGCGGCTTGCTCGACGCGGATCACCAACCCGTATTCAAAAACGCCCGACACTTCATCCACCGGCGCGAATACGACTTCTGGACCGGCAGCTCGCCCGATCTCTCGCACCTCGGCATGCCGCCCAAGGATCGCGCCGACATGATCAGCGGAGCGAAAACCTATCTCGGCGCCCTGACCTTCGAAAAAATAAAAGGCGGCGACCGCCTGCTCGACGGGATCGAGATTATCGACGCCCCCGGTCACACCCCCGGCCACATCGCCCTGCTCATTTCCTCAGGCAACGACCAGTTGCTCCACTTGGTGGATAGCGCGCATCATCACGTCCTCTCGTTTGCCCATCCCGATTGGGATTTCGCCTTCGATGCCGACCCCAAACTCGCCATCGAAACGCGCAAACGGATCCTCGACCGCGCGTCCGCCGACCGTCTCCGCATCTTCGGCGCGCATCTCCCGTTCCCCGCACTCGGCCACGTACGCATCCTCGGAAAAAATCGCTACGAACACGTCATGGAGCCGTGGATTTCTTCCTGATCCGCAGGACCTCCGGCGTATTCGGTCAGTCAACGCTCCACGCTGCTCACGCCGGCGGCGTGGCTTTTTCCGCGCGTCGCACTTCGGCGGGCGATGCGGTCACTGACCGCGCGGGCGTCGGCTCATCCGCCGATGGCTTCTCGCGCAAAATCGCATCGCCCTTCGACGAGATGCGCCCTGTTTTCGCTTTTTGGGTCCGGCCGGCACCGACCGCGAACACGACCAGCAAAACCGCACCGACGACGAGCAGAATGATATAACCCATGCGCGCACGATAGCACAGACGTCCGCCGCCGCCATCGGAGCGGCGTCTCGTCGGTCGATAGGGCGTTTTCTCATTCGAACGCCCGGAATCCTGCGGCACTAAAACCTTTCGTTCACGCACACGTTATGGCCTGTTGATCCGCCGTAGCGCCGCCGGCATTTCTCATGTTTCCGCCACGAACCTCCCTTGATCTCCGGCTCCTCCGCGAACGCGTGGTCACGCATTTCTGGCTCAAGACGATCGGCACGACGGTATTCATCTCGCTGTTTTTCGTCGCGTATTTCCGCGTCCTGAATTTCCCGATTTTCCCCGTGACCGTGATGCCGTTGACCGTGCTGGACGCGTGGACCCCGTTCATCCCGCTCACCCTCATCCTCTATTTGTCCCTCTGGGCATACGTTCCTCTCGCCCCACTGCTTCAACCCGAAAAAACGTCCCTCTACGCGGTCGGCTGGGAGGCCGGCGGCGTGGCGCTCGTCGGCCTCGGCATTTTCATTTTTCATCCCACCGCAGTTCCCGTTCCGGCCATCGACTGGTCGCAACATCCCGGCTTCGGTTTTCTCAAAACCGTAGACGCGTCCGGCAATGCCTGCCCATCCTTGCACGTGGCTTTCGCTGTGTTCGCGGCGATTCGAGTTCAAGCCGTCTTGCGCGATACCCGCTCGCGCGCCTCTTTGCACGTCATGAACTGGGCGTGGTGCGTGGCGATCGCCTACTCGACACTCGCGACCAAGCAACACGTGGCGGTGGATGTGTTCGCCGGTGCCGCCCTCGGCGTCGCCGGCGGGATGGTCCGTTGGGCCACCCCGCTCGTGTGTCGCCTTCGAGGTGTATCGGCAATCTGAGGACAGCCAGCCGGACAACTCGGGACCATCTACTGGCCGCGACGCTCTTTGTTACGGGCGGCGATCATCTGATCGTGCTGCGCTTCTTCGACACCTTCCAAGGCGAGCCGCTCAACGACTTCTTGTTCGTCCACGTCCTGCGTCGGCTGCTTCTGATTGTTGAAAAACACGGGCGCCTGCGACGGATCGCGGGAAAGTGAACCCATGCTCTGGCCGTCGTCGTTGACGGTCGGGTGAACGGTCTGCCCGCTCATTTCCGCCGCGGCTTGCTCGCGATCCTCAATCGTGGGTTCGCCGGTTCGTCCGTCGATCCGGGCGATTTCACGTGCGCGCTGCTCCACATCGGCCGCAGTGGCCCCGCTCGTTCCCTGACCGTGAATGATGACCTTGGCCTGATTTTCTGGTGTATTCATAGAATTGATATCGTCTTGTTTTTGGAGTTATCTTGGGACGGTGGGGCGTCCGCGTTCCCTAACCTCGTGCGATTCGCGAAGGGCGGCGGGTGCGGCGCGAATCGCGGGCGCTCAGTCGGCGTTGAAGAAACGCCAGGACCGCCGCCTCCGTGGGCGTGAGTTTCGTCAGCTGATTGCGGAGGGTTTTTTCCGCGCGCTTTTCCAGAACGTCCACCGTGAGTCCATCGAGATAGCCGTCGATCACCGCGGGATGGATGTAGGATTTGCGGCAAATCGCCGGCGTGTTTCCCAGCCGGGCCGCCACGCTTTCGATCGCGCGCAGCACGTTTTTCTTCGCCTGCGTCGCCGAGTCGAAGCGCTCAAATTCACGCAGCGCCTCCGCAGCCAGAACCGTCGCCGCCCATGTCCGGAAATCTTTCGCGGAAAATTCCTCGCCGGCGATTTCGCGCAAGTACGCATTCACGTCCTCAGAGGCGATCTTCTGCGTCTGCCCGTCGTCGTCGGTGTATTGGAAGAGAGTTTGTCCCGGCAGGTCCTGCGCGCCTTGGACGATGCGGGCGAGTCGCGCGTCGCGCAGGTCGATCGCGTGGCGCTTCCCGCTTTTCCCACGAAATTCGAAATGCATCTTCGCACCGCGGATCGACACGTGGCGGTCACGCAATGTGCTCAGGCCGAAAGAGCCGTTGAGCCGCGCGTATTCCTCGTTGCCGACGCGGATCAAGGTCGTTTCCAGAAGCCGGGTGACTGCCGCGAGCACTTTTTCGCGGCCTAATCCACGGCGCTTCAGATCGCGATTCACGTGGCGTCTGATCGCGGGGAGCGCGCGCCCAAACGCCACCATGCGTTCGTATTTGCTCTGGTCGCGCACCGCACGCCAGTCGGGGTGATAACGGTGCTGCTTGCGCCCGCGCGCATCGCGGCCGGTGGCCTGCACGTGGCCGTTTTCGAGCGGGCAGATCCACACATCCGTCCACGCGGGCGGAATCACCAAACTTCGGATACGCCGCAACACCGCGGGATCTTTCACCACACGACCGTCCACCGCGACGTAACGAAAACCTTTTCCGGCGCGCGTACGCGTTATGCCCGGCGCATCGTCGGATACATAACGCAGCCCGGCGGCCTTCGCCGAGCCCGCGCACTCGATGAGCGCGATCGAAATCATCGATGGATAAGGGGAAGGCCCGTGAGCGTTACGCGCTTACTTGCCGAACATTTTCGCGACGACGAAAATAACGATGGCCCCGAAGATGCCGCCGCCGAAGAGAAGATACAGTAGTGACCAGCCGGCGGCGGCGAGAGGGAGAATAACAGCGGTAATCATGGGAGTGAGGGATTGAGGGTTGAAGCGGTCCGACCGCGAATGGGCCGGGGCGCCGCGGCGAAGGTGCCGCGCCTCGTTTTTGCTTACGCCGTGCCACACCGCGCGCGAGCAACGCCCGCAGCCTGCCCGTGCCTCTCAGATTTCGGATACATGTTTGAAGCACCCCTCACGACCGGTCGTGTCGCCCGCTCCGCAATATGCATCTCCCTCAAAACGCCGGGCTGCATAATGCTCGAATCACATCAACGCCGCAGCCGCCCAGCTCGGCAGCGGGAAAGAATTTTTCTCCACATAATCCGCCAGCAGATGCTCCACCCAGACGCGTGAACACCGGCAATCCGACAAGCGCAAGCGGCGCTCGCGGCCCTGCAACTCAATCGTGTATTTCCCGACGCGAACGACCAGCGGCTCGGCTTCACCATGGAGCTGACATGTGAGTTCCATCGTCCCGTTTTTGGAGTCGATATCCAACGCCTCAACGCGTCCGTAGCGGACAAGTAATTCGTTGAGGTAAACGCGGGCGGATTTGCCGGCCAGCGCATCTTTGGCAGCGCGAAACATGAGAGTGTGATTAAGAAATTCCGCGGTTCGCGGAGCGTGAAAGAGTGCGCGGAAGCCTACACGAAAATCGGCGGCCGCAAAACGTAAGTACCGAAATTCCGCCCGCGTGAAACGACGCGGCACCAAGTCTGCGAAAGGGTCCGCGAACCCCCGGGCGCGGTTAGTGTCCGCAGCCCATTGGTTTCAACTCCAGCCAGCCATCCTCATGAAAATCTCCGCCACCCATCTGAAGCGCTATAAACAAATCGCGTCCTTGCTTTGGAAATACGGGCGCTCCGACCTCGTCCGCCAGATGACCGCCGACTCGTCGTTCGGTGTCAGCGCGCACGAGGCCGATGATTCTCCAGTGAGCAACAAGCCCGAACAGCTCGCGGACGACCTCGAAGCGATGGGCCCGACCTACGTGAAACTCGGCCAAGTGCTCGCGGGCCGCCCGGACCTCTTGCCCGAGGCTTATCTCGCGGCGCTGACGCGGCTGCAGGATCAAGTGAAGCCGTTCAGCTACGATGACGTGGAGCGGATCGTGACCACCGAGCTGGGCGTGCGTTTGTCGAAAGCATTCTCCTATTTCGCCACCGAGCCGATGGCGGCCGCGTCGCTCGGACAGGTTCATCTCGCGACCTTGCGCGATGGACGCGCCGTCGTCGTCAAGGTCCAGCGCCCCGGAATCCGCCAGCAAATCGCCGAGGACTTCGAGGTCCTCGCAGAGATCGCCGCCTTCTTCGACAACCACACCGCGATCGGCCAGCGCTACCGTTTTCAAAGCGTGCTCGAAGAGTTCCGCACCACGATTCAGCAGGAGCTCAACTACGAACGCGAGGCGCAGAACCTCATCAAGGTCGGAGAAAATCTCGCGGAGTTTGAGAGCATCCAGATCCCGCAACCGATCCCGGATTACTGCACCGGCAGCGTGCTCACGATGGACTACGTGCGCGGGAAAAAGATCACCAAGCTCGGGCCGCTCGCGCGTTTGGAAATGAACGGCACGCAGTCGCTCGCGTCGGATCTTTTTCGCGCCTATCTCAAGCAGGTGCTCGTGGACGGCCTCTTCCACGCCGACCCGCATCCGGGAAATGTTTTCGTCACCGACGACGGCCGCCTCGCGCTTCTCGATCTGGGCATGGTCGGGCACACCGGACCGGCCATGCAGGAGAGTTTATTGAAACTCATCATGGCCGTGAGTGACGGCAAAGGCGAAGAAGCCGCCGAGATCGTGATCCGCCTCAGCGAAAAACTGGAGGAGTTTAACCCGATCGAATTTCGCCGGAAGATCGGCCAGCTCGTCGCGTCGCGCCGCGATCAAGGACTCGAACAACTCAACGTCGGTCGCTCGCTCCTCGACATGAGCCGGAACGCCCACGAGAACGGTCTCTTCGTGCCGAGCGAATTGACTCTGCTCGGCAAAACGCTCCTGCAACTCGACGAAGTCGGCCGGATCCTCGATCCCGCGTTCGATCCCAACGCAACCATTCGCGAAGAGGCGTCGGCGTTGATGACCCAGCGCGTGCGCAAAGATCTCACGCAGGGAAACGCGTTCGGCGCGTTGCTGGAAATGAAGGATTTCGTGAGCAATCTTCCCGGACGGCTCAACCGCATCATGGACGTCGTCGCCAACTCGGAACTCGAAGTGAAAGTGAAAGCGACCGACACCAAGACCGTCGTGGACGGGATGCAAAAAATCGCCAACCGCATCACCACCGGCTTGGTGCTCGCCGCGTTGATCGTTGGCGCCGCACTGATGATGCGGATCGAAACGACGTACCGGCTTTTCGGATACCCGGTTCTCGCGATGGTGTGTTTCCTCGCCGCGGCGGCGGGCGGCTTCTGGCTGGTTATCAGCATCTTCATCTCTGACCAGCGGACGAAGAAAAAGGATACGCACTAACCGCGCGACCCACTGGCTGGCCGCCCCGAAAACGCTCTGCAATTTGCCTGAAACAGGCTGCCCCTCCGAGTGCATTCTGCCGCCCGAAGCGCTGCCGATGTCGTTTCTCAGGACACCAAGACGCTCTTTATAAATCGTTTAAAGCACCAGCGGACCGTGTGGCACGGGGCGAGCGATGATTGAGGCCTTAACTCATCATCTCATGAAAAAATCCGCCCTCCTCCGCCCGCTGCTTCTGGCCGCGCTTCCCTTCGCCCTCGCCTTCGGTTTCAGCGGCTGCGCCACGCCTCCGCCTCCCCGCCCCGTCGTGATGTATCCAGTGAGTTATGATGTTCCGATCGGAAACACCCAGGTCAGCGCCAACGACGGCCCGCAAAATCTGAACGTGAGCGCCAACCAGGACGTCATCGTTGAGCCCGGCAAAACGCTCTACTACCAAGTATCTTCCCCGATCGACGTCACGCTGAGTCTCTACGAGCTCGCCTCGCCCACTATGACAAGCGCACGCCTGTCGCAGATGCAGGGAACTTCGTTCACTTCGTCCATCGTTCCCACGACTAACGCGCTCCGCTTCACCTTCTCGGCGGCGCAGGCCAACAGCAGCGGAACACTGCGCTTCACGCTTTCCGATCGGCCTATCGCTCCGGCGGTCACGTCCAACGTCACACACTACTAAGGCGCACGACACATTCCGTCTAACATGGATCAACCCAATTCCTCCCCGCCTCCGATCAGCCTCACGGCGATCCTCAAGGTTTACTTTCCGTTCCTTGTCCCACCCGAAAAGCCCGCGACCGAATCGGGTCCCGCCGTATTCGAATTCGTCGGACGCTCCGACGTGCGCGAAACGTAATGCTCAAGCCCCGTCTGGACTTGGCCGCGTGATCTCTCTCACGCTCAAGGCGTCCGCTTTCTACGCGGGCGCCTTTTCATGCGCTTACGAACCTTCGCCGTTTCCGTCTTCAGTCTGCTCTCGGTTTTAGTTGGAGGCACGCACGCCGCCGAGTCTTCCGAGCCCGCCGCGTTCTCGTGGAAAGGCGTGATCGCCGCCGGCGATCGCCCGCTCACAGTGCTCCCGCCGACCGCTCCGGATGCGCACAAACCGTGGCCAGTGGTGTTCTATTTGGAAAACCTCTCCGCGCCCCGCATCGGAACCGATTCAAACGACGCAATCGTCGCCGACCTCCGCGCCGCCGGACACTTGGTGGTCATCGTCGATTATCAAAACGACCCGCGCGCCCACGTCCCGTTTCTCAACCGCGATCTCGCTAAACTCCGCGACGATCTCCGTGCCGGCGCGCTGCTTAAGGATCTTCCGGTGGACCCGGCGCGCGTGTACATCGTGCCCGCCGGACACCGATTGAAACGGGACATCGTGTTTTATCGCGACGCCGGCCGCACCCTCGCCCTCGATCTCATTTATCCCTCCGGACAGCCCGCGAAAAAACCAGGCACCGTCCTGGAGTTTTCGTGCGACAACAAAGACCGCATGGGCAACACGTCGCTCTCCATTTGCAGCGATACTTTGCTCGATGGTCTCGCCACCGAAGGCTTCGCCGTTGCCATGGCCGATCACCCGGTCGCGCCGCCGTACAAGGGTCTCGACGCCATGCCTGAGTCCGCATGGAAAATCAAAGCGGCCGTTCGTACCTTGCGCACCGAGGTTTCATCACTCGGTCTTGGCGATCGCATCGTGCCGGTCGGTTTCTCGCGCGGCTCCGGCATGGCGCTGATGTTACTTACCACCGAGGGGCTGGCCGAGTTCGAAGGCCACGGCGAAAACCCAGGCGTGAGCAGCGCGGTCCAAGGCGCCGCCGTTATGTCGGGCCGCTTCACCTACCTTCAGCTGCTGCCCGGCGATCACATGATTCCGCGATACGATAAAGCGTGGGGCACATTGGAAAAAAATCGCGACACGTGGCGCGCTCACGGCGCGCTGGATTACCTCAAGGCTCCGACCGCGCCGCTTTTCCTCACCATCAATTGTTCGGAAGCGCCCGACGCTCTTTTTCAAATGACCGTGCTCCGCACACGGCTCGCCGAGCTCGGCAACGACGAGATCTTTCTGATGGATCGCACTCCACGCGGCCATAAAGTCGCGCTTGATCCGGCGATCCTCGAAGCCCTCTCCCGCTACGTCGCCCGGCAGCTTTCCCCCGATTAACCAACTCGCGATTCCTAGCCGGAATTTTCCAAGCCCCGCGGCCGACGCGAACGGATAACTGGACCAGGCAGGCAGCCGTTAGAACGTTACGCGAACACCGAGCGGCATCGTGCGCGTAGTGGCGGCGCGGAGACGTTGTTCGCGGGCTTCGGCCCGGCGAAGCGCGACACGGGACAAAAGAGTGGATGCTTCAAGAGTCGCGGTGCGCAGCAAATAACCGGTCCCGATGAACCCCGTCACGATTCCCATCAGCTGCAACCACAGGGTCTGCGTGGTCTGCGCATCGAGAGAGGCACCGCTACCACCAATCGCGGGGAGAACCAGCATGACAGCTCCGAGGAGAAAGAAACCAATGGCGTTCGCGGTATTCATAAGATGATACCTGGAAAGCCACGCCTGTGCCAACCGGTCCTCCATCGAGTTAAACATCGCTATCTCAGCAGGTTGACCGGAGACCAGGGACTTCTCCCCACGCCGATTCCATGCATTCGGCATGAGCCCAAAAACGGCGTTCTTGCAGGCTGCAAGACGCGCACCGCTTTCGCGCCTTTTTAGACGTCGCCGAGCTGCGGCCGGAGCACGATTTCCTCGACCACGGTCCGCCTTCCCAAGCGATAAATGTCAAAAAATGCCCGCGCCACGTCCTCCGCCCGCATGATTCGCGTCTCCTTTACGCCGCTTTTCGACCACGACGGCGACCAAGTCGCGCCGGGATGCACGCAACACACGCGAATTCCCGTTTCCCGAGTCTCTTCGCGCAGCACTTTGCTCAATCCCGTCACGCCGAATTTCGCCGCACAATACGCCGCGCCGTTCGGATAAGCGTCCAGCCCGGCGATCGAACTCATGTTAAAAACATCGCCGCCCCCGCGCTTCACCATCCCCGGCACGAACGCCCGCGTCATCAGGAACACGCTGCGCAAATTGGCCGCCACGATATCGTCGAAATCCTTGACGGGCGTCTCGACAAACGGCGCGCCGCGAAAAACGCCTGCGTTATTGATCAGCACATCCACGACGCGAAACCGCTTCCCGACCGCAACCGCCAGCGCCGCCACATCCACTTCCGCACTCACATCGGCGGCGAAAATTTCCGCCACCCCCGCGCCGAGTTTCACACAGGTCTTCGCGACCGCGTTTAGCTTTTTCTCCGACCTTGCGACGAGCGCCAGACGGCAACCAGGCAACTCCTTGGAAAAAACCTTAGCGATGGCCGCGCCGATTCCTTGCGACGCTCCAGTGATGAGAATGACAGGTTTACTCATGATCGACTCCTTCAGCTTTGCTCAGACCTTCGCGCCTTCGCGTCTTTGCGATTAAATAGATAACGACGATTCCCCGCGCCGCCTCAGCACAGCAGCGACCCGAAATCCATGAAGTCGGCCCTGAAGCCGTCCTTCACGCCTTTGCAGATCACGCTCACCGCGTCGTGCGAATGCAGCGATTCGAGATGCGAGCACGCGATGAGAAAATCCTTCACGCGTTTCTCGCCGTTAAATTCTCCGTACAGCAGCCGCGCGGCGTCCTCGACGAATTTCAGATGCGCGCCGTTGAGCTCCGCGAACGCCTGCTCGTCTTCCCGTTTCACCATCACCTGCGTCTCGGTTTTCAACGCGCGTTCGCATAACGCGTGGATGTCCTCGATCCAGATTTTCGCGCCCGCCGTTTCCTCGACGATCACGCGCGCCTTGCTGCGCTGCGAATGAGGCACGGTGTAAACGCCACGCAGATCGCGCGCGTGCTCCGAGAGCTCCGCCGAGCACGGGCACGCCGACGAATAAACAAAATCGAAATGGATGAACCGCCGGTATTCGCCCGTGCGCGTCATCACGCCTTCAAACGCGACGTTGTAGAACTGGTACCCTTCCAGGCCGCTGCGCAGACTCGGCCGCAGCATCGGATACGAAAACCGGATCTTCAGCCGCGCGTCCTTGCTCTCCACTTTCCGCAGATACGCGCGAAGGATTTTCCCCATCCACTCGCCCGTGAAAACGTGATCCTTGTGCTCGTAAAACGCGCGCACGATCCGGCTCATGTTGATGCCCTTCAGCTCCGCTTCGAGCGACACCGTGCCCGTCACGCTGGCCTCGAGCGTCACGACTTCTTTCCCCTTCGTCCGGAACTTCAGCGGCAACCGAAAATTATGCACGCCGACCTGCTGGATCGGCACGTTCGCGCCCTGGATCGCGTCCTGCGCGGCTTCCATCATGTCGGGCAGCGTCGCGCGATACGCGGCCGTGGCTTTGAATTTCGCATCATAACTCCGGGCCGTCTTCGGCGCGGTGCCGTCGGCGGAGCGATGCAGGTACATGGGCTTTTTTTTCATGGTCGTTTTTTCCAAACGCGCGGGGGGACGATAACCGCGCGAGCCGTTCGCCACCGGGAAAATCCGGCGGCTCGGGCTCAGAGAGCGGACGGGCCGAGATACTCGGCGAAATTGCGGGGCGTTTCGAAAAGCTTCACCGAGTGAAGCGTCGCGCCGTGCAGCCGCGGCGCGATTTCGTTCCAAAACGCGATCACGAGATTCTCGGTCGTGGGCAGGATGTTTTTCAGAAAATCGACTTCCTCGTTCAGGTTGCGGTGATCGCATTTGTCCACGATCGCCTCGTGCAACAACCGCTTCAGGTCGCCCAGTTCCACCACGAAACCCGTCAGCGGATCCGGCTCACCTTTCACCGTCACTTCGAGCACGTAGTTGTGTCCGTGCCAGCGCGGATTGTTGCACAAGCCAAACTGCTCCTCATTCCACGCCTCGCTAAAATCCGGATTATGCAACCGGTGCGCCGCGTTAAAATGCACCTGCCGCGTCACGTGCACGATGCCGCGCAGCGAACGGCTCGCGGTCGACGTGGACGATCCCGGCGAAGAATCTTTTGCGGACATAAGTCGGCCACCCAAAGGCACTCCGCCACGCGGGTCAAATTCACATCAGCGGCGTCTTGCCATGCCGCCCCGCCGGTGCTTCCACACGGTCGACGATGAGCATGAAGTTTTGCATTTTGGGAACCGGCAGTTCGGGCAATTGCGCCCTGCTCCAGTCCGCCGGCACGCGCGTGCTCGTGGACGCCGGTTTTTCCGCCCGCAAAACCGCCCAGCTCCTCGCCTCCATCGGGGCTTCGTTCGACCACATCGAGGCGATCTTCCTCACTCACGAACACGGCGATCACGCCGCCATCGTCAACGGCCTCGCCCGCCATCCGCGCATCAAGGTTTTCGCCAACGCCGCCACCGCCCGCGTCTTGCAGGACCGCCTCGATTTCAAACCCGACTGGCAGCTCTTCGAAACCGGCACGCGCTTCCGTTTCCGCGACTTGGAAATCGAGAGCTTTTCCGTCCCTCACGACGCGCAGGACCCCGTCGGTTTCCTGTTCGCCACCGGCGAGGGCGACTTGTTTTCCCCGCGCCGCCGTCTCGCCTGGCTCACCGATCTCGGCCACTGCCCGCAACACATCCACGAACGTATCCGGGAAGTGGAGATACTCGTCGTCGAGGCCAACCACTGCGCCGACCTCCTCAAGGCCGACACCAAACGCCCGTGGTCGCTCAAGCAGCGCATCGGCGGCCGGCACGGCCATCTCTCGAATCAACGCACGCGCGAGCTCCTCGAAGCCGTCGCCAGCCCGAGCTGGCGCCACATTTTCCTCACTCATCTCAGCCGCGAATGTAACAGCCCCGACACCGTCCGCCGCGCCTTCGCGGACTTCGCGCTCGCCGCGGGCTGCCTGCTCTCCGTCGTCGAACCCGGCGCCAGCACTCCCTTGCACGACTTCGCATGACGGTCCCGCGATTCCGGCCATTTTCGTACACGTGACCGTGCTTGCCGATCCGGCGTGGTTCGCGCACGACTTTCCTTCCTTATGAACGAACCGGCCGTCCAACTCCGTCGCACCAAAATCATTTTCACCCTCGGTCCTGCCACTGAGAGCGAAGAGATGCTGGAGAAGATCATTCTCGCGGGCGGCGACATCGCCCGCCTGAACATGGCCCACGCCACCCACGACTGGGTCCGCACCGTCATCCGCCGCATCCGCGCCGTATCGAAAAAAGTCGGCCGCGAGATCGCGATCATGATGGATATCAAGGGCCCCGAGATCCGCACCGGCGACGTCGCCGTCCCCATCGAGCTCCAGCCCGGCGAGATCTTCGACTTCACCGTGAAGCCCGGCGCCGATCGCGAGAACGCCGAGGAAATCCGCTCGGTCGACGTCAACTACAAGAGCCTCATCGACGACATCAAAGTCGGCGACACCGTCCTCGTGGACAACGGCCTCATCCGCCTGGAAGTCCTCGCCAAAAACGAGGCGCACATCCGCTGCCGCGTCCTCATTCCCGGCGAGCTCAAATCGAAACGCCACATCAACCTCCCCGGCGTCAAAGTGAACCTCCCGTCGTTCACCGAAAAAGACCGCGCCGACAGCCTCGTCGGCATCGAGGAAGGCATCGATTTCGTCGCGTTGTCCTTCGTCCGCGAAGCAAAGGACATCGAGGGCCTCCGCGACTTTCTCCACGCCAACAAATCCAAGGCCCAGATCATCGCCAAAATCGAGGACCAGTCCGCCATCCAGAACCTCGAGGAGATCGTTAAGATCACCGACTCCGTGATGGTTGCCCGCGGCGATCTCGGCATCGAATGCCCCTTCGAAGAGCTGCCGATCATCCAGCGCGCCGCCGTCCACGCCTGCCTCACCCACGGCAAATCCGTCATCATCGCGACCCACATGCTCGAGTCCATGATCGGCTCGCCGATGCCCACGCGCGCCGAAATCACCGACGTCGCCAACGCCGTCCTCGAAAAGGCCGACTGCGTCATGCTCTCCGGCGAAACCACCATCGGCAAATACCCCGTCGAATGCATCGGCATCCTCGACAAGATCGCCCGCCGCATCGAACTCGACATCTCCGACCACTACGACGAGCCCGCCGTTTTCACCCAGGAAAAAATGAAGGTCCTCCGTGCTGCCGTCGTCATGGCCAACGAGATCCCCAACGCGCACATCGTCACCTTCACCCGCCTCGGTTTCATGGCGCGCGGCCTCGCCGCCCTCCGCCCGCCACGCGCACCGATCTACGCCTTCACGCCCACGGTCGAAACGCTCCGCCAGCTCCGCATCCTCCGCGCCGTTGAAGGGTTTCAGATGCCCTTCGATTCCGATCCCGATGAGACCATCAGCCACGCCGTGCTCGAACTTCAAAAAAACGGCCGCGTGAAAGCCGGCGACAAACTCATCGTCGTCACCGACATCGTCTCCAACGACCGCCTCGTCGACAGCGTCCAACTCCGCACCGTCCGTTAAACGATTCCCGCGTGCGGAGGCCGGCGCATTGTGCGAAACGCGCCGCAGGGTGGAGCGCGCACTCCGGGCGCGTTGCTCGACGTGACCGCGCGCGACGCGCCACATCCCGCCCCGCCTCCGACTCGGGCCGTGTTTTCCAGGGAGTGCACGCGGCTCACGTGCCGGCTCTCCCCGCCCCGAACGACCTTCGTCGAATCCTCACGCGAACACTGCCAGCGGAAGCGCCACCTCAAACACCGCGCCGCCCTCCGCCGCGTTGCGCACGCCGACGCGCCCGCCATGCGCTTCCACAATCGCCCGCACCAAGCTCAGCCCCAGCCCGAGTCCGCTCTGCGAACGGCTCTGATCCCCGCGATAAAGTCTTTCCCAGATTCGCGCCTGCTCCGCCTCCGGCACGCCCGGCCCGGAATCGCTCACCGTCAACACCGCCTCATTCCCGCGACGCTCGGTCGTGACAATCACGCGTCCGCCCTCCGGCGTGTATTTCACCGCATTGTCGATGAGATTGGCCACCGCCTGCCGCAGCCGCGTCGTATCCGCATCCACCGGCGTATCCACCGTTTCGATGCTCAGCGAAATCTGCTTCGCCGCCGCGATTTCGTCGTAAAGTCCGCCCGCGCCGCACGCCAGCTGGCCGAGATCGGCCGGGCCTTTTTCGAGTTTCAACATCCCCGCCTCCGCCTCCGAAATCTCCATCAGCGCCCGCAGCAGCCGCAGCACTTCGTCGGATCGTTCCACGCAATCCGCCAGCGCTTCGTTTTTCGCCTCCCCGTCGCCGCTCGCCAGCGCCAGCTCAGCCGCGCCGCGCATCCCCGTGAGCGGTGTGCGCAGATCGTGCGCGACGTTGTCCAGCGCCTCGCGCATCGCCGTCAAAAGCCCCGCGTTCTTGTCGAGCACCGTGTTGAACTGCCGCACCAGCTCCGCGATGTCGTCGTTGCGCTCCGGCTCGGGCACCCGCGCGTCGAGCGCTCCCGTCGCCACAATGCGTCGTGCGGTTTCCACTACATTTCTCAGCGGCTTCGTCGCCCGCCGCGCCGCGATCACGCCGCCGGCAAATCCCACCAGCACCACCGATCCGGCCACCCACACGAAAATCCTCCGCAACGGCTGCAACAGCGCGGTGCGATTGTCCGTGCTTCGCGCCACTTGCAGCAGCAATCCATCCGGCAGCACCATGTTGAGCACCGCGAGATCCTCCTGCTCATCCAGCGGCACGCGCACCGTCAGCATGCTTTTTTCCGTCATGCCGCCCCATTGATCGGGCACAGTGACTTTTTTCGCGTCCTGCTCGATCCAGTCCGGCGGCACGCTCGCCCAGATGACCACGCCACGCGGCGAAATCAGCCGGATGAAAAGCGAACGCACGTACGGCGCATGGCTGTCCTCATTCGCGCGTTCCTGCAAACCGGGCAGTCCGCGCGCTGAGTAAACGTCCGCGTACTGGCGCAGGCGCAGCTTCAGCGATTCGTGTTCACGCTGCTCGAGCTGCTGGCCGAGCAACCAGTAGAGCAGTCCGAAGATCGCGCAGAATCCCACGGCGAACAACGCCGCGAACCACACGCTCAGGCGGACCGCCACGGAGCGGCGCAGATGATCAAGCGTTCCGTTTGAAAACATAACCCACGCCGCGCATCGTTTCGATCCGGGTTTTATCCGGATCCACCTTGGCGCGTAACCGGTGCATCAATACGTCCACGACATTGGTCTGTGGATCGAAACTGTAGTCCCACACATGCTCCAAAATCATCGTCTTCGTCACCGGCCGGCCCGGATGACGCAGTAGATATTCGAGCAGGGAAAATTCCCGTGGCTGCAATTCCACCGCCGCGCCGTCGACCGTCACGCTACGCGCCACCAGATCCATCTCGACGCCGTTGACGCTTAACCGCGTCGCTTCGGGCGTGCGCGTCGAGCGCCGGATCAACGCCTGTAATCGCGCCGTCAGTTCCGCGAACGCGAACGGTTTCGTCAGGTAATCGTCGCCGCCCGCCTGCAAGCCTTTCACGCGATCCTCCACACTCGAGCGCGCGCTCAAAAACAACACCGGCATCTCCGCGCGATTCGCCCGCAGCCGCTTCACCAGGCTGAGCCCGTCGAGCTTCGGCAGCATCACGTCCACGATCGCCGCGTCGTACGGCGTCGTCGCCGTGAGCGTGAGCCCCAGATCGCCGTCCGGCGCGTGATCCACGGCGTAGCCTTCCTGCTTCAGTCCTTTGACCACGAAGGAGGCGATCTTGACGTCGTCTTCGACTACGAGAATGCGCACGTCGTCACTTTGATTGGATGCATTCATTGAATGGAAGCGTGAAGGTGACCTCGTAGGCCTCGCGCTCGCGCGGCTCTCCGAAACACCCGCGTGGATTCGCTTCTGTCCGCGTAAATTTCGACGCCGTGTTTTCACCGGCGTCACGCAAAAGAAAACGCCCCGGACCTCTTGCGGGATCCGGGGCGGCCATCACTTCAACACAGCAACCTGCTATCTTGCATCAGGACGCTGAAATTTTTCTCAGGAGGATTCCGTTTCATCCACGACGACAAAACGCGTGCCGTCCCTGTTCCATACGCGGAGGAGCGTTTTTTTCGTCTCAGAAGATTCAGTAAGCTTGATCGCATCCTGCGCCGATTGCACCGGCTCGCGGTTGATTTCCTGGATCACATCACCCGGACGCAGCCCGGCCTCAGCCGCTGCGGACGACGGATCGACATCCGTGATCAACGCGCCTTGCACCCGGGAAGAGATGCCAAACTCGCGCCGTGCCGCCTGATCGAGATCGGTCACGCCAACACCGTTGAGCGTGCCGGAGTCGCTCTTCTGCTCACCCGAAGCGCCGCCGCCATTGCGAGCCAGCGCCATGTCCTTCGGCTGCTCACCGACCTTGAGCGTGAGCGTTTCCTTTTTGCCTTCACGAAGAACTTCCACCGGCACCGACGATCCGGGAGCGACATCTGCGACCTGGAATTTCAACGCGCGGCCATCCTTCACTTCCTTGCCGTCAAACTTCGTAATCACGTCGCCCGTCTGGATGCCCGCCTTCGAAGCCGGTCCACCCGGAACGAGTTCCGAGACCAATGCGCCTTCGCGATTCTTGAGGGAAAATTGTTCCGCCAGCGCCGCATCGATCGGCTGCATCGTGATGCCCAGATATCCGCGCACCACTTTCCCATTCGCGACGAGCTGCTGCATCACGTCGCGGGCGAGGTTCGACGGGATCGCAAAACCGATTCCCTGAAAGCCGCCCGAGCGACTGTAGATCGCCGTGTTGATGCCCACGAGACGCCCTTTGACGTCGATCAAAGCGCCACCTGAATTGCCGGGATTAATCGCGGCGTCCGTCTGAATAAAGTCTTCGTAATCGAGTCCCATCGTGGCGCGACCGAGGCCGCTCACCATGCCGCTTGTAACCGTCTGGCCGATACCAAACGGATTGCCGATCGCCAGCACCCGGTCGCCGACTTCGAGTTTTTCACTGTCGGCAAACGTGATGTGCGGCAGGTCCTTCGCGTCGATCTTGATCACCGCGAGATCTGACTTGGGATCGGTCCCCACGACCTTCGCCGTGAGTTCGCGCCCATCATTGAGGGAAACTTTGATCACATCCGCGCCGGTCACGACGTGATTGTTGGTGAGGACATAACCGTCCGCGCTCACGATAACACCAGAGCCGAGTCCCTGCTGCTCCGGCTGGCGTTGCATTTGACGCCCGCTGCGTCCGCCACGCCCGCCTTCGCCGCCGCCGTATCCATAAGGCGTGCCGAAAAATTGACGGAATTGAGGATCGTTGAAAAACGGAGGAAGCTCGGGAGCTTCGACATCCTTCGCGCGTTCCGTCACGTTGACGCGAACCACGCTCGGAGCGACCTGCTTGATGATCGGCGAATAGCTCGCCGACTCGCCCACCCCTGAGCGAGCCAGCGGCTGTTCGTCTACTTTAACAGTAACCTGAGGCTTTCCCGAATCGGCAGCCCATGCGACTACCGACAGAGCAAGGCCACTTGCTGCAACCAAACCGCTCGTCGCCCAAACCTTGCGACGGCGGTTAAATGAAGATGAAGAAGAAGAGGAGTCCATGACGTGAAGATCGGTTAACGATTGATCGGGAAGTGAGCCCACTATCGCACGCCCTCATTGCCGCTCCCTTTCGCGAACCTTACATTTTTGTAAGTTTCGCAAATATAGCGCGACGCCATCCCCGAGTAGCCGCGAGCGCGCAGCGAGCGGTTCCCCCGTTCCCAAGTAGCCGTGAGCGTGGAGCGAGCGATTCCCGTTCCCAAGCTGGGACGCGCTACGCGCTCCCACCATCTGTACCCCCACGCAATCCGGGTCAAAAAAAGCCCCCTCTTCACCACTTTCCCCGCCGCGCACGCCTTCCCTCCCCTCCCGCTCACTTCTCCGAGCCGTCGCTCAACAGCTCCGCCAAATCCCGCTGGCCGGGCGGTTTCGTCCGCGTCGTGTCCGCATTCACCCGCCGTATCCAAATGCCTTCGACGCGTTGCGGATGCTTCGCCGCCACCTCCGCAAAAATCTCCGGATCGCCTTCGCCATCGTCGCCGATGAGCAGAAATTTCACTCCGGGGAACGCCGCGAAAATCGTCTCAATGTGCTTCCGCTTGTAGGTCGCCGAATCCAGCAACGAGTCGCCGCGTTCCGTCGAAATTTCCTTCAACTGCAACACGCCCCGGGGAAACCCGTTGAGTTGAAGAAATCGCCGCAGGTTGTCCGTGAGCTGTCGCGGAGAACTCGATACAAAGAAAATCGGCGTCGCGTCCGGCGCGGGATTGCGCTCCGCGATCTTCCGATAGAGCGCCGCCATGCCCGGCACCGCGCTGCGCTGCTCCGGCGGTATCAGCAGGCTGTTGCCAAGGAGCCGCCGTTTGCTGAACACATCCGTCACGAGAATCGTGTCATCGATGTCCGAGATGATTCCCGTCGTGTTGCGCGGATCGTGCACGAGCACGCCCGCCTCGCTGCTCGCAGCCGGCGCGGTTTCGATCGGATGCCAGCCCGGCTCGATCGGCAGCGGCGTGTTCGCCGTGAGCTCCCAGTAACCATGATCATCCGCGCGCACCGTCCACTCACAGACGCCCACGCGCCACGTCACCGTGCCTTCTTCGCCGCTTGTGAACAGCAGTCGCGTGTTCCGGTAAAGCGAACGCCAGCGGCTGTCCGTTTCCGACGGCGCGCGATGATTTTCCGTCAGGCGACCCGAAAAATGAAAACCCGTCGCGCCCACCCAGGCGTCATCGACAATCGTGTGGATTTCTTCGGCGGCGTGGGAGGTCATGCTCAAAACGACAACAAGGACTGGGACTGAAAACAGGCGGTGCGACCACTTCATGAAGAACCTTTCTCGCGCGCTCAGCCCGCGAGCAAAGCCCCGGCGATTTCGTGCGCCGCGTTCGGACGGGCGATCGCCCGCGCCGCCGCCGTCATCCGCTTCATGCGTGCCACGTCCGCCAGCCAGCTTTCGAGATAAAACGCCGCGTCGCCGACGTCGTACAAGCGCACCGCCGCGCCCGCCTCAAGCAGGTACTCGCAGTTGCGCTGCTCCTGTCCTGGAATAGGCGATACGAGCGCCATCGGCTTTCCCTTCGCGAGCACTTCCGTCGTCGTGAGCCCACCCGGCTTCGTCACGATCAGATCCGCCGCGTCCATTAATTCATGCATATTGGTCACGAAGCCGTGCACGGTCACCGGCACCGGCAATGCCTTCGCGACCTCGCGGCACTTTCTTTCCAGCTCCGCATTCTTTCCCGCCACCACCACGACCGAGATGTCCGCCCGGCTCGTGCGAAACGATTCGAGCGCTTCCACCATCGGTCCGACTCCGAAGCCGCCCGAGAGCAACAGCACCGTCGGCTTCTCCGGCAATCCGAGTTTCACGCGCGCCGCCGGAGTCGCCGTGCGCTCCGCGAATACCGGATCGACCGGAATCCCCGTCACACGAATCCGCTCCGCCGGAAATCCCTTTCGCTCGAGCTCGCGCGCCGCCGGGGGCGTCGCCACATGGTAACAGTCGATGTTCGGATAAACCCACAGCGCGTGCGGGCTCACGTCCGTCACCACCGCGTGCACCGGCGTATCGATTTTTCCACGACCTTTGAGATCGGAGAGCAATTCCAACGGCAGAAAATGCGTGCATACGATCGCCTTCGGCGCGCGTTCCTTGAGCAGCTTTTTGAACGGCAGGCTGTTCACTTTGTTAAACGCCAGCCTCGCCTGCGCCCGCTTGCTCGTCGCCGGCCGCATCACGTCCGTGCGATCGTACAAATAACCCCACAGCTCCGGTGCTTTCTGCACCAGATCGATGTACGACTTCACATACATGCGCCGGAAAAGCGCGGGCGTGCAGTCGAGAATGTCCACCAGCTCACAGGATTCGCCCCGCGCCTTTAACGCCACCGCGATGGCCTGCGCCGCCCGCGTATGACCCGCGCCTGCTGTCGCGTGCAAAATCAAAATACCGTTTGTCGCGCCCGTACCCTGACTCGTGGAGTTTTTCATCAATGAAGCGCGCGCAGCCTCATCTGCTCCGCGCACGCGAGGCAAGCCCGCCGCCACCGCGCATCCCTTGACGCCTTCGCTCCCCTGACATTGGTTGCGCCCTTCGCTCCGACGTGGACCTTCCGCCCGTTCACTCTTCACTTTTCACCCTTCACTCTTCCTCCCATGTCCAACGACGCTCCGATTCCCGTCACCGTCCTCACCGGCTTCCTCGGCGCCGGCAAAACCACGCTGCTCAACCGCATCCTCACCGAGCAGCACGGCAAAAAAATCGCCGTCATCGAAAACGAATTCGGCGAGGTCGGCGTGGACAACCAGCTCGTCATCCAAAGCGACGAGGAAATTTTCGAGATGAACAACGGCTGCATCTGCTGCAGCGTCCGCGGCGATCTCATCCGCATCCTCGGCCGCCTCATGAAACGCAAGGACCGCCTCGACGGCATCCTCATCGAAACCACCGGCCTCGCCGACCCCGGCCCCGTCGCGCAGACCTTTTTCACCGACGACGAAATGCGCTCCCGTTTCCGCCTCGATGGCATCGTCACGCTCGTGGACACCAAACACATCCTCCAGCACATCGACGATTCCCCCGAGGCGAAAAAACAAATCGGTTTCGCCGACGTCCTCATCCTCAACAAAACCGACCTCGTCGCCCCCGCCGATCTGGAGAAACTCGAAGCCCGCATCCAAAAAATGAATGCGGCCGCCAGAATCCACCGCGCGCAAAACGCCAACGTCCCGCTCTCCGCCGTCCTCGATGTCGGCGGCTTCAATCTCTCCCGCGCCACCGAACTCGATCCGCGGTTCCTTTCTCCCGACTACCCCTTCGAATGGGCCGGCGCGTACCCGCTCACCGAGGGCGCGCACGAACTCATCATCGGCCACTGCGACCACGATCACGACGGCGAGGGCCACGACCATGATCACGGCGATCATGGCGACGACGGCCACGCGCACGCCCATCACCACCACGGCAACCCCAACGAGCTCGACGTCGTTGTCCTCCCGATCGCCTCGCTCGATCCCGCCGCGATCGACGCCGCCATCAAGACCGCCGTCGTCACCTTCTCCGACTGGGAAAACCTCGTCCTCGATGGCGACACCTTCACCGCCGGCCCCCAGCTCCAGCGCCTGAAACTCTTCGAAGAGTGCGGCCGCTACCTCGTCCACGTCCCCGCCGACGGCCACTACCTCGTCTTCGAAGGCTGCGGCGACCACCCGCTCCACATCCACATCGCCAGCGAAACCGTGAAACCCGTCTGGCAAAAAGATTTTCAACACAGCCACTCGCACGAAGACGACGTCTCTTCCGTCGGCATCAGCACGCCCGGCGACCTCGACGGCAAAAAGCTCAACGAGTGGATCGGCGAACTCCTCAAAACGAAGGGCAACGACATCTACCGCATGAAAGGCGTGATGAGTGTCAAAGGCTCCAACAAGCGCCTAGTCTTCCAAGGCGTCCACATGCTCTTCGACGCCAAATTTGACCGCGAATGGGGTTCCGACCCGCGCACCAACACCCTCGTCTTCATCGGCAAAAACCTCGACCGCGCCGCCCTGAACGAAGGCTTCAAACTTTGCCTGACGAGCTGAGGTCTCTTTGGGTGGCTAACTCTAGCCAGTCCGAGCCGCTGCCCAGCACGGCATGAAACAACGGAACTCGTACGAGTATTGTCGGTTTAACAAGTATGCGGATTTCGGGATTCCGATTAATGGCAATTACACTGCTTGCGGGATCGTCCGCCGTCTTTGCCACTGAACCACGTGGCGACATATCGGTTAAAAGCGACAGGGCGCCACTAGCTGCGGCATTCAACGCCTACCTCGAACATCAGGGCCGCTGGGCCTACACCGAGACGCATTTTGGGAAAGGTCAGCCGCCAATCGAAAGCATTTTCCGCTTCGATCCGTCGTTGCGCTACGCGGAGCAATACCAACCGATTAAACTAGCCGGCAACGGCCCTACCGAGAAACAAATCAAGCGATGGGCTCAGCGGGGTGAAAAAGAAGCAGAGCGCCGGGAAAAAAACATCGGTCCTCACGAAGGAGAAGTTCACCTACGGATCTACAACGAAAACGTCACTCCCTTGATCGATCAAGCGGTCCTCATCTCGGAAGATGAAGCCAGCGCGACCTATGAGATCCCCATGAGGCGCAAAGACTCAAACGATGCGCTCTTCGATAAATTCTCACTTACAGCGCGTGTTTCGAAACGCCGACCAGACTTCGAAAAAGTCACGATTCGCCAGCTCACGACGGTGCGTGCAGGAGCCGGTAAGTTTTCAGAGGGCCTCATCGAAATCGATTTCAGTGTCCCGGATTCACAATTCCCCGCAGTGCCCGTGAAGTTCACTTCGTCCACGACAAACAAACCTCTCCTCGGAAAAGCGCATGTGCTGCGAAACATCGCAGAGCGAATCGATCTGAAACACGTGATTCCTTACGATGAACGCGCTAAAGTGAAAATAGGCATTCCCCGTACGATCGAGTTTTGAAACAAGCGACCTTCGCATGAACCGGCGACCATAGTATGAGAACCCTGCTTCTCGTCTCTGTTTTCACCGCCACGACAATCCGCGGAGCGGAGCCAACTACCGGCCCCATGCGCGCGAAGCTCCACTCCAGAGTCCTCGAGACCCTCCCACCGCCACAGCCCGCCAGTGAACCCGCCGCCCTGAGCGAAGTCGCCGACGAGATCGTCGAGATCGAGCCGCTCGTCGTCACCGACTCCCCCGTCCTCCGCCTGCTTGCCGCGAAAATCGAGCGCGACATCCAGCAGCAAAAAGACGCGCAATTCTCCCCCATCAAAGGCGGCACGATCTACAAACGCGGCTCGCTCGAAATCGGCACTTGGGGCGGCCCCTCCGGCCTCACGCTCTTGAAGATGTCGTTCTGAAAAACGGCGGGCGAGTGCCCGCCGACATTATCAACATCGCTGCCTGAACCCGCCCAGTATTCGTCTGCCCATGGGTCCTATAAGTCCCACAAGACCTATTGGTCCTATTCTCCGTTCGCGCGCTCTCGAATCCGCGCATCGCGAAAAATGCTTTTGCGCTACTGCGTGCTTGGCCCGAAAACTTTCGGGCTAATTTCTGACCATGTCCACCGAGCCCCAAATCCATCCAGCCATCGAAACCGCGCGCGAAGCGGGATTCGATATTTCGCTCATGGATTCAAACCTCGCGCTTTCTCCAGCCGAACGCTGGCGCCAGCATAACCTCGCGTTGGAGATGACTCTCGAACTCCAGCAAGCCCGTCGCGTCCGTGATTCAAAACTTCGACCGACTTCTACACCGGCTCGCTGATTCCGGACTGGAGTTTGTGATTGTCGGTGGCTTCGCAGCGGTCACCCACGGCTCGGCCCTTGTCACCCGAAACCTCGATATCTGCGTGCCCCTCAGCTATAAAACGGTCGAGAAATTGCGCGCTATCCCGGCTGACTGGCATCCCAAGCACCGGATGACGCCCCAGAAAATTTCTTTCCTGGAATTTCCAACATCCGATCCGGTTCAAAACCTGTACCTCGAAACCGACTTCGGAGTTGTACACGTGCGTTCGAGTATTCTTGGCGTCGGAGATTTCAACCGGCTGCGAAGCGCTGCCGAAGCGCTGGAAATTGGCGGCCGCACCTACCAGATCATCTCCCTCGACGACCTCATCACAGCCAAAGAAGCCGTCGGCCGCGAAAAAGACCTCCTCGCCGTCAAAGAGCTCCGCGCAATTAAAGCCAAGCGCACCTCCGACTAACCTTCGGGCCCTTCGCTTCTTCGCGAGACACCGTCAGCCCGCGCTTTTCCCGCCCAGCCTCCGCGCCGTCTCCACCAACGCCCCCGCAAGCGTCTTCACCGACTTCAACGTCCGCTCCTCCGTGAGCGCGCCGCTCGTATCGAACGCCTTGTGCGCCTGTGGCAGCAGCGTATTTCCCGGCACAATGTGACACCCAAGATGCAGCAGTAATTGCTGCGCCATCTTCAGCGACCGGATCCCGCCCAGCGCACCCGGTGACGCCGAAACGATCGCGGCCACTTTACCCGCGAAGGGGTTTTCGTCCGCCCGCGAGCACCAATCGATCGTGTTCTTCAGCAGCGGCGTGATCATCGAATTATACTCCGGCGACGCGATCAGCAGCGCGTCGTGCCGCGTGATCAGCTCCACCAATTTCACCGCCGCCGCGGGCAACCCGTCCGCGTCTTCCACATCGCCGTGATAAAGCGGCAGCGCGTACTCGTTCAGATCGAGTAACATCACTTCCCCGCCCGCCTCCCGCACCGCCTGCACCGCCACCGCGAGCAGCTTTCTATTAAACGACTCGCGCCGCGCACTGCCCGCAAAGGCCAGGATTTTAGGAGAAGAAACCATCATGCGCGCACGAAACGCTTCCCACTCCATTCAGCAAGCCCGCGTCCGACGCGAACGCGCATTCAGCGCGCGTTGACCCACACTCATCCGCGGATCGCCCCGTCGCCCGCCTCATCGCCGCCCAGCGCGCGGAGCGCCCGCTCCACCTAGCCAGGGCAATCCCGTCTTTTGAGCGGGCATGGGCCGCTGGGTGCGGGGAGCCCCCGCTCCACCCAGCCGGGGCAATCTGCGCCCTTCACCTCAATCCACCCGCACGCCGCGCCGGCTTTTCGGGGAGCAACTGTGTCCGCGGGCAAACACGAACTGAAGCCGCGAACCTGCGACGCACTGCTGACGTGCGGGTCGATCTGCGCGCCTTCGCCCTGATCCACCCGCACGCCGCGCCGGGTTTCGGGGGAGCACACGCGGCCCGCGTGTGGTGTCCGGCGTCCCGCCGGACACGACTCGGAGTTCGATAGCGTGGGCGAGCCGGGCCGGGACTCGCGCACGCCTGGAACCGCATACAAGTCACAGGCGTTCCGGGATCGTTGGTTTCCCCGCCGGGCCCCCCGTCCCGCAGACCGCACCGCCTCGCCCGCCCGTCGGCTCTTCCCGCGTTTCCTCTCTCCGTGTCCTCTGTGTCCGCTCTCCGAGTCCTCTGTGTCCGCTCCATTTCCCCCAGCTCCTCCGTCTCCGTCTCTCCGGACTTCGCCCTCCCAAGTCAGTCTCGAGCAAAACCTCGCCTGTAACGTTTCCCCGCGTTCCCCTCAGGAATGGATAAGGACTCACCGCGCACTACGCGCCGGCCGGCTCCCCTTAAAATGTCCACGCCTCCCTTCACACCCGCTTCCTCGTCCGCCTCCGCCCCAGATCCCGCACGCTGCCCGAGCTGCGGCCGTCCGATTCCCGCCAACGCCGCGCTCGGCGCATGCCCGCATTGCCTCCTCGCCGCCGGCCTCGCCAGCGAACCCGCCGCGCCCACGAACACGCCTCCCCCGCCGACTCCCGCCGAACTCGCGCTCGAATTTCCCCAGCTCGAAATCCTCGAACTCCTCGGCCGCGGCGGCATGGGCGCCGTCTACAAAGCCCGCCAGAAATCCCTCGACCGGCTCGTCGCGCTCAAACTCCTCCGCCCCGGCCTCGACGCCGATCCGTCCTTCGCCGAGCGCTTCACCCGCGAAGCCCGCGCCCTCGCCCAGCTCAATCACCCCGGCATCGTCACCCTCTACGAATTCGGCCGCACCCCCGGTGGCCTGTTTTTCATCCTCATGGAATTCGTGGATGGCCTCAACCTCCGCCAGCTCCTCGCCGCCGGCCGCCTCGCGCCCCGCGAAGCCCTCGCCATCATCCCGCCCCTCTGCGACGCGCTCCAATACGCGCACGACCGCGGCCTCATCCACCGCGACATCAAACCCGAAAACATCCTCATCGACCGACTCGGCCGCGTGAAGATCGCCGACTTCGGCCTCGCCAAACTCGCCGCCTCCTCAGGCCCCGCTTCTCGCTCCGACACGCAATCAGTCTCCGCTTCCGCTCACTCTTCCACCGCCTCCGACGCTGATCATTGGTCACTGTCCATTGGTCATTCCGGCCTCACCGAGGTCGGCCGCGTTTTCGGCACCCCCGGCTACATGGCCCCCGAGCAACGCTCCCGCCCCGACGCCGTCGATCACCGCGCCGACATCTACGCGCTCGGCGTAGTGCTTTATCAAATGCTCACCGGCGAGCTGCCCGACGCGACACAACTCCAGCCCCCATCGCACCGCGTCCAGCTCGACATCCGCCTCGACGAAATCGTCCTCCGCGCTCTGGAGAAAAATCCATCCCTTCGCTACGCCGCCGCCAGCGAACTCAAAACCCAGCTCGAAACCGTCGCATCGTCCTCACCATCTTCGCCGCTGCACCCACTCTCCCCCTCT
>Ga0164241_10000896_pt1 | contig 42928 bp, 39 predicted proteins | sample OricomyardsoilBY_FD_108780 | JGI IMG/M metagenome (GOLD analysis project Ga0164241, IMG submission 108780) | Backyard soil microbial communities from Emeryville, California, USA - Original compost - Back yard soil (BY) | ecosystem: Environmental > Terrestrial > Soil > Unclassified | place: USA... | reverse complement strand
GTCTTCTACAACCGCCAACGCCTACACTCTACGCTCGGCTACAGAACGCCTCATCAGACAGAAACCCAATACGCTGCCACCCTGGCAGCCTGAACAGGTGTCAACAAAACCGAGGGAACTCCATGTGGCGATCGCGATCCAGCCACGCACCTCGGAGCGTGAGTTGTTGTCGGCGCGTCGCTACTTTTGTTCGAGCTCCCAATACCTGAGCAGCGCGCCACCCGCGTGCTGCGGGTAGTCGATGCGAACGTGCAAATCGACGGCGCTACCCGGAAATCCGCCGGCCAAGAGCCGCGGATTGGACATCGAATACGTGGGGCCGGGCGTGAATTGGTAGCGCAGCAAGAACGCAAATGCGCGCTTGATCTGGCGCTCGAGGAGTTCGACCTGTGCGGCCGGTACGCCCGCGGCGCGCGCAACTTCGAGCGTCGCGACAGCGGCTTCCAACCGACTCGCGGTCGGCGTGAGTCGAGGAGCCATGAACGGCCCACGCGTGATGCCGCCGTCGTAGCTCGCGGGAGCGGGCGGTGAGTCGAACTGAAGGTTGCGATTGACGGCTTGCCAATCGAGGCAAAACTCGAGCGCGACGGGATCGGGCGCACGTTGCCAAATGTCGGCCAACGCTTGGCAGGTCCAGTGTTCGGCGCCCCAAAAGTAGTGAGAGCCGAGGAACAACGGCGAACGCGCCACCAAAAACGAGAGCCCGCGGCGCGCGGCTTCGAGGTCGCGCGCATCACCGCTCACGCGGTGCGCGTGGGACAAGGCATAGGTGGCTTCACCCGTGTAGTACTCCACTTGAACGTCGATCGGGTGTTGCTCCTTGACCGAGTAAAAGTGTTGGAACTCACCGTCAGCGCGTTGCTGGGAACGCAAAAATCCCGCCAATTCGAGCGCGGGCGCGCGGAATTCCTCGTTCCCTCCGCTGAGCAGTTCCACGTACGCCAGCAACGCGAGGGCCGCAGCGCCGATGTCGACTTGATCGCCCTCCCCGACGCAAGCGAACGCGCCGCAGCGCAGCGTGGCGCGGTCTTTCATGAAGTTGCCAGCGCGCTCGGCCGCGCGTGAGAGTTGCGCATCGCGGAATTGACTCCCCGCGCGAGCCAAGAAGAAGGTCGCGCCTGCGTGACGCGGGAAATTGTAATCGCGCGACTCCTCGCCAGTCATCGCGTCGAGTTCGTAGCGGAACGTCCCATCACGACGCTGGTTGCGGGATAGGTAGCGCGCCGCGTCCTGGACGGACGACTTGATGGCCTCTACCGTAACGTCAGCTTCGCTTACCTTTCGCGGATACGGTGCGTCGCTGACCACTGCAAAACGGCGAAAGCTACCATGGCGCAAGAGTTCATGCGGCTCGGTGCCGAGTTCGTGAGCGAGCGCGCCCAGCACCTTGTTGACGTCGATGCCCATGACCAAGCTGAGTGGGCCGAGCGCAAACGTAAACTCGTACGCCTCGAGCTTGCGAAGATCGTCGGGGCTCAGGTAGGCGGTGCGCCCATCAAAGCTCGCGCTCACACCGTCTCGAGCGGGCACGATGGAATGGCCCAAAACCAGCCAGCTGTTCCACAAAATCGGCGCAGAATCGACAATTTGTTCGATGACACGCTGCGCGCCACGGCCGTCGGCTGGCCCCTGCCAAACCACTTCCGGCTTATCCGTCACCACCGTACGTGCGGTCCGCTCGCCACGCTGCCAAACGCTGACCAGGTACGGACCCGCAGCTGGCCGCGCACGGTCGATGCGCACGACGAAAAATATCATCGTTGCGCATACCACCAGCACGCCGCCCCAGATCGCGAGCAGCCGCAAGAACACGCGCGGCGTCACGACAATGACTCGCCGCGTTGGCGCTTCAACCAGAGCAGCTCGAGCGCCGGCAACACGACCGTGTACGGCACGAGCAACGCGACGATGAGCGCCGAGACCGCGAGGCCAGCCACGCCGTAATCGCCGTGAATCCCACGCAAGAACACGATCGTGAGCAGAATGCAGGAGACCACGAGCAGCCCGAGCACGAACGAGACCCACGCAGAAACGGACAATGCCCGAAGCCCCCAAGGCAGCTTCGCGAGCAGACCGACCGCGCTCGCCAACTCGAGCAGCGCGATCGTCGCGAGCGGCACGTCGAGCGCCCAGAACCGCGGCTGCACGACGCCGAACACGCCAACCAACAACACCAGCGCCGAGAGCGCGTTCAAAACCCCAAAAGTGACTCGCATCAACCCAATCTCCGAGCAAAATCCAGCGCGGCGCGCGCAGCTTGAAGGCCAGAGTCCGCGGCGACCAGGGCCGTGCGCGGGCGGCCGGCAAGCGCGTCACCCGCCGCGAAAAGGCCAGGATTTCCGGGCAAAGAGCCATCCGCCTGTACTGCGATGCCGACCCGGAGCAACGCATCCAGCCCTCGTTCGACGAAGTCGACGTTGGCCAAAGACGACACGCCCTCGACCACTTCCGCATCGAGCTCCAGCGCGATTGGCGCATCGAACGACAATCGAAAACCGGTACCCCCACGCCGCTCGAACGAGCGCTCGAGCGCCACGCCCCCCGCCGCCACCCCGCCCGTCGCGAGCACCACGATCGGAAATTCGAGCGGCGCGTGATCGCGCAAGTGCAAGCGATAGCCGCCAGTGACGCGCTCCAAGCTCAGGAGGCGCCCGCGCACGGCGTCCGCGAGGCGCGCCATCAGACGATCGCGTGCGAGCTCGAAACGCGCCCCCGCGGCGCCGCCCGGTGCGGAAGTCGTTTCACCCACCGGCACTCCCAGCGCTGCGCTCAGCTCGTCTGCGAGCTGGCGTTCGATGCCGAGCCAGGGACCGAACAGCCAAGCATCGGCGCGGACGTTGCTCGAGCGCAGGGCTGCTTCGAGCGCCTGCGCGCGTTCTGCAGCGTCATGCAATGCCGCGAAATCGAAGCCGGAAATGCGGCGTTCGAAGCCTTTTTTTAGAACCGCGACGGGAAGCGCGAAGAATTCGGTACCGGTTTGCTTCGCCCAAGCGCTGTTTGCGAAGCTCTTGGCCAAGAGTGGCGCGTCCCAATCGTCGCGCTCCAGATCGACGACAGCCACGCGCTTGCCGGCGCAGCGCTCGAGATCCAAAAGCGCCCGATCGCTGCCGCGCGTGGGCCGCACGTTGCCTTCGAGGGTAGCCACGTGGCGCGTCGCTGCGCCGAGCTTCCAGGTACCCAGTTGTTTCGAAAACTCGCTCAGATCGGGTTCCAGCACGCGCGTCGGATCGGCGCAATCCCACGGTTCGAAATCGAGCGCGCCGGAATACAAACCGCTCGAACCCGTGACATCATGAAAGACGCTTGCGCGCCGGCCTTGCCGTGCAATTTCGAACGCGGCGGCGGCGCCCGCAATACCCGCACCGATGATCGCGATTCTCACGGTTCGCGGCTCCCAGAGCCAAATTCAGCCTGCAACGCGCTGAGCGATAGCGCCTCCTGCCGAGCCTGAGCGGCGCCTACCGCGGCACTTCGGCGCCGAGCGCTTTGAGTCAAAAACTCGAGCGCGAGCTGCTGTCCGACCTCGGGCGAGCGGCCCGTCGCATCGGCGACGATTCGACCGCAACGGAGCGCGCAACGCATGCCACCGCAGGCTCCCAAACCGAGCCGGGTGCGGCGCGCAACATCGCTCACGTCGTGCGCGAACTCGTGTTCGATCACGTAGCGGATCTCCGCTTCAGTCACCGGCTCGCAGCTGCACACCACCGCGGCCTCGCGCGGCTTCTCCAACATGCGCTCGAGCACGCGCAAACTGCGACCGCCGTGGCGATACTCGAGGCGCGTCGCAGTCACGGCTTCCATCCCCCCTTGCACGACGAGCTGCATCGGATCGACCTGCTCGTCACCACCCGGCAACGGCGAAACGTGCGAACGCTTGGCGGAGGTGTTGCCCAAGCGCGTCGCGATCACGTCCGTCATCTCTTCGGCAAACAGCCGGTAACTCGCCAATTTTCCGCCGATCATCGAGTACAGGCCGTCAGCGCCGTGCGCTCGGTGGTCGACCACTTGGTGTTCGCGCGAGAGCTCGTCTTCGTTGGGACCCCAGTCGTAGAGCGTTGGGCGCACTCCACCCCACGTACCGATCGCGCGCGCGCTGCGCACCGCGGGGAACACATGCTCGACGGCCTGGAACAAATAGCTCACCTCATCGCTCGTCGCGACAACGTGGTCCAGATCCCCGTAGTAGTCGTCATCCGTCGTCCCGAGCACGCTCATGTTTTGCCAAGGCAGCAGAAACACCTGCCGGCCGTCGATGGCGTGCGCGATGATCGCGTAGTTGGTGAGTCGTCGATCCAGAAAGACGTGAATGCCCTTGCCGGGTCGGATACGCGCGGCGTTGGGCTCAAGGCCTCCGAGCGAGGTCGTGATCGGCGCCCATGCGCCAGTGGCGTTGACCACCACGCGCGCGGTGCGTTGCCCTGTCTGGCCGGACGCGCGGTCGCGAAAGCGCACCCCGTACACGCTGCCGTCTTCGCGACGCAAGATCTCGGTCACCGTGCAATGCACGCGAATTTCAGCGCCGCGCTCGCGGGCGTCGACGGCATTGCCAATGCACAATCGAGCGCCATCGATGCCCCACTCATCGAAGGTGATGCCGCCCGCGGCGCCGCCCACGAGCCCCGGCTCGAGCTCGGCGATCTCGGCGGCGCTCAAACGCACGTGGTTCTTGCCGGCCTTGAGCGGCTGATACGCGTCATACAAGTCGAAGAACGCGTCGATGGCGGTCAGCATCACCTTCGACTTGACGGCATTGCTGCCAAACACCGGCATCAAAAACGGAATGCGAAACAGCAGGTGCGGTGCGATGCGCTGGATGTGACCGGAATCCAGGCACGAGCTCTGGGTGACCGCAGGATCGTAGGTCAAGTAGCGCGGCCCCCCGTGGATCATACCGCTCGAGTTGCCACTGGCACCGAAAGCAATGTCATTGCGTTCGAACAGCGCGACCTTGAGGCCCCGCAGCGCGGCGTCGCGAGCCACGCCCACGCCGTTGACCCCGCCGCCAATCACGATCACGTCGCAGTCGAGCGCGCGGCCGCTCGGATCGATGTCGAGGTCGCGCGCCATGCGTGGATCGATAGCGCCCAGAACGGTTCAGGTAAAGGGAGCACCGAACGCCGCAAAACTTGGCCCTGGGCGCCGCTCGGGACTAACCGAATCGCGTGCCGCGTATCCCTATCCTCTGTTTCTGCCTGCTCGTCGCAGGCACGCTCGCCCTGGGAAGCCCGCGGGCGGCGCGCGCAGAGGCCGAGGGCAGCGCCTACGCTGGTGGACGCGGACCGCGCGTCAAGCTCGACCGACTCACGCTGCCGCCCGACTGGATAGGCGCCAAAGCCTTCGAGACGCATTTACGCAGCACGCTCAAACGCGAGGTTCGCCGCGCGGATTGGGGCGCGGGCCCATCCAGCAAGATCAGTTACCGATTTGTCATCGAGCAGCTCGAGTTGCGCGAAGCGAACGGCGTGCTGCACATCACTTGCACCGCGCGTGGCCGCTTGCCCAAAGGCAAATCAGCCAAGAGCCACATCGTGTTCGGTGGCGACCCACACGAGCGCACCAAAGTCGTCCAGCACGTGCTCGACATCGTAGCGCGCGGCGTCGTCACGCGCTTGGCGGAGCTGGAACGCGCGCGACGCACGCCGTAAGCGGCTAACTACGGCCAAAGCGCCAAGCAACGCCGGCGAATGCGCGAGCGGCATACAGCGCGTTGATCGCGACGTATGGCACGAAGTATAGCTCGATTCGTCCGATCAGCGCCACGTACAACAGGTACGACGGATAGTGGATCACGAATTTTGCGCCGCTCTCGATGAACCCGACGAGACGTCGCAACAGAGATCGCGGGCGCGGATTCGCCGAACCGCTCGCTGGGGCAGGACCCGCCACTTCGGGACGCCGCACGAAAGTAGTCAGCGCAATCCCCGAGGCCAGCACGACTAACCCGAATAGGCCGAGCAGCAAAAAACGAGCGTCTTTCTGCTCCAAAAATAGCCGTACCGCGACCGCCGCGAGCAGACAGAACGCTTTCAGCTCGTCCATCAAGAAATCGAGCAAATGCCCGACGGGCGAAGCCGTGCCGCGCCAGCGAGCGAGCATGCCGTCGGCGCAATCGAGCACGTACGAGAGCTCGAACACCACGACGGAGGCGATCAGCCCCAGATGCCCCGGCCAAAGCAGCAGCAAAGCCACCGAGGCCAGCGCCACGAGCACGGCGGAGAGCGTGATCTGATTGGGCGTGATGCGCGTCCCTTCGATCGCGCTGACCAAGACGGCCGCAATTGGACGGCAAACGTAAGCGTTCCAAAACAAGTCGGGAACCTTGCGCGTCTTTCGGTAGACTTCGGTCGCACTCATCGAGATGTCCCCGCAGGCTACCGTGATCCCCAGCCAAACTCGACATGCACGTCGCTCCGCGTTGCTCCCGCTGCTCGTCATGTTGTCTGCGTGCAACGCGCCCGAACGCCACTCCGCGCCGCCACCGGCGACGGGGCCGGCTCAGCCGAGCGCGAACCAGCCCGTACCGATCGCCCTGCCCCCGCTCACCTCCGAGCCGCCGGCCAACGCGGCGCCTCCACCGATTTTCTCGGCCGCCCCCGTCGCCTCCCTCTCTGCCCCTGCCCCCCCTCTTCCGGCAACTGCCTCTGCGAGGGCTGCTCCGCTGCCGGTGCCACTGCTCCAGGAGCTTCCGAGCTCGTCGCCTCCCCACAGTGTGTCAGCTCATCACTACGTGATCGCGGCGATCGGCGACTCGCTCACCGACCCTCGCTCGCACGGCGGCGGCTACCTCGAGTACGTCAAGACGCGCTGTCCCACGCTCGAAGTCGACAACTTTGGCAAGGGCGCCACCATGGTCAACCAGATGCGCCGGAGCTTCGACGAGCAAGTCGCTTCGTCACCCAGAAGGTATACACATCTGGTCATTTTCGGCGGCGTCAACGACCTGTACAGTGATTTGACCGCGTTCCGCACGCCCGCCAAGATCGAGGCCGATCTCGGCTACATGTACGCATGGGGCAAAGCGCACGGGGTCAAAGTCGTCGCGCTCACCGTCGCGCCGTGGGGCGGCTTCAAACGCTATTTCAATCCCTCGCGTGCCGACGCCACGCGCGCTCTCAACGCGTGGATCCGCGAACAGCCCAAAGCCGGACATGTCGACTCTGTCATCGACGCCTACGCGCTCCTGTCTTGCGGCGACCCGGAAAGCCTGTGTGACCGCTACCTCAAGCCCTACAAGGACGGCATCCATTTCGGGCCGGAGGGCCATGAGCGGCTCGGAGAGGCACTCTATCGGGAGGCTTTTTCCGCCTGCGAATGACGGGCTTTGCCGGGCATTTCGCAGCGGTTTGCCGAAGGATACCGCGGCGCTTGGGAGCGCCCCATTTTTGCGCTATTGAAGCGCGCGATGGCGACGAGTGATTCGAACAAACCGGAAGAGAAGCGCGCGGCAAGCGAGCCCGCCCCCGTGAAAAAGGTCCGCCGACCGGTGGTCGAAGAGGAACCCACCCCAGTCGTCGGCGGTCGCTTCCTGGTCGCCGCCCTGATCATCGGTGCGCTCACCGTGATCCCGATGTCCGCGCTCGGAAACTTGTTCGAACCCGCCGAGCCGCCGCCCACGGACACTGGTTCTTGGCAAACCGGCGCCAAGGCGACCATCCGCCTCACGGTCGTCACCGCCGATGCCAACGCGCTCACCTGCGCTTCGACTCAAGAGTTCGAAGGCCGGCACTGCGCCATGAAGAGCGAAACTGAAGTGTGGCCGCGCGATCCAGCTGCACCGGTCGACGACAACAAAGCCAACATCATTCAGCCGTACCGCACCTGGCTGGACAACAAGCTGATCATGGTGTCGGGCGTTTGGTCTCACCCGTCCGTCGCCTATCGTTTGCACCAAGAGCCGCCGGGCAACGTGCAGTTCGACAAGCTCGCGCGCTTCGTGATCGAGTGCCAAGCGCACTTCCCCGGACAAATGGAAAAGCCCGTCTTGCGTTGGCAACCCGGGCAATCGTGGGGCACCGAGCAACCGACCATGGTCGCCGTCACGGACAGCTGCAAAGTGATCGAAGAACCGTCCGCGGCGTGCCCGTCCGGTCCGATCTGCGCCTTGATGAACGCTTTTCACTGAGCGCCATGACTGAAGCGGGAGCTCCGACGCGCCCCAAAGCATCGCTCGCGGTGCGCGCGCTATCGACTTGGTTCGGCTGCGGTGCGTCCAAGCTCGCCCCGGGAACCATGGGCTCGTTCGGCGCGATCCCGGTTCATCTCGGGTTGCGTTTGCTCCCGCTGCCGCTGCACTTGGCCGCCGTCGCCGGCATCACCGCGCTCGGGGTTTGGTCGGCAAACGAAATGTCCAAAGCCATGGGCGTCGAAGATCCGCAATGCGTCGTGATCGACGAAGTCGCGGGCACTTTGATCGCCATGAGCATGGTCCGCAATGGGCCGATCGGCGTGCAAGTGCTCGCGCTCGGCCTTTTCCGCCTGTTCGATATTTGGAAGCCCGGCGTGATCGACACGGTGCAAAACGCCAAACCTGAAGGCGTCGGCATCATGGCGGACGATGTGCTCGCGGGGCTCCTAGCGGGCGCGATCAGCTTCGCGGTCACGCGAGTCTGATCGTGACCACACCGCGCGATCGCCTCGAGAAATTCCTCGAGCGTTTGGACGCGATTTTCAAAGTCGAACCCGAGTTCTTCCCGCTCGAATCGAAGCTCGCCGGCGTGCCTAATCTCGCGTGCATGGTGTACCGCGACATCCCAGAAGTCGATCACATCACGGGCGTGACCTACGGCCTCTCGGAGGTCACGCACCCCAGCTGGCGTCTCGGCAAACCAGAACTCATCATCTCCGTTCAGTCCACGGACTTGGCGTGGCCGCTCGCCGTGGCCGAACTCGCCAACCAACTCCGCGGCGTTTGCCCGTTCGGCTACGGGGACGTGATCGATTTCGGCGGAAGGATTTCCGAAGAATCCGAGCTATCCGCCTTCTTCGTGTACACGCCTTCCATCCTCGCGCCCAACGCCGCGCTCCGCATCGACGTTGGAGCAGCGGAACCGGTAAACCTCGCGGGCATGCTGCCCATCTACGCGAGTGAGCGCGCGCTCCTCAGCGAGCTGGGTCTCCAGCAATTCTGCGAGCAACCAAACTTCGATCGCTACGACGTCCGGCGGTCAGCCGTCACGCACCCCTGAACGCCTCCGCTCACGCGCTCGAGGGAGCTGATTTTTTATTGATGGTCACGCGGCACTCGCGACCGTCCCAGCCTTCGGCGTCCTATCGCGACACTCAAGGCGTTTCCGGCGCGCCGCCCGCCCCTGCGGCGCCATCGCTCTGATCCGTGCCAGCATCACTTACCGGATGAAACGGCGTGGCTGAGGTAGACGCCGTGAGCCAGACCCAGAACTCGCTGCAAGTGTCGTTCTTGAGCACGATCAGGTCCTTGCTACGCTTGCGAATCAGGCATTGATTGCCCGCGCATGGGGCGACGGTCGAATCGCCATCGGGCGAAAACGACAGGGTCGGAGTGATCGTCGTTGGGTAACCCGAAAGCCCCACGTGGAACTTGAGAATGCGATTGGCAGGGAAGTGAGTGAAGGAAGGCGCTGGGCCTGGCACATCATCGGGTAGCTCACCACCATCCAGGTACGGCAGTTTCTGCGGGTCGACCGATGAATAGATCGTCCGGTCTTCGTTGATCCAACCGTCGACGACATCCACCGTTTCCTCATCCAGACTACAGCTGCTGGTACTCGAGCAACCCAAGCTCGCGGCCGCCAATCCAGCGACCATCAGCGAGAGCATCAAACGTTGAAGCGTGTTCATCGGTAATCCTTCACTCCCGGCCCGAGTAGCGTGCCGCACATAGTCTTGCAGCGGATGTCCTTGTCGCTGCAGGTGCACTTGTTTTGCTCCTTGAGCTTCAACTTTTCCACCATCTGCTCTTTGCTGAATCCGGCGATGCGTTCGACGCGTTCGAAGCCCCAGTTACCCTTGATCTGCTTGGGCGTGCGCGGATCGGTCGGCTTGTTGTCAGCCTCTGCGCAGCAGCGGAAACCGAGGAAGTAGTAATAAAAGCCTTCGTCGTGGGTATAGATCTTCGGCCGGCACTGGTTGCGCACGCCTTTGTACCAGGGCCCGCCGGAGTGCACGCTGTCGAATTTTCCGCGAAAATCATCGGAATAGGTCTCGCTGGAGACGACTTCGTCGGTGTTGCCGGGAAGGTCCGCGACCCCGTAGGCGCTGATGCACTCGGGTTGGCTGCCGTTGCGCACGCCCTTCCACAAGCGAGCTAGCTCCTCCGGGTCGCGCGCGGCGACCTTCTTCATGTTCGGGCTGTCCCACTCCACGTCACCCAAGCACTTGTTGGTGTCGCGCACGTAGCCGTACGGGAACGGCAACATCTTGGGCCCTTCACAGGCCAAGGTCCACTCCGTCTCCGTACACATGCGCTTGCCGACGGCCGCGCACTTGACCTCGGCCTGATGAAAACGATTCATCACTTCCGGACGCGCGCCCTGCTCGTTCGGCCAAGTGTACGTGTCCATGCAGTACCGCTTGTGCACCTTCTCGCCCTTGCAAATCGACTTGGGCTCGAACTCTTCACACACGGTTTTCTTGTTGGATTTGTCGTACCAACTCTTTTTGCACTCGTAGTCCACGTCAGTGCAGTAGTCACCATCGACGAGCTGCATTCCGGCGGGACACGCCCTGGGGCCTTCTTTGGCCGCTTCCTGTTTCGCCTCGCTGACGGGCTCTTTCGGTGCGTCCTTCGCGGTACTCTTGTCCGCGTGGCGCTCGGATGTCGGCGCGGTTTCACGCTTCGGTGCGGTTTCCGCCTTGTGTGTCGCGTCAGCCGGCAATGCGTCGGGAGCGCGCGGCGCGGGCTCGCGATCGATTGACGGAGCCTGCTTCGAGCCCGCACAACTGACCAGAAAGACCATCAATAGCAGGGGGAATCGCATCGACGGGGAAGGTAGTGCGTGAGCCTACACAGCGCAATCGGAAGGGCTCACTGACCGACCGAGACCCTTTGCGACATCCGAGTTCGCGCGCGCAAACAGCGCCTCTGCAAGCAAGACGAACCGCTTCGCTTCGGCTACACTTTTTGGCGCATGCTCAGGCGCGCGGGACTCATCGGCGACATCCACTGCGAAGTCGTACGACTCAAACGCGTGTTCGAGCATTTCCGAAGCCTGAAGGTCGACCACGTGCTCGCCGTCGGCGACATTGCGGACGGCCCGGGTGACATCACCGAGGCGTGCTCGCTCCTGCAAACCGAAGGTGCATGGGTCGTCGCCGGCAATCACGACCGTTGGCTACTCGCTGGCGAAATGCGAGATCTGCCGGACGCTACTCGGCTCGAAACGGTCACCCCCGAAGCGCGCGGCTACCTCGACGCCCTGCCCAAAACGCGCTTGCTCGAGAGCCCACGCGGCCCGGTCATGCTCTGTCACGGCCTGGGTGAAGACGACATGGCGAGTGTTCGCCCAGACGATGATTGCGAAGCCCTGCGCGGCAACACAGCGTTTCTCAAGCTGCTCGCAGCCCGACCCGCCCGCTTCATCATCAACGGCCACTCACATCGCCCGATGGTCCGCACCATCGACGGGCTCACGATCTTGAACGCGGGCACCCTGCACCCCAAGCACCGCCCCGTGTGCGCCGTCGCCGACTTCGAAAAAGGCGAAGTCCAGATCTACGATTTGCGCTCGAACGCAGTCACCCCCGCGGAATGCTGGTCATTGGAGCGCGGTTCGCGGCCCTTCCAATCACTCGCGGAGTAGCGGCGCGCAGAGGGCTCTGCGGTGGCCGAGCTGAGGGGGGAACAGCCCGTGCTCGGAGGTGCATTGCCGGACCGAGATCGCCCCCTAAACAAGCAAAGCGCGTAGAAACGCGCTTTGCCTTTCGAACCGTCGAGTCGACGATCACTCCGCGTCGGACGCGGCCAACGACGGGGCTTTGCGGTCGAGGGGGTAGCGGGCGCGTTGTTCGGTGGCGATCTTGATGATGCCCACCGCGTCGAGCGCGACGATCACGTAGTAGGTCGGATCGATTTCGAACCAGCGCGCAGCAAAGCGCGGGCTCATCGAGAACTCGTGGTGGTTGTTTTGGAACAGCTCGCCCAAGGTCACGAAATCCCAAGGTAGCGTGTTGCGCGATACGTCGACGCTCTTGAAGTTGCGATAGCCGTACTTGTGACCCGCCCAGTTGACGATCGCGCCATGGATCGGGCCCATGATGAAGTGAGCCGGCAAGAGCAGGTACCACCAAACCGAAGGCGCAAACGCGACGTACACGGAGGTGTATGCGGCGCCCCACAGCACGCGCATGAACCAGTTCTGCCCGAGGCGATCGAGCGCCGGCCAATCTGGCAGGCCGCCGTCGAAACGCGGCTCGGGCTCTTCACGGCGATACGCGAACGCGTCGTAGCGATGCTTGGTCGCCACCATCATCGTGAACACGTTCTTGTAGAACAGCGGCGAGTGCGGATCTTTCTCAGTGTCGCTGTAGGCGTGGTGCATGCGGTGCAAAATCCCGTAGCCGCGCGCGTTCAAGTAGCTCGAACCCTGGGTCAGGTAGGTGAGCAGGTGGAAGAAGCGCTCCCAACCCTTGGACATCGTAAATTGACGGTGTGCGCCGAAACGGTGCAAAAAGAACGTCTGGCAAAAAACCGACAGTTGCCAATGCAGGATGAAGAACGCGATCAGAATGTACATGGCGAGTGTGGAAGCTAGCGTGGGTCGCCCGGTTTCGGAGTCATGCTTCCGTCATTTGCCGTCATGATTTGCCTCGCATTTCCCAATATTTGCGGGTTTCGCCCACAACGCAACGCGGCACCGAGCAGTGCGCCCGCGCGGCGAAAGCCGCCCGACCAGAAAGGGCGAGAGATGCGTGCAGCGCTTGCCCACGCGCCTCGAAATGACTAGGGTTCCGCTCCCCTTTTGGCCGATTCAAGCAAAAATCCACTGGTTGGGCTGATCATGGGCTCGCAGAGCGACTGGGAAACCCTGTCGCATGCCGCCGAGACCTTGACCGAGCTCGGCGTGCCGTTCGAGGCACGCGTCGTTTCAGCGCACCGCACGCCTGATCTGATGTTCGAGTACGCGGGCAGCGCAGAGAGCCGCGGGCTCGAGCTAATCATCGCCGGAGCGGGCGGCGCTGCGCACTTGCCTGGCATGGTAGCGTCGAAGACGACCCTGCCCGTGCTCGGCGTACCCGTACAGAGCAAGGCGCTCAACGGCTTGGATTCGCTGCTCTCGATCGTGCAAATGCCCGCGGGCATTCCGGTCGCGACGTTGGCGATCGGAAAGGCCGGCGCAATCAACGCCGCGATTTTGGCCGCATCCATCCTCGCGGCCCACCACCCGGCGATTCGCGACGCCGTGAAGCGCTATCGCGCCGCGCACACGCAAAGTGTCCTCGACAACCCCGACCCTCGACGCTGACTCTGCCTCCGACGTGAACCCGCGCATCGGCGTATTGGGAGCGGGCCAGCTCGGGCGAATGCTCGCGCTCGCCGGCGTTCCGCTCGGCTATCGCTTCGTCTTCGTCGATCCGAGCCCGAATGCACCTGCGGCGACGGTTGGCGAGCAAATCACCTGCGGATACCAAGATCCGCTCGGTGTCGCTGCGCTCAGTGAGTGCCAAGTGGTCACCTACGAGTTCGAAAGCGTCCCGGTCGAAGCCGCGGAAGCGCTCGCGCAGCGCGTGCCGGTTTTTCCGCCGCCGTTCGCGTTGCGCGTGGCGCAGGATCGCTTCGAGGAGAAGACCTGCTTTCGCTTTCTGGGCATCGGCACCGCGCCGTTCGAAGCGGTCAGCAGTCTCGAAGATCTCGAGCGCGCAGTCGAAGCCCTCGGCCTCCCCGCGGTGCTGAAGACGCGCCGACTCGGCTACGACGGCAAGGGTCAATTCGTGCTCAAACACGTCGAGGACATCGAGGTGGCGTGGAGCGCGGTCGGACAAGCGCCGTCGATCTTGGAAGGCTTCGTGAATTTCTCGCGCGAATTGAGCCTGATCGCCGTGCGCGGTCGCGACGGCCAATGTGCGTTCTACCCGCTGGTCGAAAATCATCACCGGCAAGGCATTCTCCGTAAGACCCTCGCTCCGGCCCCCGCGCTCACGGTCGACCTGCAAGGCACTGCCGAAACTTACGCGATCCGCGTGCTCGAGCACTTGGACTACGTGGGCGTGCTCGCGCTCGAATTCTTCGAGTCCGACGGCATGCTCGTGATCAACGAGATCGCCCCGCGCGTGCACAACTCCGGCCACTATTCGATCGAAGGCTCACGCACGAGCCAGTTCGAGAATCATTTGCGAGCCATTCTGGGCCTACCCCTCGGTGACGTCTTCGGGCCATCGTACAGTTGCATGCTCAACCTGGTCGGCACGCTGCCCGAGCGTGAAGCGGTGCTCGCGGTCGAGGACGCACACCTGCACCTGTACGGAAAATCCGCGCGCCCGGGCCGTAAGGTCGGGCACATCACCGTACGCGCCGAGAGTGAAGCCAAGCTTGCCGAACGGATCGCCCAGCTAGAGAAAATCCCGGGCGTGTGCGACGCGACGTAAAATCTCGCTCGCGAGCTCAGAGGCGCGCCGCGTCTTCCAGAATCCGGCGCATCTCATCGTCGTCGTCGCTGCGGTAGTAGCCGCGAATCACCAACGAGCGGTCGACGAGCACGAGGTGCGAACCGTGAATGATGCCGCCATTTTCAGCGGCAGGGTCGGCTTTGCCGTCGAGCGCCAGCTTGAAGCCGTCAACGACCGTGCGTTGCATGACCTGCAAATCCCCGGTTAGAAACGACCAATTTTTCGTGTCTGCTTCGAAGCGTTGCGCGTACGCGAGGAGCACCGGCGGGGTGTCGTGCTCTGGGTCGACACTGAAGCTCACCAGCTCGAGCGCAACCTGCTTCTGTGTGGCCGCGATCTGGAGCGCGCGCATGCGGCGCGTGATCCGCGGACAAATTGTCGGACAGTGCGTGAAGAAGAAATCCGCGACCCACACCTTTCCGCGCAGCGCCTCGGCGCTCACGCTCTGAGCGCGCTGGTCGAGCAGTGAGAAATTGCCGAGGTGCCCGAGCTCCGGCAGCGGCTCGGCCTTTTTCCTACAGCCCACCCCAACCACCGAAAGCACGAGCAAGAGCACACACGCCGCGCGAACTGATCGGGCCCGCGAGCCCGAGGCAAGAGGCGAGGCAAGAGGCAAGGCAAGAGTAAGAAGCTTCACAAGACGCACCATCAGACAACGCCTTCTATAACCGTGCGGGCACGCGCCAGAGCTGCCAATCGCGCGCCCTCCGGTTTTTCTAGATTTTCGGGCTTTCGGCTGTCATTCTGGCTGGTTGCCAGCGCCGCCCCTTTCCGCGCCTGCCCGGAAGCTTGCGCGCGGGGGTCGAATGGGTGTAGGGAGTCGCCTCACACGGGCTCTCGAGCCCAGAAAGAGGACCCCATGCGCTGGTTCCGAAAAATGCTGAACCGCCTTCGCTTCCCCATCCCAACCGCCAGCTTCGGCTGATGGCCGCGTCCCGCCGCGCGGGACTGCTTTACCATTGGGGTCGAGACTTCCGCGTCCAGCGCGTCGAGATCGACCCCCCTTCCGAGTTACCGCGAGCCGAGGGCCCGCGGTTGTCTCCCGCGTGCCAAGGCAGTGCTACTATAATCTGCGTGTCGCGTCGCGTTTCCCTGCCAGTCACCGATCCCTCCGCCCAGCGCCCGAGGTCGACGATCGACGCCGTTCGAGCGCGGCTGGGCGGGCGCGCGCGTACCGATTTGCAAGCAGGCCGGGTAGTCTGCTTTTTGGACACTGGCGCAACCGGCGTCGTTCTTTACGGCCAGGGCGATGAAGTGCACGTGTTCTCCAATGCCGGTTGGGTTCGCCGCACCACGGCCGACGCGCTGATCCATGTCGATGAACCCGGTGCTGAATTGCGCACGGTCGCCAACGACGTGCGCGTGTTTGCCGCTCTCGAAGAGGGTCATCGCGTGCGCTTCCAAGATCTTTCCGGCGTCGCGCAGGGCACCTTGATTGAAAAGTGCCGCTATGGCGCCGTCGTTCGCCGTGACGATGCGGCCATCATGGGCGTGGGCTTCCGCCGCATCTGGCCGCTCCCCGACCCCTCGGACACGCCCAGCTGAGCGCCGCATGTCCGAGTCGGAAAGCGAACGCCTCACCCGAGTCGGCCTGTGCACCCTCTGTCGCCACGCCCGCGCCATTCGCTCCGCTAAAGACAGCGAATTCTGGCTCTGCCAACGCAGCCAATTCGATCCCCGCTTCGTGAAGTACCCAGCCCTCCCCCGCCGCACCTGCGTGGGCTTCGAAGCGCTCGAACTCACTGCTCCGTAATTCCTTTGGGGCTGCCTCGAAGCAGCTCTCATGCACCAGTGCGGATCGGCGCCAGGTCTCGCGTGGCGACCGCCCAGGTCGGCGATCGTCCGCGGACTCGCAGTTCGAATTCGAACTGCGAGTCGCGCATCGAAAGGTCCATGGCTCGAGCAAACCTCCGGTTCGAATTCGAACTGGGTTCTGCGCTTCGGACAGGGATCCGCGCGCGCCACCGCCCCTCCCGCGGCCCTTCGTCTTCGACGCTCAATTTTTTCTACGCAAGCGGTCGTTCAATACTGTGCGCCAGGCGTCGATGCGGCTGAGCGCGTTGGCGGACCAGGGAAAGCGAGCGAGACGGCCGAGGAGGTGCGGGGTGTGGTCGCCGGCGCGCGTGCGCTGACCGAAGACTTCGGCCGCGGCTTCGATCGAGTCGAGGGCGCCGTCGGCGTTGCCCTCGACGATTTCGAGCCAGGCGCGCGTGAGTAGGAAGTGCTGACGCGCTTCTGCCTCTTCCACCACCATGCGGCTCGATTCTTCGAGCAAGGTACGGGCTTTGCCCGGTTGGTGTCGTACGAGCGCGATTTGCGCGAGCAGCAGCTTGGTCTCGATCACGCCCCAGGGATCGCTCATGCGCGCGAACAGTTGCGCGGCGCGATCCGTGTGCAGATCGGCCATATCGAGATCGTCGGTGTCGAGGCCGATCATCGCGAGCAGACGATCGCAAGCCGCTTGGCCGCGCGGGGTGCGCAGGGTTTCGAACGTGGACAGCGCGTCGAGCGCGCCGATCTCGGCGCTGTGAAAGTTCATCAAGCGGTGCTCGACGTGCGCGATCGAAACGTCGGCCTGCGCCGTGCCGAGGCGATAACCGGCGCGCTCGAACTCCGCGCGAGCTTCTTGTGCCAAGCGGCGCGACCGCTCGGTCGCCCCCTCCGAGTGCTCGATCCACGACAAGAGCAAGAGGCACTGACCGCGACCGAGCGCCTGCCCAAGCGTCGCAAAGTTTCGCTCGCCGCGCGTGATCGTGCTGCGCGCTTCCTCATAGCTGCCGAGCAAGTACTGAATTTCGCCGGCAACGGCTTCGCATTGCGCTTGACCGAGGGCGTTGTTCTGCTCGACGAACATCTGGTGCGCGCGCTGGGTCAGCTCGAGGCCTTCGGCCGAGCTGCCCTGGTCGCTGGCGAGATGACCTTGTAGGCGCAAGCTGTGCGCGATGTTCTCGGGATCACCGAGCTCCTCGAAACGAGTGCGCGCCAGCTCGGCGAAGGTCATCGCTTCGGCAATGCGGCCCGCGTGGCGCAGCGCTTCGGCTTGCCAGCGATTCTTCAGCGCGAGGGTGCGTCCGGTGAGTTTGCCCTTGAGGAGCTCGAGATCCGCGAGCGTTGCGACGGGCTCGCGCGCACCGTTCCAGCTCTGTTGCAGGAAGTCGAACAAGAGCAGCGCGGCGGTGTCGGCGTCATCGGCTTGCAGCAGATTGACGACGCGCTGGCGAATCACGCGCCGGCTATTGGCGAGCGGGTGCTGCGTGAGTGCAGCCGCAGACGCGCGGTAAAAACGCTCTTTGTCGTTGCGCGCGGTCAGCGTGAGGAGCAGGTGCTCCTGCAAAAGCTCGTGCGGCCACGCATAGCGACCCGGACCACGAGGCACCAAGATTTCAGCCGTTTGCAGGCTCAAAATCGCAGCCTCGGCGGGCAGCGACAATGCCGTGAGCAAGGCCGAAAGCACGTTTTTGCGGATGTCACCGCCGAGCGTCGCGGCGGCATACGCGGCCACGCGATGCGACTCGGGCATCGCCGCGACGCGGCTGTCCCAGAGTTCCGCCGTGGTCTGCGGGCGCATCGCCAGCACTTCCGGCGGCACGCGATAAACGCCGTTCTGGAACTCCATATTGCCAGCGAGCGCCCAGGCATGGAGTTGTTGCAACGCAAACAACGGATTGCCGCGGCTGCGGCGCGCGGCTTCCTTCACGGCGGCATCGTCGAGTGGCAATGATTCGCGCAGCAGCGTGGCCGTTGTGTCGGCGGGCAGCGGCTCGATGTCGATGATCTTGCCGTTCATGATGTCGCGCAGCTCACGCAAGCGCGTGGCCGTGGCGGTGCCCATCACTACGTCTTCGAGTCGCACCGTGGCTACCATCACGATCCGCTGATCGGGTTCGTCAGTGTGGATCTTGAGCAGACCTTCGATCGTCGCGGGGCTAGCGTTGTGAATGTCGTCGAGCCAAAACAAGAGCGGACGGCCATTGGCGATCTTGCGCAGCGTGTAGCGCGTGACCATGCGCCGCGTTTCCAACGTATCGAGCGTGAAGCGCACGCCGCTGGGCCCAACCGGTGCATCCGCACCCATCGGCCTGAGCCATTCACCGGCGCCTGCGACCCAAGCGCGTCCGTTCTTGTCGTCGCGGCGAACCTTCCAGCGTTCGAGCAACGAGCGCTCGATCGGATCACGCTCGACGCGTTCGAAGTTGTAGTAGTGCAGCACCGCGCCGAGCATGCCGTCGAGCGAGCCGCGGATCTTTCGGTAGCGCGCGCGCAGCGGCACCATCGTGCCCTCTTCGTGCACGACCTCACTCAGCCACTCGGCGATGCGGCTCTTGCCGCAACCTGCGGGTCCGACCAACATCACCAAACGGTGCGGCGCGCCGACACCGTCGATTACGTCGTCGCACACTTCGCGCAAACTGTTGCGCACGTCTTCGCGGCCGACCAACGGGCTCGGGCGAATGCTGAGCAGGCCCGGCGCGCGCTCGGGTGCAGGTGACAGATCCGGATTCGGCCCGCGCGCACCAGTGCGGCGCGTGGGCGCGGCAGTCTTGGCCGTCGAGGAGCGCAGATCCACCGGCATGCGGTACTCGGCGGCCTCGGCCTTCGGACGCCACTTGCCCCACTCGGCGCGAGCTTCGGCGGCAAACTCCCAGCGATCCCAGGGGCGCTTGGACAACAGGCGCGTGATGAACGCGATCGTGCCCTCCGGCGCGTCAATCACCGGCTTGAGCGAGGGCGGTTGCTCGAACGCGTGCACGCGGAGCAACTCTTTGGACTCACCGGAGAACGGCGCGCGGCCTGCAAACAGCCGATACAAAATGCAACCGAGCGAATACAAATCGGTCGCACCGCACACGTGGTGCATCTCGTGCTGGATCTGCTCGGGGGCCATGTAGCCCGGAGTGCCGGCGCCTGCGTGCGGCGCGAATTCCATCGGCTTGTTGCCGTCGAGGCGCTGATCGAGCGCATCCTGACGCAGCCAGGCCAAACCAAAATCCAGCACGTGAACTTGCGGCGGCTGATCGTCGATCGCCTCCACGAGCACGTTGGAAGGCTTGAGATCACCGTGAATGATGCCGCGCGCATGAGCGTGCGAAAGCGCCGACAAGATCTGATCGACGATCGTCCAGATCAGCGGGAAATTGAGGCGCGTGTGCACCAGCTCGTGCAACGAAACGCCAGACACGAGATCCATCGCCAAGAATGGCGAGCCGTCGCGCAATTGGCCGAAATCGCGGGCTTGTACGATGTTCGGATGGGCCAAGGCGGCGAGCGCACGCGCCTCCTTGTAGAACCACATCACGTACTCGCCCTGCAGGTTGCCCGTGGGCGGGATCACCCGCTTGATGGCCACGAACTGACCGTTCGATTGGTCGCGGCAGCGGTACACGATGCCCATGCCGCCTTCGCCCAAAATGCCGAGCACCTCGTAACGGTTGGCGATCACATGGCCCGGCAGAACCGGGATCGAGCCTTGGGGCTTGGGCGGCTCTTCCGCAACATGTGCAGCGGATGGAATACTGGGCGGCGCGCTGTCCGGTTCGATCGGGACGGCGGGAATGATCTCGTGATCGCGCACGAGATCGGGGTCGGTTTTGGGCGCGGCTGGTGGCACGGGGTCGGCGGGGCGGTCGTTACTCAGCTCACTGAATACATCAGCGGCAGATACCGGATCGAATTCCGGGTGAGCTGCTCCCGGCACGCTCGCGCTACGGCGCTCCGAGCCCTCCGATCTGTCGGGATCAGTCGGGGTTTTCGCTTGGCTCGGCTTTGCCATCGCACGGCGCGCAGTTTAACTAGTCGTACGTATGCGTCGAGTGATTGCGGCGGGATCGCTTCCAGTTTATTTGTAATTCTATAAAGACGAGTAATTTCAACGAATTGCAAGACTGTGGCGCGGGCCAAAACGGGGCGGTAGGCTGCGCCGCATGCCGAACCCCGCAACGCTTCGTGATCCTTCCTTAACTGAACGTGACCCTGAAATCGCTCGCCTGATTCGTGAAGAGGAGGTCAGGGAAACGGTCAAGCTGCGGCTGATCCCGAGCGAGAACTACGTATCGCGTGCCGTGCTCGAAGCAACCGGCTCGATCCTCACCAACAAGTACAGCGAGGGTTACGCCGGCAAGCGGTACTACGAGGGTCAACAGATCATCGATCAGGTGGAGAACCTGGCGGTCTCGCGTCTGAAGGCGCTGTTCGGCGTCGATCACGTGAACGTGCAGCCGTACAGCGGCAGCCCGGCGAACCTCTCCGTTTATCTCGCGTTTTGTCAACCGCACGACACGATCATGGGCCTCGGCTTACCCTCGGGCGGCCATCTGACGCACGGCTCGGGCGTCAGCATCACGGGCAAGTACTTCAAGAGCGTTAGCTACAATGTGCGTGAGAGCGATCAGCTGATCGACTTTTCCGAGGTGCGCAAGCTCGCCCTCGAGCACAAGCCGAAGATCCTTTGGTGCGGGACCACCGCTTACCCGCGTCAGCTGGACTTCGCGAAGTTCCGCGAGATCGCTGACGAAGTTGGCGCGAAGTTGTGCGCGGACATCGCTCACATTTCCGGGCTCGTCGTGGGTGGCGCGCATCCTTCCCCCGCGGGTATCGCCGATGTCATCACGAGCACCACGCACAAGACGCTGCGCGGGCCGCGCGGGGGCATCGTGATGTGCAAGCAAGAGTTCGCGAAGGACATCGACCGCGCCGTGTTCCCCGGCCTGCAAGGTGGCCCGCACAATCATACCACTGCAGGCATCGCGGTCGCCGCGAAGGAAGCTGCGACCCCGGAGTTCAAAGCCTACGCGCACGCGGTGGTTGCCAACGCCAAGACGCTCGCTGAAGGCTTGCTCAGCAAAGGCTTTTCGCTCGTGACGGGTGGCACGGACAACCACCTGATCTTGATCGATCTGCGCAGCAAGAACGTGACCGGCAAGGTCGCAGCGCAGGCGCTCGATCGCGCGGGCATCGTCGGCAACTACAATTCGATCCCTTTGATCCGCGCAAGCCCTTCGATCCCTCCGGCTTCCGTATCGGCACGCCCGCCATCACCTCGCGCGGCATGGGCAAAGACGAAATGCTCAAGCTCGCGGACTTCATGAGCCAAGTCGTTGCCGCCCCCGACGACAGCAAAGTGATCGAAAGTGTCGCCGCGCAAGTCAAAGAGATGTGCCTGGGCTTCCCGCCGCCCGGCATCCCAGTCTGAGCGCTGCCTGCACTTCGAACGCCGCTGTTCGTCAATGCGTACGACCAGCGGCGTTCTTGCGCGGTGAGGCCCAGTTCGTTGCCCAGCCGCGGTTCGAATTCGAACTGCAGTTCGCTCACACGCCCGCTTTCGCGCGTGGGACCAGCGCGAATTCTGGCTCGGCGGCGTTCCGAGCGCTCCGCGAAGTCCCCAGGCAAATCTCGGGCCTCCAGGGTGTGCGCGCGAAGCTCACATTTTGGAGAAGTGACTCGTCATTGCGGGGAGTGCATTTTGCTGGGGAGTGTTAAAACCGGGGCATGTCGCAGAGCGGAAATACCAGGCACGTCGCGTCGGACAAGCTGATGGAGCGCGCTGAGCGCTTGATGCCGGGCGGGGTGAATAGTCCGGTGCGCGCGTTCCGCGCGGTCGGCGGGCATCCGTTGTTCATTGCTCGGGCGTTGGGCGCGCGCGTGTTCGATGCCGACGACAACGCTTACATCGACTACATCGGGTCGTGGGGTCCGGCGATCCTCGGTCATGCACATCCGAAGGTCGTGCAGAGCGTGGCGGAGACTGCGGCCAAAGGGTTGTCGTTTGGTGCGCCGACCGAGGGCGAGGTGCGCTTCGCGGAAGCGGTGATGGAGCGCTATCCGAGCATCCAAATGCTGCGCTGTGTGTCGAGCGGCACCGAGGCAACGATGAGCGCGTTGCGCGTCGCGCGTGGCTTCACGGGTCGCGACGTGATCGTGAAGTTCGATGGCGCTTATCACGGCCACTCGGACTCGTTGTTGGTCAAGGCCGGTAGCGGCGCGGCCACGTTCGGCAATCCCGATTCGGCTGGTGTGCCCGCGGCGATCGTCGAAAACACGGTGACGCTCGCTTACAACGACAACGCCGGCCTGAACGACTTGTTCGCGCGTGAGGGCGCGCGCATCGCGGCCGTCATCGTCGAGCCGGTGGCGGGCAACATGGGCCTCGTGCCCCCCCAGCCCCACTTTCTAGAGACGATTTTGGAGCTGTGCGCGCGGAACGGCGCGCTCTCCATCTTCGACGAGGTGATGACCGGCTGTCGCGTCGCACGCGGCGGCGCGCAGGGCCTGTTCGGGATGACGCCGGACCTGACTTGCCTGGGCAAGATCGTCGGCGGCGGTCTGCCCCTCGCGGTGTACGGCGGGCGCGCGGAGGTGATGCGACGCATGCGCCACTCGGTCCCGTATACCAAGCCGGTACGCTGAGCGGCAATCCGCTGGCCGTGAATGCGGGCTTGAACACCCTCGCGGAGCTGGACAACAATGCTTACCAACGCCTGGAGGAGCTCGGCTCGCGCCTGCAAACGGGCCTCGAGCGCGCGCTACGCGAAACCGATACCCCCGGCGTGGTGCAGCGCGTGGGCTCGATGCTGACGCTGTTTTTCCATCGCGGGCCGGTGCGTTCCTGGCTCGATGCGGCCGCTTCAGACACCAAGCGCTTCGGTGCTTGGCACCGCGGCCTGGTCACGCGCGGAGTCTATTGGCCGCCGTCCCAGTTCGAAGCGGCGTTCATCTCGCTCGCGCACAACGAGCAAGACATCGATCAGACGGTCGAAGCCGCGCTGGCCGCACTGGCCGAGACTCGTTAATCCCGATTGCACCAATCCGAGTTACGCGGCGCGTCGTCCCGGTTTTGGCGACAAAGGCTGATTTTTGTTTGCGTTTAGCCTGGGATCTCGTAGCTGTCCGCGCGTACTTCCCGAGGAGTCCCCACTGTGAGCCAGAAGAAACAAAAAGTCGCGATCTTGACTGCGGGCGGCCTTGCGCCGTGCCTTTCGTCTGCCGTCGGCAGCTTGATTCAACGTTACTCGGAGCTCGCGCCGGAGCTCGAGATCATCGGTTACTTGGGCGGCTATAAGGGCCTGCTCCTCGGTTCGAGCGTCGCGGTCACCCCCGAGGTGCGCGCTGGCGCGGGCGTGCTGCACAAGCACGGCGGTAGCCCAATCGGCAACAGCCGCGTCAAGCTCACCAACGTGAAGGATTGCGTGAAGCGCGGCCTCGTCAAAGAGGGCGAGAATCCGCTCGAGGTCGCCGCCAAGCAGCTCTCGAAGGACGGCGTCACGATCTTGCACACCGTCGGCGGCGACGACACCAACACCACCGCCGCGGACTTGGCGGCGTTCCTCAAGAAGCACGACTACGACCTCACGGTCGTCGGCCTGCCCAAGACGATCGACAACGACGTGTTTCCGATCCGCCAATCGCTCGGTGCCTGGACTGCGGCCGAGCAGGGCGCGATCTACTTCGAGAACATCGTCAACGAGCACTCGGCCAACCCGCGCATGCTGATCGTGCACGAGGTCATGGGCCGCAACTGTGGCTGGCTCACGGCGTACACCGCCAAGGTCTACCGTCAGCGCCTCAATCACCCGGACTTTTTGCCCGGCTTCAACTTGGCCCGCGCCCACAAGGACGTCGACGCGGTGTACATCCCCGAGCTCGACTTCGACCTCGAGGGCGAAGCCAAGCGCCTGAGCAAGGTAATGGACGAGCAAGACTGCGTGAACCTGTTCGTCTCCGAAGGCGCCTGCGTGAACGAGATCGTGAAAGAGATGACTGCGAAGGGTGAGGAAGTGCCGCGCGATGCGTTCGGTCACTACAAGCTCGACGCGGTGAACGTCGGTCAGTGGTTCAGCAAGCAGTTCGCTAAGCTGCTCGGCGCCGAGAAGACCCTCGTGCAAAAGTCCGGCTACTTCGCGCGCGCCGCAGCCGCGAACATCGACGACCAACGCTTGATCCAGAGCATGGTCGACCACGCGGTCGAATGCGCGCTGCGCGGTGAGTCGGGCGTGATCGGCCATGACGAGAACCAGGGTGGCCGCTTGCGCGCCATCGAGTTCCCGCGCATCGCCGGTGGCAAGCCGTTCAACGTGAACGAGCCGTGGTTCGACGAAATGCTGGCCGAGATCAAGCAGCCCAAGGGTCGCGCGATCGCGGTGGATCATCACCACGGTGAAGAGATCCCGTCGATCCCGCCGCCCGCGGTCTGAGCAGCTACAAACGCACATCGCGCGCCTCGGTCGTTTTGAGCGACCCGGGCGCGCGATGCATTTTGTGGCTTGGTTTTGCGGTCGAGAGACGATTGGCTCGCGTCCCTCGACCGGCTCCGCTCTCGGCTCAGACCCGCGGAGCGCGCACCGAGCGACGGCGGTGCAGCGCGAGACCGAGGGCGAACAGCGCGCCGACCCAAGCCGTCTTCGTCGAGCTCGAATCCGTGTCGCCACCGACGCGGCAACCACAACCTTTGGCTGCCGTGTCCGGCGCATTGCGACCCACGCCATTGGAGTTGTTACCGGTACCCGCAGTGCCGTTGGACGCGCCGCCGAAGTTGATCATGCCGTTACCGCTGAAACTGAAGTTGCCGTCCGCGCCGCTGCCGTCAGTTCCGGCCGTGCCCGTGCTCGGCATCGGCGCGGAGCACTTGCCGTCCTTGCAGGTGCCGTTGCCCGGGCAAGCCACGTTTGCGCACTTGTCGGTGCAAACGCCGTCGACGCAGGCAGAGCCAGACTCACACGTTACGGTGGCGCACTTTTCGTCGACACAGCGTCCATCAGCGCCGCACTTCAGGCCGGCCTCGCAGCCTCGACAATCACACTTGGAGAGGCAGAGCCCATTCTCGCACACGCGCTCAGTGGGGCAGGTCACGCCGTCACAAGGGTCGACGCACACGCCGAGCTGGCATTGTTGCAAGTACGGGCACTTCACGCCGTCACAAGGGTCGACGCATTTGCCGCCGCGGCAGGCCGTGCCCGGCATGCAGCTGATGCCAGCGCAAACCGGATCTGCGCAGTGCCCCGCGTCGTCACAGGTCAAGCCGATCGGACACGGGAACTCACCATTGGAGCACGTGCCCACGCACTGACCCTGGAAGCAGATCGGCTTATCACCGGTGCACAAGCCGTCGCCGTTGTCGACCACGCCGTCACAATCGTTGTCGACGTTATCGCAAACCTCGGGCGACTTTTGGATCACCGGGCGGCAAATCGGCATCTCGCCTTCAGCCGCGCAGTCCGTACGACCAACCGAGCACGCGCCCTGCTGACCGGTGTTGCACGACTCATTACCGCCCGCGCAGGTCAAACCCGAGACGTAGAAGACGAAGTCGTTGAAGTCGCCATCGGCGCCCGCCTTGCCGTCATCACCGGTCTTCCAATCCTTGGCGGACATCGGCAAGTCTTCGAACGCCATGTAGAAGCCGCCCGGATCGACCGTCGAGTGATAAATCAGCGTGGTGACCCAGGGCGTGCCGCTCGCATTGCGCTGGTTGTGCTCGTACATCGAGTACTTGTTCTGCGGGCACTTCTGCGGATCACCAATCAGCGCAAAACCGACGTAGCCACCCTTGTAATTCGGGTCCTTGGAGATATCGCCGGACGGAAAGGTGACGATCTTCCAGCGCTCGACGGAGAGGTTGTACGGATGGCGGTTATCCCACGCGAGCGGGCAGAAGCCGTCTTGCTTGATCGTGGGCGGCATCTCTTCACCGTTGGTGCACGTCAGCAAGACGTTGGGCTTTCCCTTCATGAAGGGATAGATCTCGGCGGCCGTCGGCGGCGTCTTGCTGTTCGGATCGGTCACGTTGTACCAGCCGAACTGCGCTTGGCAGTTGCCGCCCATCAACAGCAGTTGCCCGGTGAAACCGCACTTGGCGGAGAAGTAGCCGGGGCCAGTCTTCGCGTCCTTGATGGGATCGATGTTCTCACCGCGCCACTTGAACAGGCCGCTCAGGTTGATCGCGTCACCCGTCACGAACTGCGGGTACATGGGAGGAGCGTAGTAGTCGCCGTAGCGGACCGCCGGGGTGAGGTTCGCGCCGGTGCGATCCCGGTTGATCATCGTGTTGGCGTTCCACGCCCACGAATCATTCACTAGGGTGGCTTCCGCCATCGGCACCGGTTGGGGCAGCGGTGTCTTTACCGCGTCCGTCTGGGTGACCTGCGCGGACGCAGGATCAGCAAACGCCAGCAAGCCGGCGCACATACACATTCCCAACCAACCCGCATGCAGGCGAGCACTCGACAACATGCCGCGGTTTTAGCATGCCCAGTAGCCGATTCACGAACATTCGAGAACGCTTTGAGTCAACCCACACTAACGGTTTGGAAAGCAGACTTCGCTATCACGCTTGTTTCCCGGGGCATTCCCGAGCATCCCCCAAACAACTGCGACGCACGCGACGACGCTAGAAAATCCAAGCCCAGCCGGAACGCGATGGCTCGATTCCTCCAAGCGTGAACCCGTGATCGACCCGGCGCCGCCCGGACGCGTCCCCGCGAGGGACGGCGCTCAACGCCGCGCCTCGCTAAAAACGGGTCAGTTTTTTGCAGTTCCGCGCGCAGAAAGTGCGCGTCTGGCCACGGCTAGGCCTTCACGAGCAGATTGAAATTCGCAAACCGTGAACAGGCAACGTGCGTCTCGCGCATCAAGCGCAGGCGGTTGTTCCTGAGCGGCAAGTCTTCGACCATCACGAAAATGTCCTCGAAGAACTGGGCGAGAACTGGGGCAAAGGTGGCGATTGCGGTCAGGGAGCGCTCGTAGTCCGCCGCGGTGGTGCCGCCACTGAGGGCCTGCTTGAGCGTTCCATAAGCGTGGAATACGCGCTGTTCGCTCGGGTGAACCTCGGTTTGGACACTCGCTGGGGGCACCAGCTCACCAGGGGGCGCATCCTTGGCGATGTTGGCGGCGCGCTTGAACACCTCACCCGCCTTGGCGCGCACGCTCTCTTCGATGCGGCCGAGGGCGGCAGCACGCAGCTGCACGTCATACGGGTCATCAGCTGAGGCAGCGACACATGCGTCAACCACGTCACCGGGCTCCGTGATGATGCCACGCAAGCGCTGACGCAAGAAGCCTCCGAGTTTGTCCGTCGTGGCCTGTGCGTCCAGATCGAGCTTCACGCCAGTGAAGCCCGCATATGCGATTTGAATCGCGTCGGCCAGGCTGAGGCGCCATTGCTTGGCGAGCAGGGTGCGCAAGAGCCCAATCGCCGCGCGCCGCAACGCGAGCGGATCGGCCGCACCCGTGGGCAACAAACCAATCGCGAAACAACCCACGAGCGTGTCGAGGCGATCGACCAACGCGACGAGGGCGCCCGCGTCGTCCGGCGCCGTCGGATCGTCGGCGCCGCGCGGCTGATAGTGCTCGGAGATCACGGCGGCGACTTCCGGCTTCAGACCTTGAGCCAAGCCGTAGGCGGCGCCCATTTCGCCCTGCAATTCAGGCAATTCACGCACCATGAGCGAGACGAGGTCGCACTTGGCGAGTTCGGCACCGGCGCGCGCTGTCTCAATCACGGCGTCGCTCAAGCCGAGCTTCTTGCCGAGCAGCGGCACGAGCGCGACCATACGACGCACCTTGTCCCCTACGCTGCCGAGCCGCTTGTGGAACATGATGCCGTCGAGTTCCGTGCCCCGCTTGGCGAGTGGGATCTTCAGATCTTCGTCATAGAAGAACTTGGCGTCAGCCAGGCGCGCGCGCATCACGCGGTCATTGCCGAGCTGGATGTTCTCGGGCTTGAGCGCCGTGCCGACGACGGCGAGATACTTGGGCAAGAGTCCGCCCTTTTTGTCGCGCACGCCGAAATAACGCTGGTGGCCCTTGGCCACGTCGAGGATCACGCGCTCGGGCAAGGCCAGGAACTTGGCTTCGAAATTGCCGACGACGACCTGCGGCTCTTCAACCAGTGAGGAGTTCTCTTCCACCAAGAATTCGTCTTCAATCAAGCTGCCGTCGATGCTCTTGGCGGCGGCCATCAAGCGTTCGACCATGACCTGCTTGCGCTCAGCCGGATCCACGAGCACGTGCGCCGCGCGCAAACTTGCCACGTAGCTCGCTGCATTCGCGATCGCGATCGCACCGGGCGCCAAGAAGCGATGTCCGTACGACACGCGGCCGGAGCGCACGCCGGCGAACTCGACACTGAGCTCGGTGTCACCCAAGAGCGCAATCAGCCAACGCACGGGCCTGCCGAACGGCGTGTCACCGTCGGACCAACGCATCGATTTGCGGAACGGGATCTTGCCGCACACCTCGGCCAGCACCGCGGGCAACAAGTTCGCCGCAGGCGCGCCTGTCTCGACCCGACGACCGGCGACGTACTCGCCCTTATCCGTGGCTTTTTTGAACAGCGCGTCCGGCGCGACGCCGATCTTCTGCGCGAAGCTCAGCGCGGCTTTGGTCGGCTTGCCATCGGCGTCGAAGGCAACGCGGGCGGGCGGCCCGAGCGCCTCTTCATCCAGGTCCGGCTGCGCGGGGGCCACGCCCGTTACAATCAACGCCAAGCGACGAGGCGTGCCGAGCGCGCGAATAGTGCCGTGACTGAGGCGCAGCTCGCGCAAGCGAGACTCCAGCAAACCGGGCAACGCCTCCACGGCCGAAGCCACGAAAGTAGCCGGAAGTTCTTCGACGCCAATCTCTAGTAACAAGTCCTGGGACATGAGCGGGCGCGGAACTTACCCTAGATCCTGCGCTCGAAAAAGCGCGCTTTTGCGCTATGCTCCGCGCCGTGCGCATCATCTGTCCAATCTGCAAAACCGTGCTGGAAAACGCGCCGGACGACTTCGAACCGCGCCCGTTTTGCAGCGCGCGGTGCAAGCTGGTCGACCTCGGGAATTGGCTGAATGAGTCGTATCGCATTCCGACGGGCGAGCGGCCCCAGGGGAATGAAGACGACTTCGGGCCGAGTTGAGCCGGGCCCGTCTCAGACGCCGACGGTGAGTGACGCCACGTAACCGGCATTGACGTCGCCAGTCACGGCTGGGGTCTCGGTCGTCGCGCCGTCACTGAAGACGTTGTCGGTGGCCAAGCTGATCTGCGCCAGATTTCGGACGCTGCTTTCGTAGCCCGTCGTGGCGTACACTTCTGCGCACTGCGCCTGCGGCAATGCAAGCTGTGAGGTCGCCACTTTACCTGTCGCGGCCGTCGCGCCTTCCAAGCTGGAAAAGACTTCGAAGTGAATGTGCGGCCAGCGCCCGGAATAGCAGCCGGGGAAGATGCTCTTGAAGGTGACCGTGCCGTCCGCGTCCGTCTCTTGCACTCCCCGCAGGTAGTTTTGGTCGGCTGCGGTATACATCGAGTAATTTCCATTGCGATCGCAGTGCCAGATGTAGACGGCGTAGCCCGCCTTCACGGCGCAGCCGCTGGCATCGACGATTTTCAAGGTGACCGAGAGGGGCACGCCGTCAGCCGCCCCGGATAGCGATCCAAAACTCGTCGTGATGTCGTCGCGCACGATACCGCTCGTCGTCAGCGCGTTCGGCCCATTCGTGCCATCGCCCGGATACGGGCCACCGGTTTCTTCGGGGATCTTGCTGCACGTTGCGTCGCTGCTGGCAGCAGCACCGGCCGCGTTGTTTCCCGCAGCGCCTGCGGAGCTAGCGCCTGCAGCGCTAGAGTCAGCACTCGTGCCCGCCGCGCCCGCGCCACTACCGCCCACATTGTCGGCCGTGCCCGCATCTTCACCTCCGCAACCAATCACCGGCAGGAGGCCTGCCGCGGCAATCCAGCGCAGCACGCGCCGGCGATTCGAAAGGGCGTTGAGAACCTGGAGATCGTGAAGCAAACCTCGGTCGAAGGCGTCATCGTGTTCGTGCATCTGTTTCCTCCCGCAATGATTGCGTTGCATGAGCTCTGTGGCTGACAACGCCCGAAAGCGATCAACGCCTTCCGTCTCTAATTGTTGCGAGAGTCGCGACGCGACACGTTGCACGCGTGCAACGCCGGCAGTGCTCAATCTTGCGCGCGCAGAATCGCGGTCAGTGCCGAGCGCACATCCGCATACCGAAACTCGAAGCCCACGCGTTCCAGTGCGTGCGGCACCGCGAACTGACCACCGAGCAACGGCACCGCGCCTTCACCGAACAGCGTCTTGAGCGCAAAACCGGGCGCTTTGACGAACGCAGGTCGCCGCAAGAGCTCGCCGATGATGCGACTCAAATCCGCATTCGAGATCGGCTGAGGCGCGCAAAAGTTCACTGGGCCCACGAGCGCGCCATCGCCACAAGCACGTAACAGCGCCGCAATCTGATCGTCGAGATGAATCCAAGGAAAGCCTTGCTGTCCGCTGCCGATCGGACCACCCACGAACATTCTGAACGGGCGCAGCAGCGCCTCGAGGGCGCCGCCCTGCTCGCTCAATACCGGCGCGATGCGCGCGTTCACGACGCGCACACCGAACTCCGTCGCCGCGTTGGCCGCGGCTTCCCAAGCCACGCACACCAGCGCCAAGAAGTCATCGCCGGCGGGCGCGCTTTCGTCCACGCGCGCGCTCGAGAGCGTCGAACCGTAAAAGCCCGTGCCCGAGGCGCACACGAACACCTTGGGCTTCTCTTCGGCGCGTTCAATCGCGCGCACCATCCAGCGCGTGGAGTCCACGCGGCTGTTCAAGATGCCAGCCTTCACGCTCTCGCTGTAGCGCTTGCCCACTGCCTGCTCACCCGCAAGGTTGATAACGACGTCATACACCTCATTGAATGCGGCGTTCGCGTCCGGACTCGGATCCCAATGCTGGCGCGAAACGCCGTTTTCCTGCGCTCGCGCTTCACCGCGCGTGAGCACAGTGACGCGATCCCCGCGCGCTGTGAGCGCCGAGACGAGCGCCCGGCCAATGAAACCACTGCCGCCAGCAACCAGAACACGAGGCATATTCTGCGCATTTAGCCCGAATTTCGGTCGTGCGCCGGTGGCTTCCGACTTGGCGCCGGAGCTGATCGGGTCTACTGATGTTTCATGCTGAAAACTTCGACGTTCGCTCTCGCTGCCGCGCTCACTGTTGCCACAGTTACTGGATGTGCCGGCGCGCCGGCCGCCCCCTTCGATCAGCTCAAGTCTGCCAACCTCACTGCGTACCGCCTCGGTGACGCCACGCCCGCTGCGGCTCCTGCTGCTGCCGCGACGCCCGGCGCTGTACCCGGCCTGGCGATCCCCGGTTTGCCACCGGAGATGAACACTTGGCTGCAACAAGGCGCCGCCGGTTTGCAAGCCGTGCTCCCCGGACTCTTGCCGGGTGCCGCCGCAGCCGCGCTGCCCGCGCCCGACACCACCCCGCGCTTTCACGACTCCAAGATCTTCAGCCAGACTCAAGTGCTCGATCCCGAACTCAAAGAGACCTTGGGTAAAGTCTTGGGCGATAAAGACAGCTTCGACAACGCGCAAGCGCGCTGCCCGGCCAACACGTTCCTGGCTGATTTCGGCCTCAGCTTCACCTCTGCCAGCAGCTCGACGCCGAACGATCTGCTGATCTCGTTTCGCTGCAATCAAGTCGTGTCGCGCAGCTTCGCCTGGCCGCATCCCGCGACTGGCATGAAGGAAGATACGGTCAAGAAGCTGTCTGAGATCGCCCTGAAAATCTTCCCGCAAGGCACGTGATCAAACGAGTCTCACCTGCGCCGTTGCTGGCTGTCTTCGGCATGCTCGGCGCAGGTTTGCTGGTCGGCGTGCTCGCGGCGAAGAGTTGCGCTCCGCCGTCCTTACCGGTAATTCCACCGCTCAGCTCCAGCGTAACGATCGTACGCCCGACGCCCAACGTGCTCGTCGCGGTCAAAGACATGGCGCGGCTCGAGAGCGCCTCATTCCACATGGAGCGAGTGATCGACCTGAGCGACAAGCAGTCACACTTGTTCGGCCTCGTGCAAAGTGAGGACGCGATTCTGCTCGTGGCCGTCGCAGACGTGAGCGCGGGTGTCGATTTGCAACAGCTCAAGGCCGACGACATCGTCGCCGATCCGGCCGAAAAGCGCGTGACGATCACTTTACCGCCGCCCGAGCTCTTTCACGCAGAGTTAGACAACGCGAAAACCTACGTGCACGCGCGTCACACGGGCGCGCTTGCAGCGCGTAAAGAAAACCTCGAAACACGAGCCCGCCAAGAGGCCGAGCGCTCCCTGATTGAAGCAGCACTGCAGGCGGGGATCTTGAATCGTGCGAACGACAACGCGCGCCGCGCTGTCGAAGCGCTCGTGCGTGGCCTTGGCTACAACGAGGTAGAGGTAAAGGTACGACCTCCAGCCGCCCGCGCGGGCAATGGAGATCATGTAGAGTAAGCGGTTCGTGATCGAACCGCTGCACCCCAAGTTGCTTCTCGGCTCACTCATCGCTCTGCTCGCCGCATGCAGCGCCGCGCCCCCGCCCGCGCCACAAGCAGCGCCCTCCGCAGATGCGGAAGCGAAGCTCAAATCTGCGAGCGATGCGCGCGGCGATCTCGAAAAGAAGCTCGCTGCGGCACCCAAAGACATCCTCGACGACTGCCGGATGAGGGGTGGTGATTGCCTGATCTCGCTCGCCGAGCGCCGCGACAAGGTGATCACCCAATATTACCTGAACCCTTGCCGCGAACTCGAAGCCGAAAAACAGAATATCTGCATCGAGCAAGAGCTCGAGAAGAAAGGCGAGCGCTCGGAACTCGCCTCGTTCTACGAGACAGAAAACTGGTGCTCGCAAAAACTGCTCGAATGCATCAGCGACTTCACGAACAACGCCGAACAGATGGCGATCCGCAAACGCGCCCAAGAGCGCCGCGCAGAAGTGGAAGTCGCGCCCGAGTCATTGATCGTGCAACGCGCCCCCGAGTTCGCCAAAGAACAACGCGACTTCATCCACTCGATCTTGCCGCCCAAAGGCCAAGCCGAATGTGAGCCGATGGCGCCCGAAGTCTGCGAAAAAAAGCTCACCAAGCCCAACGCCGAACTCGACGCGGAACTCGCCAAAGCGCCCGCTGCTTACGACGCGAAACGCGCGCTCTCGCTCTACGCCAGCGTGCAACGCACCGAAGCCGACTGCACCGCTCCCGAAGTGCGCTGTCTCCAAGACCAACTCCAACAATACGGCGCGGCCGCCGAAACCGACAAACTGCTCAAACAAAACCTCTCCCTCATCGCGCAACAACAAACGATCCGCACCAGCGCCGCCCCCGAACCCGCGGAACAATGCATCACCGCAGGCGTCACCCAATTCGGCGAGCGCATCGTTGGCGCCTACCAAGCCTACGCCGCAACGCCCTCGACCTACGCGCTGCAGAAGCTCCTAAAAACCTTCGTTTCCATGCAGCAAGCCCAACTCTGGTGCCTGATGCCGCTCACCAAAGGCAAACGCTGAGCGCTACCTCGCGGCAAACTCGATCAACCAATTCTTGAGTTTTGGCGTGGCCTCGATGTAACGGGCGCGCATGCCATCGAGTCCGCCACGGCGAACTCCCCAATCCGACGCGACACATCGCAGCGGCCACGCCTGCCCCCGCAGCAACCCGACCCTCACCGAACTCGCCAGCTCGATGCAGGGCGTTCACCACAGCCGGCATTTGTGCACCAACTACGCACGGCGGTGTCGCTCACACAGACAAGCACTCGCTCACGCAGCAGGGACTTCGTACACAACGACGCCGGCGCGCGCACGCGGACAAAGCACTCGCTCACCTCCGGCACTTCGTGCACGAAACACGCTCCGCGCTCCAACCTTGCTCGCCTAGAGATGCCCCCCTCACCTCAACCGGTACTTCGTGCACAAAGGATGTTCCCCGCGCGCGCCGAAGTGCCCTCGCTCACCTCCGGCACTTCGTGCACGAAGCACGCTCCGCGCTCCAACCTTGCTCGCCTAGAGATGCCCCTCACCTCAACCGGTACTTCGTGCACAAAGGATGTTCCCCGCGCGCGCCGAAATGCGCTCGCTCACCTCCGGCACTTCGTGCACGAAGCATGCTCCGCGCTCCAACCTTGCTCGCCTAGAGATGCCCCCCCACCTCAACCGGTACTTCGTGCACAAAGCACGCTCGAAACTCGCACGAGCTGACGACAAGCTTCCGCGCGCCGCAGGCGTACTTCGTGCAGGAGGGAGATCCGCGCTCGAAACGCGCACGAACTGACGACAAGCATTCGCGCGCCGCAGGCGTACTTCGTGCGCAAAATACGTGCGCTTGAACGCTCTCCGCGCAGAAACCACATCCCAATCTTTCCCCAGTGACACGACCGCGGTCGATGTGACTAGGATGTAGCAAAGCACGCGCTCAGCTCACAGGGATCGGAGCGCCCTCGTGGTATGCACGCCTCTCGGCGGCGTTTCGCAACTAGCGAGCCCGGACGACAAGCACCTGATTCAGTCGAGCGGGGCTTGAGTGAGGCGGTTCGCAAATGTCGTCAGAGTGTAGGTCGCGACGCCGACGATGACTTCGAGGGCTGCGGCGCGATCGAAGCCTGCGGCTAGGAATTGTTGCCAGCCTTCGTCGGGGACGTCACCCGTGTGTTCGAGCAGGAGCAACGTGAATACGCGCAGCGCTTCGAGTTTCGGCGATTGCAAAGAACGACCTTGTTCGAGTGCTTCGCTCAGGCCGGCGGGTGCTTCGAGCATTTTTATTAGCCGGCGGTGGAACGCGATGCAGTAGTGGCAGCCGTTCTTGACGCCCATCGTCATGGCCAGCACTTCGCGTTCGAGCGGCGCAAGGGAGCTGTGCTCTAGAGCCGTGAGGCCGTAGAGAGCTGCTCGCAGGGCCAGCGGAGAAGCGGCGAGGCGTGCGAGTGGGCTCGGTATTTTCCCAAATTTTCGCTGATTTTCGAGCAGGATGTCGCGGGCGTCCGGCGGCGCGGTCGTGGCGTCGAAGCCGACGAAGGAACGAGAAGCGGGATGATGCTGATGGTCGGTCATTGAGGTCCTCGGATTGATTGTCATTGCAACTATTTGGGCAACAAGTGCTGGCAGCGAGATGCCCTGACGCACGGGTGCCAAAGCTAGGTCAGGCGAGATTTTCGAACATGCGACGCAACACGCGGCGCGTGATCAAGAGCTCTTCTTCTGGCACGCCGTCTTCCAGACGTTGCACGATCGACTTGGCGATCGGGACGAGCTTCTTGCGCAGCGCCTTACCTTCTCGCGTGAGTTCGATGATGCGCGAGCGTGCGTCTTTTCGAGCGAGTGAGCGGGTCACGAGGCCGCTCTTCTCCATGCTGTCGAGGATGCGGGACATGGTGGGCTTGTCGCGCAGGGTGCTCTCGCTCAATTCCGAGACGGTGCGCGCATCGCGCTGCCAGAGCCGCACCAAGACGATCCATTGTTCGGGCGTAATTTCGAGCTCGTGTTCGTTGAACGCGCGATAGGTGACTCCACGGATGCGCTGGTAGAGGCCGTGCAGCAGGAACGGCAAGGCATTTTCCAACACCACTTGGTCGCCGTCGAATTGGTCGCGCATGGCCCAAAAGTGATAGGACCAAGCAGAGTGGTTGTCAATGCAACTATATACCGACAGGCCTTGCGGGTGCGATTTCCGTGGAGTAACAAGGCCGCATGGGGTCGGAATTCTTGCTCTATGTGTGGAACTACAATTATTCGTCTTGGTCGATGCGCGCGGGGCTCGCGCTACGCCAAGCGGGCACGCCCTTCGGTGAAGTGAGCGTGCAGGCGGAAGGCGCGGATACCGCTGCCCTCAAGGCGGTCTCGCCCAACGGGCGCTTCCCGGTGCTCAAGCATGGTAGCGAGCTGATCTGGGATTCGCTCGCGATTGGCGAATACTTGCATGAACAGTTTCCAAACGCGGGGCTGTGGCCGAGCTCGAGTGCCGCGCGAGCTCATGCTCGTTCGATGGTGGCCGAGATGCACTCCAGCTTCGACAACTTGCGTAGCGCGCTGCCGATGAACATCGCCAAGCGTTACCCTGGTTTTTTGAAAACGGTCGCGGTGCGCCGCGAGATCGCGCGCGTCAGTGACCTATGGAGCACCTGCTTACAGCGATTCGGCGGTGACGGGCCGTTCTTGTTCGGCTCGTTCGGCCTGGCTGATGCGTTCTATGCACCAGTCGTGATGCGCTTCGTGACCTATGATGTGCAGCTGGCACCTACTCTAGCGGGCTACGTGCAGGCGATTCAGAACCAACCCTTCGTCAAGGATTGGATCGCGCGCACAGAAGGCGAGCCTCGAACCGCGCCGCACTACGATTACGAGCGCTGATGTAGGCGAATCGCCGCCGCGCCGAATTGCCGATACTTCGCGAGCTACCCTCGCGGTAGAGCGACCGCGGCGCTACGCTTTGAGCATGATCGTCGGCGTCCCGAAAGAGATCAAATCACACGAATATCGAGTCGCGCTCCTCCCCGTAGGAGCGGACGAACTGCGACGAGCGGGGAACCAAGTGCTGGTCGAGCGCGGCGCAGGGCTCGGCAGCGGCATCCACGACGAAGACTACGAGAAAGCGGGCGCTACCATCGTTGCTGACCGCGCCGACATTTGGGCGCGGGCAGACATGATCATCAAAGTGAAGGAGCCGCAACCGGAAGAGTTCCCGCTCATGCGCGAGAACCAAATTCTGTTCACCTACTTTCACTTCGCCGCGGACGAGCAACTCACCCGCCGCGTGCTGGAGTCCGGTGCCACCGCCGTAGCGTACGAGACTCTGCAGGATCGCCAAGGCCGCCTTCCCTTGCTCACTCCCATGAGTGAAGTCGCCGGCCGCATGAGCATCCAGGAAGGCGCCAAGTTCTTGGAACGGCCGGAGGAAGGCCGCGGCATCTTGCTGGGCGGTGTGCCCGGCGTGGAGCCCGGGAACGTCGTCATTCTCGGCGGCGGCATCGTGGGCACGAACGCAGCCAAAGTGGCAGCCGGTTTCGGCGCCAACGTGACCATCTTGGACAACAACGTCGACCGCCTGCGCTACCTCGACGACATCATGCCCAACGTGACCACGCTCTTTAGCGACCGGCACACCATTCGCGACCAACTGGTGCAGGCCGACCTGGTGATCGGCGCCGTGCTCATTCGCGGCGCACGCGCGCCGCGGCTCGTCGAACGCGCCGATCTCAAAACGATGAAACCCGGCGCCGTGATCGTCGATGTCGCGGTCGACCAAGGCGGCTGCGTCGAAACCACACGCCCTACGACCCACGAAAACCCGACCTACATCGTGGATGAAGTCGTCCACTATTGCGTCGCCAACATGCCCGGCGCAGTCGGCCGCACGAGCACCTACGCGCTGTGCAACGTGACCGCTCCCTACGCCGTACGCATCGCCAGCCTTGGCTTGGCGCGGGCCGCACACGAGGATCCGTGCCTACCGAGCGCGGTCAACATCCACCAACGCACCGTGACCGACCAAGCAGTCGCGCGCACGTTCGGGATGGACTTTCATCCGTACGTGCCCTGAGCAAGCGGAGCGCGGCTTGGCGTCCGGGTCTCGGCAGACACAACTCGACGCCGAAGGCTGAGCCGCGATGTCCCGGCACTCGTGACCATCAACAAAAAAGAAGCAGGCCCGCGGTTTCGATACCTCGGGCCTACTCTTGTTTGGGGCAATCTCTCAGCGAGACGCTAGTTGATTCACTTGTAAGAGGACATCAGCGAGAGGCGACTCCAGGTCATGTCTGTACCCGCCGTACAGCGCGGCTTGGTGGGATCGGGAACGGTGACGCCGCCGCTGATGTCACGCGCTTGGTAGCCGACGCGGGGTTTGCCGTCTTTGGTGAGGGCGATTGAGGGGCTGTGGAAGAACCAGGCGCCGATGGTGCAGTTTTCCCAGAGGAAGATTTCGTCGGCCGGGATTTCACTGCTGAGTTCGACTTTGGTGAGGTCCCAGTTGGCGGTGGGGCCGCCGCACGGTTCAGTGTCGCAGTAGGCGAGACCGATGTTGTAGTTGAGCGTGTAGACGAGGCGCGGGTGGTCATTGGCGTCGAGCGCGAGATCGAGGCCGGCGTCGATTTGATCGTGGTTGCTGACGAGTGCGCCTTGCCAATTGTCGTGCGTGCAATCCTCGTCGCACTGAAAGTAGATGATGTTTTTCGGTTTGCCTTCGTTCTCGCCGAGGACTACCACGCGCGGCGCGCCGGCGCGGGTGAGCGCGAGTGAAACGGTGGGCTTTACGCTCACGGCTTCGACTTCACTCTCGTAGGGTTTGATGAAACCGATGCCGTTCCAGTCGTCGTTGGTGCTACAAGCGCCCGTGCATTCGAGGTACGCCGACAGCTTTTGGCCGGCTTTTTCGCCTTCGTTGATGTTGATCACGGTCGCGATGTGGGCGACGCCCTTGCGATCGAAGCGGAGTGACGTGCCTTCCCAGATTTCTTGAGCGATTTCCGCGTAACTCCAGTTGGCGGCGTCGCCGCAATCCGCGTCGCAGGTCGCGTACCAAGTCTTGGGCGGCTTTTGGCCGATGCCGAGGTAAGCGCGATAGGTGTGCATCAAGAAGCGCGGGCGTCCGTTTGGATCGAGGGCGAGCGCTTCACCCGACACTTCGCGATCGCTATCGTGGTCGAGGATTTCGTCGATCTGCCAACCGCTCGCCGTCGTGCAGCCGCTGTCGCAGGTGGCGTAGTAGATCTTTTGGTAGGCGGAGAGCAGTACGCGGGGGTGGCCATTCGAGTCGAGCGCGAGCATCGCGTTGGCGACGGTGCCCTCGGTGGGCAGCATCACGACTTTGACGTCAGCTTGGCCGCGACAGTTCGCGGGACAATAGGCGTAGTACGCGCTGCCGCCAGCATAGGCGGGATAGATCGCGTGTGTGCCACCTTGCGCGTCGACCTCGATGCTCGGGGCCGCGGTGTTGTCCGGTTCACCCGTGGGTAAGAAGAAGTGCGATCCGGAGACGCTGCCGTCGGGCGTCCCTGCGCTGCCGGCCGAGCCGTTCCCCTCGCCCGCGTCCCCTTCGGAGTTTGCGCTGCCGGCCTCGTTCTCCGGCTCATCAGTGCCTTGCCCCGCCTCACCGGCTTCATGACCGGAATTGCCGGAACCTGCGCCGCCACCCGCACCGTTGTGATTGCCTGCCGCGCCGTCGGGGCCGGCGTTCGTGCTGCCCGCGTCACTGCAAGCCAAGCTGAATTGAGTAAGAACCGCGAGAAAGAATCCTGCGTAACGTGTCTTCATCGTACGCAGAATCTGAGGCGCGACAGCTCCGGGCGTTGCTAAATCATTGCTAAGCAGACCTTATGAGTTCCCTAGCGGCCCGCGGTTCACTTTTTGAGCGTGGGCGCAGGAGCGGCGGGCGTGGGCGTGGGCGTGGATGAGGCTGGCGAAGGCGGCGCGGAAAACCAGCTGTTTGGCTCGCTCGGCGCCTGAGGCAGCGAGGGCTCGAGCTCGACCGGCTGATTGTCGAGCGCGTCCAGACCGAGCGCGTCGTCGACGAGCTCGCGGCGCTGCTTGAGGAAGGTCTGCACTTGCTCGCGTGACTCTTGCCCCAGGTGCCACTGATCGCCGCACACCGAGATGCTCGAATCGACGATGCCCGCGAGCACTTCGAGACCGCGAATGGGCAAGCGCCCGACCAGGTAGTGATCGCCCTCCAGACGGATCGCCAGGTGGATCGGGTCAGTGTTCGAGGCGATCGACACGTCGTTACACTTCAAAAGCTCAGCGCTATTGCGCGGCTCGGAGAGACGCACCAGGACCGTGGGGTACTCGGGGACCTTCAGCACCTGGATGTACAGCCGCCGATGATTCGGCAAGTGGATGTCGGCTGAAAGCGGCTTCTTTCGTGGCTCGTCACCTTCCAACAAGTCCATCGCAACGGGCGGATATTCCGAGCTCTGCTCACGTGGCGGAGGTGGAGTGGGCGCGCCGCCCGTGTCGATCCAGCCGCTCAAGGAGAGCGACAGGAGCACGCGAACCGCACTGACGGTGTAGGCTCCCGGAGAGTCGACTCCGCCGCCGTGAATCGTAGAAGATCCGGGCCCCCACGATGGAACGACCGAAATCTCGGGATCGAGCGAAAATGATGAGGTCAAGAAGGCGTGCATGCCCAGCGCAGGACCGATCCCAAAGCGAGTCGACGACACATCGACCGCGGTCGTGTCACTGCCGAGGCCCGCGGCGTAACTCGTGGATGACCCCGAAGAGTGCTCGATCGGAAGTAAGCCGGCGATATACGGCTGCAGGCGCCCGCTCTTGAAGATGTACTCGAAGCGCGGCACGAACGCGATCGTGAGCGCTTGAACCTCGCCCCCGCCGTACGGCACACGCACGTTGTTGACGATCTCCACGCGCGCCCCGAGCAGCAGGCGATCCCAGGCGTAGCCGACACCCAAACCGTAGCCCGAACCGACCAGACCGTAATTCACGATGCTCGACTTCTCGTTGCCGGTCGAACTGGCCGTCTCTGCGGCGCCTGAGCTGGCTTGGCGATAGTAATCGACGAGCGACCCCTGCATGGTGAGCTGAAGCGCTTCACGACTGAGGCTCCGCCACGCGCCCGTTGCGGTCTCGGGCCCCTGCGCGCGAGCAACGCCGACGAAGCCCCAACTCGCAATTGCCAATGCTCCAAAGAGTACCCGACGCATCGACTTCATTCTCATCCTCCATCCCCCGTTTTCAAACCCGTGCGGAGTCTACTTCTTCGGCGTTGCGGCTTTTCCTGACGGTTGCGCTGAAGGGGCGGATGGTGCCGGGAAAGCATTCGTGGGCGGGGACGGCGCGGCGTTCGGCGCAGTCGCGGCGTTCGGCGCGACTGGCGGGGACGGCGCGGCGTTCGGCGCGTCGGACGGCGCTCCAGCCGGCGCGGCAACCTCGAGTTGGACGGGCGAAGTCTCAGTCTCAGCAGCGTCGGAATCACTGCTGCTGTCGTCGATCAGCTGGCGGCGCGCCTTCAAAAAGACCTGCACTTGCTCGCGTGATTCTTGACCGAGCAGCCATTGCTCGCCGCAAACCGAGATGTTCGACTCGACGATGCCCGCGAGCACTTCGGCGCCACGCACGGGCAAGCGCCCCGTCAAGTAATGGCCGCCGTGGGTGCGAATTGCCAATTTGGTCAAACTCGCGCTTTCGACGATTGACACATCTTCACACTTCGAGAGTGCGAATCGATCGCGAGGTTCGGTCAGACGCGCCAACAGGTAGGGCTGCGCTGGCTCCTTCAACACTTGTAGGTACAGCTTGCGATGATTCGGCAAGTGAATGTCGGCGGACAGAGGTGCAGCTGATGGCTCGACGATTGCGGGAGCGGCAGCGACTGGTGCGGGTGCCGACGGGGACTCGCGAGGCGGTGGAGGCGGAGGCGCGCCATTGGTGTCGATCCAGGCACTGAGACCGACGCTCACCATGATGCGTAAAGTGTTGAGCGAGTAGTCGACCGTGGATTCATCCAATGCGGTGGATGCCTTGGCGGTTCCTGCCCCCCAAGAAGGAACCACTGAAATTTCCGGGTCGATCGACACGGACGGATTCAAAAACGCATGAATACCGAACGCCGCGCCGACACCAAATCGCGTCGACGAATCCTCTGTTTTCGTGATCACCGAGCCGCCGCCGGCGTTGCTACTGCTGCCAGCCTCCGCCGAGACGGATGCGTGTTCGACCGCAAACAGGCCAGCCAGGTACGGCCGCGTCGAATCAGAGCCAAAGATCACCTCTACGCGCGGCAAGAAGCCAATCGAGCTCACTTTGCTTTCGCCGCCGCCAGCGGGCGAGCGCGTGGTCGACGAGAGCTGCATCCGCGCGCCGAGCAACACCTGATCCCAGGCGTAGCCAACGCCGACTCCGAAGCTCGAGCCAAGCAGCCCCAAACTGGTGGCGCTCGACTCCTGCTCCTCGGGCTCCACGGTACTGCCCTGAGGCTGGTCGACCTTCGCCGTTTGCTTCAAGTAGTCGACCGCCGCTCCGTACAAGGTCAGCTGCAGAGCCTCACGCCCGCCTGCGCTCTGAGCACCCGCAGCGGCGCCCTCCAACGGCGGATTCGCGAACTCTTCCGCTGCCTGCGCCACACCCGGCGCCGCCAAGCTCGCAAGCCCCAGCGCCACCACCCCACAACCCACCGCTTTCAACATCCCGTCACCTTTTTCGCTCGACCGTTGCTCCGCGGGCAGCCCAGCCCGCATCGCCCCGTACCATAAAAAACTCGACAAAAGCGACACGCCCCGCTCACCCCCCAGGGTTGCATCGCGCTCGGAGCCCTACGCCACCCTTGACCCGTCGAGAAAAATGCCTATCTTCCCGAGACCCACACCCCTTCGGGGGCGATCGGTTTCGACGTGGGGACTGAAGGACAATCTGCGTGCGGTGGCACCCGTCCCACTCATCAAACGGGCCGTATAATTGCGAACGACAACGCAATCGCTCTCGCAGCCTGAAAAACTGACGAAAGCCGTCCAACCGTAAGATAGTTTTGGTAACGGAAGGGCGTCATTACTAAAGCTGGGTGACCGAGCGCGTCTCGGGTTCGGTCACTGAGAAACACCGAGGCTAGGTCGTGGCCGAATCC
>Ga0164241_10000895_pt1 | contig 42934 bp, 41 predicted proteins | sample OricomyardsoilBY_FD_108780 | JGI IMG/M metagenome (GOLD analysis project Ga0164241, IMG submission 108780) | Backyard soil microbial communities from Emeryville, California, USA - Original compost - Back yard soil (BY) | ecosystem: Environmental > Terrestrial > Soil > Unclassified | place: USA... | reverse complement strand
GATCTGGGCGAAGCGGTCGATCACGCTGGCGGGGCCGAAGTCCGGCGAGCAGCTGGACCAGACGGCGCCGATCGAGGCGCTGGCGAGGAAGGCGACGATCGCCTCGGGGATGTTCGGCAGGTAGGCGACGACGCGGTCGCCGGGCCCGACCCCGAGGTCGCGCAGGGCGGCGGCGAGCGCCGCGACCTGCGTGCGCAGCTCGCCCCAGCTGAGCTCGTCCAGCTCGCGCAGCTCGGAGGCGTGGAGGATCGCCGTCTCGGCGTCGTCTTTGCCGGCGAAGACGTGCTCGGCGTAGTTGAGGCGGGTGTCGGGGAACCAGCGAGCGCCGGGCATCTCCCGCGCGGCGAGGACGGTCGAGCGGTCGCCGTCCGCCTGCACCTCGAAGAAGTCCCAGAGCGCCGCCCAGAAGCCGTCGAGGTCGTCGACCGACCACTGCCAGAGGGCGTCGTAGTCGCCGAAGGCGAGCCCGCGCTCGGCCTCGAGCCAGCGCCTGAACTCGGTCAGGCGGGCGCGCTCGGTCAGCTGCGCCGACGGTTCCCAGAGTGGCTCGATCCCCATAATCGCGCGCAGTCTAGTTCGGTCTATCGTTCCCACCGCGCCGGAGTGGCGGAATTGGCATACGCGATCGACTCAAAATCGATTGCCCTTGCGGGCTTGAGGGTTCGAGTCCCTCCTCCGGCATCGCGCACGAGTCCGCGTTCGGCGTCGCCGTCCGGCGCCGGATGCGGACTCGGCTATGCCGGCTGCGGAGCGCCGGCGCCGTAATCCTCGCCGGACCCGATCGGGCGCTCCTCCTCGACGTGCCACTCCTGGTTGAAGCCGTAGAGGGCGGCGGCGACAACGACGATCTGCAGCAGGCCGAGGATCACGACCAGCAGGCCCAGCAGCGAGGAGGAGAGGGCGGCTTCGTCGAAGCCGGCCTTGTCGCGGGCGAACCAGCTGTCGGCGCCGACCGCGCAGAAGATCGCGAGGATCATCGAGAGCGCCGCGACCACCGGCAGGATGCCCCGGTTCCAGCGGATTACGAGGAAGGCGAAGAAGGCGTAGAGCAGGGCGTAGATCGCGCAGACCAGTCCCATGCCGCTGCCGCCCTTCAAAAGCGACCAGCCGCCGATCGTGATGATCGCGGCCAGCACGGCCGTCGCGAGCAGCAAAAGAGCGATCACGAGTTTGGTCGTGACCGACCCCGCCTTCTCCCGATTCGGCCGCCACAGTTCGTAGCCCGGCCTTACCTCTCCAACAGCCATGCCGACGATCATAGAATCTGTCAGCGACGATGCGGCATTGGTCGCACGTTAAGCCCCGATTCGGGGCAGCTGCGCGGGCGTGACGGAATTGGCAGACGTGCCAGGTTTAGGTCCTGGTGGGCTTCGGCCCGTGGGGGTTCAAATCCCTCCGCCCGCATTGCCGGACCGCCGCCGGCGGTCGCTCGTTACGATCCGGCTCCCTCTGGGGCAGTGGCCCAACTGGCTAAGGCACCGGTCTCCAAAACCGGCGATTCCAGGTTCGAGTCCTGGCTGCCCCGTTCTCCCTCCTCATTCATGAGCCGCCAAGGTCGCAGCGGCTTCGGCGAACGCCGTGACGCTGACCGCCGGATCGATCTGGGCAAGCAGGTCGAGGTTGTCCCAGCGGCCGATCGCGTCGATCGCCCGCTCTCCACGCAGCTTGAAGCGCCCGATCCCGGTCCATCTGAGCGGGCGGCCGGCGAGGGTGGCACTCATCCGGTACTCGACGAAGACGATGTCGCCGTTGGCCGCCCAGTTCGCGACCTCGAGGCCGACGTCGGGCATGAGTGCCTTGATCCCGCGCACATAGTCGGGCTCATCCTTGCCGCGGATTGGGGCGGGCATCCCGGAGTGGTGGATCGTCGCCTCGGGATCGATCGCCTCATCGAGCCGATCGGCATCGAAGCCCGGCCAGACCTCCAGGTAGTGCTGCATGAACCGCTCGGCGTCCGTCATCTCGCTCCTCTCGGTGGTTGCCCGAGTGAAACGCGGGGCCGGGGGGGAACGTGAGGTCGTTCTCAGTCGCCCTCCGCCGCTCCCCTGAGCTCACCCGAGATCCGCACCCCGGCCGAGAGCAGTGGGGCGGCCAGGACCAGGCCGACGGTGCCGAAGAGGCAGCCACCGGCGACGGTCACGATCAGGACGGCCAGCGGGTGCAGGTTCAGGGTGGCGCCGTAGGCGATCGGCTGGACCAGCTGCTGCAGGAGCCCGTTGGCGAGCAGGACGACGACTCCCAGGGCCAGCGCCACTTCCGGCCCCTGGCCGCCGAGGGCGATCAGGACGGCGAAGATCCCGGCGGCCCAGGCGCCGAGGTAGGGGATGTAGCCGCCGACGAAGGTGACCACGGTGATCGTGCCGGCCAGGGGCACGCCGAGGATGAGGGCGCCGGCGCCGACGATCAGGGCGCTCCAGACGGCGACGATCGTGACCCCGAGGAAGTAGCCGCGCAGGCTGCTCGCCACCCGGCCCAGCATCGAGTGGGCGAGGGGGGCGGGAACGCCGAGGTGGCGCTCGACGAAGGCGCCGATCGTCGGCGCGTCCTTGAGCAGGAAGAAGAGGCTGAGGGCGGTGAAGGAGAGGAAGACGACGAGCGAGGCAAGCCGCTCGATGCCGCCGAAGAGGCCGTGGGTCAGCGCTCTGAAGCCGGCGCTGACCGAGGCGCTGGTGTCGGCGTTCGCGTTGGCGGCGGTGCCCGCCCTGACGCCGAGGTCGCGCAGCAGCGATTCGATCTGGTCGGCGCCTTCGCCCAGCCGTGCCGAGAGGTTGTCCGCCTGGCTGGCGATGCCGCCCATCACCAGCAGGCCGATGCCGGCCGCGATCAGGGCGATGCCGACGAAGACGAGCGTGGCGCCGACACCCCTCGGGACCCCGCGGCGGTGCAGCCGGTCGACCGCGGGGGAGGCGACGGAGGCGATGATGCCGGCCGTGATCACCGGCATCACGATCGTCTGGGTCAGGGCGAGCAGCCAGATCAGGCCGACCACCGCCGCGGCCACGCCGACCAGCAGCCAGGCCGAGAAGCCGAGGTCGCGCATCCACTTCGGCGCGGCGAAGATCCCGCTCAGGGCGCCGGGGTCGATCTCGAGGACTTCCTCCTCTCCGCCCGCCCCCTCGCGCCCGGAGCGGCGCAGCCGGCCCAGGAAGATCGCTTTCCTCTCGCTCATCGGTGGCTCGACCATACGCGGCGCTCCTGACACAGTTATGACGCCATGAGCGCCAGCGTCGACAGCTGCATCACCTACGTCGGGCACGCGACCGTGCTCGCCGAGCTCGACGGGGTGCGGTTGCTCACCGACCCGGTGCTGCGCTCGCGGGTCGGCCCCCTCCGCCACCACGGAGCGCGGCCGGCGGCGCAGATCGCATCCGACCTCGACGCCGTGCTGATCTCCCACCTGCACCACGACCACGCCGACCTGCCCTCGCTGCGCGGGCTCGGCCGCGAGCTGCCGCTGCTGGTGCCGCCGGGCGCGGCCGGGTTGTTCGAGCGACGCGGCTTCGCGCGGGTCGCGGAGCTGGCCCCCGGGGACTCCCGGCAGGTCGGCGCGGTCACGGTCACCGCGGTGGAGGCGAGCCACTCCGGCGAGCGCCGCGGCTACGGCGGCGCCGAGGCGGTCGGGTATCTGCTCGAGGGGCGGCGGCGGGTCTACTTCGCCGGCGACACCGACCTCTTCGACGGCATGGAGGAGCTGGGGGAGGGGCTCGACCTGGCGCTGCTGCCGATCTGGGGCTGGGGACCGAGCCTCGGTCCCGGCCACCTCGACCCCGAGCGCGCCGCCCGCGCGGCCGCCCTGCTCTCGCCGCGAATGGTGGTGCCGATCCACTGGGGGACGCTCTACCCGCTCGGTCTGGCGCGCCTTCGTCCCGGCCCCCTGCGGGCGCCGCCCCGCGAGTTCGCCGCCTGGATGCGCTCGCTCGCGCCTCAGGTCGAGGTGCGGGTGCTGGCGCCCGGCGAGGCGGTCTCGCCCGCGTAGGCCGAGTGGCCCAGCTGGGCCAGCCAGCCGCGGAAGATCCGGTGCACCCGCTCCGCCCCGACCACCTCCTCCGCCGGCCACTCCAGCTCGGCCGGGTGGAGGACGAAGGGGAAGGACTGCGTCCCCCCGAGGCCGCCGTGCGAGCCGACCAGCTCCTCGAAGGCGGCGACTTCGCCGAAGTCCGGCCAGACCGTGCTGTTGACCATCAGGTCGGCGCAGTGGGCGAAGCCGTCGGTCCGCCGCACGTGCGCGGCCGCGTTGGGCCCGAAGGGGGCCAGCGGGTCCTCGCCCTCGACCCGCCCCTCGTCGAGAAAGTGCGTCCCGGCGGGCCCGATCACGGTCGCGCCGAAGCGCTCGGAGCGGACCAGCAGGAAGCCGATGCCCGGGTGCTCGCGGAGGGTGGGGAGGAGCTGCGGGTAGAGCGCCTCGATCCGCTCCAGGGTCACCCGCCCCGGCTCGCGGGGGAAGCTGATCAGCCCGAGGCAGCCCGAGGCCATGACCGACAGCTCGGGGACCTCCTCGCCGTGCGCCTGCTGGACGTCGTGGCGGGCGTTCTCCTCCAGGGTCACGGCGCCATCGGCACGGCGGTTGCGGGTGGCGAGCCGCACCGTGCGGGCGGCGGCGGTGTCGTCGCGGGCGACCTCGGTCAGCCCGGCACTGAGGTAGGCGAGCGAGTCGTCCTCGCCGCTTTCGACGGCGATCGTGCTGTCGGGCTCGCAGGCCGAGCTGACCACCTGCTCCAGGCTCTCGCCGAAGCGGTCGCGGAAGGTCTCGCCCTGGGACTGGCCGTGGTCGGAGAGGACGACCAGGCGGTAGGGGCGCGGCGCCTGGGGGCAGGCGGCGGCGATGCGGGCGATCTGGCGGTCGAGGTCGCGCAGCACCGCCAGCGCGTCGTGGCGCTCGATCCCGGAGTGGTGGGCGACCTCGTCGTAGGCGAGGAAGGTCGTGTAGATCACCGGCCGGCCGGCGAGCACGTCGCCGACCACGGCGGCGACCTGGAGGTCGCGCTGGACCACCGTCGCCCAGGCGCGCATCAGCGCGTAGGTGCGGCTGCGGGGGATCCGGGGGCGGACGTCGTCGCGCACCTGGGCGCGAGCGGCGCGCCGCTCCCGTACCAGGTCGGCGCAGACGAGCACCAGGGTGCGCGCCACCGCGGAGGGGCGGGCGAAGTAGGCGGCGTAGTCGCGCCCGATCGGCCGCCGTCGCCGCAGCGCCGTGCTCATCGTCAGCATCGAGTGCGGCGCGTCGCCGGAGAGGATGTTGGCGCGGCTGGCGCCGTCGGCGTGCAGCAGGCCACGGCCGTCGGAGTGGCGGCGCTGGAGCTCTTCGGCGTCGCGCGGGTGGTTGGTGACGATCGCCGCGCCGCGCTCCTTCTCCCACCAGCGGAAGGCCGGCATGTCCTCGTTGTTGCCGTGCAGGAGGCCGGCCTGGCAGGCGCCCGTCTGCGAGGACCAGTCGGTCTCCCAGCGCCGCAGCCGGTGCGAGCCGTCGCGCAGCCAGCGGGCGAGGTTGGGGGCGCTGCCGTCGCTGAGCGCGCGGTGCAGAACGTCGTGGGCGAGCCCGTCGATCTCGAGGAAGAGGAGGCCGGGGACGTCGCTCTCGACCGCCTGCTTGCGGCGCCGCATCTGGCGGCTGACCACCTGGCGGTACCAGGAGTCGTCTTCGTCGATCGCGAGCAGGGAGTAGACGGTGGCGGTGGTCGCCGTCATCGCCACCGCCACGACCACGCCCTCGAGGACCCCGCCGATCTCCCCGCCGGGAAGGACGTCGATGGCGAACGCCACGAGCACCCCGTTCAGCAGCAGCGCGCCGGTGCCGAGGGTGAGCACGGTCAACGGCAGGGCCAGCCGCGCCAGCAGCGGCCAGAGCAGCGCGTTCAGCAGCCCGATCGAGGCCGCCGCCGCCAGCGCGGTGCCGGCGCCGTCGAGGACGAAGCCGCTCATCAGCTCGGAGAGGAGGAGCAGGACGAGCGCGTCGAGTCCGAGCACGAGCAGCCCCCGCCAGACGATTCGCAGGTTCATCGCCGCCGCGGTGCTCCGGGGAGCGCTCTCGCCGTCATGCGGACGAGTGTAAGTCGGCGGGGAGGGGACCGCCGTCGGCCAGCGACCGCCTCCCGGCGCCCTTCAGCGCTTGCTCGGGTCGAGCCCGATCAGGTCGTAGTAGCCGACCAGGTAGAGGCGGCGGCCGTCGGAGACCATCGGGGTGTAGCCGGCCTGCTTCAGCTCGAAGGTCTTCTCGTGGGTGCGGGCGTCGAGACCGGTCGTGGTCTGGGTCTCGAAGCTGGAGGTGTAGACGGTGTGCCCGATCACCGAGGCGGTGCCGGGGATCGGGCCGCCGACGTCGTAGCGCCAGCGGGGCTTGCCGCTGCGGGCGCCGAGGGCGAAGAAGCGACCGTTTTCGGCGCCGATGTAGACGCTGGGCGGGGTGCCCGGGACGCGGGCCACCGCCGGCGAGCCGTAGACGTAGTCGCCGGTGTCGAAGGACCAGGCGACCTTGCCGGTCCTTTCGTCGAAGGCGAAGACGGTGCCGTCGTCGCGGGCGGCGTAGGCGTGGCCGAAGCCGACCGCCGGCGAGGAGAAGAAGCCGCCCTTGCCGTAGGGAGGCACCTTGGTCGTGTTGGTGCGCCAGACCGGCTTGCCGCTGGTGGCGTCGAGGGCGAACATCGAGCCCTCGTAGTCGGCGACGAAGATGCGACCGCCGTGGTAGCTGGGACTGGCTTTGATCGCCCCCGGCGAGTCGAAGCGCCAGAGCGGCTTGCCGTCGGCGGCCCGCAGGGCGATGACGTCGCTGCTGTCGGTGCCGAGGTAGATCCCGTCGCCGACGGCCATCGGCGAGGATTCGAGGTGGGCGTGGAGGTTGCGGGTCCAGGTCGTCTTGCCGGTCTTGGCGTCGACCGCGACCAGGTCGCCGTCGAGGAAGGCGAAGTAGACGAGGCCTTCGTGGTAGACCGGCGAGGTGACGTCGGTCTGCTTGCCCCGGTTGCGCGGGTCGGTGAGCCGTTCCCAGAGGATCTTGCGGTCGCTCAGCCGCACCGCTTTCGCGTTGCCGTACTTGTTGACGACGTAGGCGACGCCGTGGGCGATCGCCGGCGGGAACTCGATCAGGGCGTGGGTGTTGATCGACCAGGCCTGGCGCAGCGGCGGGTCGAGCACCCGCTTGTGCGCCGGCAGGTAGTGGGTCCGCTCGGGGATGCGCCCGAACACCGGCCAGTCGACGTAGCCGCTGCCCCTGGCCGAGGTTTCGGTCTTAGCGTCCCTCCCGGAGCCGCAGCCGCCCAGCGCCAGCGCGGCCAGGACGAGCCCCAGGCAGGCGAGAACCGAGCGTCTGCGAGGAGATAGGCCCATGGTCTTGCTCATCGACAGCGAGGTCACCGACTTAAGGCGCTGAGTCGAAAGCGGAGAAGCGGCGGACGGGAATTGAACCCGCATCATCGCCTTGGAAGGGCGAGGCTCTACCGTTGAGCTACCACCGCACGAGCGAAGCCGCCCCGACGAGCAGTGCGACGTCGGTGACAGTTTGCACAAACGACGTCGCACTTTGCAATCTCGTCGAGAACGCTCTGCCAGTCGCGGTCCCTGATTCCTTGGGATATGCCGAACTCCTTGTCCCGCAGATGGTCGAACTCGAGGACGACGAGGTCGGTCTCTCCGCAGTCGACGCAAGGATGCTCGCGCAGGAACGCGACCAGATACTCCAGCCGTTCGGCGGCCACGATCCTCTTTCGCTGCTTTGCCTGGTCGATGTAGCGCTGGCGATTGGCCTTGTAGTGCTCCTGCTTGTACGTGGCCCGGCAAGGTCGGCAGTAGTTGTCGCGCTGGCCCCGCGCCTTGCGCCGCCAAGCGAAGTCCTCGAATGGCTTCTCGTGATGACAGCGCCCGCACCTCCTCATGCGGGCAAGGTAGAGGGGCGAACAGACGTTCCCCTTGGAGCCTCTATTTGGGGCGGCCCATTGCTATCCGCCGGGTCGTGAGGCCGCGAGTCAGCCGATAGGGCAAAATGCAAAACCCCACGGGGAGTGGCGCAGTCTGGTAGCGCACTCGGCTGGGGGCCGAGCGGTCGCAGGTTCAAATCCTGTCTCCCCGATAGCAAGCCCGTCCTCGCATGGCTCCGCAAAGCCGCGCTGGGGCGGGCTTTCTGCTGGGTCGCGCGAGGCTACGCGAGGTGGTGCGGGCGGATTCGTGATACCCGCGTGATACCCAACGGCCTGGCGGTGTGATACCCGCGACTCGCCTGATCTCGGCGTGCTGGAGATCGACTTGCGCCCCGGGGGCGTCATAAGCTTGCCGGGATGCCCGACGACGCCAAGCGGAAAGTCCGCCAAGCAGTGAAAGCCGCGCAGAGGCAGTACGACCGGGAGTCGGCCGCAGCGCAGAAGGCAAGGCGCGCGGCATTCGCGAAGGCCCAGAAAGAAGGGCTCTCACTGCGCGAGATCAGCGAGGAGGTCGGTTTGCATCGCAGCCGCGTCGCCCAGATCATCCAGGGCAAGTAGCACTAGCTAGCTGTCGATATTTTCTCGACAGTTCTGCTATTTTTCCGGGTGACAGACAAAAAGATGCCGCCCGCGAACTGCGCAAACAGCCCCGGGCGGCGTGGCACAGGAGGGATTAGCTCCCATGCACACCCAAGATATTTCGGGAGGGCATTGTTTGCCCCCCAATCCAGGGGACCGCAAGACCGAAACCGCCGTCCTCGCTCTGCTGATCGCCGAACACCCGACCCGGCTCTCGATCGAGGAGTTGATCCTTGTCCTGCACGCGGACCCCGATCGCGGCGACCCCGAGGACGCCGCCGAGCGGGCGGTTCGCGAACTGACCGGCGCTGGTCTGCTTCACCGCGAGGGGCGCTTTCTCACCCCAAGCCGGGCGGCGCTTTACTTCTTCCGCTTGGAGTCGGACTGATGACTGGCCCGAGCGAGTACCCGCGCGAGTTAGCTGAGCGTTTTGGGCGCAACCTGGCCCGTGCCCGGCGCCGCGCCGATCTCTCCCAGGAGCAGTTGAGCGCGATCAGCGAACTGCACCGCACCGCGATCGGGATGCTTGAGCGCGGCGCCCGACTCCCGAGGCTCGACACGATCGTGAAGCTGGCGGGCGGCATCGAAGTCGATGCCGCCGATCTGATCGTCGGGATGCGCTGGTACCCAGGCCCGCCCAAGCAGGTCGGCTTCTACGTCGCGGAGGAGGGTCTGCAACCGAGCGGGGAGACGGACTGATGGTCTTCGACATCGCCGCGCAGTTCGGCGACAACCTCATCCGTCAGCGCAAGCTCGCCGACCTCTCCCAGGACGAGTTGAGCTTCCGGGCCTCCGTCCACCGCACCGAGATCAGCCAGCTTGAGCGCGGCCTGCGAATCCCGCGCATCGACACCGTGATCAAACTCGCGGCCTCCCTGGAAATCGAGGTCCAAGAACTACTTGTGGGCATCAACTGGACGCAGGGGAACGTGCGTTTCGGGAGCTTCGTTTCCGCAGCAGAGGAGGGCTAGCGGGGTTTTGCAACAAATCTTGCAAAAAATCAATTGCTCAATTCTATTTAGATGGCTGTGGTATCTCCCTCCGGCTTTTCCTCCGCGCCGAGGACTATCTCCCGCGCCTCTTGGTTCTCCAAGACGCTGCTGTCGCCCTCCGTCAGTAGCTGCCTTGCCCTCGCCCGAGCTTGGCATCGGCCGGTGTTCGGGACCGGGTTTCCGGCCAATGCCTCACGGCCTCCGTCAAGACACCTACTGACGGAGGTATCCGATGTTCATAGCTACCCGAAGTGAGAAGGAGGCGCGGGAGGTTCGCGGCCTGGCCGAGGCGATGTTCCGCGAGGAGCAGAGCTACCTGTTCAGGCTCGCCCGCTCCCATGCCCGCAACGAGGAGGACGCCCAGGACGCATTGAGCGAGGCGTTTGTGGCGTTCCTTCGCGCCTACGATCCACACGGCGGCGCCCCGCCGCTGGCCTGGTTGTCGCTGACCCTCAAAAGGGAGTGCTGGCGCCGCAGGCGCGATGCCCATCTGGACCGCCACGTCGGCCAGGAGGCGGGGCGGGGCGACGAGGAGCAGGGCTCCATCCTCGACCTGCTCCCGGCACCGGGACCGCTGCTTGAGGCCCGGATCGCAGAGCGCGACGATGCCCGCCGTCGATTGGCGGTGCTGAAGCCCAACGAGCGAACGGGCCTCGGCCTCTTTGCTGCTGGCTACTCCTACAAGGAGATCGCCACGCAGCTGCGCTGGACCTTCACGAAGGTGAGCCGCTGCATCAGGGAGGGACGCGCGGCACTTGCCACGGCCTAGGCTCCGGCGCACCTGCCCCGCCGACCTACCTGCTTCATAGCGCCCCCGACCTGGCAGTCAAGGAGGCTCTGCGTCCGACCCCGCGAGGGGTTGACGGCCGGGTCGGGGGCGCTAGCGTTGCGCGGAGGTCGGGGCTGCTAGCACGAGGCTAGGATTCTGCACGGGCGACACTTGCTCGCGCCATCTAGCTCGCGCAGGTTAGGCTCGCCGCCTATCCAAATTTACATTACTCATGAGTCCTTCGAAGAAAAGCCCCTCCGTAATCCGCGTTCCTGCTCTGCGGGTGCACCAATGGCGTCCTGAGTGGGACGAGGTTAAGTTCGGCGCTCGCTATAAGGCGAAGCCTCCCGAGCACTTCTTCGTCAGCTCGGTTAACGCCGCCGCGCTTCGCGCCCTCTGCGGGATTGAGCGCCGCGATGTCGCTGACGGCAGCCGCCGGAGCACCGATGTCGGTATCCAACGACGCCACGACGAGGTGCGATCAAAAGAGATCGGGCGCTTCGTCCGCCACGGATATCCCTGGTCAGTGCTCGGCAAACGGGATCGAGACTCAGGCGAGTTCGATGACCTCAAAAATCCCGGCTGGCTGCCGAGCGCGATCGTCGTGAACATTAGGACCCAGAACGACGAAGTTGGTGGAAGCAAGGTCAACCCCGGCAACCTGATCACGGTCAGCGAGAGTGAGGAAGGTACGGCTTCGCTGGGGCTTCCAACCGACGGCACTGAGGCTGGCTGGCAGCCCACGGGGTTGCACCCGATGGAGGTGATCGACGGCCAGCATCGTCTCTGGGCCTTCGAGGCTGGAGAGGGGAGCGCTGACTTCGATTTACCGGTGGTCGCGTTCGTCGGCCTCGACCGCAGCTGGCAGGCCTATCTGTTCTGGACCATCAACATCAAGCCGAAGCGGATCAACGCCAGTCTTGCTTTCGATCTTTACCCGCTGTTGCGTGATCAGGACTGGCTTGAGCGCTTCGAGGGTCCGGAGATCTACCGGCAGACTCGCGCCCAGGAGCTGACCGAGCTGCTCTGGGCTCATGCGGAGAGCCCTTGGCACCGTCGCATCAACATGCTCGGCGAGAGCGGCAACCGCGACGTTCGTCAGGCTGCTTGGGTGCGCTCGCTCGTCACGACCTTTGTCAAGTCTTGGGAGGGCCCGCGGGTGCGGATCGGCGGTCTTTTCGGGGCGCCGGCTGGCAAGGACGAAGAGGTGCTCGACTGGAGTCGCGAGCAGCAGGCTGCCTTCCTCTTTCTTTACTGGCAGGAACTGGAGAAGGCCGTAGTGACCTCAAGGGACGCTTGGGCAAAAGATTTGCGACAGATCGCCGAGACAGCTGCCAAGAAACAGGAAAAGTCGGCCGATGTCGTTTCCACGGAGAAAGAAAGGGCGCCTTTTGCGGGTCGCTACACGTTGCTGAATACCGACCAAGGCGTGCGCGGAGTGCTCTATCTCGCCAACGACCTCTGCTATTTGGCTGCGGAGGATCTGGGGCTCCAGAAGTGGCGGGCTCTTGATGTCAGCGAGGAATCAGATGAGGCTGAGGTGAGCGTTCAGCTCAAGCAGGTGCGGAAGCTCAAGGTTGCTGGTCTGCTGCGCGAGATCGCAGAGGCACTCGCCAGCTTTGACTGGCGTACCTCGGCGACGCCGGATCTCTCTGATGCCGAGCGGCTGCGTAGCGCCGCCTTTCGGGGCAGTAGTGGCTATCGTGAGCTGCGCCGCCAGCTACTGATTCACCTTGAGTCCGCGGGTGTCTCCAGGGTCGCAAAGCTCGCGAGCGACGTCCGCGCCGAGCTGAACTTCGACTGAGCTGATGTCCCCCCAGCCCCCTAGGCGCCGCCGCCGATCCAATGAACGCGGGGTGAAGCGGATCGTTAGCGAAGCCTCGGCCGAAGCGGTGCGCGTTGCAGCAGCCCGCCTCTCATCCCGCCTCACTGATGAGATCTGGCTTGCCTCCAATAGCCGCTATCTGAGCGAAACCGATTCGAAGCTGAGCCGGGACATCGGCGGCAAGGTCTTCGTCTCGCATGTTCGGGGTTCGGCTAGGGCTACACAGCTGACCGAGTACGTAGCGGCTTCGGCAATCCTGCATTGCTCCGATGGCTGGGGCTATCTGGGCCGAGCAATGGGGGCGCAGCTTCAGGGTGATATCGGCGCCTCGCGTCATCTCGCCTACTACGCTGAGCTGCGAGCGGCGATGTCTCTCTTGGCCGCACAGGGCATCGGCGTCTTCAACTACAAGCAAGTCGTGGTCAAGACATCGGGGGATGTCGATGTCGTCAAGCAGCAGGGAACCCACCGCTTCACCTGGGACGCACTCAGCGCCTGGAGCGACCTGCCCTCAAGCGCTGAGGCATTTGCCGCGATCATCCGACCCGCGGATGTCCCTCTCTCCGAGTGGCTTGAACCGCTCACCAGCACGGCGATTACGGCTGCTACTGGTCGTTCGTTTCTACTCGGATGGGGCCTCGACGTCAAACGCTTCGGCCTCGACCGCGACGCACGCAACGAGTCGAGCTACCGGCCGCGAACGCTGCGCGGCGCCAAGGCGCCGAGCAGCTCGCGGGCTGCAGAATTCGGCCGCGACTTCTGGGATCTCTTCCAGCCGGAAGGCGCTGGGAAGTTCGGCCGCCTTGATCGCTACCTGCTTCGGCGGACCCTGGAGCAACTTTTCGAATCACAAAAGGGCAAGAGGGTTGCCGCCAACAAAGAGGAGTTTGAGGCCTACGTAAAGCAGGCCTTGGGTTCTGTTCAGCCCACGATCCCCCGCGATCAGCTCCAAGCTTTTCTCACTCGTTCGAGCGACCCAAGCGACCCGACCCTGCTCGCTGACGCTGAAACCAAAGGCAACCTGGAAGATCCCGAAGACCACCTGCAGGTGATGGCACGGGCTGCGCTCCTCTTGCGGGGTGCGAGCGGATTCGCGCGGGCATTACTAGAGGAGGCGAGTCTTTCCTACCCCGAATATGAGTGGTGGGCGGCACAGCTCGCCGCCTGCCGAGCGTTGTCAGAGGATGATGAAAAGCTCGAAGCCCCTGAGGATCTCTGGGCTGAGATCGGCGATGCAATCGTCGATCTCGACGCCAAAATTGACGGTGGCGAGACGGCCACCTACATGCAGCTGCATGAGACCTGCGCGCGCGAGCTGACTCTCTTAGGCGGCTGTGAGCGAATCGCTCTTTGGAGTCTTGCTGCGTGAAGTACATGGGCTCCAAGCGCATGATGCTCCAGAACGGCTTCGGATCTGCCATCCTCGACGAGTCGCGGCGCAGCGAGCGCGTTGTTGACTTATTTAGTGGTTCAGGTGCCGTCGCTTGGTACGCCGCAGAGCGGATCGATCAGCCCGTATTTGCGGTTGACCTTCAAAGCTATTCCGCGGTATTAGCTTCGGCGGTAATCGCTCGGACGACGAAACTCAACATGGAGAAAGTTGAGAGCGAATGGCTTCGTCCGGCGCTTCGAAGCGCCCATCGTTGCAAGCCTTGGTCGGAAGCTAAGAAACACGATCAACCTCGCTTTAAATATGAAGTGACCGCCGCTCGACAGCTCTGCGCAACCGAGAGCGCCGGAGTGGTCTGGCAGGCATACGGCGGGCACTACTTTTCTCCTCGCCAGGCGCTGCTGATGGACCGTGCTCTGCTCAGTCTTCCTCAGCGGGAGCCGCTTCGATCTGCTTGCAAAGCCGCCTTAATCGCTTCTGCTACCTACTGTGCGGCGTCTCCAGGGCATACGGCGCAGCCTTTTCAGCCGACCCAATCAGCAATGCCGTTCATCCGGGAGGCGTGGGGAAGAGATCCACTTGCCTACGCTCGCACATGGCTTAGTTTCATAGCCGAACGGCACGCGAGGAAAAAAGGCCGAGTCAAAATTGCGGATGCTGTTGCAGAGGCGTCTGAACTTAGGGAGAGCGATCTTGTCGTGGTTGATCCGCCTTACTCAGCCGTGCAGTACAGCCGTTTCTACCACGTGCTGGAGGCAATCGCGAAAGCAGGTAGTCCCCTCAAAAGCGGAGTGAGTGGAAGTGGACGCTATCCCCCCATAGGGCTACGTCCGCATTCTGATTTCTCCCTCAAAACCAAGTCCGCGGATGCCGTCGAAGATCTTCTAAAAGCCCTAGGTGGCGTGGGATGTCGGGTGCTCATTACCTTTCCGGAGTCCCGATGTAGCAATGGGCTTTCGGGCCATGAGATTGCAGAATTAGCTGAAGAGCATTTCAACGTGACAACGAAGACGGTCGCGGGGCGATTCAGCACGTTAGGCGGCAACAACGACAACCGTGCTGCCCGTCAAGCGTCTGCAGAGATGATCATGACTTTGACTCCGCTGGGTCGGTAGCCAGAGCAATCCTCGACCGGCTCCCGTTTCACCGTTCGGGGCCGACCGCTTGAGCCCCGCCGACGGTAGGTCGGCGCTGGAAGCGCGCCGAAAGACGACGCCGGGAAAACGAAGCGAAGCGGTGGAACCTCTGGGTCGCGAACCGCGCGCCGGCACCGCTTTCCCCTGCCAACCCCGGACCCCGCCAGCGCCCCACAGCCTGCGCGGAGGGCCAGGAGCGCTACGGACAAGACCCCGGATAGCCCATCCGCCCCTCCTTCCCTTGTCCTTGCGGATGGGGGCGGCATCCTGTTGGCGACCACAGAGATTCACGATCCAGAGGAATCATTCGTGAATCTCCGTGGTCGCCAACAGGATGCCTTAGGTGGTGCAGGGGTGTGGTCGAGTGGATTGTCACTGGGCGACATGGGACCTGGGTTCCTACGGAAGGTGGGTCCGGGGTTGGCAGGGGAAGGGTGCGGGAGTGCTATCTGCCGTGGCTAGCCGAGGACTGGAGTGGGGAGCGGCTAGCCGGGAGCGCGGAGGAGCCGCGTAGCCGGGGGCGAGGCTGGGGACTCTGGGCCGAGGGGCGAAGACGGGAGCGCGTAGCCCGGGGTGGAGCGAAGCCGCGTAGTCGAGAGCGCAGGGCCGAAATGGAGTGGATCGGGACCGCCAGGCCGGGAGCCCAGGACCGAGATAGAAGGGAGGCGGAACCAACTGCTCAGAAGTTCATGCGATGCAAGAAATATTGCTGAGGGGACACATCCGTAATGGCCCGCGTCTTGCCGAGCAATGAACGAATCGCCAGCAAACATCATCACGAAGGCCCCGAACGCCTGCCGGGATCGCGAGCTCCTTCACTACGTCGGCCGCCAGGGCATCGTCACCGTCGAGCACGTGATGCGGGCGATGGGCGCCGGACGCTCGGTCACCTACGACCGCGTGGCCCGTTGCATCGAGCTTGGCCTGCTTGAGCGCCACGAGGTCTTGAGGACCGAGCCGCCGATCCTGTGCGCCACCCGAGAAGGACTGCACTACGCCAAGCTTCCTCTGCTGCCCGCCTCGATCTCCGCCGGCAGGGTCGAGCACGAATTGCGCTGCGCCTCTGTGGCTCTATGGCTGGCCGAGCGCAACGGCGGCTTTCAGAGGGTGATCCCTGAGCGCGAAATCGCGTGGATGGAACGCTTCGAAGGCAAACCGTTCGCGAGCGCTGAAGTCAAGAACGGCGTCGGCAAGTTCAGCAGCCACCGCGCGGACCTCGCCATTCGCCTCGACACAAACGAACTGCACGCGATCGAGGTCGAGTTGACCCCGAAGGCGCCACGGCGCCTTGAAGAGATCATCCGCGGTTGGCGGCGTTTTCCGGGCGTCGATGCCGTCGTTTACTTCTGTCGCGAAGGGAAGGCCCAGCGTGGAGTGGAGCGTGCGATCAAGCGGGTGCGGGCCGAGGAGTCGGTCTTCGTGCGCGACGTGGAGATGGCCCTGTGATTCGGCAACGGGTCCGTCACTGTCTTTGCCCCCGGCCATTGTGGCGCCGACGTCGAGCCCTGCAAGCCCCGGCTTCGCCGGGGCTCCTAGCGGCCCGCGCCTGCGGCGCGGGTTCCGGGCTCGCCGCTCGACGCCGGATGGCTGGTGTCAAAGCCAGTGAACGGAGGACGGATGAAAGTCGTGATCAGAAGCAAAGGCCGCAGGAGCCGGTGCGTGACTAGGGCTCACTCAGATAGTCGAATCGCTCACCGAGATCGGCGTCGAGCCGAGGTTCCGGCTGCGTTCGTTGTGGTCGAGCCGGAGCGCTGGCGAGACAAGCACGGCATCGCCGAACATTTCGCCTGCGGCGTGCGCTGGATTGAGGCGCGGATGGTTGAAGGGATGCCGCACACCTACATAGCTGGACGAGCCAAGTTCCGAGTCTCGGAGGTCGAAGCTTGGCTGGAGAAGTCTGGCCTCATCGAGCAAGGGGGGAGGGCTTCCGTATGACTGGCGCGGCCCCCAAGCCCAAGAAATCGCTGAAGGCCAAAGCAGGCAGGAAGCCCTACCTCGGCCGCATCTACATCGGAAACGACGAGAACGGCAAGCAGTTGTTCCAATATGTCGGCCGATTCGCCAAGAAGAAGGAACGCGACAGAGCGGTTGAAGAAGCGAAAGCCGCTCGGCGCAACGCCTCCAACGGCGAGACGATCCCCCTGTGCGATGAGTACGTAAAGCGCTACATCGCCGAGTACGAGCAGCGAAACCGCGAGTCGTCCACCGACATCGTCAAGGAGCGCCTAGCCCGCTTCCGCGTCGACTTCGCTGGTCGGCGCTTAGACATTCCGCGCGCCGAGCTAAAAGACTGGATGAACGGCGAGGGAGTTTGGTCGCACCGCGATCCGGTGCCGAAGGGTTACCGGCCCGCAGTCGTCACGCTTTACAACCATGCAATAGACGAGGACGACGTACCGCTCGAACGGAACCCGGCTCGGAAGTTAGGGCAGCGGACCAAGAGCAAGCGCTCCCAGACCCCACCGCCGACCGAGGCAGAGTTCCAGCACTTGCTGGATAGCTGCGACGCCCTGGGCGACTACGCGCCGCGGATGAGGGAACTCATGCTGTTTGCTGCTTACGAGTTGATGAGGCCGAGCGAGTTGTATGCGCTTGAAGAATCGAAGATCGACTTCCACCGGATGCGCCTACTCAAGGACGCTCGGGTCTACAAGGGAAGCGTCGATGCACCCAAGACCGGCGTTGTCTTGGTCCCGTTGACGCCCCCTGCTCGGGACGCGATCGCCAGTCGGCCGCTTAACGATCGGGGCCTGGTCTTCCTGTCGAAGCAGGGCAAGCGACTGTCTCAGGCAACGCTCTCTGGCTACTGGGCGCAGGTCAAGGCGCGGGCGGGATTGGACTTCGACTTCTACCACGCGACCAAGCACTACGGCGTCCACTACATGTGGTCCGATCCCGACCTACAAATGTCTCCGCGCGCCATTGCGGCGCTCGCAGGCTGGAAAGTCAGCACCGTGATCGAGATGCTTGAAACCTACGGGCACGGCGACGTTGGCGCCCTTGACGAGGTGGACGCCGCCTTTGCCCGCGCTGGGAGCAAGGTGCGTCACTTTGAGGCCATCGAAGGGATGCAATCGTGATACCGATGGCTAGGTATTTATAAGCGGGGAGCCAAATCAATCCTGTCTCCCCGATTAGAAGCTCCTCATTTGAACCGCCGCCAGAAGAAGCGCCGGTTCCGGTGACAGCCTCACCATCCAGCCGCTTCGGAAGCTCGGGGTCGGCGAGCGTCGCGAAGGGCTCGGCGAGCTCGGTGTCGGCGATGCGCTCGTCATAAACGACCAGCCGCTCGAACAGCGCCTGGTTTCACTGGCGGCGCAGGTGACCGGGCGCGGCCGGGTAGGCGCGCTGGCAGTCGGCGAGTAGGTCGAGTGCCTTGGTGGTGGCCTCGGCGATGTCGCCGAACGAGGCCTCGGCGGCTTCGAGGTGGCGCTCAGCCTGCCTGGTCTCGGAGGTGAGCCGGTTCTGCTCAGAGCGCAGGAGGTCGACCGGCACCGCGCGCGCTCTCGACGAACTGGGCGCTACCTCCACACCAAACTGGTATCTCAGGTGCCCTGGGGCATGGGCGCTCTCCAGCGAGTGGCGTTCGCGGAAGCTTTACCTCAGGTTTCTGCTGATGTTGGGCATATTCCATCGCTTGTGTTCTACGGCGTGAGATCCAGAGAGGCAGCAGCCCTTCGAATGGCAGGCGTGCCCCGCGTTGCGGCCGAGGGTCTCGGCGAGCAGCTAGGAGCGAATCAGTCCTGGCCGATCTCGCTGATGCCCGAGACTGGGTTGCCTCTAGGGATACCGCGTCTTGGAACGACGCGTTGCCTGGAAATGCACCGCTGTCAGGCGACCAGGCCCGCATGGTCTGGGCGGAGCTTTCAGCGACGTCTGTCTAGTCCCGGCGGGAGGGTCCCCGCCCACCCTGACCCATCGAGCCAATCACTCAGGAAGCCGGCCGAGGAGAAGGCGCGCGGTTGCAGTCACCGTCATCAACCGAAAGGTCGCCTCTACTGGATCGCTTTCGCCTGGATGCGAGCCACGTTCATTGGACAACGACCAGAGTCCCTTGATCAGCTCCCGCTCTCCAGAATCTATGAAGTCATCCGGGAACGCTTGGATCGCCGCGCGCGGATGGCCCGGACGCTGCCCCGTAACTTCCTCCGCGATGCTTGGGAGAAGGTCCTCTAGAAAGCTGCGAATTTGCGAGTTGGCCGACTCCCACTCGCCATCGCCAAAGCCATTCGCTGCCCGACGAAAATGAAGCTCCGAAGTGGACCACCCGCGCGCCTTCAGCTCGGCTTCCAGCCCGTTTAGCTCTTCAGGCATCGACACGCCGGGAACCACCGGGGTCAACCTCTGAGACTCAGCGTCGAACTCCCAACCATCTGCCGCGAGGGCGTCGCACAGGGCCGTCCACTCCGCCCCCCAGTGCGCCCGTCCGATGGGAGGCGGCGCGATCTTCTCCATCACAAGTTGGACAAGACCCCTCGCTGCTCGCTCCGCATCGGTCGTGCCCGCGGCACGCATTCCTTTGAAGACCAACTGCAGACGATGTTCCTTGTTGTCTGCTCGGGATGGCTCCCAGTCATCAGCCTCGGCTTTCAGGAGAAGAGTCCCGATCTGGGCCTTGGAGTAGGCCGAGCCGATCGTCTCGATCAGGACACCAATCGTGCGAGATCGGAATGGGAACGCCATCCGGGGAGCCTAGACTGATGTGCCGCCGCCCAACTCGTAGCGCCCATCGGGCTCAGAGTTCGCGAGGACGACCAGCAGTCGGGCTGTCGGCCAGCGCCTTGACCCGGTTCAGATACCGTCCAGTCAGGGCGATTAGCAGTCCTCCGGAAAGGCGAGTCGTAGTTCGTCGCTATCGATTCGGAGCGTGGTTTCGTTTCTGGTGTCGAACAGGGCGATCCGTTCGCCGCCTTCCCCGAGGTAGTAGAGGTCTCTGCATCCAGGGAGTTTGTGACCAGTGCCGTTCGCTATCCAAGAAGCACTCACATGCTCAGCATGGAAAAGCCCGAAGTTGGCGCGGGGAGCGGTTCCCTGCTTGATCGCGTCGGCTTCGTTGATCGCGGCGCCGACCATAAGCGTGGCAGCGGCCACCAAGGTCAGGACCGTGATCGCGAGTGGACCAACCCGGATTATCCGGCGAACCTGCGCGCGGTGGTTCGTCTCCGGTGCGGGCACGAGCTTGGAGAACAGCTTCTTCAGCCATGCAGGTCCAGAGGGCGCCGAGCTGTGAAGTAGTTTGCCGAAGAGCCGTCCGCCGACAGCCCAGTAGGCGTAATTGAGCAAGGGGAAAAAAGAGCCCGTACAGGACGGCGATTGCAAGGGAGATGGCCAGGACTGTGGTTGCCCCCTGAAGCAGTACCTGCACCGAGTTTAGGCCCACGTCCTCAGGGCGGAGGCCGAACCGGCTGTAGAAGATCTCTGCTGGTATGCGGGCGATCGCGAACAGGACGGCAGTTGCCGCGGCAATACTTAACGCTGGGTTTCGGAACACCCATGCCGTCATCGCCGTCGAGCAATCCCCGAGCCGATCGAGACGCCCGCGCCGGAGCTCGCCTACGTCGGCACACAGTCCGGTTGTCCCCTCTCGCCCCATCGCCCCTCCCATTGCGAAGCGCGGAAAGGTATCTGAATCCGAGCAAGCTGGAGTTGGCCCGACGGGGACGGCATCAGAGCGGCAGGTCTCGAGCTCGGTTCAAATGCCGTCCGGTTAAGCCGATTCAAAAGCCCGCCCTTGGGGCCGGGCTCCACAACGTATTCTTCGCCGGAATGGGTCGTGCTCTCGTCGTTGTCGCGGTGCTCCTCGCCGTCCTTGCCGTGGTTCCGGGTCTCGCGGCGGGTGCCGGACGGGAAGTCGAGCGCGAACTTGCCTTCGGCCTCGACGTCGAGGGCTTCAACGTCGTGGTCTTCGTCTCCAACAACGATGGCGACGTGAACGCGACGATCTTTCTCAGCCGCGGCCCGCAGGTCGGCTACTACTCGGCCCCGGCGAAGGTGACCGCAGACCGGGTGACCGCGCGATTCGGCAGGCTCGGTGAGCTCGATTATCACTTTGCTGCGAAGCAGGGTGGGAAGGTCGACTGCAGCAGCTCCGAAGAAGGTGATGCCGTATTCGAAGGGACCTTCGAGTTCACTGGCGAGAACGAGTACGTCCACCTGGAAGCCGCCCAAGCCGAAGGGACCGTCCAGATCTACCCCGAGCCGAGGGACTGCCCGCGGGGACGGCTCGCTGGGCGTGGGTCGTACCACCCCGTCTACTCGGACGAGGGAGCGACCCTGCAGGCTGTTTCGCGCTCGACGAAAAGGGCTCGCGAGGTCCTCGTCTTCGACGACGGTCAGCGCGGACCGCATAGGGTCGCTTTGTACGCGACTCTGGGCGAAAGGCGCGAAGGGGTGTTGGTCGCCCGCGGGGTGCAGATGAGGGTGGGACCCCGCGCTTTTCGTTGGAACCTGGAGAAAGGCACTGCGACGCTGCGTCCGCCGGCGCCTTTCACCGGCTCGGCGTCTTTCACTCGACACGGCCACGATGGCCACGGGACCTGGAAGGGTTCGCTGAGCATGCCGATCCTCGGGGGCGAACCGGTGGAGCTCGCCGGCCGCGCTTTTCGCGCCTTCATCCACAAAGGCGTGCCGCAGGACCAGTGAGACTGCTGCGGCGTTTGAGGTCGCGGATTGCGACCTCAAACGAAGGTCGCGGTGGGCGCTGCTAGAGAAGTCTTGCCGGCTGCGCAAACACGACCAGGAACGGTGCGTCGAGGCCGTAGCGGACGGCGATCTGACGACGCATGCGGGCAACGTGCTGGGTTCCGACTTCGACCTTGTTGGCGAGGAAGTTGACCGAGACCATGTTCGCCAGATCCCAGTTGGCGTCATCCTCGACGAACTGCTCCTCGATCTGGAACAGCTCCGCCTCGGTGTGAGTAGGGGGTACGGGAAAGGGCCGGAAGCGCTCGGGGGCGATGAGTTGCTTCCTGAGCTTGGCCAGATACGCGTCTTGATCGGCCGTAAACCCGACGTAGATGATCCCGCCGGCGGCGTAGTCGAGTTCATATCCTGCGTAGGTGTCTGGCGCGTTCTTCTCCACCCAGTCCCCTTCTTCAACCAGGTCCTGAAAGCGTTCGCGGTAGACGTCGCGGTATTCGAGCTCGGCCTGCTCAAAGGCCCGCAGCGGCATGCCGAACACTTCCTCTTCCGAGGTCCAGCGGGCGACCGGATCGCCGCGCCTCCAAGATGCCAGGAGGCCCTTGGCGCGACGGACGATCGCGCCCCTGTTGCCGGCAAGATCGAGGTCCAGGCCCTCATTGGCGCGACCGCGGATGATCTGCCCGAGGCGGCGAACGGGTTCCTCATAGCTCCTCGGGCAGCCGCTTGGGAAGTTCAGCATTCCACCGGTCCAACTCGAGACCTGGAGCTCGATCTTGGACCCGCAGCGCGTTCCAGGTGCGACGGTGACGGTGCCGCGATACGTCACCGGTCCCGTCGTGCGACCCAGACAGGACACCCGTCCCCGGGAGCTTTCACGACAGCGCAGCGGGCCGGCGGCGCCTGGTCCCGTTGCTTCGGCGACGCGACTGAAGCCGAGCACCTCAGGTCCCCGGGGGCGTCGGATCGTCAGGCTCACCCGCCCCGGCTGGATCCCACACCACATGACGTAGCGAACTACCGAGGGCGCGTCGCGCGAGAGCATCGCATCCGTCGTGCAGTCCCGGGCCCGGTCTCGCGTCCCCGGCTGCTCCTGCGAGGCCTCCGCGGCAGCTCCCGCCATGAGGGCGGCGCAAAGCAGCCCCACCGCGCAAATCTCTCCCCTCCGAATCACGCGCCGAGCCTAGGCCATCCAATGCAGGAGGAGGACCTTCAGAGAACTAGATTGTTCGAATAAGTTCGAGAGTCTCCGTTAAGTTCTCGTCCTTCGCAAGCAACGAAACGGGCAAGCAATGGGGCTTTTCAGTCGTGAGTCAAAGAAACCGCAGATGGTGGATCCGTCGCTGGCTGATAACGAGTGGCTAGCCGCTAGCGAGAGGTTGTTCAAGGATCGGATAGACGAGTTCTATGGCTCCCCTGACTCCATGGCCGAGGGGGGCGGGGAGCATTATGGCTTCAATGATTTCGGCACGGCGATGTTCTTCTATGCGAAGAGCATCGACATGCTGCACACCGCCTACGGCTTCAGTCGCATGCAGGGCAGGCAGCCATCTCCGGCTGACGCATCCATCGTCGACGGGTTCGTTTCGGCTCTAGGGGCTTCACTGAGTACGCATCCTGCCGCCCCCGTAGGTGCCGTGCTCTTGGAAGTGGACGCCCGTCTTCACGACATTGCTGGTGAATGCGAGCGACTCGGTCTTCCGGCCGGTCTTTACCGCAATGCCCAGGCGGAAATACATCGCTACCAATCGCAGCTTCCCTCCTAGGTCGAAGCGTTTGATCAGGTCGTCAATCGCCTGGCCGACTTGGCCTGGCCGCTGCTGCCGATTCATCCATGCGGCCGTTGCGCGGTCCGGTGCGGCAGGTCTACGGTCGAACTGGGTCGATGACCGGCAATCGAGTCAGATATTCGCCTCTCCTGATTCTCCTGACGGTCGGCGTGCTGGCGATGGCGCCGTTTGCGGCGGCGGCGCAGACGATCCACGTGGTCGAGCGGGCGACGACCGACGCGGTCACGAACGGTTCGAAGCAGGACAAGGTGGGCAACGTCCTCACCTGGCACAACAAGATCTACGACGCCGCGAACAAGAAGCAGATCGGCAGGGACGCCGGATACTGCATCCGCATCGTCGTCGGCAAGTCCTGGGAATGCAGCTGGACCACCTACCTCGAGGCCGGCTCGATCAGCGTTCAGGGGCAGTTCCTGGACAAAGGCGACGCTGAGCTGGCGATCACCGGCGGGACTGGGGCCTACGCGGACGCCAGTGGCACGATGACTTTGCATTACCGCAACAAGAAGGGGACCGCCTTCGACTTCACTTTCCACCTGACGTAGGCGGTTGACGTTCCCGCTCCCGTGGCGATACTCGAGCAATGAGCGAGATCGGCGATCGGGAGTTCTTCCGATCCCTCGAAACGCACCGGGCGCGCGGCTGGCTGGGCCTCATGCGGCACCTTCCCTCGGACCCGCGCTGCGCCATCTGCCGCGCGCCGTACGGCGGCATCGGCGGGCGCGTCATGGGTCGCTTCGGCTTCGCTCCTTCGCGCAAGAACCCGCGGCTGTGCAGCCAGTGCTTCGAGAAGGCTCCGATGGGTGGGGTGGAGATGGACGTTGGCATCCTCTTCGCGGACGTGCGCGACTTCACCTCGCTGGCCGAGCGCCAGGCGCCGGACGCGGTCGCCGCGCTGCTCAACCGCTTCTACGCGACGGCCGTCGACGTTCTCTGCGAACACGCGATCATCGACAAGCTGGTCGGCGACCAGGTGATGGCGCTCTACCTCCCGGGCCTGTTCCCCGGCGAGCCCGCGCACCACATGGTCGCCGACGCGCGGGCGCTGCTGGCGGCATCGGGCTACCGGGAGCGGCCCTGGGTGGAGCTCGGCATCGGGCTCGACTTCGGCTCGGCCTTCGTCGGCAACGTCGGCGCGGGAGACGTCAAGGACTTCACCGCGATCGGCGATGTGGTCAACACCGCGGCGCGCCTGCAGGCTGCCGCGGCCAGCGGCGAGATCGTGATGTCGAGCCGCGTCCACGACCGCGCCGGACCGCAGGGGGCGGCCACCGAGACGCGTGAGCTGACACTGAAGGGCAAGGCCGAGCCGGAGACCGCGATGGTCAGCCGGCTCGACGGATCGCAGGCCTAGCGGTACTTTCTGGCCGTGTCCCTCCCCGTCCTCCTCGCCGTCGACGAAGACGAGCGTTCGCTGCGCGACGTCGAGCGCGAGCTGGTCGATCGCTATGCGCGCAGCTACCGCGTCGTCTGCCTGCCCGCGGCGGCGGAGGCGATGGCGGAGCTCGAGGCGCTGGCGGCGGCGGGCGAGGAGGTCGCGCTCGTCCTCTCCGCCCAGTGGCTCGAGGGGACGACGGGAAGCGAGCTGCTGAGCAAGGTGCGGGCTCTCCACGCGCACGCCCAGCGGGGCCTGCTGATCGACTGGGGCAGCTGGGGGGACGGCCGCACCGGCGAGGCGATCTTCCAGGCGATGGCGCGGCGGCAGATCGAGTACTACGTGATCCGGCCGTCGCGGACGCCGGACGAGCTCTTCCACCAGTCCGTCTCGACCTTTCTGCTCGAGTGGGCCCACGCGCGACGGGTCTCCCCGCACACCGTGCACATCGTCGGCGAGTCGTGGACCGGGAGGGCCTATGAACTGCGTGAGGTCCTGGGGCGCTGCGCGGTGCCGCACGCGTTCCTCCTCGCCGACTCGCCCGAAGGCCGGGCGCTGGTCGAGGAATCGGGCACCGGGGAGCCGCTGCCCCTGGTGGTCTTCCCGACCGGAACCGTGCTCGCCGACCCGACCAACCTCGAGCTGGCGAGCGCCACCGGTGCCACCGTCGACCCCCAGCAGCGGGAGTTCGACGTCGTCATCGTCGGCGCCGGCCCGGCCGGCCTGTCGGCGGCTGTCTACGGCGCCTCGGAGGGCCTGCGGACGCTGGTCGTCGACGACGGCGGGATCGGCGGCCAGGCGACCTCGAGCTCGCTGATCCGCAACTACCTGGGCTTCCCCCGTGGCGTCAGCGGCCGCCGGCTGGCCGAGCGCGCCTACGAGCAGGCCTGGGTCTTCGGGGCCAAATTCGCGTTCATGCACGACGCCACCGCGATCCGGCGCGATGGCGAGCGCCTCCATGTCGGCCTCTCCGACGGCGGCGAGGTCAGCGCCCGCGCCGTCGTCCTCGCGACCGGCGCCACCTATCGCCGGCTCGGGGTGGACGAGATCGAGGCGCTGGTCGGCGCCGGCGTCTTCTACGGCGGCCCCGCCTCCGAGGCGCCGGCGATGGCCGGCCGGGAGGTGTACGTGCTCGGCGGTGCCAACTCGGCCGGACAGGCGGCGCTGCACCTGGCCGAATACGCCGAGCGGGTCACGCTTGTGGTGCGGGCGGAGTCGCTGGAGAAGGGGATGTCGCACTACCTGACCCAGCAGGTCGCCGGCGCGGCCAACGTCGAGGTGCGCCTCGGGACCGAGGTCGTCGGCGGCGGCGGGGACGGCCGCCTCGAGCGCCTGGTCCTCCGTCGCGCCGAGGGGGCGGCGGAGACCGTCGCCGCGGACGCGCTCTTCCTCATGATCGGCGCGCGCCCGAACACCGACTGGCTGCCGGCGGAGCTGGCCCAGGGTGGCGGCGGCTTCATCCCCACCGGAGCGGACGTCGAGGCGGACGGCTGGCCGCTCGAGCGCAGCCCGCTCTCGCTCGAGACCAGCATGCCCGGCGTCTTCGCCGCGGGGGACGTCCGCCACGGGTCGATGAACCGCGTCGCCTCCGCGGTCGGCGAGGGCTCGATCGCGATCAAGCTCGTCCACGAGCTGATCGAGGCCGAGCAACTTCACTCGCACCAGCGCGCCTGACTCGGCCGGGGAGCGGCTAGCCTGTGCGGAATGGCTCAAATGCGAGACTCAGGTCGGGCCGCCCCGGGCAACGAGGAGGCGGTGCGAGCCTGGGACACCGTCCTCTACGAACGCTGGAAGCGCAACCGCGCGGTGTTCGTCGGCGCGCTGGACGGAGTGACCCGGGAGCTGCTGGATCGCTATCCGCCGCCGCCGGGTGGAAGCTGCATCGACGTCGGCTGTGGGTTCGGGGAGACGACCCAGCAGCTGGCAGGGCTGGTCGGCTCCGAGGGCTTCGCGCTCGGCACCGACTCCTCCCCCCGCTTCATCGAGGACGCCCGTCGCGAGGCGGCAGCAGCGGGGGTCGAAAACGTCGAGTTCGAAACCGCCGACGCGCAGGCGGCCGCCTGGGATCAGGTCTACGACTACGCCTTCTCACGCATGGGAACCCAGTTCTTTTCCGCACCCGTCCCCGCGATGCGCGCGATTCGAGGGGGCTTGAAACCGGGCGGCGGGCTGCGCAAGATCTGCTGGCGACGCAAAGCCGACAGCCCTTTTTGGGCCGAGACCGAGCAGGTGGTCGAAGGCTTCCTCGCGCGCCCGGACGAGTACGACGCCGATACCTGCGGCCCCGGGCCGTTCTCGCTCGGCAACCCCGAGACGCTGCGGGGCATTCTCGAGGCCGCCGGGTTCGAGGCGATCGAGCTGCACCAGTGCGACTTCGACTACTTCATGGGCAGGGACATGGCGGAGGCGGTCGAATCCCTGCTCGCGATCGGCCCGGGCGCGGAGCTGATCCGTCTCAACGGGGAGCTGGGGGAGAGCCGCCGAGAGGAGATAGCCGCGGCGCTCGCCGAGCGCTACGCCGCCTGGCAGCGGGACGACGGCTCGGTGGTCGGCCGCGGATCCGTCTGGCTGGTCGCGGCGACGAATCCGGACGGCGCCGGGCCCACCGGCTAGACCGGCGAACCGCGCCCGGCCCGCTCTTTGGTCAGGGCGGAGTGGAAGCGCGAGCGGTACTCGGCGGGCCCGACCCCGAGGACCCGGAGGAAGGCGCGGCGCATCGTCTCCGAGCTGCCGAAGCCGCAGTGTGTGGAGATGGTCTCGACCGAGGCCTTGGAGTCCTGGAGCAGCTCGCGCGCGGCCTCGACCCGGATGCGCTCGATGAAGCGCGCCGGCGTGGTCCCCGTCTGCTCGGAGAAGAGGCGGCGCAGATGGCGCTCGGAGAGGGCGGCGCGCTGGGCGAGCTGGGGGAGGCGGTGGTCGCCTGCCGGTTCGGCGACGATGCCGTCGAGGAGCTCGCGGATCGGCGAGGAGACGCCAGCCGGTACCGAGAGCCGCTCGGAGAACTGGGACTGGCCGCCCGGCCGCTGCAGGAACATCACGGTCCAGCGCGCCACGGTCCGCGCCAGCGCGGGCCCGTGGTCCTCCTCGACCAGGGCGAGGGCGAGGTCCATGCCGGCGGTGAGGCCGGCGGAGGTGGCGATCCGCCCGTCGCGGACGAAGATCCGGTCCGGTTCGACCAGGACGCGGGGGTGGCGGCGGGCGAGCCGCTCGCAGAACGCCCAGTGGGTGGTCGCCGCCTTGCCCTGGAGCAGGCCGGCCTCGGCGAGGAGGAAGGCGCCGGTGCAGACCGAGCAGGTGCGGCGGGCCCCGTTGGCGATCCGCCGCAGCCCGGGGGCGAGGCGCGGGTCGGAGAGGGCGTCGTCGATCTGCAGGCCGCCGCCGACGATCACGGTGTCGACCCCGCGCAGGCGCACCTGGCCCAGCGCCATGTCGGCGGCGAGGCGGACGCCGGCGGAGCCGTGGACGGGCTGACCGTCGGGAGTCGCGATCGCGATCTCGTAGCCGCCGGCGCCGGCGAGGACGCGGGTGGCGGCATCGAGCACGTCGGCCGGGCCGACGATGTCGAGCAGCTGCACTCCGTCGAAGGCGACGAGCACCACTTTGCGCTTATGGGGTGGCACGGAGAGGGATCTTGCAGGCACGGGTGCCTGTCCGCAAGGACAGGCACCCCACACATTCGGCCAGACTGTGACCGTCCTTCCCAAGGCCCTGGTAGCAATCCGAACTAACTGTCCAAATTTGGCTTTCCGACTAACAATAGGAGCCCCCTGAATGAAGATCGAGATGCTCAACGTCGGCTGGATGACCGCGCCGGCCGCTCTCTGGCGCCGCGACGAGGACCCCGGGAAGCGCGTCCGGGTGCCCGTTCCCGCCTACCTCGTGGAGACGGACAGCGAGCGGATCCTGATCGACACGGGGCTGAATCCGGGCGCCTGCGGCGATACTCCGGCCTTCTACGGTCGTCCCGAGGCGACGGGCTTCTTCTCGCTGGAGCTGGAGCGGCCCGTGCACGAGCAGGTCGATCCCGCGACGATCACCAGGATCGTCCTCACCCACCTGCACTACGACCACGTGGGCGGGCTGTCGCTGCTGCCTGCGGACATCCCGATCGTGGTCCAGAGGCGCGAGTGGGAGGCCGGCCAGGACCCCGGCGCCGTCGAGCGGAACTTCTTCTTCCCCCGCGACTACCTCGGCGAGGAGCGCGAGGTGGTCCTCGTCGACGGCGACCACGACCTGCTCGGCGACGGCTCGATCGAGCTGCTGTCGACGCCCGGCCACACTCCCGGCCACCAGTCGGTCCGCCTCGGCGACGGCCTCATCGTCGGCGCCGACGTAGCCCACTATGCGTCCGTGCTCGACGATCACCGCTTCCCCGCCTTCGCCGACGACCACGCCGAGCAGCGCCGCTCCGCCGAACGCCTGCGCGCCCTGCGCGACGGCGGCGCCCGCGTCACCCCCGGTCACGATCCGGAGGTCCTGCGCCCGGGACCGCTGACCTAAGCCGACTCGGCCTGTCTGGCGATGCCCCGCAGCCACTCGCGCCTGATCAGGCCGCTGCCGGGTCGGACCAGCATCCAGTAGAGGCCGAAGCGCCGGCGCGCGTGGGCGTCGGTCCCGGCAATCCGCGTCTCGGTCGAGAGGGTCCCGCCTTCGAGCCGGAAGTTGAACGCGACCTTGGCGTAGTCGGGCTCGGCGAAGTCGGTGAAGTGCTCGCGATCCTCGACTCGCCGCAGGCCCCCGGACAGCGTCCAGAAGCGGCCGATCCCGGCGATCACGAGCTCCGTGCCGGCCTCCTCAGCGATCGGGCGGAAGCCCATCCGTTCGAAGCTCTCGAGCACGGTGCGGCTGGAGTCCCCGCGGCCGCGGCCGAGCGTGCGCAGGCCCATCAGCAGGCGCATCAGCTTGAGCTCGTCGCCGTTAAGGTCGCGGACGGCCGACCAGACGGCGGCGGGCGAGGCGGCGACCGAGCGGGTGTGCAGCTCGCGCCGGTCGGGGTTCGGCATGATCTGATCGATTAGAGACATCTTCTAGAATTTAATTCTACATGAACCGCCGCGAGATCATCATCGAAGCCGCCCTGCAGTCCTTCGACGCCACCGGAGAGACCGCGATCGAGGAGATCAAGCAGCGCTCCGGTGCCAGCATCGGCTCGATTTACCACCACTTCGGCGGCCGGGATGGGGTCGCCGCCGCGCTCTACATCGAGATCCTGCGCGGGTACCAGGCCGGCCTCCTGCGCGCCCTAGAGGGGAGCGGCAGCGCTGAGGAGGGGGTGGGGGCACTGGTCCGCCACCACCTGCGCTGGGTGGAGGGCAACCCCGTGCGGGCCCGCTATCTGCTCCAGAGCGGCGCCGCCAGACTCGCGACCGGCGATGAGCTGAAGCAGCTCAACCGGGGCCTGGCGGCCGCCGTCGCGGGCTGGGTCGAGGCCCAGCCCGCGATCCGGCCGCTGCGCGGCGAGGTCTTCTATGCCGTGGTGATCGGCCCGGCGCAGGAGCTCTCGCGGGCCTGGCTCGGCGGCCGGATGCAGGCGCCGGGGCAGCTGGAGGACGAGCTGGCCGCAGCGGCCTGGCGCGCGGTGCGGGCGGACGGGCCCTCTTAGAGGGCGCGGAAGCCGCCGGTGCCAGGGCCTTCTGGCGGCGGCGTCCAGCGGACGTCGGAGATCAGCTCCGCGGGTTCGATCTCGAGGGCGCCGGCGATCTTGATCAGGGTGTCGAGCCGGGGAACGTGATTGCCGAGCTCGAGCTGGCTGATCTCGGTGCGGTGGACGGTGCTGCGGTAGCCCAGCTCTTCCTGGGTCAGATCAGCCTTCTTCCGGGCCACGAGCAGCTTCTCGCCGAACGCTTTCGCGACGTTCTCACTGCCATCGGCCACGCCAGGATCGTGTCTGCTCCGCAGGAAATCGTCTACTTAGTAAATCATGGAGGGTATTTCCATAATTCGCCTATACTGATCCAGTCTTCGAGTAATTGAGAACTATGCGTAGTTGCGATCCGCAATCCAGACTGCGAGGGGGTGTCGATGGCCGGCAGTGGGAAGCGTTACGACCGGAAAAGCCCGTCGCGGGCGTCAAACCACGAGCTGCGGAGGAGCATTATGGAGGTGCTTGCCGGCCGGAAAGGACCCGCTCCGGTGAGCCCGCTGGAGATCTCCGAGCAGCTCGGGAGGCCCTTCGACGAGGTCAGCCACCACGTCCGTGTGCTCGCCGAATGCGAGGCCATCGAACGCGTCGCGACGCGGCCGGTCGGGGCGACGATGCAGCATCTCTACTGGCCATCCCCCGGCTGGGCCGGGGGATGAGCGAGGCCGGCGGCGAGGGCGATCGCGGCGGCGAGGGCGATCGGCAGGGCGAGGCTCGTCTTCAGGAGCAGGGCGCCGGCGACGGCGCCGGCGAGGATGGCGAGGAAGGCCGCCCCGCGCTGGGCGAGGTCGGCACCGGAGGCGACCGCCGGCGGTGAGGCGGCAGTCAGGGCCGTCAGCGTCAGGTTGAGCACGGTGGTGGCGAGGTTGGCGCCGCCGAGCCCGCGCACCACCGTGTTGCGCAGGCCCATCGCCAGCGCCAGCAGCGCGATCAGGAGGTAGGCGCCGGTCTCCTCCGGCGCGATCTCTGCGGTCGCGGCGATCGCCGCCGCGGCGGCCAGCAGGGCCGCCTCGATCGCGAGGACGGGGCCGAGGCCGCGTCCGGCCAGGGGCGACCGCGGCCGCGCCGACAGTGCCGCGCCGGCGCCGCCGGCGACGAAGGCGGTCAGCGCCACCAGCGGCGCCGCCACGTTCACCGCTCCGGCCCCGGCGATGCCGAGGCCGAGGAAGATCACGTTGCCGGTCTGCATCGCCGCGAAGACCTGACCGAGGCCGAGGAAGGTGACCGCGTCGACGATCCCGGTGACGAAGGTCAGGGCCAGCAGCGTCCGCGTCGGCCCGGGGCTCATCGCGGGATCGATAGCCGCGAGCGCGGACGGATCGGCCGCCGGGGTTAGGGCGATCGCCTTTGCGGGCAGATGCCACTCGTGCCCGGCAACGATCCCGATCCGAAGCTCGTCCTCGGCCCGCTGCTGCGCTACGTCGGCGAAACCGAGGCGACGATCTGGGTCGAGGCCGACGCCCCCTGCGAGGTCGAGGTGCTGGGCCGGCGCGAGCGCACCTTCACGGTCGAGGAGCATCACTACGCGCTGGTCCGGGTCGAGGGCCTGGAGCCGGCCAGCTGCAACGAGTACGAGGTCCGGCTCGACGGCGTGCGGCACTGGCCGCCGGCCGGCTCGGAGCTGCCGCCGAGCGCGGTTCGCACGCTCGGCGGCGCGGACCCGATCGACGTCTGCTTCGGGTCCTGCCGGGTCGCCCTGCCGCACGAGGAGCCCTACACGCAGACCAAAGACCAGCACGAAGACGGCAAGGAGCACGATGCCCTGCGGGTGCTGGCGGCGGAGATGATCCGCGGCGAGCACAGCCAGTGGCCCGAGTTCTTGCTCCTGCTCGGCGACCAGGTCTACGTCGACGAGGGCTCGCCGCAGACGCGCGAACGGATCCGTGAGCGTCGCGGCACCGAGACCCCACCGGGCCAGGAGGTGACCGACTTCGAGGAGTACGTCTGGCTCTACGAGGAGTCCTGGAGCGACCCGCTGATCCGCTGGCTGTTCTCGACCGTCTCGGTCTCGATGCAGTGGGACGACCACGACATGAGCGACGACTGGAACATCTCCCGCTCCTGGCTGGAGGAGATGCGGCGCAAGTCCTGGTGGCACCGGCGGGCCACGGCCGGGGTGATGAGCTACTGGGTCTACCAGCACCTCGGCAACCTCTCGCCGCTGGCGCTGGACGAAGACGACCTCTACGGGCGCGTTCGCGGCAACGACCGCGCCACCGCGGTGCTGCGCGAGTTCGCCGCCAAGGCGCACACGACCGGCGCCGGCACCCGCTGGAGCTTCTGCCGCGACCTCGGCAGCGCCCGCGCGATCTTCGTCGACTCCCGGGCCGGCCGCGTCCTCGACGAGGGCGAGCGCGCGATCGTCGACGCCGAGGAGTGGGACTGGATCGTCGAGCAGGCGACGGGGGACTTCGACCATCTGCTGATCGCGACCACGGTCCCCTGGCTGCTCTCGCCCGGCTTTCACCACCTCGAGGCCTGGAGCGAGCGCGTCTGCGACGGGGCCTGGGGAAGGCCGGGGCAGATAGTCGGGGAGAAGCTGCGGCGGGGTCTCGACTTCGACCACTGGGCATCCTTCGACGCCTCCTTCCAGGGCCTGCGCCGGCTGCTGGAAGAGGTCGGGTCCGGGCAGCGGGGGAGGGCGCCGGCGTCGATCGTCGTCCTCTCCGGCGACGTCCACCACGCCTACCTGGCCGAGACCGCCTTCGACCCCGGGGCGGGGGTGCAGAGCAGCGTCTACCAGGCCGTCTGCTCGCCCTACCGCAACCCGCTCGAGGAGAAGGAGCGGCGGGCGATCCGGGCCGGCTTCTCGCGGCCGTTCATCGCCGCGATGCGGGCGCTCGGCAGCGCGGCCGGCGTCGCCGACCCGGGCCTGCGCTGGCGCCTCGCCGAGGGGCCCTTCTTCGACAACCAGGTCGCGACGATCCGCCTCGACGGCCGCCGGGCCGAGCTCAAGCTGGACAAGACGGAGCCGGGCGAGGACGACGACGAGCGTCGCCTGGACTGCGTTTTCGAGCGTCGCCTGGCCTGATCCGGCCCCCAGGGAGCCCCATTGCGCCGGCCGGCGCGGGCCATCGCTCAACTAATTTGGCGGCAGACAGGATTACTGTTATGCTCGCGCCGCAATCGACCGCTCAAAGTTTCTGACCGGCCGATCACATAGCCAGCACCAGTGCCTTAATCGGTTAAAGGGACGGCGTTGTAAGCCGTAGATCCGGGTTCGAGCCCCGGCTGGTGCATTCGTAAAGGGGACCTACGAATGGGCTATGGATGAACATTTTCGACTACATCGAGGATCCGGCGGCGCAGGGGGAGGAGCGTGCCTTCTGGTCGGCGCGGGCACCGTTCCGACCGCGGGCGGACTTCGATCTGATGCTGGTCCCGCGGGTGCCGGACTGGCGCCAGGACGAGGGTTCGCGGCGCTCGCTGGAGCGGCTCGCGGGGGAGCCCTGGGTCGAGGCGGTCGCCGAGCAGGGCAAGGAGGTGCTGCTGCGCCTCGGCGACGGCTGGATCGAGGAGACCGGGGCCAGGCTGGAGGCCGGCGACGGCGTCGCCGCGGCCAACGCCGACCTCGCCGAGGGCCGGCGCTATGCCGTCTACTTCTGGGGCGCGAACACGACCAAGGCGCTGCACATCGGCCACCTGCGCAACCTCGCGGTCGGCCACGCGCTCGGTGCCGCGCTGGAGCAGGCCGGCGCCCGGGTCGAGCGCCGCAGCCTCATCTGCGACGTCGGCCGCAGCATGGGCGAGGCGATGGCGGGGGTGGTCCAGAGCGGCCGCGACCAGCAGGTCTGGCCCGACGGCGAAGAGAAGAGCGACCACTTCGTCGGCGCCTGCTACGCCGACTACGTCACCGCCGGGCGGGCGGCCGGCATCGCCGGCGGCCGCGACGCCGACGACGGCGCCGAGGACTCGGTCGCCCGCGAGTCCTCGATGTACAACGACAAGGCCGACGAGCTGATGATGCGGGTGCTGGCCGGCGACCAGGAGGCGCTGGAACTGTGGTCGAAGACGCGGGCCTGGGTGATCTCCGGCCAGCGCAAGACGCTGTCGCGGCTCGGCATCGCCTTCGACAAGGTGATCTTCGAGTCCGACTTCCTACCGGAGGTGTTGGAGCTCTCCAACCAGGGCCTTGCCGACGGCACCCTGACCAAGCGCTACGGCGACGACATGGTCATGTACGAGACCGAACGCGAGGAGCTGGAGGAGATGCCGCTGGTCCGCTCCGACGGCCTCCCGACCCAGCACATGCGGGCGCTCGCCTACTGGTCGGCGGCGCCGGAGCTGGATGACTTCATCTCGCTCCAGGTCTGCGGCAACGAGTGGGTCTCCCACGTCACCTGCCGGCGCCAGCTGATCGACGCGCTCGGCGTCGTCAACGGCAACGGCAACGGCAGCGCCAAGGGCGGCGGGCCGCCGACCTACGACATCTTCCACGGCATGGTCGCCCGCGACCGCACCTCGATCACCTCGAGCAAGGAAGGGGCGCTGCTGATCGACGACCTCGCCGGCTGGCTGGAGGAGGAGATCGGGGCCGACCCCGAGCGGGCCGAGGTCCACCAGGTCCACCCGGAGCTGGAGCGCGTCCCCGCCCGGGTCGCCCTCGCCTACTTCCTCCTGCAGCCGACCTCGAAGCGGGTCGACTTCGAGCCGGAGAAGCTGCTGCGCGAGGAGAAGGGGAGCCTGGGCTGGGACCTGGCCCGGGCGCAGGCGCACGCGGGCACGGCGCCGCCGGCAGCCGAGCGGGCCGAGGACCCCGACTATCGCTTCGCCGTCGTCCAGTCCGAGCTCTACCGGCGCCACCTGCGCAGCTCGGTCGAGTCCCTCGACGTGGTGCCGTTGGCCCGCTACATCTCCCACTTCGCCCGCTGGTACCGCGAGGACGAGCGCTCGCCCGAGGTCGAGCGGGTGGTGCGGACGGTGCTGGACCAGGGAGTAAGCGGGCTCGGGCTGGAGGGGGCGTGATGAGGACGCTGCTGGTCGACAACCACGACTCCTACACCTACAACGTCTTCCACCTGCTGGCCGCCGCCTCGGGCGAGGAGCCGGTCGTCGTCAACAACGACGCGGTCTCCTGGCGGGTGCTCTCGCGCTCGGACTTCGACGCGATCGTGCTCTCGCCGGGACCGGGCCGGCCGGAACGCTGGCACGACTTCGGCGTCTGCCGCGACATCCTCCGCTACAGCGAGATCCCGGTGCTCGGCATCTGCCTCGGCCACCAGGGGATCGGCAACCTGCTGGAGGGCAACGTGACCAGCGCCCCGACGGCGATGCACGGGCGGCTCAGCCACGTGCGCCACTCCGACACCGGCATCTTCGAGGGGATCCCGCAGGAATTCTCGGTCGTCCGCTACCACTCGCTGGCGATCGACGGCCCTCCCGGGCCGGAAGGGCGCGTCACCGCCTGGGCCGACGACGGCGTGGTGATGGGGATCGAACACACCACCCGCCCGATCTGGGGCGTGCAGTTCCACCCGGAGTCGATCGCCACCGAGCACGGCCGCGCGATCGCCGAAAACTTCTACGCGATGGCGGGCCGGCGCCGCGGCATCCCCGCGAAAGCTCCAGCCCCGCCCGGAGCCGCGGGCCGACGGGCCGACGACGTCCAGGTGGCGGACGCTTCGGGCCCGTCGGCCGGCGGCTCGGCGGGGATGCGGCTGCGGCTGCGGGAGCTGGAGGGGGAGGCGCCGACGGAGTACCTCTACGAACGGCTCTTCGGCGCGGCCGAGAGCTCCTTCTGGCTCGACAGCGCCGACGCCCCGACCAAGCTCGCCCAGTGCTCCTACCTCGGCACCAGCGCCGGGCGCGAGCGCTGCCTGCTCGAGTACGACGTCGACTCCGGCGAGGTCGCGATCGAGCGCGCCCGCCGCAGCACCGTCGAGCACAAGTCGATCTTCGACCTGCTCGACCGCGAACTCGCCAAGCACGTGGTGGAGCCGCCGCCGGAGCTGGCGCGGGGCCTGATCGGCGGCTTCGTCGGTTACCTCGGCTACGAGCTCAAGGCCGAGTGCGGCTCGCCCAACGTGCACCGCTCCGACATGCCGGACGCGCTGCTGATGCTGGCCAACCGCGTCGTCGCCGTCGACCACGTGCGGCGGCGCACCTACGTCTGCGCGGTCGGCCGCGAGGACGATGCCGAAGCCGACGAGTGGGTGGAGGCGACGGCGGCGCTGGTCGCCGCGGCGATTGCCGCGCCGCCGGCCCCGGCGTCGCTGCCGGCGCCCGCGGACCCGCCCGAGCACGTCGTCTTCCAGTCCGGCCGCGGCCGCGAGCGCTACCTCCACGGGATCGCCGCCAGCCAGGCCGAACTGGCCGCCGGCGAGTCCTACGAGGTCTGCCTCACCGACCAGTTCTCAACCGACGCCAGCCCCGACCCGTTCACGCTCTATCGCCACCTGCGGCGCAGCAACCCGGCCCCCTTCGCCGCCTTCCTCAAGTTCGGCGAGCGCGCCATCGTCAGCTCCTCTCCGGAGCGCTTCCTCTCGGTCGACCGCGACCGCCGGGTCGAGGCCCGCCCGATCAAGGGGACGATCTCCCGTCACGAGGACCCGGTCGTCGACGGCGCCCGCCGCGACGAGCTCAAGGACGACGAAAAGACGATGGCCGAGCACCTGATGATCGTCGACCTGCTGCGCAACGACGTCGGCCGCGTCTGCGATATCGACAGCGTCAGCGTGCCGGAGCTGATGGTGATCGAGCCCTACATGACCGTGCACCAGATGGTCTCGACGATCCAGGGCTACCTGGAACCGGGGCGGACCGCGGTCGAGTGCGTGCACGCCTGCTTCCCCGGTGGCTCGATGACCGGCGCCCCGAAGCAGCGCACGATGGAGATCATCGATGGGCTCGAGGACGAGGCCCGCGGCGTCTACTCGGGCGCGATCGGGTACTTCGGCCTCGACGGCAGCACCGATCTCAGCATCGTCATCCGCACGATCGTGATGCGCCCCGGCCGGACCACGATCGGGGCCGGCGGCGCGATCGTGATGCAGTCCGACCCGGTCGACGAGTTCGACGAGACCCTGCTGAAGGCGCGGGCGCCGATGGCCGCGGTGGCGCGGGCCGCCACCGGCCGCGAGGACGCCTGGAGCGTCGAGCTGGAGCCACCTCCCCTTGCCTTTAGTCGCCCAGAGGGCGACAAAGGACAAGGTGAGCCATCGGCGCAGGCGGCTGGGGCGTCGTGAGCGAGCCGGCGGCTACGGTGCCGGCGACGATTCGCCCGGCGCGCGACGGCGACGTCGCCGCGGTCGCGGTCGCGGTCGAGCGGTTGCTGGTCGAGCTCGGCGGCAGGCGGCCGCCGCGAACCGAGCTCGAAGCCGAGATCCGGGCGGCGCTGGAGGACCCCAGCGTCGGGCCGCTGATCGTCGCCGAGGGCGAGGGCGAGATCGTCGGCGTGCTCAGCGCCAGCTGGCAGCGCGCCCTGCACGTGCCCGGGCGCTACGCGACGATCCAGGACCTCTGGGTAGACGAGCGCTGGCGCAGCCGCCGGGTCGGCGCCGGGCTGGTGGACGCACTTGCGGCCCTGTGCGAGGAACAGGGGGTGGCGCGGATCGAGGTCGGGCTGCCGCGGGAGAGCTTCGCCGCGATCCGCGCCACCGAGGCCTTCTACCTGGGCAACGGCTTCGAGCAGCTGGGGCCGCGGATGCGGCGGTTGCTGGCGTGAGCGAGCTGCTGATGGTCGAGCAGCGACGCGGCGACGGCGACGCGGCGCACTGGATCCGCGAAGGGGGGAGGACGGTCCCGGGCCAGGACAGCAACCTCCGCCTCGACGAGCTGCGCGCCGGTCTGGTTCGCCACGAGGGCGTGCGCGCGATCGCCGCCGACGCTGGCGACGAGGTCCTGGATCGGGTCCTGGCGGCGATGCACGAGCGCGCCTACCTCGACGCCCTGCGCAGCGTCGACGGGGAGCCGGTCGTGATGCCCGACTTCGCCCCGCCGGGGCTGGAGCCCGACATCCCGGTCGATTCGGCGCTGGTCGCCGCCGCCCACGAGGGCGTGCGGACGGCGATCACCGCGGCCGAGCGGCTCGCCGCCGGCGCCCGCTACACCTACGCGGTCTGCCGCCCGCCCGGCCACCACGCCGGCCCCGCCTTCCTCGGCGGCTACTGCTACCTCAACAACGCCGCCGCCGCGGTGCGGACGCTGGACGAAGCCGGCGTCAGCCCGGTCGGCGTGCTCGATCTCGACCTCCACTACCCGAACGGGACCGCGGCCTTGGTCGAGCGGCTCGAGGGCGCGGCACTGCACTCGCTGCACGCCTCGCCGGTGACCAACGTCGCCGCCGGCACCGTCCTGCCGCAGGCCGGGGACGAACGCGTGGTCGCCTTCGGCGAGGCCCCCGACCCCGCCGCCTACCTGCGCGAGGTCGAGGCCTCGGTCGCGGAGCTGGCCGCGAGCGCCGCCGTCCTCGTCGTCTCGCTCGGCTACGACACCGTCGCCGGCGATCCGCACGGCTGCTGGGACTTCTCGCCCGGGATCTTCACCGAGGTCGGCCGTCTGCTGGCCGGGTCGGGCCTGCCGGTCTGCGTCGTCCAGGAGGGGGGCTACGCGCTGCCGCTGCTGGCGCAGTGCAGCGAGGCCTTCGCCCGCGGCCTGCTCGGGGGAGGCGGGGAGCGGTGAGCGCCGAGGGGCTGGAGCCGTTCCGCCGCCGCCTCGACGTGCTCGACGACGAGATCGCCCGCCTGCTCGGCGAGCGCTTCGAGATCTGCCGCGAAGTGGCGCTTTACAAGAGCGCCCACGGGATCCCGATGATGCAGCCGGACCGGGTGGTCGAGGTGCGTGCCCGCTACCTCGCCCGCGGTGGCGAGGCCGGGCTGCCGGCGGCGTTCAGCGGCTACCTCTTCGATCTCCTGATCGCCGCCACCTGCAAGGAGGAGGACGAGCTGATGGCTGCGCGGGAGCAGGGCGCATGAGCCCGCCACCGGGGCCGCGGCTGCCGCGCGCCCTGCAGGCTGTCGGCTGGACGCAGCGCCCGCTGCCCTTCCTCGAGCGCTGCCAGCGCCGCTACGGCGACACCTTCACCCTGCGGATCCTCCACTGGGGCGACTGGGTCCTGCTCTGCGACCCCGACGACGTCAAAAAGGTCTTCACCGCCGGCAGCGCGGTCGGGGTCGACGTCGCCAACCCGCTGCTGGGCCCGATCCTCGGCTCGCGCTCGGTGATGCTGCTGGAAGAACCGGAACACATGACCCGCCGCAAGCTGATGCTGCCGGCCTTCCACGGCAAGAGCATCGAAGTCGACGCCGAGATGATGGCCGAGGTGGCGCGGCGGGAGATCGGCCGCTGGCCGGTGGGCGAGCCCTTCGAGCTCTGGCCGCGGATGCAGGCGATCACCCAGGAGGTGGTGATGCGCGCGGTCTTCGGGCCGACCGAGAACGAGCGCCTGGGTCGGCTGCGGGAGCTGCTGCGGGGGCTGACCGTGTGGATGAACGACCCTCGCAACCTCGCCCTGCTGGCGACCTTCGGCCCGCGCTGGATCGTCCGCAGCCGCCGCTACCGGCAGGCGATGGCGCCGGTCGAGGAGGCGGTGCTGGAGGAGGTGCGCCGCCGCCGCGTCGACGGCGACCTGCGCGAGGACGTGGTCTCGATGCTGGTCGAGGCCCGCTACGAGGACGGCTCGCCGATGAGCGAGCAGGACCTGCGCGACGAACTCCTGACCCTGCTCACCGACGGCCCGACCTCGACCTCGCTGGCCTGGACCTTCGAGCGCCTGCTGCGCAACCCGGACAAACTGGAGCGCGCCCGCGAAGACGCCCGCGACGGCGACGGCACCTACCTCGACGCGGTGATCAAGGAGACCCTGCGGGTGCGCCCGCCGGTCCCGGTGGTGGTGCGCCAGCTGCTGGAGCCGATGCGGCTGGGCGGCTACGAGCTGCCGGCCGGGACCACGGTCGCGCCCTGCATCCACCTGATCCACCGCAACGAGGAGATCTACCCGCTGGCCAAGAGCTTCATCCCCGAGCGCTTCCTCGGGCGCCAGCCCGGCACCTACACCTGGATCCCCTTCGGCGGCGGCACCCGTCGCTGCCTCGCCGCCAGCTACGCGGAAATGGAGATGAAGCGGGTCCTGCGCACGGTCTTCGCCGAGGTCGACCTGCAACCGGTCGAGAGCCGCTCGGAGCGGATGCGCAAAAGCGCGATCTCCTTCAGCCCCGATCGCAGCGGCCTGGTGGTGGCGCAGCCGTGGTAGCCGCCTCCGACCTGCTCGTCGTCGGCGCCGGCGCCAAGGCGGCGGGGATCGCGACCAAGGTCCACGTCCTCAACGGGCTCGGCCTCGGCCCGATCAGCCTGCGGATCGTCGAGGGGACCGAGCCCGCGGCCTCCTGGCTGGGCCGCAACGGCATGACCTCGGGCGAGGAGCCGCTGGCGGTCACCCCGATCAAGGACATCGGCTTCCCGTACCAGAGCCACTACGAGTTCGGTGAGGCCGGCGAGGCGATCGACGCGGCGACGATGGGCTTCTCCTGGCAGCAGTACATGATCGGCAGGCGCCGCTACGCCCGCTGGATCGACGCCGGCTCGCCCTCGGTTCGCCACCGCGACTACGGCGAATACCTGACCTGGGTGCTGTCGCGGGCGACGGAGGGAGTCAGCCACGTCAGCGGCCGGGTCACGTCGGTCGCGCTCGAGCAGGGCGAGGGCCGCTGGCTGGTCGAGGTCGAGGAGCCCTCCGGGACCGCTCGGTATGCCGGCGGGGCGCTGGTCCTGACCGGCCCCGGCACCCACCGCGCCTTCCCGCACGAGCCCGGCGTCGGCTCCAAGCTCTTCCACTGCGACAGCCGCCGCAGCGAGTTCGCCCGCCTGCCGGAGGACCGCGCCTGCGACGTCGCCGTCGTCGGCGGCGGCGAGAGCGCGCTCAGCTGCGTCATGTTCCTGCGCGGCTTCCGCCCCCGCTCGCGCTTCACCGTCTACACGCCGATGCTGCCGATGAGCCGCGGCGAGAGCTTCCTCGAGAACCGCGTCTTCTCCAACCCCGACGAGGTCGAGTGGGGGTCGCTGGACCTGCAGACGCGGCGGGACTTCGTCAAGCACTCCGACCGCGGCGTCTTCGACCCCCCGAGCCTGGCGGCGATCGCCTACGACGACCGCTGCCGCTTCGTCACCGGCCGCGTCACCGACGTCGGCGCCCCCGAGCGCGGCGACGGGGTCCGGATCGAGTACGAGGCGCCGGGCGGGGTCGCCGGCAGCGAGCACGATTACGTCGTCAACTGCACCGGCTTCGACCTGCTGGCGCAGCTGCGCGACCTCTTCCCGGCGCCGCTGCGGGCGCAGGTCGAGGACCGGGCGGGACCGCTCTGGGACCGGCCGGCGGGGGCGGAAGTGCCGATCGGCCGCGCCCTGGAGCTGGTCGGGATGAGCCCGCGCCTGCACATCCCGGGGCTGGGCGGGCTCAGCCAGGGCCCTGGGTTCGCGAACTTGGGAGCGCTGGGGCTGCTCTCCAACCGGGTGCTGCAGCCGCTGCTCGCAGAAAAGTCCTCTGTGCAGGGAAACGGCGCAGAGGATAGTTTACAAGGCAAATCCTTATCGTTTGAGTAACTATGGGGTATTCCAATCGAATCGGGGGGATCTGACGTGAGTCTGGAGAAATTTTCGAAGGGCGGCCTAGCCGCAATCTGCCTCGCTCTCGTCGCTCTGGTCGCGGCGCTCTCGGGGTGCGGCTCGTCGTCCTCGGGCGATGAGCTGGAATTCACCGGCTCGGGCTATCCGGGGGTGGACCTCGCCAACACCCGCCGGGTGGGCGGCCCGATCGACAGCTCCACCGTCAACAGCCTGGAAGTGGCCTGGACCCTGCCGCTGGAAGCGCAGAGCACCTACGGCAGCTACGCCGCGACCCCGATCGTCGTCAACGGAGTCATCTACTCGCAGGACCTCAAATCCAACGTCCAGGCGATCGACCTGGAGAGCGGCGAGGTCCAGTGGGAAAAATCCTACGACGACCCGAGCCACGGCCCGAACGGGCTCGTGGTCGCCGACGGCCACGTCTTCGGCGCCACCGCCAGCGCCGCTTTCGCCCTCGATCAGGAAACGGGCGAGGAGGTCTGGTCGACGACGCTGACCCGCCGCAGCAGCGAGAGCATCGACATGGCGCCCGGCTACAACGACGGCAAGGTCTTCGTCTCGACCGTGCCGGTGACCGCGACCGAAACCTACGGGCCCGGCGGCGTCGGCATCCTCTGGGCGCTCGACGGCAAGACCGGCAAGAAAATCTGGCATTTCGACACCGTCCCCCAGGACCTCTGGGGCAATCCCGGGGTCAACTCCGGCGGCGGCCTCTGGTACCCGCCGTCGTTTGACGGCAAGGGGTCGATGTACGTCGGCACCGGCAACCCGGGGCCGCTTCCCGGCACCCCCAAATTCCCCTGGGCATCGAGCCGGCCGGGCCCCAACCTCTACGCCGACTCGATGGTCAAGCTCGACGAGAAGAGCGGCAAGATGAAGTGGTTCTACCAGCAGACCCCGCACAACCTCTACGACTGGGACTTCCAGAACCCGCCGGTCCTGGTCAACGCCGGCGGCAGGGAGCTGGCGATCGGCTCGGGCAAGTCGGGAGTGGTCGTCGCGCTCGACGTCAAGTCCGGCAAGCCGGTCTGGAAACGACCGGTCGGCACCCACAACGGCCACGACGACGACGGCCTCTACGCGATGCGTGGGGAATACTCGAAGATCAAGACCGGCGAGGTCTTCCCCGGCACCCTCGGCGGCGTGATCGCGCCGATGGCGGCCGACGCCTCGACCCTGTTCGTGCCGGTGGTCAACCACTCGATGACCCTCGTCTCCTCCTCGGAAATCAGCGAATCGAGCGCGTCGACCGGGGAACTGGTGGCGATCGACTTGGCCAGCGGCAAGGTCAAGTGGAAGAAGCAGCTGCCCCAGTCCGCCTACGGGGCGCCG
>Ga0164241_10000894_pt1 | contig 42972 bp, 33 predicted proteins | sample OricomyardsoilBY_FD_108780 | JGI IMG/M metagenome (GOLD analysis project Ga0164241, IMG submission 108780) | Backyard soil microbial communities from Emeryville, California, USA - Original compost - Back yard soil (BY) | ecosystem: Environmental > Terrestrial > Soil > Unclassified | place: USA... | reverse complement strand
TCGTCGCGCCGCCGTCCGAGGTTTGGATCAATCCGCCGCAGCACGTCGCCGTGGCGCCCACCGCCGAGCTCGAACGCGGCGTCCTGATCAAGTCCTTGTCGCGAGCGCATCTCGAGACGCTCGCATGACTCCGCTACACTAAATTCACGCTTGAATCTGTCTCACGCGCGTTGACAATTTCCGAACCCGCAGAATCGCTCTAGCTACACAAGGGCGTCCCCCGTCGGACGCTTACGTCGCCGCGCCCGGCCGACCTGGCCCCGTCGGAAGACTACAGCGCGCTCTCGAGCAAGCCGCCGTCCTGCCCAGACGTCAGCAGGAGCTTGTAGTGGAGTTCGTTAACACTCTCGTCCAACGTCAAAAAGAGCTAGCCAGCGACTGTTGCCTCTCGATAAGGTCAGCTCAGCAGGAATGGTCGAGTTCATCCTCGCATTCAGCTCAAAAGTTCGCGTCTACAGCAAGGATACTCCCTCACACTCTCGACCGTCCCAACGACCACCGGCATCGAGGCACCGGTCTATTTGTACCTGACGGCGAAACCACAACGCACTGACCAGCAAAGCAAGGAAGACAGCTGCGGCCACGATGAGCCCGAGGGGCGAGATTGCTCTCCGACGTAAGGTCGACATCAGTACTGCGGGCTGAGCCCATTGGGGCGATACGTGGAACAAGCTTGCCTGCACTGGTACTCGTCGTCTGCTCCGCTGTTACGGCCGTGCCGATTTGCGCCCTGATCAGCTGAACACGCACTGGCAGGATCGCCCTTCAGATTCTCATCAAGCCACTCCCGGCCGTCCGAAATAGTCTCAGCGACATCTGCTCTCCCACGTGCAGCCGCTTCGCAGTTTGCCATGCAATGGAAGTACTTGTCCGCGCCGATAGTGTTCGCATCGCGCATGTCTTTGTAGTTATCCACGAAGGCGCCTACTGCGTCGGGATAGCTAGCAATGCGATCGAGCTGGTGCATGAGCCAATTCAAGGCGTGTTGCTCACTCCAAAACGGTGCTAGCCCCGTTGCGTCCCGGAAGTTGACCGGGTCGTTCCACGAGTACATGTACAGGTTGCTTCCGCCCCGGAAGCGACTTGGATCCTTACTCGTCCATCGCCCAATCTCCGGGTCGTATTCCCTCGCCCCGAAATGGACGAGGCCGGTGTCAGGGTCGTACAGACCACCGGCGAAGCCGAAGGGGATCCAGCTGATGCTAGTCGCGGCAAGGCCACCGGTGACGGTGGCGGCACCCATGGGGCCGTACGAGACCTGGTACGGGACGTCGTCTTTGTTTGCGACGTTGACGGCGTAGCGGGGAGAGCCTAGCTGATCGCTGATGAGGCGGTAGGTCTTGCCGTCTCGAATGACGAGATCTGGCGTGTTCGTGCGACTGCCGTACACGTAGCGCGCAACCACGGCGCCGCTGCCGTCGAGCTCGGCGATGGGGCTCAGGCCCTTGCCGTAGAGCCAGCGTCGCGTGATCGTTCCGTTCACCTTCTTAGCGATTCGACGACCTTCGCCATCGACGACGTATTCGTACGAGGTACCGTTAGCCCGGACGACCTTTCGCAACCGGCTGAGGGCGTCATAGTGGTAGGTCCACACGCTCGCGGCATTCGTCTTCGTCTTGACCTCCCCATTGTCGTAGTACGTCAAGGTCAGGGCTCCACAGTTCAGAAGACGGTCCTGAGCATCGACGTTGCAGACAGTGGCTGGAATACCTGGGGCGGTCGTGAATTGCTTCGGATTCCCATTCTTATCGTAAACGGCGTCAAAGCCGAGCGTTCCGCCGAAATAGACCTGCTTGATCTGACCCCGCTCGTCGTAGCGGTACTCCCATTTGGTGGTTGAATTGGTGTGGGTGGTCGCCGAACGAAAGGTCTCTGTCTTAAAGCGGATGCGCCCAAGGTTGTCTCGGCGCTCGCTGACGCCGCCGCTCCCCGGCGCGTCGTAGACGATGTCCGCCACGACCGTTCCTCCGACGCTGACGGACTGTGCTCGCAGCTCGCCAAAGGCGGCGCCGGGCGATGCTGTCTGGTCCGCGGACGTGTCGCTGTACGTCCACGTTTCTAGCGCGCCGGACGCACCCCCCTGATCGATCAGGGTGACTCCACCATGGATCGCGCTACGCGCGATCTTCAAGGCGTCAGCCCCCGCTGGATTGCAAGTCGTCGGCGAGTTGCAAACCAAGAGCCCGTCCTTGTCGTAGCCCAAGAAGCGATTGAACGTTGAGCCGGAAACGAGCGTCTCCTTAATCGGCCAAAAACGGTTGTTGAACGTCCAGTTGACCTCGCCGGCGACCTCGCCGCCCCAAGTCTGCGACGTCCGCAGAACGCCGTCATACTTGAATTGTAGCGTGTTGCCGACAATGGGTCCGCTGATGGTGCTGACGCGCCCAGCCGCGGCGCCGGTCCCGGCGTTGTTCGTCGGAAAGTAGTCGTAGTGGATAGTGCCCGCGAGCGCGGACATCGATGTCGCAGGCAAGGTAATGGTGTCGAGCTGACCAGTCGCCGGTACATACATTCGTGTCATGGCCGCCAGTCCCGAGGGCTGCTCGGTCCACAGCGCGCGATCGCTGGTGTACGTATAGTTGGTCGCGGGTGCACTCACGCCCGCAAGCGCGGGTGGCAAGTATTGGGAAATTTCTTGAACGGCGTTGTACGAAAACGTGTGATCTTTGCTGAGCTCGGGCGTCCGAACGGTCTTGAGCAGATCGTTGTTGAACCAAGTGAAGCTTGTCCTCGACGCAATGGTGGTGCCGCTTGCGGCTTCGCTGCTGAGCGGCCGGCCTCGCACGTCGCGCCGTATCTCGGTCGTGCTTGTCGGGTCTTGAATGCGATAGAGATAGCCGGCGTCGACGTCAGTCGAGTTCGACACGTAGGAATACGTCGTGGAGCGCGCGCCTTGCGTTACCGTCGACAGCTGTCCGTTGATGTAGGTCAGGTCGGTGGGAGTAAGCGTGCCGACTTGGCGCTGCGTGACGTGCCCGGTGGCATCAGTCTTGACTGTCGTCGTGCGGCCTTGCGGCGAAACGGTAACCAACGTTTGGCCGGTCGAGCTGTATGTCCTCGTCGTAGTTTGGGTTGGCGGAGACCCCGTGTTGTCGAATTTGATCGTGGATACTTGCGGGCCTCCCGGTGGGTCGCTGAGCGCACGCAGCGTCGTCATGGTGAGGCCACTCGGCAACTTCACTGTCTTGGTTGACTGCAGCGGGATCTGACCATTCAACTGCGGAACGGTTGTGGTGCTCGCGGTCGCGGTCGCGGTCGCGGTCGTTCCGTCCCGCTCTAGGGTTTTGTCGTCACCGGCAGCGGTTTTAGTCTTCACTTCGGTAGTTAGGTCCGGGAACGTCGTCGTGTGCGTCAAGACCTTGGCCGAGTCCCAGGTCGTATCAAATACCGTCTTGAGCGAGAGCGGCGCAGGGCCGAAGAGAGTTGCGCGCTTGCCCCCGGGAACTAGGCTTCGTTCCAGAGTCTGCGTTCCCACGGGGCTCGTGTCTGTCCGCAAGTAGCCATCCACATCGTAGCCGAACTGGAAGAGGTTATTTTCGCCATCAAGCAGTTGTGACAGGAGGCCATTGGATAGAGCGGTAGGTTTGAATGTTCCGACGGAATCCGAAATGTTGGTCGCGCGACCGTTCGCGGTCGAGATTGTCGTCTTTTGAAGGACGTCGCCAGGGGGTGGTGGCGAGATCACATAATTGCCGTTCAACTTGACAATCGTCGTGATGCGACCACCCGAGTCTTTGACGGATTTCAACACACCACTGCTAACGTCATAGTCAAACGTATAAAGAGCATTGCCTGTATGAAGATCGATAGTCTTCTTGTGCATGCCATTGGCATCGAAGCAAAAACCGGAATCACCTGAGGAAACAAGGTAACGAACACTCTGATCTGCGCATACCGAGGTTTCTGGCAAACGGGGCGAGCTGATGCGATAGATGCTGTTATTGGAGATTACCAAAACATCGCCATTGGGTGCAGCCGCAATGGAATGCGCACGTGGCGGCCCGTTTCCGAGCGCCAAGCCCTTTGGAGGTGGAACGAGGGACGCATTGTTATCGACGTCCGGAGTAGAAGCCAGACCGCTTACAATTCCGGAGGGCTCCAATGCACGAATCCAACTCCGTGCGTAAGAACCACTCAGTTGGCTACGTTGGAATTCATTATCATTGAAAATGACGACGCCACTCGGTGCTACCGCCACGCTCTGCAAAAACAGACTCACGGATTGACCGGAAAGAAGCTCCCCATTGGCGAGCTTGGAGCTCACGTCAAATGCTTGATTGAGAAAGTGCAGAACACCGTTTTTATCTACACTAACTAGTTCATATGGCGTCGGGATGTAGAGCGTGCCGTTCGGTCCGACAGCTATTTCATTGACGTTGCTGATCGGTACGGTCGTCGCAAGCTTCCCTTCGTCGATGCGATCGGGTCCCCCGAGTGTGCCATTGCCGGCGACGTTCCAAATCTTGCCATCGAGGCCAACTCGACGAACTCGATAGGCGTCCTCGTCGGCGACGTAGACGGATCCATCCGGACCGATGGCTATGCCAGAGAGAGACTTGAAAGTTGCGGACGTAGCGAGGACATCTTCAGCTACGGATGCCGTCGTGGCATTGCAGTTTGCCGACCCTCCGGCAAAGTTGGACATCAAATACTTGTTGTGATCCAGCGGCGACGGCGTGGCTTTGCGCACAGTTCCTTCTCTCGCCGTAGTTATGTAAATGCTTCCATCAGACCCGATAGCAATTGAAGTTGGCCGAGTAATGTTTGAGTTGATGGCATCACTCGCACCGTTCGCGAAGTTGGGTGCGGTGAAGACGCCAGCCGGGCAAGCCTCCGTACCACTCCCAATGACAGTATTGATGTTTCCAGCACTGTCGATGCGACGAACTCGGTTCCGCAGTGTATCAGCAACAAAAACGTCGCCATTCGGCGAAACGGCAACGCCCCCGTGCCCGCTGGATGTATCGAAACCGGTACCTGCCGCAGTCGCACTGGACCCATCAGGGGCCATTGTCGTCCCCGCTCCGTCCCCGAAAATTCGGGTAATAACTGGCACTTGCATCGCGCTTGGAATTCGCCCCCCAGATCCCAGATGTACCGTGTTTCCAGCAACGTCGTAGAAGTGATGCTGGTTCAGCGTCCAATCTCCTAGCGCCCAACCGGAAGAAGGCACTTGACCCATCAAAGGCGATTGGAAGCTCCTCTCATAGGAGACATATGCACGCTGGCTTGGCCAGGCGGGCGCAGTGGGGGAAGGAAGAGCGCCGAACTTAGCGACTTCAAGGTACTTGCTTCGAAAGTAGGTCGTGGTCTTAACGTTGGCGAGAACCGTGCCGACTACGGGCCGCCCGGCGCCGTCAAGACCATCCCATTGGAAAGTCCAGGATACATTTGGTACTGGCGTGAACTCGCGGTGGTGGGTCTGACCCGCAATCGTAACGTCAACAGTCACGAGTTTTTCCGACGCGAGCACGCTTGTTCCCGTGAGATCGACTTTCAACTGGCGCTTTCCTGCATAGCCGGGCGTTCGATAGCTGCTGTAGTTGAGTGAATAGGGCGTCCCGGCTAGGTTTACGGTTTCACCCAAAATTCCGGAGTCGCAGCCGATGATCGACCCAGTGCGAATGCTATCGCTGTCGGCGCCCCCGCCGCTTCCGGCGCCGGTGCAGCATTTGCCGGTGCATCCGGGGGTGCTCGGGGGGGGCGGGTTGCCGCTAGGGCCGGGACAAAGACCACCGACGCAATCGGGTGGCAGGACCGGCCAATTGCAGTCATAGGGAGTCATATGGGTGATCGGGACACGCCATAGGTTCGTAGTGGTCGTGGAGCCCGCGACGCCGTAGCGCGTCGCCAACGCGGCGCGCTCGTCTGCCTTAATCCCAAACGTATCGACAGCTAACGGTGAATCGATGCCGCCACCGTCAATGTCGACACGAGTCACACCGTTCGTAATCACGACTTGGATGACTCGCCCGCTCGACGACGGAATCCAAGCTTGCTTGGCACGATCGTAGTAACCCATGGGGACAGGCTTGCCGACGGGCACACCCACCACGTCATTGACGTAGAAGAAGACCTCTTTCGGATTGCCCGCCGAATCTTGGAAGTCCACATTTGCGCCCGCGGCTTCGTCGGCAGAAATCTCGACCGCGTAAGTATACGCGGGAGACCCCGTGAGCGGCGCGGGCATGCGCTTCAGGCCATTGGGGCCAGCGGTGTATTCGGTGAGGCGCAACGTCATGCTGCTGAGCTCAGTGGAACCTTTCTTGAATTTGGTCTGGGCCGGAATCATCAGTAGCGCGGTGCGTTGGTTGCTATCCGCATCGGCCGCGACTGTACTGCCGGCGGCTACCTGCAAGCTTCCTGACGAGCCACTGACTGGGGTCCCAATTGGATCAGCCTCGACGAGCCAGACGTCTTCAACAGCTGCGGTGAGCTGCGCGCCCACGTACACGCTTCGATCCGCTGCAAAGGATCCGGGCTTGGCGAAGCGCAGCGTGTAGTTGGCGCTGCCATTGACCACCAAGTCGAAGCGACCATCCGCGCGCGTGACGGCCTGGCCGTATTGAGACTGACCAACCACGGTTACGGTCACGCCCGCGTTGGGGGCTCCGTTTCCGTCCTTCACGTATCCGACGATCCAACCTGCCCGGGCCGCGTCAATGACGCCTGCGGTGACGCCGGTTTGCGGCGCATTGGGGTTGGTGGAATCATAGACAAACTTGCTGAGGTCGCCTGGCGTCGCGCCTTTGGTCGCGTCAAGGGCTGGGGCCCCCGGAACCGGGACCACTACCCCTCCCATGTTTCTCGGGAGTGGGTCTTCTCGGGACATATCGGCCGAATTGACGTCGGTGTCGGTGGTACCATTGCCGTTGCGCTGAAGGGAATGAACCCCATCTGGAAAGGGTGCCGCTGTACCCTCGCTCGGAATCGCGTAGTTGCCAGTTCCGAAGGCAACTAGATCGATGATCTGCGCTTTCTGCGCCGACGTGCAGACGACGGCACCCCCGCACGCCAGCACCGCCGCGCCATTGACCAGGGCTATTTTGGAACCCGTGACGGGACCACCGGCTGGCACGTAGGTGACGAACATATCCGCGACGATGGGTAGATCGGGGGTCGTGCCGAACTGCTGCGAAGCCACGAGAAACGACTGCTTCGGCGCCAAGACGACAGCGGGAAGCACGGCTAACGACGAGAACGCGCCTGTGGTTGCACCATTTCCCGGAGCTTGAAGTGAAAGGCCGGCGAGCGACACGGGAGCAGACCCACGATTGAACACCTCGACGAACATTCGGGAATAGGTCGTCATCCCCGGGTAAATTTGTCTGATTACCAGTGGCTGGTTGCCGTTGACCAGCTGACGCAGCTCGCCGGGGCGTTCCCCCTGATCACCTGCGCCACATGCGGCAACAAAGACTGCCCAAACCAGAGCCCAGAGACGCCGAACACCCGAAACCCTAACCATCGGCGAGCTCTACTTGAATGAAGTCGATGAATCAACGCCCGCTTCTGAATGGTGGTGCTCAACTCAGATGCCTGGCTAAGGCATGATCATGCGCTAGCCCGAAGCTGGCCGTCAAAGGACTGGAGAAAGTGCTGCGCTTGCTCGGGAGAGCGACCGTCGCTACGGACCTACGCGCGATAACATTCGTAACAAATGACTATGAGGCGGTTTGCCCCTAGACTCGCTCCGCTCATCCTTTGGCGGGTCCCCAACCCATTTCGTTCTTCAACTTCGGTGACTCCTCGTTCGCTTCTCACCCGTGTTCACTTAGGCGATCCGCTCCCATACGCGCTGCTGCTGTGGGCAGGCACACTGACGGGGTCGGCGCGAGGAGTGGCGTGGTCGTGGTTGGCGTTGGCTGGACTGTTGTTGATGTTCTATCGAGTGGTGCGGGCCCCCACCTGGGGGAAGGCGGTGTTGACGGGCGTGAGCTTTGGATTGGGGGAAGCGGGCGTATGCTTTCTTGGGTCGTACAGCTGGGGGGCGCATGTGCCGCTTTCGCTCACGCTGTTGTGTGTGACGCTGCACCACGTCCCGCTTTCAGTCTGGGCGTATGGCGCGCCGCGCTTCTTGCGAGCACCTTGGCTTTGGGTGGCGTCCATCGGGCTTTCGGCCTCGCTTGCCAGCTTCGTGGAGCTGATCGGGCTTCCGAATCGCGAGGCGATGGTGGTGGTGAGCTCGCTGCCCCAACTGGTTGGAGGCGCGCGCCTGTTTGGCTCCGATCTGCTAACAGGGGTCATCGAAACGGCCCTGTTTGCCGCCGCGCTGGGGCTTACGAGGCGGAGCGCTGAAGAGACGTGGGGCGTCAGGGCTGGGCGGGGAGCGAGGCCACTAGTGATCGCGGCGGTGGCCCTCGGCGCCTGCTCGGCGCTCGCGCGCGCGACCGCGTCACCCGACACGGACACCATCACGGTCGGCATTCCGCAGATTGACGCGGGGAGCAGCTATTACAAGTCGCGCTTGGTCGCGCCGAGCATCGCGCGCGAGTTCGACCGCAACTTCGAAGCGCTCAGTCAGAAGCTATCGCGCGTGGAGCTGGTCGTCACCACCGAGAGCTTCGATGGGCGTTTTGGGTTGATGTTGCCCGACGTGCGCGAAGCGTGGGGGGCACGCGCCAAGCGTCGCGGACAAGCGTGGCTTGCCACGTCATACATCGTGAAGGCCGATGGCCGGAAGTCCAACGCGGCCGGAGCCTTCACGGCCGACGGGCGGCTGGTAGGAGTACACGAGAAGGTCGACCTCGCCCCGTTCGGCGAGCGTGATTTGGCCCCGGGTGAGGGTTACCGCCCGTTGCCGATCGCGCCTGGAGTCGACCTCGGCGTGCTCATTTGCCAAGAATCGTACCTGCGACGCGGCTCTCTGATGCTGGCTCGCGCGGGCGCGAATTTGCTCGCCGCCACGACCAGCGACGTCACCTTCGGTAGCTCGACCACCGTATTCGAGCACTTGGCCATGACCCAGCTCCGTGCGATCGAGAGCGGGCGCTCGATTATCTGGGCCAGCAATGCCGGACCTTCGGGGGTGATCGACAATCGCGGCCGGCTCCACCATGGTCCGTTTCGGGTACCGGCCGGTATCGAAGTCACGGCCAGCTTGCACTCCGAGCTGACACCGTTCCACCGCTACGTAACGTTCTGGTTGCTGCTGGGCCCGGGCTTGCTCGCGATCGGGCTCATCACCGTGAAGCGTGTCGGATCACCTGGCCCTGCGCCGTCCTTCGCCTTCGCGGCGAGCCCGACTCGTACTCTCTGGCGCTACGGAGCGGCCGTGGGCGGGGTGCTGCTGGCGGTAGCGACGGCGCTCGGAACGTCCGCCGCCGTCGAGGCGCGTTGGGGAAAGCCAGAGCGCGCGTGGTCCGCACTTGTCGAGACCTTCACCTCGCGCCCAACCATCATCGAGCCGAACCCGTACGCACGGTTCATGCGTCCACCGGGTCGCTCCGCGGAGGGCGCCGTTGCTTACCTGCTCGAGTACTACGGCCTCGATCGCGATGACTCGCGGCTCTTGAGCCAGCTGCCAGAAAAACCGAGCATGGCGGACATTGCTCGATTTCTCGCAGACCACTACGGACTTGCCTCGCGCGCACTGAAACTTTCCGGCAGCCTGCCCCTGAATCCGCTGCTCCTCCGTGCACCCGACGGCAACTTTGCCGTCGTCGATTATGCCGGGAGCGGGCACGGAGCGCTCGTGGACTTCGCGACGGGGAGCGCCAGCTTCATCTCGGCCGTCGAGCTCGGGCGGCTTCGCCGGGTCGAAGCGTTGTTTCCTTACGGCGAGCCACCAGCCCCACCGTGAGCTACGGCCCGAACAAGAACTCGCGCAGGGCGTTCACGACGTCTTCGGAGATTTCGTGACCGCCGTCGAAGGGGTGGAAAGCGACGGGGAGGCCGGCGCTCTGCAGGCGCTCGACCGCGTGCTCGGCTCCGGCAAAACGCAGGATGCGATCTTTGCGGCCGTGCGAGACGAATACGCGCGGGCGTGGAGACGGCGAGCTTGCGAGGTCGCGCGCGGTGGCGGTGGTGAGGGCGCCGGACAGCACCGCGACCCGCTGCACGCCGGAAGCGGGCTGCAACGCGGCATCCAGGGCCAACATGGCTCCTTGGGAAAAGCCGGCCAAGAGCAGCGTCTCGGGGGCGTAGCGCTCGCGCACCGTGCGGAGCACGCCGAGCACGGCCGCGCGAGCGCTCTCCAGCGCGGCGGGGGCTACCGGCAGCTCTTGCTCGGCGTCGTAGTCGATGCGTTGTTTGAGAGGCCACCAGGCTCGGCCGCCGTTGGGCAGCGACAACAGCCCCGCCGGCACCACGTAGCGCGTACGCGGTTGCACCAGCGCACGGGCGAGCGAGACGAGGTCGTCGCCGCTGGCGCCGAAGCCGTGGAGCAGCACCACGGCCGTTCCGCCGCGCTCGTGCTCGGCCAAGTCTCCGCCGAGCTTCACGTCGAGGCCTCCGAACGGCGCCGCTTCGGGCGCGCTCGCCGAAGGCGCGGAGGGGCGGCGCCGAGTGGGGGGCTCGCCGTTCGAGCGGCACGCAGGCACGGACCCAAGCGCCCCGAGCGCCAGGGCTAGGGCGTCACGCCGCGAGCAAGCGCCGAGCTTCAGCCGTTGGCTTTTTCTTTGGCGAGCCAGCTCTTGATCTCGCCTTCGATGACCGACAGAGCTTGACCTTGGAAGGGCCGCAGAAGAAACGGCACGTCCAGCTCCAGCTCGATGGTCTTGTCTTTGACCTCGACCGCGCCCGAAAGGTTCATGCCCTTCACGCTGAAGGCGATCTGCGCGCGGCTGGGGCTCGTCCAGCTCGTCTTGGGGTTGTACTTGGCGAATTTCTCCGCGTAGGTGCTGAGCGCAGATTCGGTGACCTTTTTGGCGCGCTCTTGTCCCAGATCGTGCGAGACGGTGTGCTTCATTTTATTGGCCGAGCCTTAACGCGAAACGCCCGCTGGCGCCAGTTTGGCGACTTTGCGCAGCAACGGCGCCAGCCCCATGCCCGGCAGAGCCCCGAGCAGGATGGCGCCGCCCGCCGCCGTGAGCGATCAGCGAGGGCCCTGAACGCGTGGCGAGATGCGACACCAGAACGCGGACGCCCCCGCGCGCCAGGGAGCGCGCCCACGTAGACGTAGCCGTAGGCATGGGCTCAGCTCATCCGCAGCACGACCTTACCGACGTTGAGGTTCTGCTCCATGCGTGTGTGGGCGGCCACCACGTCGGCCAGCGGCAAAACGCTGTCGATGCGCGGCGAAAGCGCGCCGGCGTCGAGAGCCGGCCAGAGCTCGCGCCAGAACCGCTCTACCAGCTCGCTCTTTTCCGCGACGCTGCGGCTGCGCATGACCAGACCACAGATGCGTTGACGTTTCATCAACAGGCGCCCCAAATCGAGCGGCGCAGCGGCGCCGCCCAACAGGCCTACCAGGACCAGCCGCCCGCGTTCGGCCAAGCAGGCCTGATGGCGCGCGAGCGCGCTTCCGCCGATGAAGTCGACGATGGCGTCGACCCCGCGCCCCCCGCTCAGCGAGCGCAGGGCCTCGACGAAGTCGGGCTGATCGCGCTCCAGCGTAGCGTCAGCGCCCAGCGACTGGACGATCGGCAGCTTGCCGGCGCTGGCGCTACCGATCACGAAAGCGCCACGCGCCTTGGCGATTTGCACGGCCGCGCTGCCCACCCCGCTGGCGGCGGCCGTGATCAAGACTCGTTGTCCGGGCTCAAGCTGAGCTTCGACCAGCAGAGCCTCGCTGGCGGTGAGAAAAGCTTCGGGCACCGCGGCGGCCTCTTCGAACGAGAGCCGCTCTGGCACGGGTAGCAGCACGTCTTCGTGAACCGCGACTTGCTCGGCGTAACCGCCGCCGGCCAAGAGCGCCATCACGCGCGCGCCGACGGGGAAGCGCGCCGCGCCGGGGCCGAGCGCCGCCACTACCCCGCTGCACTCGAGCCCCAAGATGTCGCTCGCGCCGGGCGGCGGCGGGTACAGGCCGCGCCGCTGCAGCAGATCGGCGCGGTTCAGGGCGGTGGCGCGGACGTCGAGCAAGACTTCGCGTGGGCCTGGCACGGGCGCCGCCACGTCTGCTAGCCGCAAGACCTCAGGGCCACCATTCTGGCTGAAAATTACGGCTTGCACGGCTACAGAGTGGTGAGGTGGGCCGCGCCGATCACGCCCGCCCGCTCGCCGAGCTCGCTCACCAAGAGTGGCACGTCGCCCGTCGGCTTGCCGAACACGTGCTGGCGCAGCGCCGCGCGGATGTGCGGCTCGATCAAATCGAACGAGGCCGACACGCCGCCCGAGAAAACGATGGCGTTCAAGTCGAGCACGTTTTGAATGACCGCGAGCCCCTGCCCGAGGGCGGTGCCCATCATCTCGAACGTCTTGCTGCCGGCCTCTTCGCCCCGGCGCGCGCTGACCGAGATGGGTAAGATTTCCGTCGCTTTGCCGCCCAGCTCGCCGAAGCGACGCAGCAGCGCCTTGGTGCCGGCGAACGCCTCGATACAGCCGCGTTGCCCGCAGGCGCACAGCGGTGCTTGCGGTGACGAGTCGACGTTGTTGTGGCCAATCTCGGCGGCGAAGCCGTTGGCGCCGGGGTACAACTGGTGGCCCAGCACCAGGCCGCCCCCGATGCCGGTGCCGAGCGTCACCATCAGGAAGCTAGGATTCGTGCGGCCGTGGCCGTACAGCTGCTCGCCCAGGGCCGCCGCGGTGGCGTCGTTCTCGACGGCAATCGGGCAGCCCAGGCGCTTGGCCAGCTCTTCGCCGATGGGCACGCCCTCGAAATGCGGCACGTTGGCCAGGCGCCAGCAGCGTCCTTCGGAGTTGACCTCGCCTGGAATGGCGACGCCCACCGCCTCCGGGGTCGGCGTCAGAGCCAGCACCGTGTTGGCGATCGCGTCCAGGACCTCCTTGGGCCCCGTGTCGTTGCGCGTGGCCGTGGAGATCGCGCGCACGACTTCGCCGCCGTCGACCATCCCGGCCTTCACGGCAGTCCCTCCGAAATCGACTCCAATCAACATGGCGTCGCCGGAGCGTAGACGAGCGGGGCGGGCGGTCAAGGGTGTGGTAGCGTTCAGGTTTCTGGAGACGACGAGATTGGAAAAACTGCGCGTCGCGACCCTCAATATTTGGAACAAAGCAGGACCGTGGCCGGAGCGTCTGCCGCTCTTACGCAAGCAGCTGGTCGAGCTATCGCCCGACGTGCTCGGCTTGCAAGAAGTGCTGCGTATGATCCCGGACGAGAAGCAGCCGCCCGTGCCCACGCCCGAGAACGATCAAGCCAGCGAGATCGCCGCGGGGTTCGGCTACAACATCGCTTACGGCATCGCCGCGGATTACTCGGGAGGCCTGAAATTCGGCAACGCGCTGCTCACGCGTTACGACATTTTGGACAGCCGCACGTTCCGGTTGCCAGGCGCCGACACGGGCGAGACGCGCTCCGTGTTGTACGCGCTGCTCGACACGCCTTGGGGGCGCCTGCCGGTGTTCGTGACGCACCTGAACTGGAAGCTGCACCAAGCCGTCGTGCGCGCGAAGCAGACCGTGTACTTGGCCGAGCGCATCATGGTGCTGGCGCCGGTCGAGGCCGACTTCTTGCCGCCCATTTTGCTCGGCGATTTGAACGCCGATCCGCTGTGCGACGAGATTCGTTACTTGAAGGGCCAGCACATCATCGACGGGCGCAGCGTCTACCTGGCCGACGCCTGGGATTACGCCGAGAACCAAGGCCCCGGCCACACGTACGCGCGCGACAACGCCTACGCGCTCACCAACGGCGAGCCCAACCGGCGCATCGACTACATCTTCGTCCGTGGGCCCGACAAGCACCTGCGCGGCGAGCCTTCGAACGTGCGGCGCGTGTTCGACGAGAGCATACCGGGCGCCCAAGGGACCGTCTGGGCGTCCGACCACTACGGCGTGGTGTGCGACATCTCGATGGCGAAGAAGAAGTAGCGGCCGCCGCTGGCGCGCGAGTCAGGTTGCCAAAACGCTACGGAGCTTGATCACCCCTTCGACTCCGGGGCGAACGCGCGCCTGACAGGCCAGGCGACCTTTGCCGCCCAAGAGCGGAATCAGGTCGCGCTCGGCGTCATTCTGCGGCTCGAGCAGCTCTTCACCTTCGAGCACTTCGACCTGGCAGGTGCCGCAGCTGGCGGAGCGACACGAGAACGGAATGGGAGCGAAATGGTGGTCGGCAATGTCGACGATTTCACCACCTTCGGGCACCTCAATCCGCTTTTCGGCGCCGAAGCGATTGGCAACGAACACGAGCGTAGCCATGAAGCAGCCTGACCATAGCATTAGCCGCGCCCGGGCAAGGCCGCCCTTCGCCCCGGCTGCACAATGTGTTTTGCTGGCAGCCGAGCATGAGCACCGCCGCTGAAGACGACCCTTTCGGGTGGGTCGGCGCCACCGTAGACGGCAAGTACCGCGTCGACGAGGTCGTGGGGCACGGCGGGTTCGGCATCGTGTACCGCGCGCATCACCTGGGCTTCGAAGAGAAGGTCGCCCTCAAGTGCCTGAAGCTGCCCAAAGAGCTGCAAGGCGGCGATCGCGACCGCTTCCGTGACAGCCTGGTGGCGGAAGGGCGGCTGCTGCTGCAGCTTTCGCGCGCCACCACCGGCGTCGTGCAGGCGCTCGACGTAGGCGCGGTGGTCTCGCCGAGCAAGATCTGGACCCCGTACTTGGTGCTGGAGTGGCTGGAAGGCACGCCGCTCGATCGAGATCTGCTGCAAAGGCGCGAGCGGAACGACGGCGGGCGCAGCCTGGGCGAGGCCATCGAGCTGCTCGACGGCGCGGTCCGAGCCTTGGGCGTGGCGCACGGCATGGGCATTGCGCACCGCGACATCAAGCCCGCCAACCTGTTTTTGGTAGAGGTAGCGGGCAAGCGCACCATCAAGGTGCTCGACTTCGGCATCGCCAAGGTGCTGGCCGAGTCGGACAGCGTCACGCGCGCGTTCGAGCAAACGGGCGGCACGGTGGCCGCGTTCACGGCGCGTTACGGCGCGCCCGAGCAGTTCAGCCGCCGCTTCGGCGCCACGGGGCCGTGGACAGACGTGTTCGCGCTCGCGCTCGTGCTGGTAGAGGTCGTGTTGGGCACGCCAGCGCTGGAGGGCACCGACGCCGCCCAGCTCTTCGTGGCCGCCTCGGACAAGCTGATTCGACCTACCCTGCGCGGCCGCGGCTTCGATCCGGGCGACGCGGTCGAGGCCGTGCTCGCCACCGCCCTCTCGGTCGATCCGCGCGAGCGTTACCCCAACGCCACCGCGTTTTGGGACGCCTTGACGGCGGCCGCTCGCAACGAGCCTGCTCGCATGAGCGCGCGCCCGCCCAAGATCGATCACGAACGGCCGACGCGCGAGATCAGCGGCGACGCCTCGGGCGCGGCGCCGTTCTCGATGAGCGGCGGGTACGCGTCGGCGCCCAGCGTGCTTCCGCACGAAGCCTCGGCCTCGCCGTCCTCGCGCGACGCCGCAAGCGCGCCCACCGAGCTGAGCTCGAGCCACGGCATTCGCGGGCCCGAAACGGCCAAGCCCTCGCTGCCGCCTCGCCGCGGAGGTTTCGTCAGCTTACTGGGCGTAGCGCTGCTGGCCGCTGGCGGAGCCGTGGCCGCCGTGATGTACCTGAACCAAAGGCCGCCCGCGCCCGTGGCGACCAGCGAGCCGAGCGCCAGCGGCAACGAAGCGGCCGAGCCGAAAGAAACGGCCGCTCCGTCGCCCCCTTCGGCCGCTCCGCTGGCCCCCCGAGGCGAAGACCCGCTCGCGCTACCGAGCGCGTCGGCCGCCGCGCCCCCGCCCGTGTTGCCCCTCCCGGTGGGCCCCAGCGTGGGCGAGCCTTGGCCCGGCACGCAATACCGCCAGGTGAGCGCGGGCGCGCTGGAAACGAGCGGCGTTTGGCTGGATACCTTCCGAGTGGTGCGCCGGCCCGAAGCAGCGCCCCGCTTGGAACGCGCCTTTCGCGCCTGCGGTGAGATCGGCCTCAGCCTCTGTACCGAGGTGCAATGGCAGCTGGCTTGCGCGGCTTTCCCGGAGGTCGCCAAAGATCGCTCGCTCACCGACAGCCTGGAGCCTAGCGGCTCGATCGAGCGCGGCGGCGGTGCCTGCAGCGATCGGCGCGTGCTGCCGGCGGGCGAGGCCGGGCAGGCGCTCGGGCTGTGCTGCGAGCGAAGCATCGGCATGACCAGCAAGAACCTGCAGAAGCAGTTCTTGTCGTCGACCGCCAACGTGCTGAAAAAGCTGGAAAACGCGCTCAATCAACGCGACGCGGCCGCCCTGGCCGAGCTCTTGGACGACAAGGTGAAGCTCGATGGCGTCGAGCGCAGCAAGGCGTCGGTGGTGGCGCTGTTCGCTCAAACCTTCAAATCTGCCCCCGATCTGATCGTCACTCATGAGAGCTGCGACGTTTCGGTGCAAGCCAACAAGGTCGTCAAGCGCTCCAAGCGCGGGCGCAAGCTGAGCAGCACCACGAGCTACGAAACCATCTCGTGGACGGCCGCTTGCAAGCAGATGCGCCATCAGCGCGGCGAGGCCACGTTGGCCAGCGCCGAGTACCTGTTCAGCCCCGCCAGCAAGCTGCGCAGCCTCTCGGCCAAGAACCAGACGAGTCAATGATGCGCGCGGTCGTGCAACGCGTGTCGAGCGCGCAAGTCACCGTGGAGGGCGAGCTGACGGGGCGCATCGAGGCGGGGCTGTGCGTGCTCGTGGGTGTCGGCAAGAACGACGCCGAAGCGGACGCCCGCACCCTGGCCGAGAAGATCGCCCGCCTGCGGATTTTCGAGGACGAAGCCGGCAAGATGAACAAGAGCCTGCTCGATACGGGAGGCGGCCTGCTGGCAGTTTCGCAGTTTACCCTGTACGCCGACACCAGCCGCGGGCGGCGCCCTAGCTTCGTGGACGCCATGGAGCCCGGACGCGCCGAGCAGCTGTTCGAAGGCTTTTGCGCCACAGCCCGCAGCCTTGGTGTCACGGTTGCTACCGGCCGCTTCCGGACCCACATGTCGGTGTCGCTGGTGAACGACGGCCCCGTCACGGTGCTGCTCGACACCGCCGCGAATCCATCACCGTGAACGAGCCGCAAGATCCCGCGCCGAGCCCAGAGGCAAGCGCCCCCGCTCTCGAACGCGCGCTGTCCGTCCCCGAGTGGGCGCGGCGCCTCAGCGTCTTGCTCGATAGCGCCCTGCCCATACCGGGCACCAAGCTGCGCATCGGCTTGGATCCCATCTTGGGCGCCCTGCTGCCCGAGCTGGGCGACGCGCTCACGGCGGTGCTCTCACTCTCGCTGCTCTGGGTGGCATTTCGCGAGCGCGTGCCCAAGCTGGTCTTGGCGCGCATGCTCACCAATATCGCGCTGGACGCGGTTTTGGGAGCCATTCCGCTCGTCGGCGACGCCTTCGACTTTGCCTTCAAGGCCAACGAAAAGAACCTCGCCCTCATCGAGCGGCACCGCCGCGACCCCACGCGCCCCGCCACCTGGGGAGATCGCCTCGTGGTCTCCGGAGTCGTCGTTCTGGCCGTCGCCTGCGCCGCGTTGCCCTTGCTGCTGGCGGCCGCGCTGCTCCGCTTTCTACTGAGCGGCTCCTAAAGCAGCCGAGCCGCCTCGGCTCAAGCCTGGCAGCCGCCGTTCGTCGGTATCATGGCCGAGGTAGGCTCCATCATGGGCGTCGCCCTCGACGGCGCGGTGCTCAAGTGCCGCTCGATGGTGATGGACGAAACCACGCCGGCGTTTTAGCGGCGGCGTGTCACGGCGCGCCTGAAGCGCGGCCGTTCCGCTCGACTAGCTCCGGGAAATCGTCCCAAGGCAAGGTTTCGCCGGCTTTGAAGTAGGTGGGGCCGCTGAAGGGCATCTCCGTGCAGTTGGCGCCCGCGCTCGAGTAGATCGGCGCGTCCCCCAATTTTACGACGCGGTTGCGCGATACGGCGCGGTATTCGGCGTTCTCGTCGTACGCCATCAGCACCAGCTCGCGCGGGCACGCCGAATCGGTGCAGAAATAGGCTTGCTCGGTGCAGTTGGGGTCGGCGTAAATGGTGTACGAGTAAGGGTCCACCACCGTCGACTCGGGGACGCAGCGCACGCCGGCGTCGCGCGTCCAAACCGGCGCACAGCCCTCGTCGCGCTCGCTGTCGTGATAACGCGCCCCGTGCTCTTCGAACGGGTGGGTCCGCAGGCTGGTGCTGTCGAACAGCTCGTCCGGCAGCGCCAAGAACGAGCCGTCGTCGGCGCGCAGGCCACGCAGCTGGAGCCGCCCGTCGCCTTCGCTCATCCAGCTGACCACGGGCAGCGCGTCTAACCCCAAGGCCTCGCCTCGTTGGAAGAAGCTATCGCTCGAGGCTTGCCCGCTTTGGGGCACGTTCTCGCACGCCTTGCCCATGGAAAAAACGTCACCCGTCCAGAGCTCGCCCACCGCGTACAACTCGCCGGGGCTGCCGATGAACACGTCTCGAGAGCAAGCATCGGCGCGCCACAGCAGGTCGCCCTGGCACTCGTCGTCCGCATAGTAGCTAGAAAACGCGGGTAGCGCCGGCGCCAGGCAAAGCAGCTCGCCCTGCAGGTGTCTCAGCGTGCAGCTCACGCTTCGGCGCTCGTCGACGAGACGCGCCACGAACGCTGGCTCGCCCTCGGCGGAGTACTGGCGCAGCCGAAGCTGTTCGCCAACGAGCGCACCGTCGACCTCACGCGCGCTGACCCACGCGCTCGGCGAGGTCACCTCGGCGACGGCAAAGTCGTGTTGGCCGGCCCCCAGCGAGGGCGGCGTGGATTCGCGACAGGAGCCGGGGGTGCCGGAAAAGCGAGCATCCGCCGCCGTGAGCTCACGGAGCTCGCCGACCACGTAGCGCTGCTCGCAGTCGCTCAGCGGCAGCGGCAGCGCCACCGGACGCCCCACCACGCCGGCAACGTCGTCGAGGTTCTCCGCGCGGTAAACAGGTTGGGTGCAGCCTGCGTCCACGAAGCCACCGATGACCCCCAGCGAGGGCGGCGCCAACGGCAAGCAGCGCAGCTGACCTTGCTCGTCGGGCAAGAAGCGGCAGTGCGCGCCGCGCAAACGGTCGAAGACACCGATGACGAGCGAGCTGGTGCCTTCCGCCTGCAGCTCCCACGGCACGAGGCGTGGTTCCGCGAGGGGCTCGCCCGGCTCCATGGTGCCTGGATCGGGCTCGCCCAGCTCCATGGTGTCTGGATCGGGCTCGCCCGGCCGCGACCGCGACTGCCCACAGCCAACGAGCAGCAGCGCTGCCAAGCCAATCGCCGCCTCGATGCCCCGCACGCGGTTCCGCCGATCCACCATGCCGAGCAACATACCCTGAGTCGCGCCCGAGGGCACGGGCGGCGCGCCGCCGCTCAGGCTCGAGCCCCGGCCGAGCGCCGACGCTTCGTGCTCACGCGAGCCAATCCGAGCAAAACGCCCACTGCCAGCCCGTATGGCAGCGGCCGCTGAACGGATAACGAGAACGAGCAGCCGGCGTCGCTCTGGGGCGAGGGCGCGGGCGGCGTGTTGCCGCCGTTGCCACCCCCGCTGCCCCCGGCGCTGCTACCGCCGGCCCCGCTGCCCGCCGTGCCCGCCGTAGGTGCGTCGCTCAGGTCGTCGACCTTGTTGTTGCAATTGTCGTCGCGGCCGTTGGCCACCTCGACCGCGCCCGGATGAACGTTCGGGTCGAGATCGTTGCAGTCGTCGAAGGTGGTGGCATAGCCGGGCAGCGGCGGGCACCCGATCATGCTCATGCCACTGCTGGCGCCAAACCCGTCGCCGTCGGCGTCGGTGACCAGCAGCATGGGCGTGAAACCGTTGTCTATCTTGCCGTCGCAGTCATCGTCCACGCTGTTGCAGGTCTCGACCGCTCCTGGCTTCACCTCGGGCTTGTCATCATCGCAGTCTCCACCTTGCGTGATGCGATCGGCCACGGGCGTGCAAGAAAGTACCTTGCCCCTCTCGGCGCCGGTGCCGTCTTTGTCCGCGTCTTGGTAGTACCAGATGGCATCGCAGCCCACGCCAATGCCCGTCAACACCTCGGCGGGGCTGTCGTCTTCGGGCTTCATGTTGTCGTTGCCGGCGTTCGACCAAACCTCCAGCTCGACGGGCCCCGGTGCCGTCGGCGCGACCCAGCGAAACGAAAACTTCACCTGCCCATCCACGTAGGGCTGAGGGATGGCGTGCGTGGCCTGCGTGGGGCTATTCTCGAACAGGTGCGTGCCCACCGCGTCGACCAGCTCGAACGCGCCCAGCTCGTGGCTGTCCACCAGCACACCGCCCACTTTGGCGCGTGGGTGCTTGGCCACGATGTCGATGGTCACGGTCTCACCGGGCTCCACGCGCGTGGCCGACAGCGTCACGGCCAGCTCGGGCTTGTCACGCGCCTCGTGGCAGTTGTGGCAGGGCAGGTTCATGCCGGTGCGCTTCGCTTGCGCGTGCGTGGTCACGCTTCCGAGCGCCAAGGCCAACGCCACACCCACCAACGACCAGGCAGCTCGCTTCATGTCGCCCTCAGCCTTCAGGCCGGGTGATGAGAGCGCAAGCGCTTTCGTGGAGCGAGGCTCGCAATTGGCGCCGCGCACGCAAGGGCCCGCCAATGCGAACCATAGGTTAAACCTATGGTATGGCTGCGCTGGCTCACGTGGGCCCGAACGAAGCGCGCGTGACGGCGTCGGCGCGGGTCCAACGCGGCTTGCTGGAGCCGGTTTCGCTGCGCCCTGCGGCGGGCCTGTCCAAGTCGACGCGCAGGGTGCGCACTTCGCCGGGCTCTAGATGGAGGAGCAAGCTGCGCGTTTCGAAGCCTGGCTTGCTGAAGCTCAAGCGGCGCTCACCCGCGTCGACCAACACGTTGACCACGAAACCGGAGCCCGTGGCGACTCCGCGCTCTGGCTCCAGCTCGACCAGCGCGCCCAGCACGTTGGTCTGCACGGCCAGGCGTGCCGTGTTGATCGAAGCGGCCAGCAGTTGACGCGCGGCGAACTGGCGGCGCTGCTCGGTAACGCGCCCAACCCCCTGAGCCAGAAATGTTTCGAAGGCGTGCGTGGCGCGGGCGGCGTGACCCACCTCGCGCTCCAGCCGCGCGACCTCCAGCAGTAGCATGGGGTCGGAGCTGAGCTCGTAGGCGCGGCGCCAATCGGCCAGCGCGGCCTCGGGCTGCCGCGCGTCGGAAAGGCCTTGTGCCCGCTCCGCCAGCAGGCAGGCTTGGCTCAACACTTCTGGCGAGGCCACGGCCGGCCCGGGCGCAGCTGGCGCCGGCGCATGGCCCATCAAGAAGGCGAGGCCGCCCATCAGCCCGACGGTCAGCAGCCGCATCGTTCGCTGAAGGCGAGCCGAAGGCTTCACCCTGAGATCAACGGACGCGGCAGAAAAATGTTTCGCGCCCGGCGCGGGCGCACCGCGACCTACATCTGATAGAGCATCAGATAGACCGCGACGCCGCTCACCGAAACGAACAGCCAAATCGGTAGTGTGACACGCGCAATGCGTCGGTGCCGCTCCAGCTGCCCGCCAAGACCACGCCAAATCGTGGTCAGCGCGAGCGGAGCGACGGAAATCGCCAACAGTACGTGTGGCACGAGGATGGCGAAGTAAATGGCGCGCAATGCCCCGGTGCCCTTGAACGGTACCGAGCCGACCCGCCAGTGGTGAATGACGTAGCTCAGCAAAAACAAGCTCGAAACGCCGAACGCCGCCAGCATGCAAGCGCGGTGCTGAGCCACCTTCTTCTGCTTGATGAACACGAAGCCCAACACCAGCAGCAGGCCCGCGAGGGAGTTCAAAAGTGCGTTCAGGGTCGGCAAAGCCAACGGCATGCGCGGCTCATCGCACGCACGCCCCGGCGCCGCCAGCGGATCCGCTCGTTGCCTCCACCGCCAACGGCCATTGCCACCACCACCGCCCACCTCCCCTGAAATCCACTCCGCCCCAAACCAACGCCGACCGAGACCGCACAAGCTGGCCCAAACCCTGACTCTACGGCGAGCCCCCCAACACCCAGCGCCCCCCCTGATGCCGCAGCGAGCCCCCTGATGCCGCAGCGCCCCCGACACCGCAGCGAGCCCCTTGGCGCTGCGACCCTCGAGCTGCTTCGCGCGTTGCTATCGTTGGCAAACGTAACTTTCGCGTGGCGGGCGCGAGATGCGTAACCCAGCGAGCCCCCAACGCCGCAGCGAGCCCCCAACGCCGCAGCGAGCCCCAGGACCGCAGCGAGCCCCAAGACCGCAGCGAGCCCCTCGAGCTGCTTCGTGCGCTGCCATCGTTGGCAACGTAGCTCTCGCGTGGGCGGGGCGAGCGCTCGCTAGCCCCATTTCTCTGATCCGAGTGCGGCATGGCGCCTCGCCCAGCTTCGAACACAACGCGCGACGCGCTGCTAGGTCGTGGCGACGGGCGCGTCGGCGCGATCCAGCGCGCGTCGGCGCGATCCAGCGCGCGTCGGCGTGGTCCAGCGCGCGTCGGCGTGGTCCAGCGCGCGTCGGCGCGTCGGCGCGATCCAGCGCGCGTCGGCGCGATCCAGCGCGCGTCGGCGTGTTCCAGCGCGCGTCGGCGTGTTCCAGCGCGCGTCGGCGTGTTCCAGCGCGCGTCGGCGCGTTCCAGCGCGCGTCGGCGCGTCGGCGCGATCCAGCGCGCGTCGGAGCAGCGAGCACTCGAAGAGGAGAGAGGCTCGTCTTCGCAAGGAATCAGTAACCTAATTCCTCCGATGGAATCGCGGCACGGCGCCCCGCCGAGCTTCGAAGACAACGCGGCGCGCTGCTCGCTCGTGGCCACGACCGCGCGCCGTAGCGTTCCAGCGCGCGTCGCTGCGACGAACGCGCGTCGCCGAGAGATGCTGGTCTTCGTAAGGAATCAAGTGGCACGCGATGGAATGCTTACGAATAGGAGCATCGCAAATTGGGACAACCGGACCGCGAAATCATTGAGGAAATTTAGTTACATTCGTGATCTCGAAGCGCGATCAGAAAGGGACGAGGAGCGAAGCGGCGAGCTCGAACGAAAGCCTGCAAATGAGGCGCCGCTATGCCCAGAACGTCACTTCGCGCTCGACTACGTGCTCACCGGCGGCTCCGGACTCCGCTTGCTTCAGCAGCCGCCAAATCTGAGGCCCCATGAAGTCGAGCTCGGTCGACTGAAAGCGCTCGCCGCCAAAGCGCCGCACGTTGTCGGACTGAGCCTTCAGCATCACCGCGTCTTGCCCGAAAATCTTCAGCGCGATCGGCTCGAGAATGGCGCGCACCGCGCGCTTGGGGAACGGAGTCTTGAACGAAGCAACGCCGTAAAGGCGCGTGTGAAAATCGGACACGGGCGTGCACAGCGCCGTGACCAAGAAGTGCGTACCTTGACCGAGCTTGTACTCAACCTGCGCCACCGACGGCAGCACGAAGCGATCCCAATGCTCGATGGTGCCGCTCTGAGGCGACAAGATTTTGCCGGCGATTCCGCTCGGCCGAGGCTCCCCCAGGTACTCGGTCTCCACGCGATCGGGGGAGCGCCGCACGATGGCGCGGATTTGATTCTTTTTGCCGCCGCGGAACAGCCCGCGGTGCAAAAACGCAGTGTGCGGCACGTCCAGCGCGTTTTCGAGCGTCGCGTGCAACGTGCCTTCGGCCTCCACCACGCGCACGATGCGCGCATAGTCTTTGTCCAGCGCCGGCGGCGCGAACGGCGGCGACGCCGGGGTGAAGCCCGGCTCGGGGCAGACCCAAACCAAGCCGCCTTGCTCCACGACCGCGCAAGCCTCGGCGCGGCGCTCGCGCGCCGATTCTGCGTTGGCTAGCCCGGGGATCTTGCGGCACACGCCTTCGCAGTCGAACTGCCAGCCGTGGTACCCGCACTCCAGACGACCGTCGGCCAGTACCCGACCGAGTGACAACGGCACGTTGCGGTGCGGGCAACGATCCAGCAGCGCGACCGCGCGGCCCTGCGACCGAAACAGGGCGAGCGGCACGCCCGCAATCACGCGCGCGAGCGGCCCCTGCCCCAGCTCTTCCGACAAACAGGCCACGTAGTAGAAGCGAGTCAGCTTCGCGACCGAGAGGTGGGGCTTGGTGGCCGGAGGCGCTAGGACGGGATCCATTGAATCGAAGCTCGGGTACCAGTTGCGGCCGAGAAGCGCGGCTCGCATAGTGTAGCCTGGTCGTAGCCGGTCAAGGAGGCAGTCGTGGAGAAGAAATCCGTGAGCTTCATGCGGTCGCTCTGCATGGGTCAGATCGAAGAAGACGTCATTCTGCCTTTCCCGGTGCTGTCCGATTCGGAGCGCGAGACGCTGCAAACGGTCGTCACGTCGGTGGGTCAGCTGATGGACTCGCACTCCAAAGATTTCCGCAGCTGGGACGAAAAAGCGGAGCTGCCCCCGGAGTTCATCGAAGAGCTGCGCGCGTTCGGGCTGTTCGGACTGGTGATTCCGGAGGCCGACGGCGGGCTCGGCTTCGGCGCTGGCGCCTATTCGCGCGCCCTGCAAGAGATCGCCAAGTACGACGCTTCCGTCGCGGTGACGGTCGGCGCTCACAGCTCCATCGGCATGCGCGGCCTGCTGCTGTTCGGTAGCGAAGAGCAGCGCGCGCGCTTCTACCCCAAGCTGTCTACGGGCGAGATGATCGCGGCGTTCTGCTTGACGGAGCCGGGCTCGGGCTCCGACGCCGCCTCCGTCAAAACCACCGCGGTCAAAGACGGCGACGATTGGATCCTCAACGGTAGCAAGATTTAGATCACCAACGGCGGCATCGCCGATTTCTTCACGGTGTTCGCCAAGACCGGCGGCGTGGACGAGCGGGGCAAGCTCTCGGCTTTCATCGTGACGCGCGACATGGCGGGCGTCAGCACCGGTCCGCACGAAATGAAGATGGGCATCCGCGCCAGCTCCACCACCACGGTCACGCTGGAGAACGTGCGCGTGCCCGCCAAGAACCTGCTCGGCGAAGAAGGCAAAGGCTTCAAGGTGGCCATGAACATCTTGAACTCGGGCCGCACGGGCTTGGGCGGCGGCAGCGTGGGCGGCATGAAGCGCATCATCTCGCTGGCCACCCAGCAAGCCAAAGGCCGCGTGCAGTTCGGCAAGCCCATCAGCGAGTTCGGTCTGATCAAGCAAAAGGTCGGACAAATGGTGGTCGACTGCTACGCCACCGAGGCCGTCGTCAGCATGGTCGCCAGCCTGACCGATCGCGGCTTCGGCGAGTATCAAGTCGAAGCGGCCATCAGTAAGGTCTTCGCCAGCGAATGCCTGTGGCGCACGGTAGACGAAGGCCTGCAAATAGCCGCCGGCAACGGCTACATGGCCGAGTACCCGTACGAGCGCGCCATGCGCGACAGCCGCATCAATCGCATCTTCGAGGGAACCAACGATGTCCTACGTTTGTTCATCGCCCTCACGGCCATGAACGACGTGGGTCAAGAGCTGCGCGAGCTGGCCGGTAGCCTGAAGGGCGTCTTCAACGACCCCATCAAGGGTTTCGGTGTCATCTCGGAGGCAGCCCTCCGCCGCGCCGCGCTGGCGACCGGCATCAAACGCGAAGGGACGTCGTTCACGAAGCTGCACGTCTCGTTGACGCCCGTCGCCGCCATGTTCGAAGAGCAAACGCGCGATCTTGCCACCGCGACCGATCGCATCTTGCGCAAGCACGGGCGCGCCATCATCGACAAGCAATTCGCGACGCGGCGCCTAGCCGACATCATGATCGATTTGTTCGTGCTCTCGTGCGTGATGTCTCGCGTGGACGCGGCCGTGCGCAGCAAAGGCGAAGAGGGCGCCAAAGCCGAGCGCGACATCTTGACGACGTTCGCCGGCCAAGCGCGCCGTCGCATCAAGACCACGATGGCCGAGATCGACGACAACGAAGACGAGTCGATCAAGGCGCTCGCGGACAACGCGTTCGAGCTCGAAAAATTCGGCTGGGACACGCTTTAGCGCGGACTCCCCTGGTCGCCGCGCGAGGCGGGGCTCGGTCATGCGAGCGGCTCGCTCAGGCTGGATGGTGGGGGGCGGGGCGTACGCCGTCCCGAGGGCCGGCCGCGCCAAAACCACCGGAGGCGCGTTTCTGGCCACGCTCAGGCTCGAAATACCGGCTCGAACGCCAACTGGGGCTTGTCGCCGACGAAGTTTCGGCATGTATCATCGAGCCGAGGACGTGAAGGCGCACTCTCCCCGCTCGGAAGCCGGCAGGCCCAAAAAAGGGAAGGCGGACCTGCGAGCGCAAAACGGCGCGGCCGCGCAGGCACCCGCCAAGAGCGCGCCGATCAAGACCGCAGCGAAGGTGAAGGCAGCAACCAAACCAGCCAAGGCGCCGCTCGTCGCGAAGGGCACCGCCAACGTCGCCGTCGCGAAGCCCGCTGCCATCGCAAAGCCCGCTGCCATCGCAAAGCCCGCTGCCATCGCAAAGCCCGCTGCCATCGCGAAGCCCAGCGCGCCTGGCAAAGCCTCCGCACCACTCAAAGCCTCCGCACCGCTCAAACCCTCCACGGCCAGCAAGGCGGCCGCGCCAGCCAAGGGCAAAGGCGCGAGCGTGGTCGCCGCCGCCGAGCCCACTGCAGCGCCGAAGAAGCCCGCGCGCAAGAGCATCAAAGAAGCCGCCGGCGTGAGCACCGACGCCGTCGCGCGCCGCACTGGTAAAACCTGGGACGACTGGTTCGCAGTGTTGGACAACGCCGGCGCCACCACGCTCGACCAACGCGGCATCATCGCCATCTTGGCGCAAAAGCACGGCATCGGTCCGTGGTGGCAGCAAATGATCGCCGTCGGCTACGAGAGCCTACGCGGCGCGACCGAAAAGCCGCCCGCGGTCGACGGCTTCCAAATCAGCAGCAGCTGCACCCTCGACGCGCCGCTGCCCCGCGTGTTCCGCCTCTGGAACGACTCGGGCGAGCGCGCTCGATGGCTCGCCGACGATCGCTTCGTGGTTCGTGCCACCACGGCCGACAAGGTGATCCGCGCGCGCTGGGGCAAGGGCACCAGCCATGTGGCGGTCTCCTTCGCGGAAAAGGCGGGCCGCACCGAGGTCAGCGTCGAGCACAACCAGATCGAATCGCGCGGGGCCGCCGAGCAAATGAAGGCGTACTGGTCGAAAAAACTGGGCTTGCTCGACCAAGCCCTGGCGCCGCCGGCCCGCCGCTGAAATTTTGCGCCGCTACGGTTCGGCCGGTTCCCGCCCGCCGGGCGCCGATGTGGAACCGGTTGCAGATCTGACGCACGTGAGCTATCTCTATTCTCTCGTGAGGTAGCGATGTCATACGCTCGCCCTGCTCATTTCAAGCTGACTTGGTCGCGCGCGCTTCTGCTCGCGTCGCTACCCCTGGCCTGCGCTACCGAGGTAAAGCCCGAGTTCGAAGACGGCGACTATCAGCCGCCTGCCGACACCGCTGGCACGTCGGCCGGCGGCACGGAGCCCGAGCCCACGGCTGGCACCAGCAACCTGCCCTTGTCTGGCACAACGAGCATGGGCGGCACCGAGCCTTCCAACTCAACGGGCGGAAAATCCAGCGGCGGCACCTCCACCGGCGGCAAGGCCAGCGGCGGAGCTTCCACCGGCGGCACGGCTAGCGGCGGAGCCTCCGGCGGCAAGGCCAGTGGCGGAGCTTCCACTGGCGGCAAAGCCAGCGGCGGAGCTTCCACCGGCGGCTCGGCTAGCGGCGGAGCCTCCACCGGCGGCAAGGCAGGCTCGAGCACGGGCGGCGCCACCGGCGGCTCGGGCACCGGCGGCTGCACCTGCCCGACGAAAAAGACCTGGGTCGACAACAGCAACCTCGCCTTCGAGCCGGGAGACTGCCTCGACGTCGCGGGCGACATCTACTTGTACACCGGCAGTAAAGATCAGACCTGGGCCAACAAGGACTGCAACCCCGCCAAGCAGCTGGCTTGGTGCTCCGACGTGGGCGCCGACTACAAATTCATGCTCTGTAAGTGAGCACGCTGGCGGCGGTCGCCCGCGGCAGCTAAACCGTGCCCTGGTGAACAGGCGTACCCACCGCTTTCAGGCCGCGTCGCTCTGCGCCGCGCTGTTGGGCTGTAGTGGGTCCGAGACCGCGCCGCGGCCATGGTTGCAGGAAGATCCGCTGGGCGCGCTACCGGCCAAGCTGTCGCAAGTAGGCATTTACGCGGGCTCGAGCGTCGAAAGTCCGTTGGCTCCCGCGCTCAGCTACGAGCCGGGCTACCCGCTGTGGAGCGATGGCGGCCAGAAATTTCGGAGCATCGTGCTGCCGGAGGGCGCCCACGTCGACACGAGCGACCCGCAAAACTACGTCTTTCCCCGCGGGACGCTGCTGTTCAAGACGTTCGCCTTTGCCACCCCGGCGAGCCCCGACGCCAGCGTGCCGGTCGAGACGCGCTTGCTGCGGCTGGGCGCGGACGGTTGGGAGCTCGCCGCCTACGCCTGGGACGAGCGAGCGAACGACGCGGAGCTGCTCGATCTCAAACGAGCTCAAACGCGCGAAATCGTGGCCGAAGACGGCAGCGTCGTCCTTCACTCCATCCCCAGTCGGTTGGAGTGCCGGCAGTGTCACGAATCGTCGACCAGCGAGGTGCTCGGCGTCAACGAGCTGCAGCTGGCAAAGTCCGGCTCCTTGCACGAGCTGGCCCACGTTCTCGAGCCCGCGCCCGGCACGACTCCCCTCACCCTGCCCGCGCACGGACCGCTCACCTCGGCGGTGTTGGGCTACTTCGTCGGCAACTGCACGCACTGCCACAACGGCAGCAACGGCGCCGCCTCCAGCTTCGATTTGCGCCCAGAAGCCGCGCTGGCAAACATCATCGGTAGGCCCACGGCCTCCAGCGCCACTGCCGACGGCATCCGGGTCGAGCCCGGCCAGCCCGAAGCGAGCGTTTTGTATCTGGGCGTGAAGGGGGGTAAGCAGCTGGAAGTGAAAGAGATGCCCCCGCTGGGCGTGGCGCTGCGCGATGAAAGCGCGGTGCAAACGTTGGGCGACTGGATCACCGCCTTAGGAAACGAACAAGACCCATGAGAGCCGCCGCGTTCATCTCGCTGCTGATTTTTGCCATGCCGGCCCTCGTTGCGTGCGGTGACCGTGACGAGCCCAATGGGCCGAGCGGCGCCGGCGCCACCGGTACGAGCGGCAACTCCTCGACCGAGCCTGCCAGCTTGCGCGTGGAGTTCGAAGAGCTCGCGCTCGACAGCCAGCCGTCCTTCATCACCGACTTCGTCTTCTACCCGGGCAGCGACAGCGATTTTCTCACCCTCGACAAGGCGGGCAAGCTGCGGCGCTTCCGGCTCGACGAGCGCGGCACCAGCGCGAGCTTGGTGTCGAGCGCGCAGGTGGCCGGCGTCTACGATTCGCTCGACTGCGGCGCCGTCTCGCTCGCCTTCGAGCCCGACTTTGCCGAAGGCAACTACCTGTATGTCGGCACGTGCGTGAGCTTGACCCACAGCGAGGTGCTCCGGCTCAATCTAGACGACGACCTGAACGCCGTCGAAGGCAGCGAGGTCAGCATCTTGCGCGTGGGCTCCAGCGGCGCCACCCGCCCCTGGCACAACGTCGGCTCGATAGGCTTCGAGCCGGGCGGCGTGATGTGGGCGTTGTTCGGCGAAAAAGTGCAAGGCGCCCCCTCCCAAGATTTGACGCAAAACTTGGGCAAGCTGCTGCGCCTCGTGCCCAGCCGTGAGCCGGGGCAAGGCGGCTTCGAGCCTGCGCCTGACGGTCCGCTGGTGGGGAGAGAAGACGCCTCGCCGTCGGTGTTCGCGCTGGGTCTACGCTCGCCGTTCCGCGGCACGCGCGACTCGCGCGGGTTTTATTGGATCGGCGACGTGGGCAGCGATTTCTTCGAAGAGGTGAACGTGACCCGCAATCCGCTCACCAACTTCGGCTGGCCTGACCACGAAGGGCCCTGCTCCGACTGCGGCGAGACCACGACACCGGCCTTCGCTTGGGCGCGAGGCGCCTCCCCCGACTACATTGCCGATGATCCCGAGGTCGAGACCACCGTCGCGCGCGTGGCGTGGGCAGGCCCCGAGGTGCTCGCGCACGAGCCGGATCGCTACGGCGGGCGCCTGGCGGGCAGCGTGCTGTTCGGCGACTACTGCGCGGGCTTCCTGCGCCAGGGCCGCGTCGACGACGACGGCGTCCCCACCCTCGACGCTCCGCTCGGCCACCTGAACAACGTCGGCGCCTTCCGCCAGCACGCCGACGGTTACGTCTACGCCATCACGTTCGGCCAATGCCAAACCGACGTGAAAAACCAAGCCGACGAAGGCTTCAGTCGCCTGTACCGCATGGTCGCCAAAGATTGATCACGTCTGCTCGAGACAAGCTGCCCGTAAGCCTGAACGTGTCCGGCGAGCCGTACGTCTCCGAGCGCTCGCTGGTCGCTCCGGGGGAGTTTGGTAAGAGCCCTGGCATTCCGAGGATCGGGGAAGGCCAACGACACGGCGCGGCACGCGAAAATTGCGTTCACAGCCGGTTTTCCGCGCATTGTTCTTCTCGTTGGACCCCTCGCACGCTACGGTCCGGCGCGCTTTGCGTGTGGAACTGGTTCCGGTCCGTATCCAGGCGAGGTACAGGGCCCGGCACGGACGACGAGCAAGCCCCATGATGAGGATCCGAGAACTATCTACGAAGCTGTCGGCGCTCGCGCTGTTGACCTTTGCGTTGGTGACTGGCGTCGGTGCTTGCAAGCGCCCGGACGAGAGCGGCGGCCTACCGCGCGCCGAGACGCTGTACGTGGCCGGCCGTCAGTGGGGTGAGCCAACGACGTTCAACCCGATTCAAAGCAGCGTGCAGTGGCCGGTCAACACCATCAACCTGATGTACGAGACCTTGCTGCTGTACAACCCGCTCACGGGCAAGATGCAGCCGCTGTTGGCGGAGTCGTTCCAGCAGCACGAAGACAACGTCGAGGTGACGCTGTCTCCCCACGCGCGCTGGAGCGACGGCAAGCCCGTCACGGGTTGGGACGTCAAATACTCGTTCGACCTGGGTGACAAGAACCGCGGCCTGCCGATGGGCCCCGTCTGGCAGTACATCAGCGCCGTGCGCTTGCTCGACGCCGCCGGCAACGAGGTAGCCGACACCCCGACCGACACCCCCGACTACCCGCGCCGCGTGCAGTTCGTGCTGGCCAAAGACGCGGTGAACCCGCTGGTCGTGCTCGACTCGCTGCAAGACGTGCGCATCATCCCGCGCCACGTCTTCGAGAAGAGCATTCGCGAAATTGGCTTGGACGCGACCACCAGCCTCAAGTTCGACAAAGACCCGGTGATCAGCGGGCCTTACCAGCTCCGGCAATACTCCAGCGAAAAGATCGTGACCGAGCGCCGCCCCGACTACTGGGGAAACAAGGTGTATCACGACGGCAAGCAGCCGGTGCCGCGCTACGTGGTGCACCCCATCTACAAGGGGAACGATCACTTCAGCATCGCGCTCCGTCAGGGCAAGCTGGACATGTCGTCCACGTTCGTGCCGCGGATTTGGCGTAAGGCCGAGAAGGGCGTGCACGCTTGGCTGGACGAGCCGCCGTACTTCACCCCGACGGCGATGCCGATGCTCCTCATCAACGTCAAGCACGGCGCGCTGGCCGACGCCGCGTACCGCCGCGCCATGGCGTTCGCCATCAACTACACCGACATCCGCGAGCTGGCCGGCTCGAACTACAGCGAGGCGCTGCAGCCCGGGCTCATCTTGCCGTTCGGCGTCGAGGCCCCGTTCTTCTCGGCGGACGACGCCAAGCAGTATGGCGTCGGTCACGACCTCGCGCGCGCCAAGCAGACGCTGGCCGAGGCGGGCTACACGTCGAAGTTCAACGCCAAGGGTGACTTGGTAGAGACCCGCGACAAGAGCGGACAGCGCGTCCCGACCGTCTACATCAAGTCGCCCACCGGCTGGACCGACTGGGAGTCGATCGTGAAAATTGCCGTGCGCGGCATGCGCGAAGCCGGCATCGACGCGCGCGAAAAGTTCGTCGACGGCAACGTGTTCTGGAACCAGCTGTTCCAGGGCGATTTCGACATGATCATGAACACGCCGGCCTCGGCCCCTAGCCCGTCCAAGCCTTGGTCGCGCTTCGAGGCGGTCATGACCACGCGAGATTTCGCGCCCGAAGGCGAGAAAGTCTACAAAAACATGGGGCGGTTCAACGACCCCAAGGCCCCCGGCTACATCGCGCGCATCGATCAGCTGCTGGCAAAAATTCCCGTCATTGCCGACGAGGCCGAGCGCGTCGCCGCCTACCGCGAGCTGAACGTCATTTTCATGCAGCAGCAGCCCACGATTCCGCTCATGTACCGCCCCGACCAATTTTACGAGTTCTCGACCCGCCACTGGACGAATTTTGCCACTGGCAAAAACCCGTACCTGCCGCCGCAGATCCCGGGTGAGCGCATGGGCACGGGCATGCTCTGGTCTCTCAAACCCGTGCCGCAAGACTGAGTAGCGAGACATCGATGCTTAAGAATCATCCTGTCCTGAAGCACATCCTGAGCCGCGCCGGATGGTACCTGGTGACCTTCGTGGTCGCGGTCACGATCAACTTCTTCTTGCCGCGCATGGGCAAGGCCAACCCGGTCGACGCGATCATGGCCAAGGTCAGCGGCATCGACGCCAAGGGCGCCACCGCGATCGAGGAGCAGTACCTGAAAGAGTTCGGCCTCGTGCAGGTCGAGAACGGCAAGATCGTGCGGGCCGCCAACGGCAAGCCGGTCAAGACGTCGCTCGGCACGCAATTCGGCAACTACCTGAGCATGAGCCTGCGCGGTGATCTGGGCGGCTCGATCGTGCAGCACCCCAAGCGCGTGGGGGAGATGATCAAGGCGGCCGTGCCGTGGACGTTGGCGCTACAGCTGCCCACCATCGTCTTTGGCTGGCTGATAGGTAACGTCTTGGGGGCGCTGGCGGCCTACAAGCGCGGCGTGTTCGACCGGGTGTTTTATCCAGGCGCCTTGCTGCTCAGCGCCATCCCCGCGTTCTGCTTCGGCCTGCTGCTGATGTACTGGTTCGCGATCAAGCGAGAGTGGTTCCCGGCGGTGGGCGGCTACGACGAGAGCCTCACGCCACAGCTGACCTTCAGCTTCTTGCAGAGCGCCGGCTACTACTACGTGCTGCCCTTCCTGTCGGTGTTCTTGCTGGTGGTCGGGGGGCAAGCCATCGGCATGCGCTCGATGTGCATCTACGAGCTTGGCACCGACTACGTGAAATACGCCAAGCTGCTGGGGGTCAAAGAGAACAAGATTCTCTTCTACATGTTCAGAAACGCCATGCTGCCGCAGCTCACCGGCCTGGCCGTTTCGCTCGGCACCATGGTCGGCGGCGCGCTGATCGCCGAAATCATCTTCAGCTACCCAGGCTTGGGCATGACCATCTTGGGCGCCATTCAGAGCAACGACTACCCGGTCATCACCGGCTGCTGCTTGCTCGTGACGACCACCGTGCTGGTCGCCAACTTCAGCGCCGACGTGCTCATCGGGCTTTTGGACCCACGCATTCGGGCCGCCCAAGGCGGGAGCAAGTAGCCATGAAGCTGTTCAAGAATCTGCTCAAGTCGCCCTCGTTCGTGTTCGGCGCGTCGCTGTTCTTGCTAACTCTGATGCTGGCCCTGCTCGGCCCGCTCGTCTTCCACGTCGACACCAAGACGCGGGTCGGCTTGGCCTACATGGAGCCGTCGTCCCAAGCGCTGCTGGGCACCGACGCCCTCGGCCTGGACATGTTGTCGTTGCTGATTCAGGGCCTACGCAGCTCGCTCTACGTGGGCTTCGTTGCCGGCACCATCGCCACCATCGTGGGCACGGCCGTGGGCGTCTACGGCGGCTACAAGGGCGGGCTCATCGACGACATTCTCACGGTGCTCACCAACCTGTTCTTGGTCATCCCCAGCCTGATCGTCCTCATCTTGATCAGCTCGAGCCTCGAGGAAGGGCGCAGCCTGACCTTGATCGCGCTGCTCATCGGCGCCACGACGTGGACCTGGAGCGCGCGCGCCGTGCGTGCCCAATCGTCCAGCATTCGCTCCCGCGATCACGTCGCGCTGGCGCGCATCAACGGCTACGGCACGGCCGGCATCGTCGGCCTGCACATCTTGCCCTACCTGCTGAGCTACATCTTCATGGTGTTCATCATCCAGACCGCGACCGGCATCTTGGCCGAGGCCAGCATCAGCCTGCTCGGTCTGGGCCCGTACGACTCCATTTCGCTCGGCAAGATCTTGAACGAGGCCAGGACCAACGAGGCCCTGACCGACGGCGCGTGGTGGGCGTTCATGCCGGCCATGGTGCTCATCACCGGGACCGTGCTCTCTCTCTACGTGCTGAACACGTCGCTCGAAGGCGTCTTCAATCCGCGACTCCGAAAGTAACCATGGCAAGCGCTCCCATCTTCGAAGTCGAAAAGCTGCGCGCCCACTACCTGACGCGCTTCGGGGCCCGAATTCAGGCCGTGGACGGCGTCTCGTTCAGCCTCAAAGAGGGCGAAATCCTCGGTATTGCCGGCGAGTCTGGCTGCGGCAAGACCACCTTGGTCAGCGCCTGCATGGGCCTGTACATCCCGCCTCTGCACCTGTCGTCGGGCGACGTGAAGGTCGACGGCCAGAGCATCATCGGGATGGACGTCGAGAAGAACCGCAAAGACGTGCTGGGCCGTCTGGTTTCGATGATCCCGCAGGGCGCGCTCAACTCGCTCAACCCGACGCGCAAGGTCAAAGATCTGGCCACGGACATGATCTTGAGCCACGACGACAAGGCCGACAAAAAAGAGATCCAAGATCGGCTGCGCCAGCGCTTCGAGAAGATCGGGCTCGACGCCAACCTGGTCTTGAATTCGTACCCCATTCAGCTGCCGGCGGGCATGAAGCAGCGGGTCGTCATCGGCATCTCCACGCTGCTCAACCCGCGCGTAGTCATCGCCGACGAGCCGACCTCCGCGCTCGACGTCACCACGCAGAAGTCGGTGATTCGGCTGCTGTTCGATCTGATGGATCAGCAGATCATCGGCAGCATGCTGTTCATCACCCACGAGCTGCCGCTGCTCCGCCACGTGTCCAGCCGCATCGCGGTCATGTACGCGGGTGAGTTCGTCGAGCTGGGCACCACCGAGCAGGTCATCTTCGACTCGCGCATGCCGTACACCAAGGCGCTGATGGGCTCCATGCTCAGCGCCGAGCCCGGGCAAAAGAGCAAAAAGCCCATCGCCATCGAGGGCGCGCCGCCCAATTTGGCGCACAAAATCACGGGTTGCCGCTTCGCCGAGCGCTGCCCCGAGGTGCGGCCCGATTGCCGGCAGAACGAGCAGATCATCCGCATCGTGAAGGACCGTGAAGTGAGGTGTCAGTATGCCGAGTGACGCAATCAAGTTCGAGGCTCGCGGCCTGTCGCGCGCCTACGGCCACGGCAAGAAGCTGAAGGTCGCCGTCGACAACGTCGACTTCAAGATCCGCGATAAGGAGATCGTCTCGGTCGTGGGCGAGTCCGGCTGCGGCAAGACAGTGCTAGCCAAGATGCTGCTGCGCCTAGAGCAGCCCACCAGCGGGACCCTGCTGTACGACGGCAAGCCCATCGACGCCGAGCCGGATGCGCGCAAGCACTGGCGCAGCGTGCAGGCGGTGTTTCAAGACCCTTTCTCGGCCTTCAATCAGTTCTTCACCATCCGCGCCCAGCTGAAAAGCTCGTTCAATTTGTTCGAGCAGAAGCCGAGCGATAAGGAGATGGAAGAGCGCGTCGACCAAGCGCTCTTGAACGTGAACATCAAGCCGCGAGAAATCGACGGGAAATACCCGTTCGAGCTGTCGGGCGGGCAGATGCAGCGCATGCTCTTGGCGCGCATCTTCATCCTGAAGCCGCAGGTGCTGGTCGCAGACGAGCCGACCAGCATGGTCGATGCCTGCAGCCGCGCCAGCATCTTGGACTACTTGATGAAGCTCAAACAAGAGCTCGACATGACCATCGTGTTCATCACGCACGACATTGGCCTTGCCTACTACGTGTCGGACACCATCTTCATCATGCACGAGGGCAAAATCGTCGAGCAAGGCCCGCCCGACGACGTGACGCAGCGCCCGCAGAACGCCGCCACCCGGCAGCTCCTCGAAGACATCCCGGACGTCCACAAGAACTGGATCGATCGCAGCCCGGCGGCTTGAGCCGCGGTGCCCATCGCCGTCAAAACGTCACGCCCTACGTGCAAGTAGCGCTAGACGAAGGCCAGGCCCGCACGCTCGCGGATCCCAACCAGGGCAATACGGCTTGCGGGCTCCTCTTCATGGCTGCCGGCTCGTCGCTGATTGGTCGTGCGCGGCGAGCCAAGCCCGCGCGGCCCGGACTAGCTCGGGCCCCGTCAGGTTCATGTCCAGTGGGATGGGGGTACCCAAGCGCCGCTCCAAGCTGTGGCGCGCAAAGTAGCGCACGAGCGGGTACTGGTCGTTCAACAGCGCGACGATCGCGTCGGTGGTGACGGACAGGTCGTGCCGGACCGCGATGTCGGCAGCCAGGGCGCGCTCGTGCGGCTTGCCGCCGACCAGCGTGAGCCTCACCGAATTTTTGCGCAGGTCAGCGCCGTACAAGCGCCGCAGCTGGGCGCGGTCGTAGCGTTTGCCCCACCACTTCTCCATGGTGCTCACGATTTGATCGACACTCCGCTCGGCGTGGCACAGCGCGCACTCGAGCGGACGGTCGCCCTCGACGCGCTCGGGGTCGGTGGGCGACCCAATGCGGTGGTAGCGCGTGAAATCGTAGGCTAAGCCCATGTTTTTCTTGGGCATGTGGCAGTTGAGGCAGACGCCGCCCGCGCCCGCCGGCGCGTGGTGCGAGTGCCGCTGCAAGGCGTCGGGGGCGGCCAGCGCCTGGTGACACTTCGTGCACACGCGATTGCCGGCGTTGGTCCCCAGCTCATCGAGCCCGCGCTTCGAGTCTTCGCCGTGAGGATCGTGGCAGCTGGTGCAGTCGAGCGCGCTCGCACAACCGCCCAGCAGTAGATCGCGCGCCTCACCCGAGTTGGTGCTGCTGCCGCCCGGATTCTTTCGGCGCTCGCCACCTTCCCACGTGAACGGATACTGAGAGAACAAAACGGTGTGACACTTGGCGCAGGTGCGGTTGATGTCCTGAGCACGCGTCGGCGGCTGGCCCGACGCCGCTTCGACGTGGAAGAGCGGGCTCTGGATGGCGAAGCTGGCCTGGGCCGAAAGCGGCGCGGCCGCGTGCGCCTTTGCGCCGCCGTGGCAGCTCTCGCAGCCCACGCCCAGCTCCACCAGCGCCTGCTCGCCGAAGCGCTCGCGCGTGTTGGAGATCGCGATCTCTAGCGCATGCTTGGGATTTTCGGGCAGCGCGCCCTTCGCGCCCAGCGCGTGCAGCTCGGCTTCCAGCGCCACGCGCAGCCCTTGCGGGTCGTCGATGACGTAGCGAAACGCCTTGTTTTCTGGCAGCTCGTTGCTGGCCGAGCCTTGGTACGCAGGCGCTCCGCGGCCGTACAGCTCGTCGTACAAGGCTACCAGCTGCGGCGCCGTGTTGTGGCACAAGATGCACGCTCGCTGCCACACGAGCCCCGCCTCCAGCCCGTGGCGCTCCCGCACCATGACCGAGTAGCCCTTGTAGCGCAGCGTGCCGTCGAAGCGCAGAAACGAGAGCGGCAGCACCCGCTGCTCATCGAGCGCGGGGCCCAACGGCGCTTCCACCGCTACCTCCTCACCTACGAAATCTTCACGGTAGCGGCCGCCTATCACCTTGGTGACGCGAAACAGCGAGCGCACCCCACCTTGCGCCAGCCCCAAGAAGCGCCGTCCGTCGTGCTGCTCCAGCGTCGCGACGTCTGCCCCCAGCTGCAAGCTGCGGCCATCGAACGGCGCCGACACCTCCGTGAGCGCTTGGTCGCGCGTCATGCGGTGCATGGGCGACCGCTGCCAGGCGTCGTAAATCTGGGCGTGACAGCCCGCGCACGCCTGCGACCCCGCGTAGTCAGCCCGCAGCACGTTGCTCGCGCGCCCGGCGCCCTCTGCCGCAACGGCAGAGCCGGGCGGCGGGTCGCGGCGCGGCAGAGCGCCCTGGCAGGCGCCAGCCATGGCCGAGCCCAAGCCCAGTAGAAGAAACCAGGGGCTAAAGCTGCGCCACGCCCGCACGGCTCACGAGCACATCACAAAGAAGCGGCAACGGCGAGCACCTTGGCGCGGATTCCCCGCGCCGCGGGCAGAGCTCCTCCAGCGTCGAGGCGCCTCGCAACGTGAACGGCTCAGCCCGGGTTCGGCTCAGCAGCCCCAGCTCGGCCAGCTTGGTGTAGAGCGTCCGTCGGCTGATACCGAGCAAACGCGCGGCCAGCGAGCGATTGCCGGAGGCGCGCTGCAGGGCGTCGCTGATGGCCTTGCGCTCCGCTTCGCGACGCTGATCTTCCAAGCGCGGCTCGCTGGCCGCCGAGCGGACGCGGGCGGCGTCGCGCGCCAGCTCGCGCTCGACGTCTTTGTGCGTGAGCTTCGGTCCGTCGGACAAGACGACCAGGCGCTCCATGAAGTTTTCCAGCTGGCGCACGCTACCGGGCCACGCTTGACCGACCAAGAGCGCCCGTGCGTCGTCGCACAGCTCGACGCCGCGCCGCCCGTTGCCGTCGGCGGCTTGGCGCGCAACCCGTTCAGCGAGGCAGGCTTCAAGACCCTCAAGTACCAACCGGACTATCCTGGCTTCTTCGCGGGCCTGCTCCACGCTCGTGCATGGCTGAGCACGTTCTTCGGCTGGCACAACGACGAGCACCAACACTCCAGCCTCGCGCTCTTCACGCCCGCAGAAGTGTTCTTCGGCCGCGTACCAGCGGTGCACGCCGTGCACCAGGCTGCGCTCGACGTCGCGTTCGCCCTGCGGCCAGAGCGTTTCCCCAACGGCGCGCCAAGGGCCGCGCTGCCGCCTGCCAGCGTGCACATCAACCCGCTCGAAGGGCTAGTCGTCACCGTCGGCAGCGCCGCGGCCGTCTGATGTAGCCCCCTGTCGAAACCGGACCCCAACGAGTAAAATCGGAAAGGGCCCGAGATGGCACAGAACAACGATGGAAGAGAATCCCGCAACGACGTGAAACGCCCGCGGCGCCGGTACAGTGCCGAGGAGAAGCGCCGGCTGCTCGACGAGACGGTGAAGCCAGGCGAGAGCGTGTCGACGGTGGCTCGGCGCTACAACGTCGCGCCGAGCCTGCTCTTCGGGTGGCGCAAGGCGATGGAGGCGGGGGCGACGACGGGGCTGGCTGCTGAGGAGCCGCTAGTACCAGCGTCCGAGGTCAAGCAGCTCAAGGCGCAGATTCGGGAGCTGGAGCGGCTGCTGGGTCGCAAGACGCAGGAGGCCGAGATTCTGAAGGAGGCCGTCGAGATCATCCGGGAAAAAAAACTGGTCTCGCCAGACAGATTGCCGAAGAAGGACGATTTCCGGTGAAGGCCATCGTCAGGGCATTCGGGGTGGCTCGCTCGAACCTGCTGGAGCAGCTGCGAAAGGGCCGAGAGGCGTCCGAAGCGCTACCCGTTCCCGTGGCCGCGGAAGTCACCGAAGCGTGGGAAACAGGCCCGAACGCGGCGCTGCTCAGCCGCATCCGTGAGCTCGTCGGCGTGCGTCCGAGCTACGGCTACCGCCGCGTCACGGCGCTGCTCAACCGTGAGCTTTCTGAGCGAGTGAACCCAAGCGCATTTACCGCATCATGAAGCGCAACAAGCTGCTGCTGGAGCGCTGCACGGGCGACGGTCGCGGCCGCAAGCACGACGGGGTGATCATGACGCTGAAGCCGAACCTGCGCTGGTGCTCCGACAGCTTCGAAATCCGCTGCTGGAGCGGTGGGCGCGTCAACGTAGCTTTCGTGCTCGACAGCTGCGACCGCGAGGTGACCGGTTTCGTCGCCGAGGCTGGGCCGCTCTGCGGTGAGCACGTGCGCGACATGATGGTGCAGGCCGTCGAGGTCGAGCACCGCTTCGGTCCGGAGACGCGCAAGCTGCCGGCCAGCCTGCAGTGGCTTTCGGACAACGGCAGCATCTTCACGTCGGACGAGACTCGCGCGTTTGGAGCCGAAATCGGCTTCGAAATGCGCACCACGCCGCCGTATTCGCCGGAGAGCAACGGCATGGCCGAATCCTTCGTCAAGAGCTTCAAACGCGACTACGTGTACCTCGCCGACCTCTGGACCGCCGCCGGCGTGCTGCGGGCCTTGCCCGCGTGGTTTGACGACTACAACCGCGTGCGGCCCCACAAAGCCTTGCGCATGCTTTCACCTGTTGAATTCAGGGACGCTCAACTGGCATCATGACTGGGTCCGGTCCGACCCGGGGCAACTCCAATCCGAAACGGTTGGCTCGAAGGGTCGCTCGACGACGACAACTCTTGAACGGCGAATGCCTGTGTAGGTGCCCTTTAGGAGCAAGTTACACAGCATCGCACCCCGATGGGAGACCTCTTTCAACGCCGCCCTCAGAACGCTGCCTTGCGGAGAAACTTGTCCAGCATGCACAAGGCAGCCTCGGGCTGGTCCATGGGCACGAGGTGCCCGGCACCGCTGACGAGAACTTGAGTCAGATTGCCAACGGCGCGAGCGTGCCCTAGTAGCCGCTTGCCTTCGAACCACGGCGTCCGGGGCGTCAGGTTGAACTTGGCGCCGTCCGGCCATTCGAGCGACGAAAGCCAGGCGTCGGTCCCCATGAAATTGCAGTCCATGTCATAGATACCGTTGTAGATGAGCACTCTGATACGCTCGAAGAGTGCCGGGAATAGCGGCGCACTGGAGTCCTGCTCGCCGCGTTCCAAGATGCCCCCAACGACGTCGGAAGTGTCTTTCCAAGGGCCAACCTTCGGCGAAACGTGCAGCGCGGCGCGAACATCGGCTTGATCGAGGTAGCGCGCGATGTTGGGGAAGGCGTACTCACCCGTCTGACGAATGTCGTAGACGTTGGCACCGCCCGAGATCTTCACAATGTATTCTTCGATCCGGTTGCAGATTTTGTCAGACTCCGCGGATGAGACGGGCTCACTGCCCGTGACTGCAAGGTCACAAGCAGCAAAGAGCCGGTCGACTTCGTCTCTCTGCGGCAGATTGATCAGCCCGTGCGCGTATGCGTAGTCACGGTAGGTCGCCTCCTGAATCAGAGGCGCCACCCACCCGTCACCGATACCGATACCCGCGAGCTTGATTCTGCGTTGGTCTGGTCGATCTCGGGCCAAGTTGGCGTGGGCCAGCATCGGGATGTATCGCCCCGCGAAGCTCTCGCCGAACAAGTACAGCTCGGCGTCGGCATAGTCGGGATAGAGATCGAAGAACCAATGTAGACCCTTGAGCAGTTGGGCCGTCGCCTGCGCTTCGGTCTTCGTGTAGCAGTTGCGATCGTCCTTCTTTTCTACGAAGGACAGCCCGGTGCCCGCCGGCTGATCGATGACCAGTAGGTTCGAGACTCGATTCCACGAGCTTGGATTGTCCGACAGTGTCAGGTCGTCATTGATCTTGTAGGGACCGTTTTCGGCGAACAATCCCAGCATGGACGAAGACCCTGGACCCCCGTTGAGCCAGACGACCACGGGATCCGTCTTCGGCGTTCTGAGTGACTCAAAGAACCAGAAGAAGAGGTTGTCACCGCAAGCCTCGTTGACGAGCAAATGCCCGGAGAACTGCCGCTCCTTGGTGGGGCCGTAGCCCGGTAGGTTGGATACCGGTCCGGGTGGCGGCACCCTATCCATGGTCAACTCCCCCTGATGCTGCGATCGCCTCCATCCGCTTCACGTCTTGCGGCCAACCGCGAAACCCCATGGCCGAAGCCTGGGTATTGAAGGCGACTTCCGTCACGCCGTTCGCGTAGCCTTTGGTACTCAGACTGCCGTAAGTCGCGCCACCCACTGCGTAGCAGGGCGCGTAGCCCGGCGAGGCCAAGAAGGTGAAGCACTCGCCATGAAGCGTCTGTGCCGAGAGTCCGGTCTCGATCGCCGCCCAGGCGATGAAGTCCGTATACGTTTGCTTGCCGCCGTTGACGCGCACATCGCACAAGGCGCGGACATAGCGGATGACCCTCCAGATGTAGGTCTCGAGTTGGGCCGCGAGCACTGCGGCGCGCTGCTCGTCTTGCGTCGCGCCGTAGAGGTCGAGGTAGGCTTGCTCGCGAGGCGTCAGGTTCGGCTTGTCGAGCAGGGCGGCTGCGGCCGCGTAGTATTGGTACTCACGGTAGAAGGCCTGGCCCTCGGTCATCGGAACTTCTAGCGACGTGTTCAGGTTGAGCAGCGGTGACGGAGCACACCTGGCCGACATGACGAAATTGAAACCGTGTGAAGCCTCGTGCACCAAGATGTTAATCATAGTGAGGAGCGACGTGTTCTTGGATGCCGTCAGGTACAGCTGTGAAAACGGCTGACTCGTCAGGTAGTCGACGGCGAAGTCCTCGCCACCCGTGACTAGATTGACCAAGTACGGGGGTGTCGGTAAGAACTTCACGACATCCTTGGACGTAAAGCCGATGATGTTGTCTTGGCCGTAGTCGTTGCAGGCCGCCAGCACCTGCTGCATTCGCGCGACCGTGAAGTCGGTGGCGTAACGCTTGCTCACCGCGTCCCAAACGGTTTGCAGCGATGCCCCCGCCGGCAGACCGAGCGACGCGCCCAGCCTCAGCGCGAGGTCGACAGTGACCGGCATGTCGATGAGCAGCCAGTCTTGTGCGGATTGTTCGACCTGCTCCGCCGAGAGACCCAGCGTGTAATAGTTTTGCAACGTGCCCGGGTACCCCGCGGCGCGGGTTGCACCTTGAAGCCGGTCGCCACGCTGAAGCGCGGCCCACATGACCTCGAAGTCAGCCGAGACGAGAGATGGGTCGAAGAAGATCGCCTGGTACTCCTTGAGCGAGATTCGAACACTGTCGATCGGCGGCTTGAGTCCGGGATTGGCTTGCTCTAGTGCGTCGAGCACGCCCTGCATGTACGCAACCGTGTCCAAGCATTCCTTCTTCACCTCGACGGTGTGAGAGCCATCGCGCCAGCGCACGGTCTCGAAATCCACCATCTTGAGCACCAGGGACAGGTAGCTTGCGACCCATGGCGCTGCGGAGTCTCCCTTCAGCACGATGTAGAACACGCCGTCTGCGGCGGCGTACACACCTCCCGCCCCGGTGCCGGAGGGACCCGCCCCGCTCG
>Ga0164241_10000893_pt1 | contig 42986 bp, 37 predicted proteins | sample OricomyardsoilBY_FD_108780 | JGI IMG/M metagenome (GOLD analysis project Ga0164241, IMG submission 108780) | Backyard soil microbial communities from Emeryville, California, USA - Original compost - Back yard soil (BY) | ecosystem: Environmental > Terrestrial > Soil > Unclassified | place: USA... | reverse complement strand
TCGACGCAGAAGCTCGAGTTCACCGTGATCGGAGACACGGTGAACGTCGCGTCCCGCCTCGAAGGTCTGACGAAGCGGTATGGAGCCGCCATCGTCGCCTCGCGCGCCGTCGCCTCCGCGGCGGCGAAGGTCGCCACGTACCGAAGATTGGATCGCGCGATCGTCGCAGGTCGCGAGGAGGCGACCGAGCTCTGCGAGGTGCTCGCCGACGACGATCCCCGCACAGCGCGCGTCGAATCGTGGGAGCGCGCGATGGATCATTACTTCGCGCGCGAGTGGGACGACGCGATCCGCGCGTTCGAAGCAGCCACGCGAGACCTCGATGACCCCGCGGTCGCCTACCAGATCGCACGCTGCAAGGCGCTCGCGGCGAGCCCGCCGGGCGACGACTGGAGCGGCGTCACACGCCTCGAGAAGTAGCTCGAGAAGTCGCCCGCGCCGCAGAGCGCGGCGGCGCAGCCAACAGCGCGCGGATCGTCTCCGAGAGATGATCCCAAACGACGCGCACGCGCGGGACGTTGCGGAGCGCGCGGTGCGTCGCGAGGAAGAGGTCCGAGGCGGGCCAACCGGCGACGTCGGGTCGCAGCGCGGGCGCATGCGTGACGCGAGCGAGCCGATAGTGAGCCAGGCTTGGCTCCGGGACGAGACCGACGCCGACGCCGGCGGCGATCGCCCCGAGCTGCAAGAGGAGGCTGTCGGTCCGCACGATCGGATCGACGCCCCGCCCGTGCAGCCATCGCGCGGGCGGCGCTCCTTGGATGTCGCCCCACCCGATCCACGGGAGAGCGCCCCATTCGCGCACCGTCCCGAGCGAGCGCGCGAGCTTCGGAGAAGCGGCCACGATCCAGCGAATGGATCCGAGCTTCGAGACGACGAGATCCCCGCTCTCGGGGCGAACCGCGCGAAGCGCGATATCGGCCTCGCGGCGAGTGAGATCCAGCGTCGCCTCGCTGGGGACGAGCTGGATCTGGAGCTTCGGGTGGCGGTCGCGCAGAGCGCGGAGCCTGGGGACGACCGCGACCTCGGCGACGTCGGGCGGACAGGTGATCTTGACGAGCCCCTGCGCGACGCCGTCGAGGCCCGCGGCGGCGCCACCGAACCGAAGCATCGCCTCTTCGATCTCCTCTGCGACGGGCATGAGCCTCTCGACCGCTTCGGTCGCCGCGAGGCCGTTGCGCCCCCGGTCGAAGAGCGTGGCGCCGACGGCCGCCTCGAGCGTCGCGAGCCGCCTCGACACGGTGGAGGCGTCGACGCGAAGGAGCTTCGCGGCACCGCCGACCGTGCGCGAACGCGCGAGCGCCAGGAACAATCGGACGTCGTCCCAGGCGAAGGGCTCATTCGGGATTTCGTGCATACATGCAACGATACGCTGCATATCTGTGCGTATACATGCATACATGCACGGTTCATCTTGGAGGACATGAACCACGAACGAACCGCTTCCGATGCCTGCGTTCTCAATCCCCGCGGCCGGGGTGCGCAGTGATGGCCCGTACGCTCGTGGGGGCGACGTTCGCGGCCGCGCTCGCCTCGGGCCTCGTCGCCGGGGTCTTCTGGGCGTTCTCGAGCTTCATCATGGCCGGCCTCTCTCGCCTGACTCCGCCCCAAGGCATCTCCGCGATGAGCTCGATCAACGTGACCGTGATCGGCTCGGGCTTCCTCATCACGCTGCTGGTCACGGCGGTCGCTTCGATCGCGCTCGCGATCGCCAACCTCGCGGCGTGGCAGGGCTCGAGCTCGTGGCTGTACCTCGCAGCGTGCTTCATCTACTTGGTGGGCGTCGTCGGGGTCACGATGGCGTGCAACGTCCCCCTGAACGAGAGCCTCGCGCACGTCGATCCGACGAGCGCGGAAGCCGCGGCGATGTGGGCGCGCTTCGTCCCGAGCTGGACCGCGTGGAATCACGTACGCACGCTCTCCGCGTTCGCGGCCTCGGCGGCCTACGTCGCAGGCCTCGTCTTTCGCCCATGAACCTGTCGTCTCGCGCCGCGGGCGCTGGCGCCAATCGCGTGGAAACCCGGTTCGCTTGCGACTAGGGTCCGGGGTTTGTCCGAGACCGCGTTCGACCCGAGTCAGATCGACTGCGAGGCCTTCTACGCCGAGCTTCGTGCCATCCGTGACGAGGTCGAAGCGTCGCTCGGCGACGAAGACCTGCGCCACCTTCGCAAAATCGAGCGCATCGGTCGCGCCGCGACCGCGCTCGGCGTCGCGACGGCGTGGGCGCCGAATCCGATCAGTATGGCGGCCCTCGCGCTCGGACGGTCGACGCGCTGGCTGCTCATGCACCACATCGGCCATCGCGGCTACGACCGCGTCCCCGACGTGCCGCCCGAATACACCAGCCGCGTCTTCGCCACGGGGCTTCGCCGGTTCATCGACTGGCCGGATTGGATGCTCCCAGAGGCGTGGAAGTACGAGCACAACGTGCTCCATCACTCACGCACCGGCGAGCTGCGCGATCCCGATCTCATCGAACGCAACGCAGAGAAGCTCCGGAGCGCGCCCTTGCCCGACGGCGTGAAGCTCGGCGCGCTCGGCTTCCTCGCCGTCACGTGGCGAAGCTTCTACTACGCACCCAACACCGTGCGCGCGCTCCTGACCCGCGGGAAAGAAATGGCCGACGACGTGAGACCGCCGGGCTACGCGCGCACGCTCTGGCTCGAGGGCTACCTACCCTACGCGGCGCTCGAGCTCGTGCTGTTTCCGGCGATGTACCTGCCGCTCGGCCCGCTCGCGTCTCTCAGCGCCCTCGTGAACTCGCTCGGGGCCGAGGCGCTGACGAACCTGCACACGTTCCTGGTCGTGGCGCCGAATCACACCGGCGAAGATCTCTATCGCTTCGACGGCCCCGCCAGCTCGACGGCCGAGGTCGCCGTGCGACAAATCCTGGGCACGGCGAACTATGCGACCGGCGGCGACCTCATCGACTACGCGCACCTCTGGCTCAATTACCAAATCGAGCATCACCTGTTCCCCGACGTGCCCATGCTCCGGTACCGCGCCATTCAACCGAAGGTGAAGGCGCTCTGTGAGAAGCACGGCATCCCCTATTTGCAAGAGGGCCTCTTCACGCGCGTGAAGAAGATGCTCTCGATCGCCGTCGGCAAGACGTCGATGAAGCGCGCGAGCTCGGTCGGACGAACCGCGCGCCGGGCCGCGACGGCGCAGACCGCGACGGCGTAGCGGGCTCTCGCGTCAGTGCGTCGGGATGGGCGCTGTCGTGAACTTGATGCTGTCTCCCTCGTGGTAGATGACCACGAGGACGTCGTCGCCCGCCGCCGCGTCGATGGCGACGCTCCCCAAGAGCTCGGTGCAATCCGAGACATTCTGCCTGTCGTAGACGCCCAAATCGAATTGGCCCGGATCGACGAAGAACGAGTCCGACACGGACGTCGAGTTCGTCGTGAGGCACGGCTGGCCCGCGACGGCGATCGCGGGAACGAAGGAGCCGCCGAGGTCGAAGAGGTTCCACGAGATGTGCAGCTGCACCTTCGCCGGATCCCCCGCGGCGATCTTGCTCTCCTCGAGCGTCTCGTACGACAGACCATCGAGCGACGTCGCAGGTTGGAGGATCAGCGTGACGAACTCGTCCTCGTGCGTCCCGAAGAGGTCGATGCGACCACGATCGGCCGACCCGACCGGGTTCAGCCAGCCGGGATCGTTCGCGTCAGGCGTCTCTCCGTCCGGCAAGAGGACGAAGATCGGATTCATCGTGACCGGGCTTATGGTGACATCGAAGTAGTCGCTGACCGCGGCATACGCGAGATCTTGCCCAGTCGGCTGGGGCTCGAGGTCGCCGTCCTCGTCGAACGCATCGAAGACTGGCGTCGCCTGGACCAAGCTCGCGACGCGAACGTGCGCGACAGGTAGCGCGCCACCCTGCCCCGCTCCCGTGGACGAAGTCGAGCCGCCCCCCGTTCCGTCGGTCCCCGCCGCCGTCGTGCCGGAATCGCCGCATCCAGTGGCGGTGCAGACGGTCAAGAGACCGGTGAGCGCAATGTCGAGGAGCCGGATCGAACGCGTCATCGGGGCATCCTACTGCACCGACGGGGCGCGCGCGTACGCGTGAGTCGTCGGCCGGTGACGCACTCGCGACGAGCAAGGCGCCGAGGCGCCGCATCCGGTAGCCTGGTCGAGTGAGCTCCCTTCGCCTTTGCTCGTTCGCCGTCTCTGGCCTCTTGGTCGCGCTCGCGGCGTGCGGTGACTCCGCAGACGCCAGCGGGAGCGGCGGTGCGGGAAGCACTGGAGACGCGACCGCGTCGGGCGGCCAAACCGCTACGACGTCGGCCGCGGGGGGAGCATCGACGACGAACGGGAGCGGTGGCGGCGCCACCTTCGTCCTTCCGCCGCCGAACGCGGGGCTCGACTACCAGCTGGGCGGCGCCTACGACCCGCCACCCGGCGTCGATATCGTGACGCGTGATCGCAACGCGCCCTCTGCGGGTGCGCTCTACGACATTTGCTACATCAACGGCTACCAAGCGCAGCAAGAAGAGGACTCCTTCTGGCTGAACGACCACCCCGATCTCGTCCTCCGCGACGGCAATGGAGATCCGATCATCGATCCCGACTGGGACGAGATGCTGCTCGACATCACGACGCCAGAGAAGCGGGCCGCGCTGGCCGACATCGTCGGCGGTTGGATCGACGGATGCGCCGCGAGCGAGTACGAGGGCGTCGAAATAGACAACCTCGATACCTATTCTCGCTCCAGCGGCCTGATCACGGAGGACGACGCCGTCCTGTTCATGACCCTGCTGTCCGCACGGGCGCACGCCGCGGGCCTGGCCATCGCACAGAAGAACGCCGCCGAGATCGTCGGTCGTCGTGCCGAAATGGGGACGGACTTCGCCGTCGCCGAAGAGTGCAACGTCTATGACGAGTGCGACGTCTACACCGGCGCTTATGGCGACGCCGTGCTGCTCATCGAGTACTCCCACGTGCCCTTCGAGACCGGGTGCGCGAACTTCCCGCAACTCTCGATCGTGCTGCGCGACCTCGATCTCGTGACGCCCTCCGATCCGGGCTACAGCTACGATGGCTGCTGAGTGGACGCGGGTCGGGTCACGCCGGGCGGATCGAAGCGAAACTGCGTCGCCAGAGCAGACGAGCGCGCTCCGAAGAGGCGCGCAAACTCCGCGATCCGCGCGTACGGTGCCGTGGGCACCGTCGGTCGGAAGCTCAAGTGATCGAATAGGCAATAGAGCGTCGTCTCGAAGAGGCTGAGATCGCGCTGCGTCGGCAACGCGGCGAGCGCCTCGTCCAGGTGTTCGTCGAGCCATTGAAGCGCCCCCTCGAAACCGGCGCGCCCCTTCGTGAAATAGAGGTTGTCCGCGGGCAGCTTGCCCACGACGGTCCCGACCACGAGCTGCACTTGCGCCGCCATCGCGTGCCAAACGAGCTCTTGAGCGTTGCGACTGACGTCCGAGCGCAACTCTTCGGGCCAGACGACGCGAAGCTTCGCGCTCGACGACTCGACCAGCGTTCGACAGATGTTCTCGGCGCCGAACACGAGCGAGCCGCCGCGTCGAAGCGTCGGTATTTTGAGCGCGGGATTCCCTGCGAAGCGATCGCGGTCGACACTCACGAGATCGCCGACCGGCTCGACTTCAAGCTCCAGCCCCAGCTCGTGCGCGAAGATGCGCGGGACGCGGGTAAAATGAGAGCTACTGCGACCGATGAGCTCGAGTTTGATCATGGGGCCTCTTCGATGCCGAGGAGCGACGGTCAGAATACGCGCCCGACCGACGCCGCGCCGAGTAGCGGAAGCGCGAGCTGGAGCGCTGCCAAGAGCACGACCGGCGCCCACTCGCGAACCCACGCGTGGAACGCGCGCGTGTGCTCGTCTTTGGTGCCGGCGACGAGCGTCAGCCCATCGACCGTGGGTGTCGTGCGATAGCCGGCGCGAGGATCCGCAGACAGCGCGATCGCCGGGCCTTCGTCGACCGTGGTTCCACCCTCGATCCGATGATGCTCTCCGTCGATCGTGACGTCGCCACGCTCGTCCACTGTCGCATCCGCGCCGGCGAGGACGCGCAGCAGGGCGCGGCGTCGTCGCTGCACGAAGAAGAACGCGACAATGAGCAGCGCGGCGGAGCACACGCAGGTCGCGACGCTCCCGGCGCTCGGTCCGAGCCACCTCGGCAAGTCGCTCACGTAGACGTCGCCCGCCGCACCAGGCCGCCCCACGACGAGAGCGCGTGCGGGCTGTGCGTGGCCCGAGAGCTCCCGGGTCAGCTCGAAGATGCGACGCTCGGCGTCCGTGCGAATGACCAAGCGCGCGCCAGCGTCCAGGTCTGTGTACGTCTCGAAGAGCCGCGGACCGACGCCGTCATGAAGATCGGCCGAGAGCCTGGTCGGACCTGACGGCTCGCGATCGGCGACGATCGTAATCTCCGAATCATCGAGGAGCACCGTGTGCGCCGCCTCCGACACCGGCGTCTCGAGCTCTCGATAGGGCACGAGAGATGCGCGGAGGGCCTCTGTGGAAGGACGCATGACGAACGACGCGGCCCCCGCCGCGGAGAGCGCTCCCAGGACGATGCCCATCCCGACGAGCAGCACTCCGCGCGGGATCCTCACCCGCCGTGGCCGCCCGCGACGCGCGACGAAAAGGAAGATCACCGCGAGCCCGGTGACGAGGCACATCGTCATGAAGCCGCCGCTCGTCGCCGCCATGATGCGCCCGGTCCCGCACCAGTCGCCCATGCCGAAGAGCAGCTCGTTCTGTGCGCCGCACGCAGCGCTGAAGTAGCCGAACACGCCGGGGATGCTCGCGAGGGCGAGCGCTCTCGCTGCCATCGGGCCGACGCGCCAATGAGCGACGATGGTCATCGCGACGAACACCGCCGCGAGCACGAGCCGCTCGACGAGCATCGGTCGGGTCTCGCTGAGGAGGAGATAGTTCCCGACCCCAGCGAGAAACCCGACCGTGAGCGACAGCGCGAGGATCGCGACGACTCGAAACGGGAGACGGCCCTGCTGCACGAGGACGAGTGTAGCGATCTCTCGTGAGGACGCAGCCCGACGCTACGAGGCGGCCTTCTTCTCGGGAACCGCGCAGGCGCCATCGACACATCGGCCGGTGAGCCGGAGGCGATTCTTCGCGAACACTCGGTAGCCGAGCTCGAGCAGGTGAGAGACGCCTGGCACCCTCGTCGCTCGCACGATGCGGTGGAAGCCGACCGCGTCATAGAGGCGTCGAAACACCTCGACGCCTTCTACGATCGCTCCGGTGGGAAGCCGCCCGTGGATCTTCTTCATCATCGCGTCGGCGTCGAGACCGAGGTCGCGCGGATCGAAGCCGGGCCGCGCGATGTCGGTGAACCGAATGGCATGTCGCTCGTCCATGCGCATGAGCATCGAGATCTCGCGCATGCACAGCGGACACTCGCCGTCGTAAAAGACCTCGAACTGCCAGTCCGACTCCGCTGTGGGGTTCATGTCGCGCTCCCGAGATTGTCGGCTTGATCGAGGTCGAGGAGGTGTCCGGACCGACGCGCCTTCGTCGCGAGGTAGCGTCGATTGTGAAGGTTGGGCGCGACGAGAACGGGGATCCGTGACCGAATCACGATGCCCTCGGCCTCGAGCTTCTGCACCTTGTCGGGGTTGTTGGTCATGAGCGCGATGCTGCGCACCTCGAGCGCCCTCAGCATGGCGGCGGCGACGTCATAGGCGCGCAGATCGTCCGCGAAGCCGAGCGCGCGGTTCGCCTCGACGGTGTCCAGCCCACCCTCTTGGAGCCCGTACGCGCGGATCTTGTTCGTGAGGCCGATGCCCCGACCCTCTTGGCGCATGTAGAGCACGACGCCGCGCGGCAGCGCCCCGACGTGACGGAGCGAGCGCTCGAGCTGACTTCGACAATCGCAGCGCAAGGAGCCGAGCACGTCGCCCGTCAGGCACTCGGAGTGCACGCGCGTGACGACGTCATCGGCCCCGGCCACGTCGCCGTGGACCATCGCCAGATGCTCCTTTCCATCCCGGTCGTTCGAGAACACGACGATGCGGAAGTCCCCGAACACGGACGGGAGGAAAGCGCTACCCGCGACCTCTGCGCTCGCCGTGGTCTCGAACATTGCAACGTTGCCCGCACCGCCAGCCATCGCGTTCTCCTCTGTCTGCGCCGCCAACCGACCCGAACGATTGGGCTTGGCGAACATTGTTTGTACAGTTACTGTATAGTTAATGTCCACCATGGCAGCGGTCAAGGCAAGCGCAGCGTCGACCAACAACGGCGCCGGCAGCACCATCCGGGTGGTGTCGATGCGCACCGGGCTGCCCATGGAGACATTGCGCGCATGGGAGCGGCGGTACGGTTTTCCCGCCCCGGAACGTCGGCCCGGCAGTAACCGGCGCCTCTACTCGGCCGCCGACGTCGATCGGCTGGCCGCGATACGGCTCGCCATCGCGCGCGGCTTTCGCGTGGGCGACGTCATCGACAAGCCGCTCGTCGAGCTGCGCGTCCTGGCCGACCAGGCGGAGCGGGGGGCGGCGATCTCGGAGACCCGTGGGACTTCGCCGGAGTCGAGCGTCTCGAGGCTCCTGGCGTTGCTCGCAGAAGATCGCGTTCCCGAGCTCGAGGGAGAGCTTCGGCGCGTCGCCTCGGCCTTGGGGCCCAAGAGCTTCGCCGTCGACATCGCGCATCCGTTCGCCGTCGAGGTCGGTGCCGGCTGGGAGCGGGGCGAGCTCTCGGTGCGGCACGAGCACCTGGCGACGGAGTGTTTGGTGACGCAGCTTCGCCACATGCTCTCGACGTATCAAGACATCGAGGCGCGCCCGCGCGTCTTGCTGGCGACCGTGCCGGGCGAGTCGCACACACTGCCGCTGCAGATCGTCGCCCTGTACCTGATCGCGATCGGCGCGACGCCCAGGCTCATGGGCGGTTCGGCGCCACCCACCGAGATCGTGGACGCCGCGATCGCGCTCGGCGCGGACGCAGTCGGGCTCACAGTGACGCCGACCTGTGACCGGACGCACGCGCGGCGCGATCTCAAGACGATGCGTCGCAGCTTGCCCGCCGGGCTGCCAGTTTGGATTGGGGGTGCCGGCGCCGCCGCGCTCGGCATCGCAGACGCGAACACCCACGTCGTCACGAGCTGGGCAGCGATCGACGCCGTCGTCGCGCACACCCGGGGGTCGCGGCGGATTCGGCGATAAGCCACCTTGGGGGCAACGACGATTGGGGCCGAAACCCAGCGCCCCTACAGCGGCGCGAGGTCGGCCCAATTCGGCCCGGCCTCACAGCCGACGCGCAGAGGGACCTCGAGCGCAAAGGCTGTCTGCATCGCCTCTGCTGCGACACGCGCCGTCTCGGCGAGCTCTTCGAGCGGCACCTCGAAGAGGACCTCGTCGTGCACCTGGAGGAGCGCGACGGCATGAAGCCCCGCCGCGCGCAGTGCCTGGTCGGCGCGCAAGAGACCGCGCCGCGAGACATCCGCCACCGAGCCTTCGTGGGTCGCGCGACGCGCCATGCGTTCGGCTGCAGAGCGAAGCGCCGCATCCTGGGAGTCGAGCCCACCCATCGGCCAGCGTCGACCCGCGACCGTCTCGATGTAGCCGCGAGTGCGGACGAGCTCGAGCTGTTCGTCTTGAAAGGCACGCACACGGGCGTAGCGCGCATCGAACCGCCCCAAGAGCGCCTTCGCCTCTGGTGGAGAGAGGCCGAGCGAGAGCGCGAGCGCGCTCGCCCCTTGCCCGGCGAACGTCGCGAAGTTGACGACTTTGCCAATCTGCCGTTCGCGAGCCCCGACGGCGTCGCGGTCGAGCTCGAGGACGGTCGCGGCGGTCCAGACGTGCATGTCCGCGCCGCTCGCGAGCGGCTCGACGAGCGCGGGATCCTTCGTGAGGTGCGCGAGCACGTAGAGTCCGAGCTGCTTGTAGTCGACCGACAAGAGCGCGTGTCCGGCGGGCGCACGAAACGCGTGACGGATGCGCTCCATCTCCGGCGTCTTCCCAGGGACGCGCCCGAGATCGGGGCTCGAGTTGACGAGCCTTCCCGAAAACGAGCGCGCCGGATCCACGGTCGAGTGCACGCGGCCGTCGGGACTGATCGACGCAATGAGCGCCGTCACCCAGGAGTCCTTCAGGCGCTGCAGCTGCCGAGAGCGAATGACGAGCGGGACGATGGGGTGGGCGTGCTCGATCCGCTCGAGCGCCTCGGTCGCGGTGCTCCAGCCGGTCTTCGTACGCTTGTAGATCGGTAGCGCGAGATCCTCATAGAGCACCGAGCCGAGCTGCTTCGTCGAGCCCAGGTTGAACGTCTTGCCTGCGAGGCGGAAGATCTCTTCCTCGAGGTCCCGCGCGATCTTCGTGAAGTCATCCCCGGCCTGGGTGAGATCGTCTGCGTCGCAGAGCATGCCGTGAAGCTCTGCCCGAACGAGGACCTCACCGAGCTCGAGGTATTCGTCCAGGAGCGGTCGAGGGACCTCCGCACGAAACGATTCCCAAAGCGCGGCAGCCGCGTCGGCCCACGCGCCCGCGTGCTCGCCCACTTGATGCGTCGGCAGGTCCGCCCAACGTTTCCTCCTCATACCGACGCCGCGCACGGCGTCGTCCTCGCGGAGCGCGCGTTGCAGACGCAGGCGCGCGACGAGCGTGAGATCATGCGGCGCGAATCCGCTGGGCTCGAGCAGATGCGACGCGTCTGCGCTGTCGCCGACTACGCCGCGCACCGAGATACCTCTTCTCGCGAACGCGGTAGTCGCGGACTTCACGCCGTGGCCGACCTTGGGCGCGCTCGCATCCTCGAGCCATGGCCCGACGTCGGCGACGTCGACCGTCGGTCCTTTCCCGGCGAAGGGGAAGTAGTGCGCGGTGCCGTCCCCCCGCGACACCGCGAGGCCCACGAGGTCGCCGCGCGGAGCAGACGGGTCTTCTGTAATCACCTGGAGCGCGACGACGCCTCGGCCTAGCGCGGCGAGCGACTCGAGCGCGGCCTGTCGCGTGTCGCAAATCGTGACGCTGGCGCCCGAGCTCTCGGCCGTCGCGGTGAGGAGCTCGTGAAACCCGAGCTGGGCGTAATAGGCATTCAGATCCGCGCCGCTCGGGGCGCGATATACGAGCTCGTCGATGGGCTGTTCGAGACGGCCCTCGCCCGAAAGACGTGCGCGCGCGACCTCACGACGCGCCACCTCGAGCGAGGCGCGCAGCATCTTGCCCGTCCGGCCTTCGACCTCTTCAGCGTGCTCGAGCGCGCCGTCGATCGAGCCCCAACGCGCGACGAGATCGCTCGCGCCCTTCTTCCCGATCCCGGCCACGCCGGGGAGGAGATCGTCGTCGCCCGTGAGGGCGAGCCAGCCGGCGACGTGCGCGGGGCCGACGTCGAAGCGCTTCTCGACGAGCTCGCTCGTGTAGCGGACGTCCTTGTACGCGTCGTACCACCACGTCTTCGGACCGACGAGCTGCGCCAGGCGCTTGTCGCTCCCCATCGCGACGACGTCGCAACCGGCGGCGAGCGCCGCCTTCGCGTAGCTCGCGACGCCGAGGAGCGCGTCCTCGACGTTCACGACGTGGAATCCATGCGACTCGAAGAGTCGCAGCAGGCCGGGCTTTTGCGCGCGTCCGGCGTCGCTCGCGGGCTCGGACGCGTCATCGAGGACGACGGCGAGGTCGGGTCGCTTCCACGCGAGCGCACGACGCAACGACTGTGCTGCGACATAGAGCGCGTTCGTCGGCTCGCCGTCCGGATCGAAGCGCTCGCCGGCCGCGACCTTCAGGCCCTTTCGGAGGAGACTCGGCGCGTGAGCGATCAGCAGGCGTCGCGTCATGGCTCGCGCGGAGCGTAGTCGAACGGACCTAATCGGGGCGCGCGCGATTTTCGTTTCGGCCGAAAACGATCTCCAGGATCCTCGCGACGGTGCCGAAGGCATTCGCTCTCGTCGCGAGCGGAGCCCTCTGCGTCGAGCCGCTGCGCATGTCGCTGGCAGATGTCGAGAAGGCGTGGTCTAGCGACCAACCCGGCAAGCGCCTGGTGATCACGCTCTGATGCGGCACGCGCCCACGCTCTCCTCGAGGTCCCCATGAAGGTCAAACGCATCGTCTCGAACATCGGCGCCGCCGATCCTGCGGCCGCAAAGCGCTTCTATCAGCGCATTCTCGGCCTCTCGGTCTTGATGGATATGGGGTGGATCGCGACGTACGGGTCGGACGAGAAGGCGAGCGTTCAAATCAGCGTGATGACAGACGGTGGATCCGGCGCGCCTGTCCCGGACCTTTCGATCGAGGTCGACGATCTCGACGTCGCGATCGCCCGGATGGAGAAGGCGAAGATCCCGTTCGAGTACGGACCGACGACCGAGCCCTGGGGGGTGCGGCGTTTCTTCGTGCGTGATCCCTTCGGCCGGCTCGTCAACATCCTCGCGCACGAGTAGCGATGTCGCATGGTGTGCGCTCCGCACGCGGTCCGCGCTCTCCGGATTGGTACTGCGCAACGTCCACTGGTCTCTGCCACGTTCACCCCAGACACTGACGCGGGCAGCAAAAACCCGGGGGAATTGCTTCCCATGCGCGCATGAGCTTCGGGCGCGGATCGTGCGAGTGGGAACCTTCGGCGTAGTCGGACGTCGCGCACCCATGCACTACTTCGACACCTCGCGAGCCTCGCCCCCAGTCAGCGCAGTACGCATTCGCGTCGCCCTCGACGTCCTCGAAGAGGCCGCCCGTACGCGCGTGAAGACCTCTCCCAGACTGACGCTGAGCGAGCTCGAGCTCGTGGACGGGAAGGCGGTCGTGGCGCGCGTCGGGACGACCGGCGACATTTCCACATTGCTCTGGGAGGTGCTCGCGTATCGCGCGGCGGACACCGACGGGATGCCTTGGTCTGACCCCGCCGGCGACCTCCCGGATGCGGTGCTGGACGCGATCGCGTCTCTCACCGTGCGCCCCGCGGCCTCGCTGTCGGAGCTCTGCGCTCGTACGAAGCCTGCCCTCGAGGCGCACGCGAGCGCGCGGCTCGACCTCGAGGACGCGTTCGGCGGGGCGACGGTCGCTCCCGTGCATACGCCAGTGGTCCCCGCGGATCCTGGGCGCATCACGATGCGCGCGCCCGCGCTCACCGTCGATACGCTTCGCACGATCTCGAAGCAGGACGCGCTCGTCCCTCGCCCCGCCAGGGCCTTGCCCACAAGAGCGGTACCCGCGCCGCGACCTTCTCCAGCAGCCTCGAGTGCGCCGCTCGGAGAGACGCCGAAGGCGCCGCCTCTGGGGGCTACGAAGGCTTCCCCGCCGCGCGACGCGGTCATTGCGCGGCAGGCGTCGCGCCCGCTCCGCCCCATCCGCGCCGCCGACGCAGATACGAAGGAAACTGCCGATCCCGGCATCGTGACGGTCGCGATGGCAGCGGTGAAGCTGCCCGCTGCGGCGCGGCCCTCCGAGCGTCCCGCGGCGATCGAGCCGACGGCGCCCGACTGCCCGACGCCGCCGAGTGGCTCGCGCGACCTCCCGCTCGCCCTAGCGCGCTCCGACCGCGCGATGCTCCCGAGCGCTCCTGCGGCGAAAGAAGTGGAGCCGTCTGCCTTGCCGGACTTGCCGCTCCGCAGCAGCGAGACGCCCCCACAGGCCAGCGCAACCGAGGGCGTCGAGCTTGGGCGTGGCACGCTCGAGCCCTGGGGGGATTCTCCGTCTGCCGCGCCCACCGCCACGTCGCTCCCGCCGAAGCGGCGCCGGCTCTGGCCGGTCGTCGTACTCGGCGTCGCCGCGAGCGTCGCGCTGATCGGCATCGCGGTGCAGAGGTCGTCCGCGACGGCCGTGGCGCCCGCCGCGAAGACGGCAGACGCAGAGACGACGGCCGCCGCAGCCACCGCGGGCGCAAAGCCAACCCGCGAGGCGACAATCGGGCAGCCCGCCGCGACGGCGATCGTGGACACGCACGATGCCGCGCCGGCGAATGACGTCGCCACGTCTCCGAGCACGGCGACCGCGCAAGCCGCGAGCGCGCCGCACGACGGGATCGTGGCGAGCACGCCGCTGTCCCCGAAGCCGAAGCCCGCGCTGGCCACCGCTCCACATCGCGCGACGCCGCCGAAACAAGATCCGGCTCCGGCGCCGACGGAAGAAGCCGCGATGGGGGCGGCCAGCACGCCTCCGGCCACGGTCGGCTCGTCTGCAGACGCAAGCCCAACGGCAGTGACACCCACGCCTCCGGCGCCGACAGTCGCGACGCCGTCCGAGCTTCCGGCCTCTGGCGGCTAGCGCTGCGGCTTCGCAAGCGGACGCGTCGGGCTTCTACCTCGTTGAACGCGACGGGGCCCGCTACGCTCCGCAGATGCGTGCTTTCAGTGCCTGGGCCTGCGCTTCGCTTTGCCTAGTCGGATGTGGTGGCGAGCTCGACGTCGACGGCACGACGACCTCTACCGGAACCGGCTTCACCTGCAACAGCGCCGAGCTCGCTTTTGCCGCCGGCGACGCGACCGGGCACGCCGATCCGTTCGGCGCGAAGGCGGCAGGACAGGCGCGCGCGTCGCGCATCCAAGCGAACCAAGTCCCCCAACCCGCCACGGGACGTCAGCGCATCGAAGACGGTGACTTTCTCCTCATCAACGACAAGGTCGCGTTCGTCATCGAGGACAAAGACATCAGCGATGGGAACGGTCGCTTCGGCGGTGAGATCCTCGCGGTCGACCGCGTCGGCAGCGACGGCCACCCCCTCGGCCAGTCGAAGTTCCTCGAGACGCTTCAATTGACGAGCGCCTACCAGGTCGCGCCGACGATCGTATCGGTGCTCGCAGACGGCTCTGATGGCAAGGCCGCCATCGTCCGCGCGACTGGGCCGCTCGAGGCCATCCCCTTCATTCGCGACACGTTCGGGCCGATCTTTCCTTCGCAATATGCGGGTCTCGAAGCGGCGTACGACTACGTGCTCGAGCCCGGCAGCGAGAAGCTCGTCGTGCGCTTCGGCTTCGTCAACGACACCGAGTACGACGTCGACACTGGCCTCAATTTCGAGGGCTCCTGGGACCTGTACGGTTTCTTCCAAGGGAGTCAGAACAACTTCTTCGTCCCAGGGACGGGCTACGGCCAAGCCAAGGGCGCGGCGCAGTTCGTCGGGTTCGACAACGACGTCGTCCCGTTTGCCTATCAAGGTCCGAACGGAAGGCCGCTCGACTACGGAGGATTCGAAGACGCCGGGTTCGTCATCTATGGCAGCACGGGCATGTCCGTCCCGCCTTGCTCGAGCGCCATGATCGACGACCACGAGATCGTCGTCGGCGAGCTCCATCGAGGCGTCGACGGGCTCGGCGCCGCAGTACGACGGGCGAACGGGCTCCCCGCCTGGCGGAAGCTCAGCGGCCGCGTCACCGACAGCGAGGGCGCTGGAGTCGGTGGCGCCTTCGTTCACGTCCTCGACGCGGACGGACGCTATCTCAGTCGCATCGAGACGCCCGAATGTAGAGGAGCTGGGACGTGCGGCGACTTCACAGTCGAAGTGCCCGACGCGCTCGTCCAGCTCGTCGCAGACAAGCAAGGCTATGGACGCACGGACGCGCTCGACGTCATGCCCGGAGAAGACGCGGGCACGCTCGCGTTCGACCCGGTGGGGTTCATCCACGTCTCGACCGTTCAAGACGGCTCGGGCCTGCCGATGCCCGCCCGCATTCAGGTCATCCCGGACGTCGTGGCTGCGCCCACGCCGGAAGCGTTCGGCCACCAGGAAGAGGCGAACGGAAGGCTCTGGGTCGATTTTTCCGTGAGCGGAGAGTCGACCCTCGCGGTTCCCCCGGGGCATCACCGCGTCGTCGTGTCGCACGGCTACGAGTGGGAGCTCGTCGATGTCGGCGTCGACGTCGCCGCGGGCGAGACCGTCGACGTCGACGCCGTGCTCCAGCACAGCGTCGATACCACCGGAGCGCTCAGCGCGGACTTCCACATCCACTCGATGTACTCGGTCGATTCCGACGATCCGACCGTCTACAAAGTTCGCGGCGCGCTCGCCGACGGGCTCGAGATCCCCGTCTCGAGCGAGCACGAGTGGATCTTCGACTTCCAAGGCATCATCGAGGATCTCGGCGCGACGGATTGGGCTCACGGCCTACCGGCAGAGGAGCTGTCGACGTTCACGTGGGGTCACTTTGGCGTAGTGCCGATCACGCCGCACCCCGATCGGGTGAACAACGGCGCCATCGATTGGCTCGACAAGTCCGCGCAGCAGATCTTCGACGACGCTCACGCGCTGCCCGAGGCGCCGGCGATCATCGTCAATCACCCCAGCGACGACGCGGTCTTCAAAGCCTATTTCACGAAGGTTCAGCTGGATCGCGCGACCGGAACCAGCCCCGATCCCCTCTGGTCCGAGAGCTTCGACGCCGTCGAGGTGTTCAACGACTCGGACTTCGAAAAGAACCGGGATCGGTCCGTGGCGGACTATTTCTCGCTCTTGAACGCGGGAAAGACGTTCTGGATGGTCGGCGACTCGGACAGTCACACGCTCCGAACGAACCCGGTCGGCTATCCGCGCAATTACCTATTCCTTGGCTACGACGATCCGAAGCTGACCGATGCGAACGGCGTCCGAGACGCGATCCTCCACGGACAGATCACCGTGAGCGGCGGCCTCTTCATGACCGTCGACGGACCGGGCGGCACGCATCCGGGCGGCACGGCGCCGATGGCTTCGACGGCTTCGTTCACCGTGACGGTGCAATGCCCGAGTTGGATCGGCGCGGACACGCTCGAGACCCTCGTGAACGGAATCAGCGTGAAGACCGAGCCGCTGACACCGATCGGCGCCGGCCCCGGGAAGCGCTTCATGAACCAGGTCACGGTCGATCTGCCCGCGGGACCCCGCGCCTGGGTGATGTTCCATGCGAAGGGGCCAGGCACGCTCGAGCCGGTGCATCCGGGTCGTCGTCCATTCGCGGCGTCGAACCCGATCTTGTTTCAGTGAGCCCGACGGCACCCTACCAGCGTGAGGCGTAGAGGGTCGTGTTGTGCCCACAGAGAGAACGGCCCTGTTGCGTCGAAGCGCCGCGCACGACCGCCAGATGGCGCTAAAACGCGGGTCCCCTCCAAGAGAATGGATCCATTCATGAGCGAATCTTCCGAGTACGTGCCGCCGAAGGTCTGGACCTGGAACCAAGGGAACGGTGGCCAGTTCTCCAAGATCAATCGGCCCGTCGCGGGCGCAACGCACGACAAAGTCCTCCCCGTCGGAAAGCACCCGTTTCAGCTGTACTCGCTGGCCACACCGAACGGCGTGAAGGTCACGGTCATGTTCGAGGAGCTCCTCGCGCTCGGGCACCAGGGCGCCGAGTACGACGCATGGCTCATCAACATCGGCGAGGGCGACCAGTTCGGTAGCGGCTTCGTCGACATCAACCCGAACTCGAAGATCCCCGCCCTGCTCGACCGCAGCACCGATCCGCCGACCCGCGTGTTCGAGTCCGGTTCGATCTTGCTCTACCTCGCCGAGAAATTCGGTGCGTTCCTCCCGAAGGAGCCGCGCGCACGGACCGAGGCGCTCTCGTGGCTCTTCTGGCAGATGGGCGCCGGCCCCTATTTGGGCGGGGGGTTCGGACACTTCTACGCGTATGCCCCGACGAAGATCGAATACGCCATCGATCGCTTCGCGATGGAGGTGAAGCGTCAACTCGACGTGCTCGACCGTCGCCTCGCCGACAACCAATTCCTGGCCGGCGCCGAGTACTCCATCGCCGACATGGCGGTGTGGCCCTGGTACGGCGCGCTCGTGAAGGGCGTCGTCTACGGAGCGGGCGAGTTCCTCGACGTCGCCAGCTACAAGCACGTCCTGCGGTGGACGGACGCGATCGCCGAGCGCCCCGCGGTCAAACGCGGGCGGATGGTGAACCGTTCCTTCGGCGCGCTCGACAGCCAACTACGCGAGCGCCACGACGCGAGCGACTTCGACACGAAGACGCAAGACAAGCTCGAGCCGAAGAGCTGACGTTCGAGCGACCTCCCTCCTGGGTCGTCGGGCGGCGGCTCAGGAGGGCGCTTGCGCGTCCCGATGTATTACTGTAGTAAACCATTACTACGATGGTCTCTGCGCCCAAAGCTCGCTCTGTCCCGCGCCTCCCGAGCGATCTCGTGCACGCTCTCGCCGAGCTGACAGAGGCGGCGGGGATCGCGGCGCTCCTCGAGGACCTGCTGACTCCGGGCGAGGTCCTTGCGCTCCGCGAGCGCTGGCACATCGTCAAGCGCCTCCGCGCGGGCGCAACGCAGCGCGAGGTCGCGGCCGAGCTCGGCGTGTCGGTGACGACCGTGAGCCGGGGCGCGCGGCAGCTCCGCTACGGAACCGGTGGCTTCGAAGCCGCGCTCTCGCGGCCCAGGGGTCGCACATGAAGGTCGCTCCGTCGCGGGAAGAGGTCCTCGCTTACGTCGGCGACGCGACGCACGTCGCCCTCGCAGGCTCGATCGTCGCCGACGCCGACACGCCCGTGTCTGCGTTTCGAAAGCTCATCGGGGACGTCCCACGAAGCTTCCTCCTCGAGAGTGTCGTCGGGCAGGAGCACCTCGCCCGGTACTCGATGTTCGGACGCGCGGATGCGGGCCTCGAGATGATTGAAGAGGTCGACCCCGTCCGGGATCCGCTCACGGTGCTTCGAGAGAGGCTCGCGGCGCGAAAGGTCTGGGCCTCGCCGAGCGCGCCGCGTTTCTTCGGCGGCGCCGTCGGTTACGTCGGCTTCGATGCCATCGCCGCGTTCGAGCCACGCGTCCCCCTTCCCGGGCGACACGACGGCGATTTGCCCGCGTGCGGCTTTCTCTTCGCGGAAGAGGTCTACGTCTACGATCATGCGGCGCGCCGACTGCATTTCTACGCACTGGCGCCGCTCGCGGGGGACCGGCGCGGCGCGTGGGACCGTGCGTACGCTCGCATCGAGCGCGCCTTCGACGCGCTCTCGACCCCGCTCGCCCCCGAGCCTCCGTGGGACGTCGACGAAGAGTTGAGCGTTGTCGATCTTCCGGTGCGAGCCCATCGAACGCAGCCCGACTTCGAGCAAGCCGTAGAGACCGCGCGACAAGCGATCTTGGAGGGCGAGGCGTTCCAGGTCGTGCTCAGCCAGCGGTTCACGGCAGAGATCGCGCTCGAGCCGATGCTCCTTTATCGCGCGCTCCGAGCCGTCAATCCGTCGCCGTACATGTTTCTGCTTCGCTTCGATGGGTTCTCGCTCGTGGGTGCGTCGCCCGAGGTGCTGGTTCGCTCCGACGCGGACGGAGAGCTGCTCGTCCGTCCCATCGCGGGGACGCGGCCGCGCGGTGCAACGCCTGAAGCCGATCGCGCCCTCGAGCTCGAGCTCCTCGCCGACGAAAAGGAGCTCGCAGAGCATCGGATGCTGCTCGACCTCGGGCGAAACGATCTCGGTCGCGTCGCCACGCCTGGCTCCGTCCGCGTCGCCGAGCGCGAGCACATCGAGCGCTACAGCCACGTGATGCACGTCGTCAGCGACGTGCACGCGAAGCGCGCCCCCGACCTGGACGCGCTCGACGTCCTCCGAGCGTGCTTCCCGGCCGGGACGGTCTCCGGCGCGCCGAAGGTTCGAGCTTGTGAGCTCATCGCAGAGCTAGAGCCCGAACGTAGAGGCCTCTACGCAGGCGCAGTCGGCACGTTCGGCCTGCAGGGCTCGATGGACACGTGCATCGCGATCCGCTCTCTCGTGGTTCTCCCCGATCGCGTTCACCTGCAGGCGGGTGCCGGGATCGTCGCCGACTCCATTCCCTCGCGAGAGCACGACGAGTGCCTGGCAAAGGTCCGCGCAGGGCTTCGCGCGGTGACGATCGCCGCATCGCGAACTAGGGAGCTCGCCGCGCGAACGGACGAGCACAGCGGCACATCGAGGACGCACCGATGAAGCCGCGAGTCCTGCTCATCGACAACTACGACTCCTTCACGCACAACCTGTTTCAGTTGTTCGCGATCGCCGGGGCAGAGGTGCGCGTCGTGCGGAACGACGAGATCGATTTGGCGGGCATCGACGCCCACGCGCCGTCTCACGTCGTTCTGAGCCCAGGCCCGGGCCACCCGGACCGCACTCGAGACTTCGGCGTGTGTCGGGACGTCCTCGCGCACCGTGCGACACGCTTCCCAATCTTGGGCGTCTGCCTTGGCCACCAAGGCATCGCGAGTGTGGCAGGTGCCCGCGTCGTGCGAGCGCCGTCGCCGCAACATGGCAAGACCGATCGCGTGAGCCACGACGGCACGGGTCTCTTCGCGGGCGCTTCGACGCCGCTGAGCGTGATGCGCTACCACTCGCTCGTCGTCGAAGAGTCCACGCTGCCGACGACGCTCCGCGTGACCGCGCGCAACGAAGCCGGCCTGGTCATGGCACTCCGACATACCAAGCTCCCGATCGCCGGCGTGCAGTTTCACCCAGAGAGCATCGGCACCCCCGAGGGCGACATCCTCATCCGCAACTTCCTCGCGTGGGGGAGCGCATGCGCCTAGACGTCGACGCGACGTATCGCGGAGCCATGGCCGTGTTGCTGGCGGGAGATTCTCTCGACGAGGCCGGCGCGGGGGCCGTCGCAAGTGCGCTGCTCGACGAGTCGCTGGGCGCGCCGCGCGCCGCTGCGCTCTTGACGGCGCTGGCCGGCCACACTCCCACCTCTGACGAGCTCGTCGGCATGGCGAAGACGCTGCGCGCGCGCGCCATCCGCGTTCCGTTCGACGGGCCGGTCTTCGACAGCTGCGGCACCGGAGGGAGCGGTCTCTCGACCGCGAACACCTCGACCACGGTCGCCTTCGTCGTGGCGGCGGCCGGCGTCGTGGTCGCGAAGCACGGCAATCGTGCGAGCACCGGACAATGCGGCTCGAGCGACCTACTCGAGGCGCTCGGCGTCCCCGTCGTCATCGGCCCAAGCGACGCGGCGCGGCTCCTCGAACGCGTCGGCGTGGCATTTCTATTTGCGCCCGCGTACCACCCTGCGCTCGCGGTCGTCGGCCCTGTTCGAAAGGCCTTGGGCTTTCGGACCGTGTTCAACCTGCTCGGTCCGCTCTGCAATCCGGCCGGCGCGCGCAGACAGCTTCTCGGGCTGTCCGACCCGCGCGCGCTCGAGATCGTCGCGAACGCGCTCGGTCGTCTCGGCGTCGACGATGCCATGGTCGTCTCTGGAGAGGACGGGCTCGACGAGGTCTCACTCGCCGCGCGAACGAGGGGCGTACGCGTGGGCAGGGACGGCGCAAGCGTCTCGCTCGAAATCGAACCGACCGACGCCGGAGTCGAGAGCGCCGCCTGTGAAGCGCTCGTCGGCGGAGGTCCCAGCGAGAACGCAGCGATCTTCGAGCGCGTCCTCGGCGGAGACGATGGGCCGCATGCGCGACTCGTCGCGCTGAACGCGGGCGCCGCGCTGATGGTGGCCGGCATCGCGTCGAATCTGCGCGAGGGCACGGGCCGAGCGCGCGATCTCTTGCGAAGCGGCGCCGCGCGACAGACCTTCTCACGCTTTCGAGAGGAGAGCCGTGCCCTCGCTCGCGCTGCGTGAGCCGCCCGGGATCTTGGGCGAGATCGCCGCGCGGTCCCGCGCGGACGTCGAAGCGCGCGAGGCGCACGGTCCGCCGATCGAGCCCGTCGAAGCGCGCCCACTTCGTGCGTCATTCGAGGATGCGCTGCGTGCACCGGGGCTCTCGCTCATCGCAGAGCTCAAGCCCCGCGCCCCGAGCGGCGGAGTGCTCCGAAGCCGAGAGGCCGTCGAACCGTGGCTTGCGAGCGTCGCGCCGCGCGCGGCGGCGCTGAGCGTCCTCTGCGACGTCCCCTACTTCGATGGCGGCTTCGATCTCCTCGCGCGCGTCCGAGCGCGGACCGACCGACCCCTGCTCTGCAAGGATTTCATCGTCAGCGAGCGTCAGCTCTTGGAAGCGCGCGCCGCGGGCGCGGACGCGGTGCTCCTCATCGTCGCGCTGCTGCCTCCGGCGACGCTCGCGTTCCTTCGCGCTCGAGCGACGGCGCTGGGCCTCGCGACGCTCGTCGAGGTCCACGACGACCACGAGCTCGCCGAGGCGATCGACGAGGGTGCGCCGATCATCGGCGTCAACAGCCGCGACCTTCGTACGCTCGCGACCGACCTCGATCGCGCCGCAGAGCTTCTCACGCGCGTCCCGACGGACCGCGTGCGCGTGGCCGAGAGCGGCCTTCACACGGCAGACGACATCGGCCGAGTCCGCGGCGCCGCCGACGCCGTGCTCATCGGCACCGCACTCTCGCGCGCGCTCGATCCAGCTGCGATCATCGACGGCCTCGCGCTCGGCAACGCAGAGGCGCCATGATGGTGAAGATCTGCGGCCTGAGAAGCGTAGACGACGCCCGCCTCGTGCGAGAGCACGGCGCCGATCTCGCGGGGCTCATCCTGGTCCCTGGGTCCAAGCGCTGCCTCACGCAGGCCGACGCGCTCCGCATTCGACGCGCGCTCGGCGACGTCGAGGTCGTCGGCGTCTTTCGCGATGCGACGCCCGAGGTCGTCGCGAACGCTGCAGCGGCGCTGTCTCTCGATTGGATCCAGCTGCACGGGCAGGAATCGCTCGAGACCGTCGAGCGCCTCGGCGCGCGTTTTCGAGTCATGCGCGCGCTGAGCACGGCCGCGCTCGAAGCGTCCTACGTCGAAGCTCTCGCGCCCCACGTCGCCGCATTCCTCGTCGATGGGCCCGTGCCGGGCTCGGGTCAGGAGACCGACCACGCCAGGATCGACGGCGCGGCGTTTCTCGGTCGTCCTTTCTTCGTCGCCGGCGGGCTCCACGCCGGAAACGTCGGCCGTATCATCGCGCGAGCGCGTCCCGATGGCGTCGACGTCGCGACCGGTGTGACGGAAGGGGGCACGATCGTCGCCCATCGACTCGCCGCGTTCATCGCGAGCGCGCGCGGCACGAAGGAGCGCACCGCATCATGAAATCCAACGGTCGGTTTGGGCCGTTTGGCGGCGCCTTCGTCAGCGAGCTGCTGATGCCGGCGCTCGAGGTGCTCGAAGAGGCCTGGCTCGACGCGCGCGTCGACGCTGACTTCCAATCAGAGCTGTCGCGTCTGCTCGCCGACTACGCTGGCCGTCCGACGCCGCTCTACTTGGCGCCGCGCCTCTCGGCGGCGGTCGGCTGCCGCGTGTATCTGAAGCGCGAAGACCTCTTGCACGGCGGCGCGCACAAGACGAACAACACGCTCGGACAGGCGCTCCTGGCGAAGCGCATGGGTAAGCGCGAGCTCCTCGCCGAGACCGGCGCCGGGCAGCACGGCGTAGCGACGGCGATGGCGGGCGCCCTCGTCGGCCTCCCCGTACGAGTCTTCATGGGCGAAAAGGACGTGCAACGCCAAGCACCGAACGTCGAGCGCATGCGTCTCTTCGGTGCAGAGGTCATCCCAGTCTCGAGCGGAAGCCGCAGTCTGAAGGACGCGATCAACGACGCGCTGCGCGCCTGGACCGAACGCGTAGAGACGAGCTTCTACGTGTTCGGCACGGCGGCCGGACCGCACCCATATCCGTCGATGGTGCGCGACTTTCAGCGCGTCATCGGCGACGAGATCGCCACGCAGCTTCAGGCGCGCGAGGGACGACTCCCCCACACCGTCGTCGCCTGCGTCGGCGGGGGCAGCAACGCGATCGGAGCCTTCGCGCGCTTCATCGACGAGCCCGAGGTGCGCCTCCTCGGAGTCGAGCCCGGCGGGCGAGGACCGAACCCAGGCGATCACGGCGCGACGCTCACGCACGGCCGTCCCGGCGTGGTCCACGGCATGTGCTCGATGCTCCTTCAGGACGCGGACGGTCAAATACAGGAAGCCCACAGCATCAGCGCGGGCCTCGACTATCCGGGAGTCGGCCCCGAGCACGCGGAGCTTCAGCGCTCTGGCCGCGCGAGGTATTGCACGGCCTCCGACGAAGAGGCGCTCGACGCATTTCGCTGGCTCGCAAGGAACGAAGGCATCTTGCCTGCGCTCGAGTCTTCGCACGCGATCGCAGCGGTCCTAGCGCGCGCCGGGGAGTTTCCCAGCGACGCCGCAGTGGTCGTGAATCTCTCGGGACGTGGCGACAAGGATCTCGCGCACGTGATCTCCGCGACTCGAGCTGGGGCGGAGCGCGACCGATGAACGCGCTCCGACGTGTCCTCGAGGCGCGCACGGCCGCGCGCCAAGCGGCCTTCGTCCCGTTTCTCGTCGCAGGCGATCCGGGCGCCGACGCGTCGCTCGAGCACTGCAGTACGCTCGTCGCCGCCGGCGCCGACGCGCTCGAGATCGGCTTTCCGTTCAGCGATCCGCCGGCCGACGGCCCCGTCCTACAGGCCGCGGCGCTTCGTGCGCTCCGCGGTGGCGGGACGACTCTGCGGTCGTTCGAGCTCCTCGAGGCGCTTCGTCGCCGGCACGACACCCCGGTATCCCTGCTGCTCTACGTGAACCTCGTTCTCCAATTTGGAGTCGACGCGTTCTACCGGCGTTGCGCGGACGTCGGGGTGAGCGCCGTCCTGCTCGCGGACGTTCCACTGGAAGAGGCCGGGCCGTTCGTCGCGGCGGCGCGGTCGCACGGCGTCGCGCCCGTCTTCATCGCGAGCGCGCTCAGCAGCGAAGAGCGCCTCGCCCGCATTCGCGCGCACGCGGACGACGGTGCTTACCTCTACGCCGTCGCGCGTGTCGGCATCACCGGCGAACAGGCCGAGGTCGACCCGGCGCTCGCGACGACGCTCGACCGGCTTCACGCGGCCGTCCCTCTGCCCATCCTGTGCGGTTTCGGCATCTCGACGCCCGCGCACATCAGGGCGGTCCGCGCCGCAGGTGCGGACGGTGCCATCGTCGGTAGCGCGCTCGTGCGCCACCTCGAAGCGCCGTCACGCGACGCAGCCACGTCTCTCTTGCGTGAGCACGCGGCGTCGCTCGCGGCGGCATGCCACGCACCTCTCTCTGCCCCGTCCGTTTGAATCCCTGCCAGGAGCCGACCCATGTTGATCGTGATGGACCAATCCGCGCGACCCGAAGACATCGAGCGCGTCTGCAAAGTCATCGAGCGCCTCGGCTTCCAGGCGCGTCCGATGCCGGGCGGACAACGCACCGCGATCGGGATCGTCGGCAACGAGACCGCGCTCGACGCCGCGCGCTTCCACGGTCTCCCGGGCGTGCGCGAGACGATCGCCGTCTCTGCGCCCTACAAGCAGGTCAGCCTCGAGTGGAAGCGCGAGCGGACGGTCGTGCGCCTCGACAACGGAACGACGATTGGCGGCGACGGAGTCGTGATCATGGGCGGCCCTTGCTCTGTCGAGAGCGAAGAGCAGCTCCTCGCGACCGCAAAGTACGTCGCGGCCGCAGGCGCGACGATCCTTCGAGGCGGCGCCTACAAGCCGCGCACGTCTCCGTATGCTTTTCAGGGCCTAGGCGAGGGCGGCCTCCGCATCCTCGCCGAGGCGCGGCGCCGGTATGGCCTCGCCCTCGTCACCGAGGCGCTCGACGAGACGAGCGCGGAGCGCATCGCCGAGGTCGCCGACATCATCCAAATCGGGGCGCGCAACATGCAGAACTTCGAGCTCTTGAAGAAGATCGGGCGCCTCGGCAAACCCGTGCTCCTCAAGCGCGGTCCCGCGTCCACCATCAAAGAATGGCTCCTCGCCGCCGAGTACATCGTCCACGAGGGCAACCCGAACGTGATCCTGTGCGAACGCGGCATTCGCAGCTTCGACGGCAGCACGCGCAACGTCTTCGACACGGCCGCGATCGCCGTCGCCCGCACGATGACGCATCTACCAATCATCGGAGATCCGTCTCACGGAACGGGGCGACGCGAGCTCATCCTCCCGATGGCGCGCGCGGCGATCGCGGCGGGCGCGGACGGCGTCATCGTCGAGACCCACCCATGCCCACCCGAAGCGCTGAGCGACGGTCAGCAGTCGCTCTATCCCGACCAATTCACCGAGATGGTGAGCGCGCTGCGTCGCATCGCTGACGCGGTGGGCAGGCGATTGGTGGACCCGCTCGCACAGGTGGCCCAGAGCAGCTGACTCGCGCCTCAGATCGCGAGCTCGCCAAGGCGAGCCTCACCCATCGAGATCACTTCGTCCGGCTCTTGCACGGTGAACTCGTCCGAGACGTTCAGATAGTTCTTCCCCGCGCGGCGCACGCCGAGGGCGAGGTGGCCGCGCTTGCGACATCGAACGGCGACGTCCTTGAACGACGCGCTGGCATCGACACGGATGGGCGCGAAGCTCAGGAAATGGTCGCTTCGCGGGCTGAGGAGGTTGTCGACGAACTCTTGCGCTCCAGGGTGCAAGAGCTCGCTCGTCAGAAAGTGCGCATCGAAGCGCGCCATGCAGACGATTCGATCCGTTCCGGCCTTGCGCAGGAGCTCCTCGGCGTCAGCGTCGACACACTCGACGGTAGTAATGATCTCCGGACGTCGCGCTTCGATCGCCAGGACGACCGCCACGGCCATGTTGTCGGAGTGGGCGTCACCCGGCTTGCGACTCAACACGATGGCATGCGTCGCTTGATCCACCGCGGCACGTTCTAGGGTCTCGTCCTTCGTCGGGTTGCCGCGGACGAATCGCACACCGCGGCGCGCCAGGGCCGCAGGGAGCTCTTCCAGATCTTCGTCTATGAGGACGATCTCCAGGCCGCTGCCAAAAGCGACATCCGAGCGAAGCTCATCGAGCAAGCGAACGACCTTCTCCTGCCCCGGATAATTGATGACGATGAGGTGCCCGGCCAATCGATAGCTGCCCATTCCCTTAATCTCCTTCGCCCTGGCTTCGATGAGCGCCGACGCTGCATATGAATTACGTATCCGAGGAGGCCAATCCCGAAGATCATGAGCGGGATCGCGACCGCGACACGACCGCCGGTGGATTCCGGGAAGTAGTCGCCGTAGCCGACGGTCGTGACGGTGACGATCGTCCACCAAAGCGAGTCCATCCACGTGAGCCCTGGATGACTCCCGGACTCGAAGTACATGAAGCCCGCAGTCCCGTACCCGATGACGGCGACGATCAAGATCCCGAGCCACAGCCGTCGCGGCGGCGAATGGCGCACGCGCCGCAAAAGCAGACGAAATAAAAGCGGCATGAAGCGGACTCCTCCTTCGGCGAAGGTCCGCGCGTCGACTCCACTCCGAGCGCCTCTCGTCTCGGCCGGAGACGTCGAAACACCGGCGGGCGCGCCGCGCGCGGGCGACGAGAAACCAAGCGTTCCTCGGTGAAGCCGCATAATACGCTCTCGGGGCGGCGCACCCAACCCACACGCGTCTCGCGCTCGCGTACATGCTAAGCGCAAGCCGCATGGAGACCGCCTACGCGACCTGCTGCCTCTGTGACGCCCTCTGCGGCCTCACCGTGCAGCACGAGGACGGCAAGGTCGTCGCCGTTCGCGGTCAGCCCGACGACGTCTTCAGTCGTGGCTACATCTGCCCGAAGGGGGTCGCGCTTCCGGACGTGATGAACGATCCGGATCGCGTGCGTCGCCCGCTTCGTCGCACCAAGGACGGCTTCGTCGAGGTTCCGTGGGAGCAAGCGCTCGACGACATCGCGACGCGGTTGGGCGGCGCGCAGGATGCCGGTGGCAAAGATGCGGTCGCCGTCTACATCGGCAACCCGACCGCCCACAGCTACTCGGCTACGCTCTTTGCCGTTCCGCTCGTCGGCGTCCTAGGCACGCGCAACGTCTACTCTTCGAACTCGCTCGACTCGGCGCCGCGGCAGCTCGTGTCCTATCTCATGTACGGCGCGCGAACGATCTTGCCGATCCCGGATCTCGATCGGACCGACCTCTTGCTCGTGCTCGGCGCGAACCCGATGGTGTCGAACGGCAGCGTCATGACCGCTCCCGACTGCCGCGGCCGCCTCCGTGCGCTTCGCGAGCGCGGCGGACGCCTCATCGTCGTCGATCCACGCCGCACCGAGACCGCCGACGTCGCCGACCAGCACGTCTTCATTCGCCCAGGCGCCGATGCGTTCTTGCTGCTCGGGATGCTCCATACGATCTTCGCGGAGAAGCTCGCACGCCCCGGACGCATGCGCGCGCACTGCGACGATCTCGAGCGCGTGGGGGCCCTGGTCGGCCCCTACCCCGCGGAGCGCGTCGCGGGCGTCACGGGCATCGACGCCGACACCCTTCGCGGCCTCGCGCGGACGTTCGCCAGCGCCGAGAAGGCCGCCTGCTACGGCCGCATGGGCACGTGCGCGCAAGAGCTGGGCAGCGTGGTGACCTGGCTCATCGATCTCCTGCACCTGGTGACTGGCAATTTCGATCGTGAGGGTGGCGCGATGTTTCCTCGGCCCGCGGTCGACCTCTCGGCCGGCGCCGCGCTGCTCGGCCAATCCGGCAGCTACGACCGCTATCGCAGCCGCGTCGCCGGCCTGCCAGAGGTAAACGGCGAACTGCCCGTCGCAACGCTGCCGGATGAAATCGAGACGCCGGGCCCAGGGCAGGTGCGCGCGATGCTCCTCCACGCTGGCAATCCCGTCCTCAGCGCGCCGAACGGGAGGCGCATGGAGCGCGCACTCTCCAGCTTGGAACTGCTCGTCGCGATCGATCTCTACGTCAACGAGACCACTCGGCTCGCGCACTACATCTTGCCGCCCGCCTTCGGGCTCGAACACGACCACTACGGGCTCATCTTCCACGCGGTCGCCGTGCGCAACACCACGAAGTATTCCCGAGCGGTCGTGCCGCCCCCCGAAGACGTGCGCGAGGACTGGCGCATCCTCCTCGAGCTCGCGACGCGTGTGCTCGGGCGGCGGGGAGCGCTCGGACGGTTCGCCTCCAACGCGATGCGCGCGGCGCTCGGACGGCTCGGCGCGCGCGGCGTGCTCGACGCGCTGCTCCGCGTCGGTCCCCATGGCCAGCGCCCCGGAAAGCGCGGTCTGACGCTCGACGCGCTCGCCGACATCCCGCAAGGGATCGATCTCGGGCCCCTCGAGCCGCGGTTGCCCGGGGTCCTGCGCACGCGAAACAAGCGCATTCGCGCGGTACCCGCGGCCCTCGTCGCCGACCTCGCTCGCGTCGCGCGGGTGCTGACCGAGCACGAAGAACGAATCGGGCGCGGACAGCTCTCTCTCATCGGTCGTCGCCACCTGCTCTCCAACAACTCCTGGATGCACAACACGAAGCGCCTCGTGCGCGGCCGCGAACGGTGCACGCTGCTGATTCACCCCGATGACGCGCGCGCGGCAGGCGTCGCCGACGGAGGGCGGGTCTCGATCGCTTCTCGAGTCGGTTCCGTCGACGCGATCGCAGAGATCAGCGCGGCGATGATGCCGGGCACGGTGAGCCTCCCGCACGGCTTCGGGCACGGCCTCACTGGCGTTTCGCTCAGGGTCGCCAGTGAGCGCCCCGGCGTGAGCGTGAACGACGTGACCGACGACTCGCGAATGGACACGCTCTCGGGGACGAGCGCGCTGAACGGCGTGCCTGTCACCGTTCGCGCGCGGCCGTGAGCGATCAGGGGCGCGGCTGAAGCAGCGCGCGAAAGTAGTTTCCTAGGCAACTACTTTCGCGTAGCCTTCCGAATATGAACGAAGCTCAAACCGCCGCTGCCACGCAGTGCCTCGCGGGCGCCCACGACGGGACGCTCGACTTTCCCACCATCGTTCGCCGCCTCGGTGCGGCGGGCTTCGAGAGCTACGCGGTCGACTTTCGACGCGGAGAGGTCGTCTACTTCCTGCCGGGCGGCGAACATCTCGTTCTCTCTGCATCCAAGCCGCACGAGACGGTCGCCGCGACGTTCGACGCCGCCACGATCGAAGAGGCCGTGCGAGCCGCACAAGCGAACGCGGCCGGATACACCTACGTCGGCTTCTGCGAGCGCGTGGCGGCCGCGGGTTGCGCCGGGTACACGGTGTCGTTTCTCGGACGGCGCGTCGTCTACTTCGGACGAACTGCAGAGACGCATGTCGAGCTCTTTCCCAGCTGACCCCGTGGCCAGCCGGGGCGGATCCGCATGCGTCAGCGCCCTCGAGACGCATCTCGGCTACTGGCTACGCATCGTCTCGAACCACGTCTCGCACGCCTTCAAGACCAAGGTAGAGGCGCATGACGTCACGGTCGCCGAGTGGGTCGTCCTGCGCCAGCTCTTCGACGCGACCGGCATCCAGCCGAGCCAGCTCGCCGACGAGATCGGACTGACGAAGGGCGCCGTCTCGAAGCTCGTCGATCGCCTGGTCGCCAAGCGCCTAGTCCTCTGCCGCGCGAACCCGCGAGACGGACGCGCTCGAGTTCTCAGCCTCAGCGCCTCGGGTCGAAAGCTCGTGCCGACGCTCGCGGCGCTGGCCGATCAGAACGACGCCGAGGTCTTCGGCCGCTTGAGCAGGCGCCAGCGCGCCGCGCTCCGCACCACGCTCATGGTGCTCGTGCAGCAGCGCGATCTGAAGGGCGCGCCGATTGACTAATAGCGGCTAACGGCGGCGGCGGCGTCCGGCGAAGAGCGCCAAGCCGGCGACCGCGGCGAGCGCCGCCATCGACGTTCCGCCACTTTGCCCGGCGACGGTGCAGCCACAGCCGTCGTCCGAAGAGCCATCGCCGTCCTCTGTCGTGTTGCCGCCACCGGTGCCCGGCGCGCCGCCCGTCCCGCCCGACGTCGTCGCGCTGCTCGACGTCGTCGCGTCGGTCGATCCCGTCGTCACCGTCGCGGTCGTCATCACCGGCTCGGCCTGAATCGCGATCTCGGCGCAGTGGTGGTAAAAACAGCCCCCCGGGTTGTTCAGACCGTGCTGCGACATGAACTCGATGACCTGCAGCGTGCAATGATCACACGTCACGTCGTCCGGCAGCGTGATCTCGATCGTTTGCGGGCCTGAGAATGCAGCCGTGTGCGCAAAGACGCCGTCGGCCAGCACGGGGAAGACCGGCGGGTCCATGATCGTGGTCGAGCCGCACGCCGTGTTGCCCGCGGTCACGGGCGGCTCTGCCGGAAGCTCGCTCTGGTCGTTCAGCGCGAGCGCAATCCGGTAGTGCCCCGGGTGGAAGATCTTCTCGTCGATGGTGACGGTGATCTTCTGCCCGGCTTGATACGTCGTGATGACGTTCGTCGGCACGGAAGCCCCGTTGTCCCCACAAGGCGGCGCCTTCTGCGGGTTACCCTGCCCATCCTGCTCGGTCGCAGACGGCGGGGATTCCAACGAGAAGTGGGCGGCGGCGTTCGACGTGAGCCCACAGATGGAAGCCGTCAGCGCGAGCGCGAGGAAGCGGGGAGCGTTGCCAAATGACATGTCGTGCACTCTAGTGAAGTTTGGTGCGAATCGCGACTGACTACTCCGCCCGTAGGGACGGCCATCGAAAACAGAGGGCTCTCCCAGAGGAGCGGCTTCGCGGGACAGCCCCTACGCGATGAGCTGGGTCATGCGTCCCTTGGGCAGAGACGGATCACCAAAGTCGTCGAGCGGGCCACCGTCCCCCGCGAGGTTCGTACAACCCACGGCCGCGCCGATCGTGTTGAGGAGCTGATTATTCGGGATCTGCTGCCCGTTCGTGTCGATGAACTGCCCGGTCTTCAGCGCGCCCTTGGCGCCGCCCGCGAGAATGAACGGGACGTCGGTGACCGAGTGGTATTTGTTGCCCAGATCGTTCAACCACACCGCGACGCCGGCATCGAGGAGCGTGCCATTCATCAGCGGCACGGAGTCGAGCTTGCCGAGCAAGTACTCGAAGAGGCCCGCATGGATCTTGTCGATCTGGTGATGCAGCGCCGGCGCGTTCGCGATGGGGTCGCCCTCTGCGCCGTCCGAGTTAATTCGATGGGAGATCTTGTGGTAGCTGTACCCCGTCGAATCGAAGGTCGTGCCGTTGTTGCCAGAGCCGAACTGCAAGGTGCACGACCGCACGGAGCCGCAGCCCATCGCCAGCACGATGAGGTCGGCCATGAGCCTGCCGTTCGTCTCGAAGCTCGCGTCCTCTGCGATGTGCGACTGCTGATCTTCGAGCGCCTGAACGTCGGAGTCGGGTAGTCCGCAGATCAGGCCGATTTCGAGATCTCGGATGGCCTGAAAGTGTTGGTCGAGGCGTGCGCGGTCGGCCACGGAGAGGTCTTTGCGCGCCAGGAGCGACTGCATCTGCGAGCGGACCATGTCGTTGACGCTGTGCCGGCGGTTCTTCAGCGCCTCGAGCAACGCAGGGTCGACGTTCGAGAGCCCGAAGAGGCTCATGTAGGTGTTGTACGGGTTGTTCTCCGCAGCACGCAGATCCATCGACCCGCGATAAGAGAGGACCTCGTCGAGGTAGCCGTATTTGGCGCCCACGTAGAGAGTGAGAGGCTCTGTCCCTGGTGTCAGCTGGCGCGCGATGAGGTTGTCGATCGACTCTCCCAGCGCGAGCGACAGGTTCGCGGAGTGCTCGGTGTCCTGCGTGACCTGCGCCGCGGTGAGGCACTGGTTTCCGCCGCTCGAGTGGCCGCACATGTTGCCGGGGAACGCGAACTTGATGCCCTTGACCGCGATCAGACGCGACGCGTACTTGTAGAGCGAGCTGACGGCCCGATCGTTCTGTTCGAAGTCCGCCTGTAGGCCTGCCGTCGTGAGTGCCCCGGAAGCGCTCGGCCAGAACTCATCGGACTCGTCGTCCGTCGCCTGCTTCACTCCGTTGCCCTGCCGACAGAAGATCGCGAACGGCGCGACGTCGTCCCCGGACGCGACAGCCTCTTTGGGCGCGAACGTCTCGAGGAACGGGAGGCCCACGGCGACCCCGCCCAAGCCGGCCAAGAAGCGGCGACGTGATTGACCTTTACGCGGGCTCATTGTGCATCCTCCGGCAGGACGGTGCGGGTGCGGAACGAAGGGCTCGTCAGTAGCTCGATGAGCACGTCGCGCGTCGAGCCGCCCCCTTGCGAAATCGCCGCGAGCTCGTCGAGCGCGGGTTGGTCCGCTGGCTTGACGTCGCGGCCATACGCGTATTGCAGCCAGTACTTCGTGTAACACTCGTTCGCCTGCATGCTCTCGGCGGCGAGGTTCGCGAACTCGGCGGCGTTCTTGTAGCTCGTGGCCTTCCCGTCGAACGGGAACGACGCGGATGCGTCGATGGTCGTACCGTTGTCCTCCGTCCGGTACCCGCCGATGGCGTCGTAGTTCTCGAGCGAGAAGCCAGCCGGGTTGATGAAGTTGCCATGGCAGGTCGCGCCGCAGGTGCCCTTCCCCGTCAGCGCCGTCACACGCTCGCGATCCGTAGCTTCGTCTCCGAGCATCGCGCCCGCCGCGGCCGGGGGTGGGTCCCCGAGTGATTGGCAGAGGATGCGGCGATTGATGAAGACGCCGCGCAAGATGGTGTCCGGCTGCGTGGTTCGACCCTTCCAAGCAAGAAACCCGGCTCGCGTCAGGAGACCGGAGCGCTGGGCCGGGTCGAGGTCGACCTTCACGAACTGGTCATTGGTGAGCCCCGTCGTGTCGAGGCCGTAGATCTTCGCGAGCCGCAGGTTCACGAACGTCGTCGTCGACGTGAGAAGCTCCTTCAAGCCTCCGTGCTCTTCGAGGACGACGTACTTCACGAACATGTCGAGCTCGGTCTGCATGTCGGCCGCGACCGCCGGATCGAAGTCCGGAAACGTCGCCGCGTCCTTCGACCCGATTTGGGAGTACTGGTCGGCCTGATAGAGCTGATGATGAAACGCGACGAGCGACGACTGCGTCCGCGGATCATCGAGCATCTGAGTGATCTCGGCGTCCAGGCCGTCCGCCGTCTCGAGCTCTCCGCTCCCGGCTGCGGCGAACAGATCCTCGTCCGGCATGGTGTTCCAGAGGGTGTACGAGAGCTTCGTCGCGAGCTCGTAGCCGTTCAGGTGAACCAAGCCGTCGATCGGGCTCGGGGTCTGTGACAGCTCTGCGCGATACACGAAGAACGGCGACTGCAGCATGGTCTCGATCACCAGGCCGACCCCAGCGGTGAACGCGTCGTGTGCCGAGTCGAGCGTCGCGCCCTCGTCGAACTTGAGTGACAGCGTGGTGATCTCGTCGGCCAAGAGCGGACGGCGATACGCGCGCAGGCCGAAGCCTTCGATGAACGCCTTCTTCTTGGCGGCGGCGTCGGTCGGCAGATCCGGCGGCATGATCGAGGCGAAGATCGCCGGATCGTCCATCACCATCGTCGCGACTTTTTCTGCGGCGCTCTCGTAGCCAGCCCAGAGCTGGGGCGTGACGTCGAGCACCGACTCGTTGTTGTCGAACGCCTTGCCGCCCAGCGGGTCGGGATAGAACGTCTTCGATATCCCCGTCGGCTCGCTCAGGTGAAACAGATCCTGAACGGTGTTTTCCCACTGCTGGTGACTCAGACGGGCGAAGCGCGAATGGCCGACGACCTCGGGGTGGGCGTCGGGTCCGCCTGTTCCGGCTTCGCTAGAGCCGCCGATGTCGCCGACGCAGCTCGCGATGGCAAAACTGAGCGCGATCGCTGAACTCAACGAGACCGCGGGCCGACGCGCGCGACGCACGCTGCCAGCGATCCAGGCCCGAACGCCCTGCTTCGTCATGCCTGCATGATCTCAGTTCCAGGCGTCGACTTCAACGCGGTGAAACTTTCAAGTGGTGTGGGATGACCGCCGCTCGAAACCCTGGACGCGCTCACGTCCGGTCGGGGGCATTCCACCCATTTCGCAGGGGCTACGTCCGCACCGCGCGGTTGCCCTGAAGGTCCGGCCGCGCGCTCCACAGCGCGTCGCTCATGAACGCCCTGCGCGTCTCGCCCGTGACGACCATCAAGAGCTTCGTGATCTTCAGGTTGTCGGCGTCCGTCACGAGCAAGATCAAGAGCTCGCGAATGAAGCTCGTATTGAGCGTGACGTCGTTGTCCGTCCCGACGCCGAGCTCGACGCCTTTCTTCTCCCACCACGTAAACGGATGCGCCTTGTAGGTCGCGAGCGAATCCGTCAGCTTCACGTTCGAGGTCGGCAGGCTCACGAGAGAGACGTTCTTGTTGATCATGCGGTTGAGGACGTCGTGCTGGTAGTGCTCGACCTCTCGCGCGGCGTGAAACTTCACGCTGATGAACTTTCGGATTTCGTCAGGAAGTAGGGGCTCTCCACGCGAGAGCTTGTCGAGGAGATCGCGCCGTTCGCGCCAATCCATGTCCTCGATCTCTCGGTACTCCTGACTCTCGCGCGACAAGGGCTGTCCCTTGACGTTCAGCGCCATCACCCGCTCGAACACCATGTGAAAGAAGTAGTTGGGATTCACGCCCAGACTGACGCCGTGCTCGAGCGTGTCGATGTGCCAAATGTTCATGGCGTTGTCGACGGCCTGAACGCCTCTTCGCAGACACGACCACGTCTCGCCGTGATGGGAGCGGATGCGAAAGCCCCGGCTCGCGAGCTTGCGCATGCCGGGCCGCATCTCCTCGAAGTGCGCCTTCCGGTAGTGGTGGCGTTCGTCTCCGACGGTGTCGACGTCGGTCATCTTCTCGCGAAGGAAGGGGTGCTTCGCGATGAGCTCGAGGATCTCGTCTGCGTGATGACTGAAGGCTTCGCCCTTGCTTTTGTACCGTTCCGCGTCGAAGAAATCCGTCTCTTTGCGAAAGCTCGGCGAGAGGACATAGTCGAAATCCGGGTGCTCTCTCCGGAACGACTCGAAGCCCTCGTAGAGCCCGAGCACGACGTCCTCGGAGCTGACCTCCGGCCCAGGCAGCGCATCCGCGGCGCTGCCGGTCGCGCGTGAGAATGTGAATTTGAGGCGAATGCGACCGACGTTGTATTCATGATACAGGCGATGCGCCATGTGGTGCGCCGCCTCGCAGTGCGCCTGGCGGTCGGTGAGGACGAGCTTCGCGAGCGTCAGGATCTGCAGGTACCGCGAGAACCGCATGCCATCTTGCAGGCGCAGGAGACGATCGACGTCGGACTCGGACTGAATGGGGAGCGCATCGTCCCCGTAGGCCTCTCGGATCTTGGATTCGTAGCGCTCGCGGTGGGGCCCCTCGAGGAGAGCCACCAAGCGCGGGTAGACGAAGTCCGCCGTGAGCGACCCAGTGAGGTGGATGTGCTCCTCGAGGAAGCGGAGCGGAAAGGAGCGGAAGATGCCCCCGAGCGTCTGCGCGACCTCGTGACCGAGCAGGCTGCGGATGTCGGACGGGTCGCGGTGGTAGCGGTAGATCAGCTCTTGAAACTCACGGAGAGACGTCGCCACCTCGGGGCGCTCGTCGACGAGCATCGAGCGCGATGCGAGATCGAGCGTATGTGCGAGCGTGACGCCGTTCGTCTCGCTGATGAGCTTGAGGAGGACGTGGCCGAGCTGGGAGGCGTACGGATCGGGAAACACGGCTCACCATAGCGCAAGGCACGGCCCCGCGACGCGCCGACGCTGGGGTAGAAGGGTGTCCCCTACTTTCGGCGCGTACGCTGTTCCGGCCCTCGCTGACGCTCGCAAGTGAAGGCCGGAACAGCGTCCGCATCGAAGCCGCTCTTCTGGTCCACCCCTATGTTTTCATGGCCGCCCTTGCGGGCGGACTAAGATGCGCCGCATGAAGACGGCAGGTCCCCTCGCAGGCAAGGCAGCGTCGGAGCGCATCTCGCAGCGGATCGCAGAGCTCGGAGACTGGCGGGGCAAGACCCTGAGCCGCATGCGGAAGCTCATCCAGGAGGCCGACCCCGACGTGCTCGAAGAGTGGAAATGGATGGGCACGCCGGTGTGGTCGCACGACGGCATCCTCTGCACCGGCGAGTCCTACAAGGCCGCCGTGAAGCTCACGTTCGCGAAGGGCGCGTTCCTGCAGGATCCGTCCGGGCTCTTCAACTCGAGCCTCGAGGGCAACCTGCGACGCGCGATCGACATCCACGAGGGAGAAGCGGTCGACGCCTCTGCGTTCAAGGCCCTCATTCACGAAGCCATCGCGCTGAACGCCTCCAAGAAGACCAAGCCCGCGAAGAGCCCCGCCGCGCCCAAGAAGGCCGCCGCTCCGAAGAGGGCCGCCTCGAAGAAGCTGAAGAAGTAGCTACCGCTCCCTTTGTGCTGCGCGTTGACGGCGACGTCGCCCGCCCTGCGTCCTGACCTTCGATGCGCCGCCCGATTGCGAATCTCGTCCAGGCGGCATGGACGGTCACGTCGCTTCGAGCGCAACGCCCTCTTTTTGGAGCGGATGCCGGGAATCGAACCCGGGCCCTTTCGCTGGCGGCGAAAGACTCGACCCTCGAGCCACACCCGCAATACCTCGGTAGCGGCGGCGCGATTCGAACGCGCACCCTTCCGGTTCAAAGCCGGACGCTCCTCCGCTGAGCTACGCCGCTCGACACGGTTGGGGCGCCGCGACTCGAACGCGGAACCTGCGGCATCAGAAGCCGCCGCTCTACCGATTGAGCTACGCCCCACCGAACTTCAGGAGCGTCGCTGGCGCGTGCCGACGAGGCACGCGCACGTACCGAGATCCGTCGAGCCGGTAAACGCCTCGCGTGTTCGCATGGGTGGAAGTGGACGGCCCATGGCCCGCCTTCCTGACGCGCCCCGTCGACGGCGGCTTCCACGACACGGGCCCTCTTGACAGAACACCACTCGTCACGAACACTGTTCGCCATGGGAAGGCGCAACCCGTTCGAAGCTCCACACGTCGCGAGTCGTCGCGGCGGCCCTGCCAAAGAGCCGCTGAGCCGCGACGCCATCGTCACCGAAGCCCTGCGCCAGCTCGGGGCCGGCGGGCGCCGAGGCATGAGTCTCCGGAAGGTCGCCGCCGCGCTCGAGACCGGCCCGGCGTCGCTCTACGCGTACGTCCGAGATCTCGACGAGCTCCACGCGCTCGTCCTCGATCGCGCGCTCGCGAAGGTCGACCTCCGCGTCCCCCGCAGCGGCGGCTGGCGCGAGGGCGTCGTGCGTGTGCTCGAGTCATATGCGCACGTCCTCTCGGCGAGCCCGGGGCTCGCGAACTTGGCGTTCGGGACGATCGCGGTCGGCCCGAACGCGATGCGAGTGACCGAGAAGCTCCTCGACCTCCTCGACCAGGGGGGCGTCGATCCCGCGAGCGGCGCGTGGGCCGTCGATCTGGTGATCCTCTATGTGACGGCGATCGTCGCAGAGCACGTCGATGGCCTCGAGCCCGGCGCTCCGGACGGGGCAGTCGCGAACGCGGTCGCGAACGCGTCGCAGGGCGAATTCCCGCGCGTGTTCGCTGCTCGAGATCACCTCCTCTCGGGCACCGGCGAAGAGCGCTTCGCCTGGGCGATCGAGGTCTTCCTGCGGGGCATCGTCGCGACGCCGCGCCCGGCCCCTTCGCCCGGGAAGCGAGCGCCGAGCGCCAAGAAGCCGGCGCGCAGCAAAGCCACTCCGCCTCGCCGCACTTGAGGGCCCCGGCGCCGGCACGCGGCGAGACGGCGCGTGCTGCCCCGCCCTTCACAATCACAATTCGTCACGAATGCCGTTCTCGCGGCGACGCCCTTTTCAGAAACGGAGATCCTCATGCAGCCTGATTCTGTATCCGAAGAGACGACACCGGTGCTCATCGTAGGCGGCGGCCTCGCCGGCCTCTCTTCGGCGCTCTTTCTCGCCTGGCACGGTGTGTCGGTCATGCTCGTGGAGAAGCATCCCGCGAGCTCGCCTCACCCACGCGCGATCGGCTTCACCACGCGGACGCTGGAGCTCTTTCGGGCCGTGGGGATCGGCGCCCGCATCCCGGAGATCCCAAGGGGGTTCGGCCGTCCGCGTCGCGTCGCCGTCGAGAGCCTGGCCGGGAAGTGGGCGGCCGAAGCCGACTGGAGCCCGAGCCGACCCAAGGGCGCGCCCGGAGATCCGCCGCGGCCCAGGGCCGGATATTCGCCGTGCACCGGCGCGGCCCTCGCGCAAGATCGCCTCGAGCCGATCCTGCGAGAAGAGGCCGTGGCCCGCGGCGCAGACATTCGCATGAGCACCCGGCTCTCGTCGCTCGAGCAGGACGAGCAGGGCGTCACTGCGCGGCTTTGTGATCCCGACGGGCGCACCTATGTCGTCCGGGCAACCTATGTGATCGCCGCGGACGGACACTCGAGCCCCATCCGTGAGGCGCTCGGGGTCGAGCGGAGCGGCCACGGTGTGATGCAAATCGTGCGGAGCGTCCTCTTCCGCGCGTCTCTCGACGAATACCTCGAGAAGGGGATCAGCCAGTTCGAGCTCGATCAGCCCGATCTGAAGGGCATGCTCACGACGTATCGAGATGGGCGTTGGCTCCTGCTGTTCTCGGACGACCAAGAACGCGACGAAGCGACGTTGCGCGCGAAGGTCTACCAAGCGCTCGGTCGCTCCGACCTCCCCATCGAGCTCCTCACGACGGGCCGCTGGGTCCTGTCCGCCCTTATCGCCAGCCGGTTCTCCGACGGTCGCGTGTTTCTAGCGGGGGATGCGGCACACACACTCCCGCCCGCGCGCGGCGGCTACGGCGCAAACACCGGCATCGAGGACGCGTTCAACCTCGCCTGGAAGCTCGCCGCCGTCCTCTCGGGCAAATCGTCGAGCCGACTGCTCGACACCTACGACGCCGAGCGTCGACCGATCGCGTGGCTCCGGCACCAGCAAATCTTCGCGCGCCAGGACTACGCGAAGTGGGCGACCCCGGAGGAGAAGGCGGCAGGCATCATCGAGGACGACGCCATGGAGCTCGGACAGCTGTATCGATCGACCTCGGTGGTCGGCGCGGGGGACGACCTCCCGCCCGCCCAACGTCCGGAGCTTTGGAGAGGTCAACCCGGCACCCGCGCGCCGCACCATTGGCTGTCGGTCGACGGTGTGCAGCGGTCGACGCTCGATCTGTTGCAACATCATTGGACCCTCGTGTCACAGGACGAGCGGTGGTGCGCGATCGCTTCTAGCGTCGAAGAGGCATGCGGCGTCCGAGTGGAGCCGCTTCTCATCGGCTGCGTCACGCCCACCGCAGCCACGGTGCTCTCTCCGCCGTGCGAGAGCGCCGTGGACGAGGAGACCTTTCAGACAGAGCTACGCGACGCGTTTGGCATCGATCGCGACGGCGCCACTCTCGTGAGGCCCGACGGATACGTGGCCTGGCGTGCCCCGAAGATGCCAGAGGATCCCGTCGCGGCACTGGGAAGCGCCCTCCGGCAAACCGCGGCAATCGTCGAACGCGACGCGTGAAGCGTCCCCCTCGACCTCGGATTGCCAATCCACCGGCGCCCTTCGGTGGCGGCGCGATTCAAACGCGCTCCGGGCGGAACGTGCTGGAGTCGAACCAGCGCCGGGAAGACGACTCGGGTAGCAACCGAGCGCTGAGACCACCTCAGCTGCACGTTCCAATTGCGGAAGGCGTAGGAGTCGAACCCGGAGTTTTACCTCACGCGGTTTTCAAGACCGCTGCCCGCCCACGCAGGCCTCGCCTTCCTTGGGTGACGTACCGGATTCGAACCGGTCATGACGGGGTCACGGCCCGCCGGGTTCACCTAGCTCCCTCACGTCACAGTGGGTGATGACGGTTCTCGAGCCGCCAGCCGCGAAGGGCAGCGCGTCTACAGCGCGCCGGAGGTCACCTGCCCCCTCTACACCACCCGCATCGTCCTTCTCGCCGGCGTCAGGCCGGCAACGAATAGGACCGATGCGAAGGCGACGTGTAGAAGGGCGTGGTGCCGGAGCTCGGATTCGAACCGAGACTGTCTCGCTTCTGAGGCGAGCGCGTTTGCCTATTTCGCCACCCCGGCAGAGTTCGATCGCCCGCCGCGGCGAGTAGCCGTGCGGGCAGTCGAAGGCGCAAGGGGTCAAAGAGTTGAGAGAACATCGGCGGGTCCGGTCGGAGTCGAACCGACACAGTTTGGATTTGGAGGCCAACAGGCGGCCGTCGCTCGGACCCGAGCGGGTTCGTCGAGCTTCGCCAGCGAAATGGACTGAGCTTGGTCTGGGAGAGTGGACTCGAACCACCGACCCCGCGCTTCCGAAGCGCGTGCGCTACCAACTGCGCCACTCCCAGATAGGTGACGTTCCCGCCTCGCGGCGGGTCGGTAGGGCATGGGAAGACGCGAGACATGGTGAGCGACATCGGACGGGCGCTCGGGCTGCTCCTGACGAATTTCTTTTGTGGTCGCGCCGCGGCGCGCTGAAACAGATTCTCGCGGGCTACGAAACGGCGTCCAATGGGGTTGCTCATGGAGCGCCACTCGTGCAAACCTCCGCGGGTGAAGATCACGAACATGGGCGGCGCGGTGGGCTTTGCGGCGCTTCTCGTGCTTGCCCTCGGGTGTGGCGACAGCGGCAGTGACGGCGCGGGCGGGGCCGGAACAGGCGGGAGCGGTAGCGGCGGCGCCGCGGAGTGCGCGGCAGCAGAGCCGACGGAGATCCTCGCAGACGTCGTGGCCGATCACCTCGCCATCTCCGGCGAGACGCTCGTGTTCATCGATCGAACCCAAGGAGAACCGTTTCCGAGTGGCGCGCAGGGGGGCGCCATTCGCGCAATCTCGACGGATGGGCAAGACGATCGCATTCTCTACACCGCCCCCGCCGACCATCTTCTGCTCTCGATCCGAGTCACCGCGGATGCCGTGTATTTTCTAGAAGACACCTACGCCGGCCCGGGCTCGGACGACGTTGCGCTGTCCCATGTGCCTCTCGCGGGGGGCTCGAGCGTCCTGGTGGGAAGTCTCGATCTAGCGCTCGATCCCCAGGGCAACTCGCTGATGGCGATCGAGAGCGACGCTGCCTACGTCAACATGGGAATGGACGGCCTCGTGCGGGTCGCGCTCCCGGGGGGTGCCGTTTCTACGATCACCGCCGAGCACGTCCTCAACAACGCCGACGTCGTCGGCGACGACATCTTTTATTCTGCGGCGCCCGCAATTGGCGAACAAATTTTGACGCGCATCAGCAAGAGCGCCACGGACGGCACTGGCACGCCCTTGCTCGACGACGACTGCTCGACTGGGCTGGCTACCTCGAACGGGATCTTCTGCAAGGTGGTGGATGCAGCGCAGGCCAGCCTTGTTCGCTACGAGCTCGACGGCTCGGGGCCGACGACGCTGGTCGACCTGGGCAGGCTTCAGGATTTCCCCCCTTCCGTCGTCGCGAGCGACGACGCCAACGTCTACCTCGCCGCGAGCGACCTACCTTCACTGGCGGGGCACCCGATCTCGCGCGTCCCAGCCGCCGGGGGCGGCAAGACCGCGGTCGCGTGCGATCGGCACCAATTCACGTTCACGATGGCGCCCTACCCTACGAACAGCGGCCGCAGAGAGCAGTTCGTGCTCGGTACGACGGATCTTTTCTGGATCGAACAGCGGACCGAGTCCGGTCCGATTGGCCTCTATCGGATCGCGAAGTAGCTCGCCGGGACGGGCGAGGCGCAGGCGGAGGCTCCGTTCTGCGGACGAATTGCCGACGGCCTCTTCGCGCACGCCCCCAGCGCTGCTAGCAGCAGCGTGTGCAATGGGATGAAGTCCGGACGGAGCTCGTACGCTTCAGTCGTGAGCGACCGACGCTCCTCGAGCGATCGCTCTACGCACTCGCCTCGCCCGCGAGCCCGCCGATCGCGCACGTCGGCGTTGGGGTGCTCGATGATGTGCTGGCCATCGAGACGCTTGGCGATCTCGTGGACGCGCACGAGGTAGAGGACGTCCTCCAAGAGTGTCTGCCGCGCCCCGAACGCCGCGCGTTCCTCGGGTGGCTCTCGAAGGCGATCCTCGCCGCTGCGGCGCAGACGCCTGTTCGTGCGGATCAGGCAGCCCGAGGCGCAGCGAAGCCCCTCGCGGCGACCGCGCGCGCGGTCGCCGCCGCAGCCCGAGAGACCATCGAGCGCCTCGACGAGGCTGGGCTTGGTTTCCTCCTCGATCGACCGGGGAGGCTCGAGAACCTACCGGGGCGACCGTTGCTCGGGCGGCTGCGGGACTTGCTCGATTCATCGACGCAGATTGCCATTCCACCGAGCGCGCGCCTCACACGCGAGGACCTTCAACGCGCCGTGATGACCTCGCTCGCGGGCGACGAGAAAGAGCTGCTGCCGCTCGCGAGAGCGCGGCGTGCGTACGAGCGACGTCGGACATCGACGGTGCCTGTCGCGCTCGAGCAGATCGCGAAGAAGCTCGAGCGCGCCATGGCCGCACGCTCGGCGGGAGAGCGCCCGGGAGAGCCTCCGCAGCTCTCGTTTCAGCATCCGAACCTCGGCATTCGATTCGTTCCGCTCCCTCCTCGCCTCGTCCTGCTCGCCGACCTGCCCCACACGCTCGAG